>Ga0209990_10001744_pt1 | contig 18050 bp, 23 predicted proteins | sample NOAtaG_6_FD_187304 | JGI IMG/M metagenome (GOLD analysis project Ga0209990, IMG submission 187304) | Freshwater lake microbial communities from Lake Erie, under a cyanobacterial bloom - NOAA_Erie_Diel5S_2200h metaG (SPAdes) (version 2) | ecosystem: Environmental > Aquatic > Freshwater > Lake ...
TAAAGCGGTCGCGGCGGCGCTTCCGTTGGCATCTTCAGCAGCGCTTCGGCAGGGTCAACAGGCTTCGCCGCTCTCGCAGCGCTAGGCGCAACGCTCGCAGGCATTGCGCTTTCAGGGATACCCGCAACGTCAGGCGCGAGGATAGGGTCAACGCCAGCCGCCCGGGGCAGTCCGAGGTCGTCCATTGCCGAGACAGGGATAGAGTCAAAGCTAGGCGCTGGCACAGGCTCTGGCACGGGCACAGGGTCTTTGAGATTGGGAGCGCTCATCGCGTCAAATTGGCGAGGCGCTGTCGCTGCTGGCGCTGTGAATTGCTCTTGCAAGTCAAGGTTGGCCTTGTCAAAGCCATACTCTGGCGTTGATTCTACTTTCGCCAGCGGTGGCGCTTCCTGCGCCTTAATGCGTCGCTGAAGCTCATCGGGAGAAATACCTAACTGGTCGCTGATACGCTTCGCGATGTCGCCGCTCGGGTTCTTCGCTGCCTGCTTGAGAGGAACGCTGGCGTCAGCAAAGATGTCCATGAAAGATTGAACTGGGTCGACAACGACTTTCGCGGCGCGGTTGAATGCGAGTCGCCTTGCCCCTACAGGAGTAGCTTTGCCGGTGAATACGTTTTTGACAACGCTGCCCTTCGCTGGCGCGCCGATTAGCTCTAGCGGGTTCGCAAATATCGAGGTAAGCGCAGCCGCTTGCGGAGAGTAGCCGGCCTTTGTGGCGGCGTCAGCAACGTCTGGAACGCGTCGATCAAACAAAGCCGCAATACCACCAGCGCCAGGAATGCCGGCTCTTTCTGCAGCATCTCCGATTCGCTCGATGACGTTTCTGTCTTCGCCTCGCTGTGCTGCTGCGATGTTTTGCGCTGCCTCTTCAAAGTCAACTAGCTCAGCTTCTTTCTCTTTGAACTTCTTGCCTTTGACCTTCTCGCCCTGATTCGGATCAACTCCCCAAACAGCGCGATTGTAAAGCTCGCTCAGCTTGTTCATAGCGGCGCCGCCGGCCTGGGTGACCTTCGGAGCTATAGCGCTGAGGTTGTCCTGCTCAGACGTTGGTGCACGGAAAAGCGTTCCAACGCCTGGCATTACTGAAGTCAATCCTTGCAAGATCGGGCTCTTACGGTATAGTTCGCTGGCGGACTTGGCCGCCTTGAGAGTATCTTGAATCCGGTCTTCGCCGACGACATAGTTCGCGCTCTGATTGGCCAACGTGCCAGCGCCACGAAAGGCGCTCTGAACATTGCTCAGGACAGCGTCAAAAGCGCCGCCTTGGCCTTGATTGATTTCCTTGGATCGGCGTCGAATCGCCTCAGAACTGTAGCCCCTAGGCGCCTTGTAGCCAGTCTCATCTACAGGCTCATTGGCTTTCGGCGCTTTAGCGCTGCGACGCGCGTTGCTAACGATGTCGTCAAAGATACTCACTAGTAGCGAACCCTTCCATTGCCCACGCCTTGCTTGGCGTTGGCATGCCTGAATCGAGCGATGCTCTGCACAATGATAGAACGGAACTGCTCAGGCGTTTCGCGAATGATTTGCTCGGCGTTGTGGCCATCGGCCAACGCTTTGCCTACGCTCGCGTCAAGCGCTTCGCGGGGAATCTGGCTGATGTCAACGTCAGCGGCTTTGGGTTGCGCTGCTGGAGCGCTGCCCTTCCTCGTCCCGCTCGCTGCTTTCTTACCGCTCGCGCCAACGCTCGGGGGCGCGAAGACGGCGTTGGCGTATTCAGAGTAAGCGCGAGACCCTTCAGGAGTTCTGGTCATTTGATTGATAAGGCCCTTGGCGTAGGGGTCCTGAGCCATCCATTGCGCTTGAGGAAGCGCTGCTACGCGACCAGTGGCGTCAGTCCCAAAGGGGATACCCGCTGCTTGGAGCGCTGCGACGTAAGCGTTGTAAGCCTCATCGCCAGGCTCAACGGGAATGCCGTCGCTCGGCTTGGGGGCCATGCTTAGTAAGCTTTGTTGATACTTGCTGTAATTACTCCCAAGTTGATTCAATGAAGATTGATTTTTGTCGGAGCCGGCAAGTGACTTGGCAGGCGCGTTGCCCTTGACTCCGGCCGTCTGGGTCTTCCAGTATCCATCCATAAGCGCCTTGTTGAGAAAGCCTTGGTTTTCTAATTCTTGGAGACGAATGGCTTGACGTTGCTCAGGGCTTTGATAGTTAGCCATAGCGTTGCGGTAAGCCTCGACAGTAGGGCTCTCGCCTAGGCCAAGCGTCTGCATTTGGTTTTGATAGGCGCCGTTCAAGTAGTTGCCGGCGGTGGGAACCATTACGTCTTGGCCATTGATATTGCCTTGCGCTGCGACCATCGCGCTCGGCTTTGGCGCGACAGCGTTGGTCGCAGCAAGTTCGCGTTTCTTACGCTCGTTCTCTGCTTCCTGAACAAAGCGCTTCATCGCCAAGTCCTGAGCGCGACGCGTGTTGCCATAGATGCTCGATGCGTCAGCGTTGAAACGCTCCATGTCCATCGCAGCGTCGTAGTTATAGGGATTGGCCAGCATGGCATCTTGAACAAGAACGCGCTGACGTGCGTCAGGCAGCATAAAACTGCGCTGATAGTTCGCCATACGCTTCTCGCGCTGTAGGTCGTCGAAGCTTCCAGTGAAGGGGGTCATGCCGTCCATTAGTAGTCTCCTGCCAAAATAACGCTGCTCGTTGCTCCTAGCGAAGCGGTGATGCCGAACGGGTCAGAGGGATTGAAGTTGGTCGCGCTGAGCTGAGTCCGCCCGAGTTCGGTCTGACGTTGCACAGCAGCGAGGCCGGCGAGGCGAGCAGCCTCCTGCTGAACATTGCGCATCTGAGAAGAACTGGTTGGGCCAGAGGTCTGCAGTCCGCCGATTTGTCCATAAGCCGTGCCTTGCGCTGGCGAACCAGTGACGCTGGTCGGGGCAGTTTGGCCTTGCAGCATACTGCGGCGCATTTGCTCGAGTTGAGCCATGAGCAGCGCATTGTTGCCGGCGCTCTCTTGGGCGCGGCGCTGCGCTTCCTGCGCTTGGAACTCGGCTTGGCGTCGGGCGTCTTCGATGCGGAACTGCTGCTCAAACTGTTGCTGCTGCGCTTGTCGCGCTGCTTCTTCTCTGCGAAACGCGAGGTCCTGAGTCTTCATCCCAAGGTCCTGAACGCCAAGGCCGAGTTGCGCTCTCTGATTGCGAGCAACCTCGGCGTTCTGTTGCATGTCATTCAACGTCCCGAGCAGCCCTTGATTGACGCTCAGGCGCTCCTGTTCATATCCTCGCGCTGCTTGAGCGCGGGCGTTCGCGAGACGCTCATAAATAGGCGCAGAGATTTCGCTTCGGAACTGCGCTGCGCTGCCGCCGGTGGGGAGAAGCCCATTCGCCGCTAAGCTTCGCGTAACTTGGCGATTGATGTCACGGTCTATAATCGCCTGCTGCGGCGCCATAAGGGCGTCAACGCGGGAAGCGATATCGTCGTCGCTGCGATTGCCAAGCGCGCTGAGCCGGTCGATGAGGCCGCTAACGCGAGGGTCTTGAGGAATACCGCCAACGGAATCCGCTTGGCTCAGCAACGATTGAACCGACACGCCACCGCCGCCGCCAGGGAAACTGTTGCTGCCGCCAGCGAAGCTAGAGCCGCCGCTTAACCCACCGCCACCGCCGTAGCTAGAAGCGTTGTAAGTGGAGATGTTTTGAAAGCCGCTGCCGGCGTTGCTGTTTCCGGGCATTGGGGTCCCAAGTGGAACGCCGGGGCCGGTTCCAAACAGATTAGGGGTGATTCCGAACGCCATTGTTTAGGGCCTCCTTGGCGAAGTCGATGAACTTTTCCATGTCGTTGACACGAAGCTTATAAACCTGTTCGACGCTAGCAGCGAAGGCTTTGGCGTCGTCTACGCGACGCTGCGATGATTCGCGAAGCCAATACATCGAGAGCAACATCGCCAGCGTGGCGCCGCCAGCGTCGCCAAGCTTCTCTATAGGAAGAGACTCTTGAGCAGCAGCAGGCAGCGAGCCAGCAAAAAGAAGAAGAACAAAGAGAAGTCGCACGGCAACATTATCTTACCACCGCTATGATTTCCTGACCCGCAAGGGGAAGTAGAAGACGCGAGAAGCGCCACCGCTCTTGAGAACGTGCTGAGCTCCGTTCCAGTAGAGAGCGTTCTCTCCGGCCGGCGCTGGGTCGATGTTGGAGAACTGCCAATTGCCCAAACTATTGACGCTGCCACTCGTCGCGATGCAGAGAATCCATCTTCCAGCGTTGTCGCTCGCAACGATCAACTCGTCGAGAACGCCGAGGTTCAATGTTTGCCCAAGATTGAGCGTCGCGACTGCAGGGCCAGGACCGATGCGCAGTTCGCCGCTAGCGATATTCAGGCCACCACCAAGAGCAATGTTTTGCGCTGGCCCAGCAACGCTCGCGCCAAGCAAGCTCTGCGCTGCAAGCGGGCCTATCGCGCCGCTAGGCACTGTCCATTCGTAGGCAACGCCAGCGACTCCGCCGACGACTTTCGCAGTGGGAGCGAAAGGGTTGTTCATGCGTTGGCGCAAAATCGAGATGTAATCGTCGCGCTCGCGTGACCCAAACGACGGAGGGCCAAAGAGGTTACCCACCAACGGCCCGCTCTCTGATGCCAACGCCTCGGATTCTCAAGTTCGAAGCAGAGCTTGCCTCTAATCTTACAATGCGTTCTCGATAAGAGCGAAGGTCTCGCGACGCGTGAATCCAACCCGGGGCATCGACACTGCCAACGAGAATCTCAGTATAGGTTTCCCCGCTTCCGTTCCTGACCTTCGCAATGCAATCCCAGCGCCCTGTGCCGTCTACGTAGACATCCATGAGCTTCTTGTCTAAGTGCGCCGTTTCTGGGTCAGCGCCTTCTGGCGAGGTCTCAATGGCGCACTCGAAGGCGACAGCGTTGGCGCTCGCGTCGTGGTCAGCAAAGAGGGTGTCATCGTAACGGCAAAGCAAGTCTTCGCAAGCCACGAGTTGGAGCCCGAAGGGTGGTCGGTTGCGCGGCACCGTCAATGAGTCGGTTTGCGGGCCAGCGTTGAAGGTGCGCTGAATCCCTTTGAGGCCATTCGCGTTGCGATAGCTTCCAACCCAACGCCCTTCGCTGACGTTGAACAGGAAAGTATCGTTTTCACGGCCGGCGTAAAGCGCTTGGTCTACAATGGGCGACAAGCAGAGACAGTCAATCAATGGGTCGTAGCTCATCGTGAACTGAGTCGCATCGCCATAGCTGCTGAGGATGGGCTGAATTGGGCCGTCAATGCGCTGCAGTCCTCCGCCTAGTAAATAAATGGCTGGGCCTGGCGCCATGTAAGCGATGCGGTCGCGACAGCGAGCAACGCAAGTAGCAACGGGCCCAGCGGCAGGCGGCGCTGTAAGCACGGTCCAACGCGCATCCACAAGCGGCGTTCCCTGCACAGAGGCGACGCCGAGAGTGCCAAAGATGTAGCTGACTTCTTCCTGCCAATAGGCCGCTGCGATGCCCTCGCCAATCTCTGGAGGCAAGTGCGTGAAGTTGGCGACCGGCCAGGTGTAAGCGTCGGCGAAGTCGGACCAAACTACGGTGCGTTTCTGAAGAACTGCGGGGTTGTTGCCATGGCTCCAAGGGATGCCTTTCACATCGGTAGCGCCAACGAATTGGACCTTGCCGCCCGTCTGGTCATAGACTTGCTGAGGAGCGACGCCAAAGCCAGGGATGGAAAACATGAGCCGGCTTTCGGTCGCAGTTGGATTATCGCTGGTGCCGATGGCGCTAGCAGCGTTCTTTGTTTCACTGTTCCAGTTGGCTAACGGGATAGAGGCCGTCATATTGACTCCAGCAGCGGTGCCTATCTCAGTGATGGCACCGCTATAGAGAAACGAGTTCTGCGCCAGAACGTAAATGACGTGTTTATTCGTCGTCCCCTGATGCGTCGCGTGGAGCATCGCTATACGCTGCGGGAACGCGCGAATAAGACGCATCCCAAATCGCGGCACCCAAGAGCCATCCTGTCGCCGCGTCAAGTTCTGAATCCACGAAGCAACCTCTCGAGAGTCCGGGTGAATCGCAAAGCCAGCGCTCCCGATTCTCGTCGTTATGAGGCCGTTCGCTATCATCGCTTACCACCAGCCCGCTTCGCGGTCGATATGCATTGGGCGCTGAAACTGCTCATTGTGAACCCGCTTGGCGCGCTCCAGCTCCACCATGAAGTGAGTATGAAGGCCAGAATAATCCTTGCCAGGAGTTCCAACGCCAGGACGAATGAGCCAGCGAAACGCAAGCTCTGCTGACATTGCGTGAACTATAGAGTCGGGGAACTCGCGAATCTCATCGCTCTGGCTGGCATACTCCGTCAAGCGCAGCGGGCGTCGCTTGTAAATAACGAGCAGCGCGTCAGTAGCGTCTTCGGTCGGCGCCGGGAAGTAGACTAAGCTTTGTCGGCCGATGTCACTCCCTGATACAGCAACGCCCTCAACGGTGTAGCAAGGCTCATCGCCAGCGCGCCTGAACCGAGCATCCTCGCCGGGCTCCATCGTCAGCGTTCGCGGCGCTAGTAGCGTTGAGCAGTCAATGACCTTGATGAGTTGGAGCATGTTGACCGGCAGCAAGTAGTTCTGCTCGCCAGCGATGAGGGACAACTTGGTGGTCGTCCTCAAGCTTGGCAAGTCCAACTCTTCAGCAACGCTCACCGCAACTTTGTAGTATTCGCGCAGGATTTGCTCATAGCTTAACTGCTTGACAGCGCCAAGCGCGCCGATGGTGTCGTGGGAGTCTTCGATGAATTCTTTGACGGTCATTAGACTGGCTCTTTCGCTCGTTCGATTTCGACCTTCTGAGCGCTCTTTACAGCGGCGCTACTGTCGAGGATATTGGTATAACGCTGATATGTCTCAAACCAAGATTGACGCGCGTCGGCCGGAACGATCTCGCTCGCCCTGCCAGCGCTGCGCCAAGCAGCGTAATAGCAAGCGGCGTAGCGCGCCAGCGGTGGCCAATGGTAAATTTCCATGTCATCGTAAGCAGCGACTCGCTGCGGCGTTACAACGGCGTTGACGTAGACCGTTCCGCTGCTCTGCGCAGGCGGGTGAATGCGAATCTGCATCCTTCCCGACGCACTCGCGGGGGTCTCCCAATACTGGCGAGGTTCACCGTTCTCAGTGCGCCAGTAAGGCGACTCAACGACGGTCCGTTGCAAGCTCGTAGCGTCAAGCGAGTTGTCGTTGATAGTAACGTCGAGAATTCGCAAGACACTAGAGTCAAGCTCAAGCATCGACTGGCCAGCGGTGACAGGCAGGGCGAATTCGACGCTAAGGCGAGGCAGGACAAGCTCTGTAGACATAAGGACAAACGCCTCGTCTAAGTAGTTGTCGATATCCGAATCCGTCAATCGAGCGTAGCCCTGATCAAGGCCAAGCAAGTCGCGAACCATCGCTCTAGCGTCGTTCGGTCGCATCGCTTATTCGCCGGCCACTTTCAGGTAGTTGCCAGAATACTCCGCGCAGAGACGCTCGAGCAACGCGATTTCGTTGGCGTCAGAGGTGCGGAAGATGCCGCCGATGTTACGCCCTAAGCCTTGGTCAACAATGAGGATAGGCTCAAAGCGAAGGCCATCGCCAACGATAGAGACGCGCGGTGAGAGGTAGACATTTTCTCCCGGTTGAGGCGGGTTCTCTGTCAGCAACTTCAACGCGGCAGCGTGGTGCGGGTTCTTGATAACGTCTAGAACGTCTGAGTATACCCGAGAGGCCTTTGCCTTCTCTTCGCTCTTCGGCTTCTCTTCTTTACTCATAGGTTGAACTCCAAAAAAATAGATTCAGCGGTGAAGCTGAATCTATTTTAGAAGCTGGGCTTCGGTTTGGTTTGACTAGGCTGGGCCGGTCACACCGTCGAGAATGCCGTGAGTTTCCTCAAGGGCGACTTCCAAGCCGCACTCAGCGAGCATCTCGGCTTGGTAGCCGTCGATGTCGTTCGCCTGGCGGTCGGGTTGCATGCCCAAGTCGCGTCCCTTCAGGACAACGCGGCTGATGTTGTTGGGGTCAATGGCAAACGCGGTCTGGCTATTGCGAGCGTTGCGCATCAACGGATGACGAACAACCAGCAGGTCACCGTAAGGGCTGATGTAGCGCATGCACTTGAAGCCCAAGGTGTTATCTTCCTGGAAGATGTTCATCTTGCTAGTTGCATAGTTATGCAAGCAGCGCAGGATGGTTTCGCCGCACAACAGAACGCGCTCAGGGTTGTTGCCAACGCGGAACACCGGGGCAATGAAGTTCTGGAGGAACTGAGCCTCAGTCATCGTGCCGGCGGGGTTGTAACTGTTGGTGACAATGTGAGCGCGAAGACCAGCGGTCTTGCGTCGCGGTGCCGAAGTAGTCGCGCCGGTAATCCAACGCTCGCCATACAAGAACGCCATTTCCATGTCGCCCTTGATTTTGCGAGCTACCTGCGCGGCTTTCAACTTGAGCTTGTCGCCGGTGTAGGTGTCGGTGGCCATGAAAGTTCCATTGATCTTGAAGCTCTCACGGAAGATCTGGGTGTAGTTGAAGATGTGCTCTTCGCTCGCCAGATTGGACTCCGGCATACCAGCACCCTCAGCCGACGCCTGACCAATACGAACCAGGATGTCGTTCAAGTTGCCAGCGGCGGCGGCAGTGGTGCCGGCAGCGCGAGTAACGGTGAGGGTGTGGGTTCCGTAGTTGATGGCGGTGATGAGCATGTTCTCAAACGTGCGCTGGTTCTGAAGAGTGTCGCCCACGTTGAAAATGGTCGAGTCGGTCACAACGATGGTCGTTGCGCCAACCAAATAAGCTTGCGAAGTGGTTTCCTGGGCCAGCGGACGCAAGGCCTGGGTATGGTATTGAGGATTGGTGACAGTTCTGACTTTGTTCAGTCGCTGAGTCAACGTGACCAACGGCGAGGCTTCGGGCTCTAACAAGTAGAGCTTGCTCATGTCGATCTTGTTGCTTAGCGAAGGACCATTGCCAGTGCTGTGCACTCCAAGGATTGCTGGAGGCATAGTGAGGTGGTCTCCTTGTGTGTTGGTGTGTGAGGGAGATGCGCTAGCTTTGCGCTAGCTACAACTTTGGCTTACTTCTTCGTAGTGCGGCGGAGTTGCTCGCTGACGCTCATCGAATTAGAGAGCATCGCATTGTAAACTTCGTCGGCGAAGTTGGCGGGGCTTGGGGAGCGTGGCGTTGAGGGAGCGCTGCTTCGCGCTGCTTCGCTTTGCGTGGACTGCTTGGCAGCCTGCTTCGCATTGAGAGCGCGCTGCTTGTTCGCGCTGGCGGCCTCAAGTTGGTGGAACGCTTCGTTGATTAGTTTAACAGCATTGCGCCGGTATGTGTTGACATCGGTCGCAGCGAGTTTGGCGTTGTTGTCCCAGCCCATCTCGAGAAGCTTCGCTGCGACTTCGCTATGCTCAAACCGCGAGCGCAAGGGGTGAGAAGCGAAAACATCCTCAATCTCTGCGTTTGCCGTCTCTACGGCGGAGGACTGCTCTGGCACCCGCTGGGCTTGGTTGCGGCCGCTGAAGTGGTCAGCTTCAACTTTTCTGAAGATATCATAAGTGAGCTGTTCTGGAGTGATTCCGAATCGCTCGGCTTCTGCAGCAATGGCTTCTTGCGCGTCTTCGGGCAACTTGTCGAAAGGAACGAAGCGAGGGCGAGAAGCTTCCAGTTCATACTGGCTAGCCTTAGCCTTCGTGTCCTTGAGTTCGTTCTCTAACGCATGGAGCTTACGGATAGCCTCTCCGAGAGCGTCGTTCGATAAGTCAGGCGCAGCGTCTCCTTGCGAATCCTCAGACTTCTCTTGTTCGCCTGCGTCGCTGTTATCGCCGCCATTATCTCCGGCGGAATCTCCGTCACTATCTCCAACGGTTTCGCTTCCACCTTGTTCGGCCGGGGCTGATTCATCGAACACCATCCCGAAGTTCTCGCCGTTATCGCCGAAGACTTCATTCAAAATTGTTGCTGCGTCTTCCATCATTCACCATCCAAAGCTTGATGGATTGACTGTAGCTGAGAACTCGCGCATTGAATTGCATCGACAATGCGACGAAAAGCGTCGCTCACGCCTCGCTGGTAAGCATAGCCCATTTGGTCGCCAATAGGAACCTTAGAGGCAGCGATTGCAGCGTGTTCACATTCAATAGCAAATAGCTCTGCCATCCACTGATTGTTTGCGTAAACCTGTAGAAGGTCGTAGCGAAGCTTTCCCTCCTCTTCGCTACGACATTGAAAGACTTCGTTGATTTGCACTAGGCCATATCCTGACCCATTTCACGGCTCATCTCGGTGACAGCGCTGTCGTCGCCGGTCTCGCCAGTGGCCGGCGGAGCGCCTTCGGCCATGTTGTCTTGCGGCGCCAGGCGCCCTGAAGTCTCGTTGAGTAAGCGCTGCTGCATCGCTTGTTGCAACGCTTTCTCTTCGTCCAGAATAACGCGAGCCGAGTATTGCGGGACAGTAGCGTCGAGAACGATCTTGATAATCTCCTTGACATCCACTGGCACTGCGTAGTTCGCAGCCAGCGTCGCAACGTCAATGAGTCGCTTGACGGCTACCTCGTTCGCGCGCTGCGCTCCCGTAACGGGAACGATGGCCAGGTCAATGTCACTGCTGAGAAGCTCTGCCTTCATCGTGATGACCTCGCTACCGCCCTTAATCCGCAACGTCAAGTCGTCGCTCTGACAGCAGAGGATGAGGTCTCGGAAGTTTTCGCCGATTTGGCGAACAAGGTCGTCTTCGAGAGAGACGACGAGAGGGCCTTGGCGAAGCTGGTTGTTCTGCGAGCTTTGCATGACCGCTGTAGCGCTCTGGTTGCGCGTAGGAAGCGTTCCCCGTGAAACGTCGCTACTTCCCAGCGCTACATCAATGCGAGAGCGCAAATCGGCGCTGAGGGCCTGAGAAACCTGTATGCCGGTCGGGTTCATGTTGAGCTGGCGCACAGCGTTGGAGTCCATGCTGTTGGTGCGGATGATGGCGCCTGGGCGGTAGGTGAATTCAGTGAGGTTCACGCTCGGGTCAGAAACGACCAGCGGCGGGAAGGCGTTGAGAACCGATTCAGTTACCTGCGCGCTGTGCATATTCTGCAACGCCACCAAGCCGCTCTCAACGATTTGATAAGAACTCATGCCCCAGAACTCGCCTGGCACTGGATGGTTCTTGATATGGACAATGGGATAGTAGCCGCCGATGTGCCCCTCGGTGTAGGCAACAATCTTCCGACCACCCACTATGGTGTAACGGCCGTCTGGGACGTAATATTCGAAAACGTCGAGCAGCGGGTCTTGCTCATCGCGAATCTCGTCGCCATAGCCAATGCGATTGCCCATGACATCGTAATTTCCGATGATCATGCTTTGCTCGTAGCGGCCGGGGTCAGCGATAATCTCGCGCACTGCGCGGCGAGACCATTGACGACCAGCGCCCTTTGCCTTGATATAGCTCAGCGGCCGGCGTTCCCGATAGATGAAAAAGCGTCCCTCTCGAACCGTTTCCACGTCGCAATCAGGAAAGCAAGAGAAGAAGTCTAGGTGGCGATACCAGGGAGAGTCTTTGACCTTCTTCAACTCAACGCCATACTCTTGGGTTTCGTTCACGATGTCTTGGCGTCGCATTTGCCCGTTCACGTCGATGAATGGCATCGAGATGGTCTCGGACTTCTTGATGATACTAGGGACTTTGCGATGCTCCGTGTTCCAAAAACAAACGCCAAAGGCTGTTCCATAGATGACGCTGCTCAGGATGGTGTGAACGATGCTCGTACGAGCTTGAGGATTCTCTTTCCAGTGGTAGTCGATGGCGGCTTCGAAGTAGTCGGAGATGTAGCTTGGCGTTGCGCCTCGCGGCGCTGTACCAACGAATCTCTCGCTGCCGAGCACTGCGCTTGTCATCGCTGCGACGCTGCTCGTAGTCGTGGCGAAAAAATGCGGGTCGAAGACGTTGATGAGGTAAGCGCTCTTCTTCTTCTCGCCGCCAGTTTTGTTGGGGCGGTCGTCGATGCAGCAGTATTGGCGATGCGCTCGCAACGCCATATCTACTACAGACTGGCGTGCAAGGTCGCTCTGCCGAAGGTGCTCGGTGAACTTGTTGATGATTTTCTCTTCGCGCTCCTTGCTAGGAACGCGGGCTTTAGCGAAATTGTTCATCGTTATAGAGCCCTTCGGCCTTTATAGAGTTCGGGTCATGATTCATTGATAGGAATCTCTCAGCGGCCTGGTAGCAGTATCCAGCAGACAAAACATAGTCGTCGTGAACGTCTTCTCCGTGGAGCTTCGTTGTCGGAGCGCCCCACTTCATCATTCCGTCGCCGCGAGTCTCAAAGCGCCTACACTCCTTGAACTGGAGCATCCACTGCCTAAAGTCCTCGCTACCGTCGTCGCGATACATTTGCATTCGGCCAGACTTGAGCATACCGATCAACTCGTGACCCATGTTGCTCTTTGAAGCATAGCCGGTGATGAAGCTTTTGCATTGACGCGGATGACGCAGGCGTATCATCTCGGAAGGGCCATCGCCAACGCCATTCGCGTCGAGAACAACGCTCGCGCAATTCCATTTCTTAAACAGGAAGTCGTCGAGCCTATTGATGGTCACCATGGGGTCTTGGCCGGCCATGCAAAGATGGTCAACGATTCGCATGACAGGCATCTTGGAGTTGTCATAAGGATTGTGTTGGAATGTGCACTCAGCGACAGTGGCGACGGTGGAGTCACGCTTCTTCCTCGCTAGTTCGCTCTTGCTAATTTCGTGCTCGTCCTGGTCACGAGCAGCGCAAAAGTCAACGCCAGCAACGTAGACACGTCCAAACTCAGCGCCCTCGCGTCGCGAATACATACCAAGCGCGTTGCCAATGTCAGCAGCATCAAACATATTGCCGCTCTGCGAAATGATTTGGCAACAGTATTGCGAGAGAATAAGGGGATGCTTATCGGTCATGCGCTCGATGAGCGCTTGGACTTGGGCGCCGTAAGCCTCGTTATACTCAGCGACGCGCCACCAAGGGTAAACGTAAACGAGTCGAATCCCGAGCTTGCGTTGCTGCTCCTCCGCGCGAAGCCTCGCTTGATGCAGCAGGCTGTCTTCGCTCCATTCAGTTCCACTGAACAGGTGCGGCGCGCCGGTGCTAGTGGTCATCGGCCGGAAGTCTTTCTCATACTTCTCAGGGCTGATGTCTTGCGATTCGTCAGCGGAGCAGTATAAGCTCGCTGTGTGGCCAACGCTGTTAGCGCCTTCATCGGCGCTGAGAAGCATTAGCTTCGCGTTGCCAGCCTTACAAATATACCATTCGGACCACTCAGGCTTGACGATGTCTCGGAAGAACGCTGAAGCACAAACCTCTTTGAGACGGTTCTTTGAGATGAGAAGCTGAGGGTGACGCGTAGGAGCACACTTGACAATCTCGGTCAGCCTTTGGTGTTTCGAGAAAAGCGAAAGCATCCGCGCTTCGAGCCTGGCGTTGACTTCGTTCTTCCCTGCTTGTCGCGCTGCGATGAGCACTAGCTCGATGCCGGCCTTCACGGGGAGGCGCTTGTCGTAAGCGGCGCAAATGACGCCTTCTAGGCCTTTGAGCGCTTCGAGTTGCCAAGGGTATGGATTATCCCTAGGCCTGAAGCAGGTGTGGTGAAAGGTCTCGCAGTCTCCGATGTTTCGTAGCACTGCTCAATGCTGACACAATGTCAGCTATTTGCGTTGCTATTTGACGGCTATGCTTATTCCGTCGGCGTCCGCGTAACACAGGAAGCCGGCGCCGCCAATGTGGAAACCGGCTCCGCCTCCAGACGCTGAGCCTGGGAAGCAACAAGCGTCATCGGAAGAGTATCCATTGCCATTATCCTGGCCATAGCCAACGCCACGCTCGGCAGAGCCAGTCTTCATAAGGAAGAGATAACTCACAAGACCTCTAAGTCAAGAATCTTCGTTTTGAGCGAAGGCAATGGGTCAACGTAAGCGCGACGCGATTTCGTTGCCTCCCAATGCGTAGCGCTGAGAGCAAAACTGTCCCTCAGCGCTAGCATCTTCTCATCCAACGACCGAGCCCGAATCTCTCGAAGCTCGGCATTGACTTCGCCTAGAGCTTTCCCAGCACGTCTTTGAGTTGCTTCATGAGCACTTCGACGAGAATCGCTGCGAATGCCAACGCGAGCTGCTTCGCCAAGCCGCCGACCTTGGCGTTGTCCAAGACCTCGCCAAGTCGCGCCATGACCCACTTCTTCTTGTCTTCACCCTTGCCGCCGCCAAGCTCTTGCTCAGCCGCGTCCATGAGCGACGCGAGGCCGCCCTTGAAGATTGATACTAGTTGCATGGTTATTTACCGCCTTTCATTGTTTGAACTGTGATTGTGTATCCGCCAAGTATCTCAAACCCGCCATGGCCCAAGCCATTGCCGTCTGTATCGCCATCGCCTTCGCCCCATCCGTCGCCAATGACGCAGCCTTCCTGGCCCTGGCCGTTGCCGTTTCCATACTCGTCGGCTTCAGGAGAAAATCCATAGCCCTGAAGTTGCAAATGGTGGTCGAGGTAGTCGAAGAATAGCAATGCGCAAGCGTAGTTAATCACGGAGCGCCTCGCTACTCCCATTACCATCGCAATGCCCATAGCCTCTCCCCCACTCTGCGCGGAGCCCCTGCCCTATACCGTTGCCGCCAATGAAGTGATGGTGCGCGTAGCTGAGTCCAGTCCCATCGCCAGAGCCGCAGACGGCATCAGGCTCCGTGGCTAGAGTATCGAATAACACTATTGCGCTACTCATAGCTCCAACGAGCCCCCATCGCCAAAGCGATTGGCCGCCACATGGCCGTAGCCGTTGGCTCCATTGCAAGCACACCCATCTTCCTTGGAGTATCCAAATCCGCTGCAGAGGAAGTGCAGTGTGCAATCATCAACTCCAGAGCCATCGCCCCAAAAGTCTCCAAATTCACTGCAGCCGTGGATGTGTAGAACGCTGTCAGCACCATCATGCTCTCTGTATCCAAAAAGACCAAGCAATGCGATTCGCGTTGCGCTACTCATAACTCTGGCGACTCCCCGTCGCCCGACGAATCGCCTTGAGCCAATAAAGCGCAAGGGCCATCCCCGTGGATGTTTCCGATGCCATCGCCAAACTCCCAGACTGAGCCATAGCCGTAGCCGTTACCACTGTCGCCAGCAAACCCATCGCCACTTCCGACTCCAACATATCCGTCGCCCCAATACGTGTATTCGCAATCAAATTCGTCAATGGTAATCGCAGACTCAAGGCCAAGGTCGATAGCGACGCGGAATATAGTGTTACTCATAACCCCCTCCGTTTCCGTAGCCGCGACCATCAAAAGAGCCATCGCCAGGACTGAAGCCATCTCCGTAAACGTGGCGATCCCGAACCCCTACGAGCGACGGCAACGCTATGCGCTTCGCTTCACTCACTGTAGCCATCGCCGTAGCTGAAGCCGAAGCCGTTGCCGTAGCCGTCGCCGTCGCCATAGCCGTCGCCATAGCCGTCGCCGTCGCCGTCGCCGTTGCCGTAGCCGTAGCCGTAGCCGTTGCCGTTGCCGACGCCAGGTAATACGAGCGACGGCATCTCTATGCGCTGCGCTTCACTCATTGCTGTAGCCGTAGCCATCGCCGTCGCCGTAGCCGTAGCCGTAGCCGTAGCCGTCGCCGTAGCCGTAGCCGTAGCCGTCGCCGTAGCCGTAGCCGTAGCCGTAGCCGTCGCCGTAGCCGTCGCCGTAGCCGTAGCCGTCGCCGTTGCTGTAGCCGTTGCCGACGCCAGGTAATACGAGCGACGGCATCGCTATGCGCTTCGCTTGGACGGGTAAGCAGTCCACAGTGATTCGTCGACAGGAATGGTCAGCACAAGGCTGTGAAGTGGAGCATAGACCGGTGTTGGTCCGTCGATGCTAGCGCCCTTCTGGGGGCCCTCGATAGCCATTTGCTGCATGCCCTTGGTAGTCGCCCAGCGACGCAAGTTCCAAGCGTCGTCAATGTAAATGAAGCCGTCCTTGATGTAAGCATAACCCTTGTAAACGTAGCCGTGGCGAAGCACCACGATTTGAGGACCCAGGTCGCGCTCTACTTCAGCGGGATCGCTGGCGGCGGGCGCTGGAGCGATAAGCTTCGAGAGTTCTTTGATTTGCCCTAGGGTGAGTTGATTGGAATCCATTGGTAGTCACCTCGTTAAAAATTTTGAGACGCGCCGTCTCCGGCGCGCCGTTGCCGACATCGTTTGAATTTCCGAGTTCGAAAGATGCTGCGTCGCCATCCTACGCGATGTCGTTTGCACTGTCAACCGATTCGACGAAAAAAGGGGGAGGGACTACAGGGAGGGGGTTTCTTATGCTCAACGTCAGTTGAGCATAGTTATACTTAAACGGTAGTGAGCTAAGCCAAGGCTATCATCAACGCTTCACTGTAACGCTTACGCTTATCACGGCCTAGCATCGAAGAGAGGAGCAAAGCGATGACAAAGCTAAGTCTAAGCGATGTCAGTCGCGATGTTCAAAGCTTCAAGTTCAAGCCTTCTTGCATTCAACGAGGGGAACGAACAAGCAGTCAAAGCGATGACTTGGCGATGTCAATGGTAATGCTAGGTTATGGAAGTAATGAAACCAGAAAAAATTCATCTACGCAAGAGACATCCATACCTGGTAGATTCCTACTATGCTATTAAAAGCCTTTCCCCATATAGCTAAAGTGGGAATGTTAAATCTTTGCGACGGACTAGAAAAGTCGCTCCCAGTGATACGTCGCTGGCGGCGCTCGCCACTCTTTAGGCTTCTCTGCACTCAAATTCTCTTGAATCGCTTTGCGAGCGCGAAGCTTCTCAATGCTACTCATCGGACGCACCAGCTCACGGAAGCTCTCTGCCCAATGAGGGGGCATCCACACTTTGACACGCGCTCGCATTGCTATCGCTTCGCTACACGTCGATTACGTCCTCGTCGCGATAGATGGGAAGCTCTGCTGGCTTTGACTCTCGCGCTACTTCGAGCATCGCGTGAATCTCGCTCACAAACGACGCGTTCTGCGCCTCTTTGAACTGCGACTTGTTGGGAGTGAACTGGTCTGGCCACATACGCTCCAGAAGCCATGAGAGCCCCATCCAGCCCAATGGGTTCTCTTTGACCCCTTTGATATAGGCCCGCTGAACAGCGCCCTCACAACGGTTCACAAAGACGCTGAAGTGGGCAAGGCGAGTCGTCATCCCTCTGGCTAAATCCTGGTTACCCTGCCGATGCCAAGCCCTCGCCAAGTCACCGGGAATGCCAACGCTCTGCGCCGCTACCTCTAAGCTACAAACGTCGTTCGCCATAAACTCACACATCGCTTTGACCGTCGAAGGCGTCAACAGGTCATATGGGTCATCTTTCCCTCGCGGTGGCAACGTGTTGAAATCATTCTCTCGAAGGAGCGCATCAACAGGCTCAACTTTCTGATACCCCGCCATCTCACCGTTCACGCCATCGCGAATCTGAAGAATCTCCGCCGTGGTCAATGGCCTGTTCAGCCTAGTTGTCTTACTGTCACGCTTTGCCATGCTCACCGCTTCCTCTACTACTAGTATTACACAACTATACTACTGGTATCTATGTTTTTCTTGACTACCTAGCAGCAAACGGCCTGGCTATCGCATTGCTCGGCCCGAAGGGTAGGGTGTTACTTTTCGCAATGCTCGGCCCAGGCTGGCAATGCTCGGCCCAACGCTTACTCGCGACGCTCGGCCCACGCTGTAGCCTTGCTCTGCCCTCGCTCTGCCCTTGCTACTCTCTGCGAGCGCTACGCTCACGCAACGCAAACTCAAAACCTTATATATACTGTGCCCCCGCGCGCGTTGGAGTGACGGCGTAGGGTGTCTCTTTTGCGCCTGGCGCTGCTCCAGCGTCGCTCTCTCAGCGCTTTTCGCTGCGCTTCTCAGCGCTTTTCTCCGCTCTTGCCACAGCTTTCGCAGCGCTTTCCCTTTGTTTGTCGCGTTTCTCTCGCGCCGCTTGGCTCCTGTTAATGCGCTGTTAACCCTATATGTCTGCCACTGCTATGGCCTTAGATATCTCGATATCGAGAGACCTTGCTCGAGCGCTGCGATCGCCGTTGCTGTGCCTTGGCAAATCTCCCGTTTGCAATGGCGGAAGCAATGGCTTGGCA
>Ga0209990_10001748_pt1 | contig 18030 bp, 15 predicted proteins | sample NOAtaG_6_FD_187304 | JGI IMG/M metagenome (GOLD analysis project Ga0209990, IMG submission 187304) | Freshwater lake microbial communities from Lake Erie, under a cyanobacterial bloom - NOAA_Erie_Diel5S_2200h metaG (SPAdes) (version 2) | ecosystem: Environmental > Aquatic > Freshwater > Lake ...
GCTGTTCCCCGCGCGTGACGCGGCGTTCCCCGATCACGACGGCTGTTCCCCGTGCGCGATGCGGTGTTCCCCGATCACGACGGCTGTTCCCCGCGCGCGACGCGGTGTTCCCCGATCACGACGGCTGTTCCCCGCGCGCGACGCGGTGTTCCCCGATCACGACGGCTGTTCCCCGCGCGCGACGCGGCGTTCCCCGATCACGACGGCGGCGACGCGGCCCACACGACAACCCATGCACTCCCAAACAGGAGGAGCATCCCGAGCAGTCCGTAGATCGTCGCAAACGCCGCGTCGCGCGGATGCAGCCTGAACAGCGGCACCGTGAGCGCACCCGCGATCAGCGGCAGGCCGAGCGTGTTCAGCAACTGCTTCAGCATGCGGAACTCGGTGGGAACGAGCCAGACCAGCATCGCAAGGCAGACGATCGCAGCCGCCTTCGCGAAGAGCGGTGCGATCGCACCGATCGGACGCTGCCGCACGAATGCGAGTGCGCCGAGACCAAAGACGGCCGCAAGCGTCGCGAGCGGGATGAAGACGACCGTCCGCGCGAGGCCGTTGAGCCGCTCACCGAAGCCGAGTTCAGGGATGTTCCCCTTCGCATCGGGAAGTGACAGTTGCGGTGCGCCGGCGAGCCAGCTGATCAGCAGGAGCGCGGCACATGTTCCGGCCACCACAAGCCACGGCTGCGGGTTGGACTGCCGTGAAATCGGTGGAGGCAGCGAGTCTGTGCCGTCGTCGGGATCCGAGTCTTCCGCGTCGGTTGGCGTGGGATCGCGGTCCTGGCTATCGCTGAGATCCGGCCGAGGCTCCACGGGACGGCCCGCGGTCGCAGGGCCTTCGTCGTCGGCAATGCCGTATGGGCCCGACTCGTCGTCGGCGTCAGGCGGCTGCTTGTTCGAATCGTTCGGTGCCATCACGGTGCGCTCCTCGCGAACACGATGTCCACACACGGGCGTCGGTACGGCCGTTGGATTGACGCCCCCGATGCCTGCCCATAGTCTCCGCAAACTTCCTCGGGAGAAAGTTGACCCATGCGCAAGGCTCTTCCACTCGCCTTCATCGTCGCGGCTTCCGCTGTTTCCACACTCTCAGCTGATGAAATCCGCCTTGTCGGCGGCGATGTCCTCAAGGGAACCGTCGTTTCCGAGACCGAAACCGCGGTCACGATCGACCACGCGGCGCTCGGACGCATCGAGATTGCGCGCGATCGTATCGCGGAGGTCGTCAAGACCACGCCAACCCCGCCGCCGGCCGCCCCCGCCGTGGTCGGTGACGCAGCGCCCGCTGAGGAGCCCGCTGTTCCGGTCGCTGTCCTGCCTGCCCCCTTGCCGCCACCGCCCGCCGGCCCCGATGAATCGTGGAAGTTCTCGCTGAGCCTCGGGTTCACCGGTTCGGAAAACGAAACACAGTCGAACTGGGATGTCCGCCTCGCCGGTTCTGCGAAGCGCGCGACGGAGAGCGACCGCACGACCCTCACCGCGGAGTACTACTTCAACACCGTCAACAGCACGAACACCGACAACAACCTGCTCCTGACGGGCCTCGAGGAGTTCCTCTTCAAGGACTCGAAGTGGGAAGCGTTCATCAAGGGCACCTACCAGTACGACGAGTTCCAGTCCTGGGAGCAGCGCGCAGGCCTGTATGCCGGTCCCGCATACAGGCTCTTCGAGGGCGAGCCGCTCGAACTCAAGCTCAGGGCCGGTGCCGGTGCCAGCTATGAGTTCGCCGACGGCACTTGGACGCCGGAACTTCTGTTCGGCAATGACCTCGTGTGGACGATCGACGAGCGCTCCAAGCTGACGCAGGGCCTGGACTTCTACCCCGACATCGACAATCTCGGCGAGTATCGCCTCATCTTCCGTCTCGACTACGAGATTGCGCTGTCGCCGAAGGGCGATCTCAAGGGCACCGCAGGCATCCGTGACGAGTACGACTCGTATGTCGAGCCCTCAGAGGACAGTTCGAACGACCTGAAGGTGTACGCCGGCGTCAAGGTTGAGTTCTGAGCGCACGCTCCGGCTGCGTTCGGCGATCCGTGAACTCCCCGAAGGCGCGCGCCGCGTGCGGCCGTTGCTGCCGAATCACCGTCTGAAATCGATCCGCAGGCCCCGCGAGGCAGGCCTGCGGCTCTTTTGCGGCCTTGCCGCGCGCGGCAACCCTTCGCGGGAAACCTCACCCTTTCGTGGACTGCAAGAGACTTCGAGGACATCTCCCGCTAAACTCCGCTACCTGTGCGGATTTCGATGCCGCAGGGCAGGTCGCCGCATCTGCGGCGGTGGTCGCGGTCCTTCTGCGTCCTCTCTCTCGCTTCCTCAGCTCAGCAATCGTCCTTCCAGTCGCACACAACCCGCTTCTCGGAATTCCAAACCTTGGTTTCAAGGCGGAATCCCCTCCCGCGAAGCGGAAAGCCGACGCTCTCATTCACCTCACGAAGTTCTCGAGGATTCCGCGTGCACGACGCACCGTCTGACCCGTCCACCCTTGCTCTGAAGCCCGATCTGTTCACTTCGCTTGAGCCCCTCGCGCCCGTTGGTTCGCCGTCGGCCTCAGCCGAGATCGCGGAACGCGCCGCACGGCCAGTTCCTCTCGCGCTGCGACTGACCACCATGGCTGCGGTCACCATCCCGCCGCTCGTCGTCATCGCCACCATGGTTCTCGCATGGGGCGGCTGGTTCAGCTGGATCGACCTCGTGCTCTTCGGCGTGATGTATGTGATCACCGGCCTCGGCATCACCGTCGGCTACCACCGGCTCTACACCCACAAGTCGTTCGAGGCGCGCGGCCCCGTCGCCGCGATGTTCGCGATCTTCGGCAGCATGGCGGCCCAGGGCCCGGTGATCTGGTGGGCGGCCACGCACCGCTGCCACCACCAGCACTCGGACCACGAGCACGATCCGCATTCGCCGCACGCGGGACGCGAGCCCGGCTTCAAGGGCGCCGTGAAGGGATTCCTGCACGCGCACATGGGCTGGCTCTTCGCCGACCTCCGCGCCGACATGCATCGCTATGTGCCGGACCTCCTCGCCGACAAGACGACCGTCCGCATCAACCAGCTCTTCCCGCTCTGGGTCGCGCTCGGTTTCCTGATCCCGGCCGCCATCGGCGGTCTCGTCACGATGACCTGGACCGGCGCACTCCTCGGCTTCCTCTGGGGCGGCATCGTCCGCCTCTGCGCGCTCCACCATGTCACCTGGAGCGTCAACAGCGTCTGCCACATCTGGGGCCAGAAGGAGTTCGCCTCGGGTGACGAGAGCCGCAACAACCCGGTCATGGGAATCCTCGCCCTCGGCGAAGGCTGGCACAACAACCACCACGCGTTCCCCGCGAGCGCGCGCCACGGCCTCAAGTGGTGGCAGTTCGACGCAAGCTGGATCGTGATCCGCACGCTCGCGCTCGTCGGCCTCGCGAAGAAGATCCGCCTGCCCAGCGCCGAACGCATGGCAGCGCGCCGCGTGGCCTAGGCAACAGACATTCGGTATGCGACCGCCGCCTTCGGGCGGCGGTTGTGTTTTTCGGGGATGCGTTCCAAACGGGAAGACACCGCTTTGGACATCAGCTCCTCTCCCGTATCTTCAGCGCATGTCGCCCGCGTTCGTCCTCGGTTCGCTTCTTCTCGCAGCGCCTCCTGCGCCCGCGCCCGAGGCCGTCGACTACAACCGCGACATCCGTCCGATCCTGGCCGCGAACTGCTTTGCATGCCACGGGTTCGACGCGCACGGGCGCAAGGCCGGCCTGCGCCTCGATCGGGCCGAGTTCGCCTACAAGCTGACGGAGGATGAGCTCACGCCGATCAAGCCCGGCGACCTCGCCGCGAGCGAGGTCTGGGCGCGCATCACCTCGACCGATCCCGACGAGCAGATGCCGCCGCCGTCGTCGCACCGCACGCTCACCGACGCGCAGAAGGACCTCGTCCGGCGCTGGATCGAGCAGGGGGCGCCCTACGCCGAGCACTGGGCGTTCGAGCCGCCACGCGCGCGCGCCGGCGCGCCGAGCGACGGTCGCGGCGCGATCGACGCCTCCGTCGCCGCGCACCTCGCGGCGCAGGGCCTCGCGCTCGCGCCCGCGGCCGACCGCGCGACGCTCCTCCGTCGCGTGTCCATCGACCTCACGGGCCTACCACCGTCCGCCGACGAGGTCGCGGCCTTCGTCGCCGACGCCGATCCGCACGCCTATGAGCGCGCGGTCGATCGCCTTCTCGCGAGTCCGCACTTCGGCGAGAAGATGGCGATGCCGTGGCTCGACGCCGCGCGCTACGCCGACACCAACGGCTTCTCGATCGACGGCGGGCGCCATCTCTGGCTCTGGCGCGACTATGTCATCAACGCCTTCAACACCAACAAGCCGTACGACCGCTTCCTCGTCGAGCAGATCGCGGGCGACCTGCTGCCCGACAAGAGCGATGAGACGCTGATCGCCACCGGCTTCCAGCGCAACGCGATGATCACGCACGAGGGCGGCACGATCGCCGAGGAAAACCTCGTGAACTACGGCGTCGACCGCGTGCGCACCTTCGGCGAGGCCGTGCTTGGCCTCACGGTCGGCTGCGCGCAGTGCCACGACCACAAGTTCGATCCCGTCTCGCAGCGCGACTACTACCGCCTCTTCGCGTTCTTCAACCAGACGACCGAGCCCGCGCACGGCGGTGACGGCGGCCAGAACGCGGCACCCGCCGCGACGCTCAAGTCGGTGCTGCGTACCGCCGAGGAAGACGCCCTGCGTGCACGCATCGCCGAGCTCGAGCAGGCGCTCGCGTCGCCCGATCCGGCCGCCATCGCTGCGTGGGAAGCCGAGCAGCGTGCGCAGCTCGTCGCGCGCGGTGCGAATCTCGCGCTCCACCCCGTGAAGCTTCTCAAGATGTCGACGCCGAACACGGGCAGCGGCTTCGAGATCGCCGATCACCGCTACGCGCTCGTGACGCGGCCGATGGGCTTCCTCGCGTTCGATGTGTCGATGGAGCTGCCGCAACTCGCGCAACCGATCACCGGTCTCCGCGTGGTGATGCACCCGTCGCCCGACGCGCCCGACGCGGGCTGGGGCTGGGAAGGCGGCAACGGGGCGAAGCAGGTCTTCGCGCTCACCAATGTCTCGATCAGCGCGGGCACTGTGCCGAGCGATCAGGTGAACCTCTACCGGATGCGCGAACTCCGCGGCGCGACCGCGAGTTCGTGGGACGAGACCGTCGACGGCTCCAACCGCCCCGAAGGCGTGCTCGACACGCTTCCCTCGGGCTGGGTGCCCGACCGTGCCAGCGAAGGCCCGGTGCATCTCACAGTCTCCTTCGCGACGCCGCTCGCCCCAGCCGAAGCGACGCACCTCACCGCACAGCTGAACTTCGGTCGCGGCGGCGCGGTCGCGGCGAAGCGCATGGAGTTCTTCGCGGTCACCGGCACCGACGACGGTACCACGCTTCCACCTTCGATCCGCGCCACGATCGAGAAGGACGCCGCCGCGCGCACCCCCGACGAAACCGCGGCGCTCGCCGCGTACTTCGCGCGCCACGCACCCGCGCTCGCCCGCACGCGCATCGACCTCGCGAACGCGCGTGAGCGGCTTTCGGTCTGCACCGACGCGCACTCGACCATGGTGATGGACACCGCGCCGACGCCGCGCGACACCTTCATCCTCGAGCGCGGCAACTACGCCGCGCCGCGCGACAAGGTCGACCCCGGCACCCCCTCGTTCCTGTCGCCGATGCCCGAAGGCGCACCGATGAACCGCCTCGGTCTCGCGCAGTGGGTCGTCGACGCGCGCAACCCGCTCTCCGCGCGCGTGGCGGTCAACCGCATCTGGCAGACGCTCTTCGGCACGGGCCTCGTGCGTACCTCGAGCGACCTCGGCCTCCAAGGCGAGATGCCCGAGCATCGAGCGCTGCTCGACCACCTCGCCGTAGTGTTCCGCGAGCAGGGCTGGGATGTGAAGCGGCTCGTGCGCGAGATCGTGACGAGCGATGTGTACCGGCAGTCGTCCCGCACGACGCCCGAGATGCTCGCGCGTGACCCGGACAACCGCCTGCTCGCGCGTGGCCCGCGCTTCCGCCTGCCGGCCGAGTTCATCCGCGACGGCGCGCTGAAGACGAGCGGTCTTCTCGTCGCGCAGCTCGGCGGACCAAGCGTGAATCCCTACACCCCGGGCGACCCATGGCGCGAGATCAGCCACTACGGCTCGAGCCCGGCGACGGCGCAGGCATTCATCCAGGATCACGGCGAGAAGCTCTATCGACGCAGCATGTACACCTACTGGAAGCGCACGCTGCCGCCGCCGAACATGGCGATCTTCGACGCGCCGAACCGCGAGATGTGCACCTTCGACCGCGCGGCGACGAACACGCCGCTCCAGGCGCTCGTGCTCCTGAACGATGTGCAGTTCGTCGAGGCCGCACGCGCGTTCGGCGAGCGCATGCTGGCGCACCGAGGCGACGATGCAGCGAGGCTCGCGTGGGGCTTTGCCGAGTCGACCTCGCGCACGCCGACCCGCGACGAAGCGACCATCCTCCTGGGCGCGCTCGCCCGCGAACGCGCGCGCTTCGCATCCGACGCGGCTGCCGCCGCCGCGCTTCTCGCGCACGGCGAATCGCAGCGCGACGAGCGCATCCCCGTCGCCGAGCACGCAGCGTGGACCCAGGTCGCGGCCACGATCCTCAACCTCAGCGAAACGGTGACGCGAAACTAACACGAGCGCCAGCACGCCATGCAACCGATCGAAGACCATCTCGCGAACCTCACCCGCCGCAGCTTCATCGGCCGTGGCGCGCACGGCATCGGTAGCCTCGCGCTCGGGTCGCTCTTCCTGCAATCGATGTTCGCGCGCGGCTCGCACGCCGCCGCGCCGCTCGGTGGCGGAATCCCCGGACTCCCGCACTTCGCGCCCAAGGCGAAGCGCGTCCTCTGCCTCTTCCAGAGCGAAGGCTTCTCGCACATCGATCTCTTCGACCAGAAGCAGGCGCTGTGGGACCACGCCGGCAAGGACCTCCCGGCGTCCGTGAAGGGTACGCAGCGCATCACGGGCATGACCTCGGGGCAGTCGAACTTCCCCGTTGTGCCGCCCCTGATGAAGGGCAAGCTCTGCGGCAAGAGCGGCCTGTGGATCAGCGATCTCCTCCCGCACATCCAGACCGTCGCCGACGACCTCTGCATCATCAAGAGCATGACGACCGAGGCGATCAACCACGATCCCGCGGTCACCTTCATGAACACGGGCAACCAGCTGCCCGGCTACGCGAGCATGGGCGCGTGGGCGAGTTACGGCCTCGGCAGCGAGAACGCGAACCTGCCTGCGTTCATCGTGCTCGTGTCGCAAGGCTCGGGCAAGAACCCGGGGCAACCGATCTTCTCGCGCCTGTGGGGCAGCGGCTTCCTGCCGTCGTCGCATCAGGGCGTCGGCTTTCGTCCGGGCGGAAATCCCGTGCCCTATCTCGCGAACCCGGACGGCGTCGACCGCGACGCGCGTCGCGCGCAGCTCGACGACCTCGCGAAGCTCAACGCGATGCACGCCGAATCCGCAGGCGACCCCGAGACGATCGCGCGCATCGAGGCCTACGAGATGGCCTTCCGCATGCAGTCCTCGGTGCCCGAACTCGCCGATCTCTCGGACGAGAAGCCCGAGACGCTCGAGCTCTACGGCCCCGAGGTGCGGCGCCCCGGCAGCTACGCGGCGAACTGCCTCCTCGGCCGACGCCTCCTCGAGCGCGGCGTGCGCTTCGTGCAGCTCTTCCACCGCGGCTGGGACCAGCACATCGCGCTCGGCACGCAGCTGCCGAACCAGTGCCGCGATGTCGACCAGCCGACGGCCGCCGTGCTCAAGGACCTCAAGGCGCGCGGCATGCTCGACGACACGCTCGTCATCTTCGCGACCGAGTTCGGCCGCACCGCCTTCAGCCAAGGCGGCTACGGCGACCCGAGCGCCGGCCGCGACCACCACGGCCGCTGCTTCAGCGTGTGGCTTGCAGGCGGCGGCATCAAGGGCGGCATCGAGTACGGAAAGACCGACGACTTCTCGTACAACATCGTCGAGAACCCGGTCGAGGTGCGCGACTTCCACGCCACGATCCTCCACACGCTCGGCGTCGACCACGAGCGCTTCACCTATCCGTTCCGCGGCCTCGATGTGAAGCTGACGGGCGTCGAGAAGGCGCGCGTGGTGCGCGAGCTGCTGGTTTGAGCGGTCGCGGCTGCGGCCGCTCCCTCTGGCGGTCAGGCTGCGGAGTGAATCCGCAGCCTGCTTGTCATGCGCCGCGTGATCGATGCTCGGCTGCTTAGACAGCGTCGCCGATCAGAAGCTTCGCCGCCCAGAGATAGAGCGGAATGCCGATCACGATGTTGAACGGGAAGGTCACCGCAAGCGCGAGGCCGATGTAGATCGACGGCTCTGCCTTCGGAATCGCGATGCGCACCGCTGCGGGAACCGCGATGTAGCTTGCGCTTGCCGCAAGCACCGCGAGCAGCGTCGCGTCGCCGACCGAGAGACTGCAGGCCTTCGCCAGCACGAGCGCGATCGCCGCGCCGATCGGTGGGAACACGAGGCCGAACACGACGAGCGACCAGCCGCGCTCGATGAAGCCGCGGAACCGCCGCGCCGCGAGGATGCCGAGGTCGAGCAGGAAGAACACGAGGACGCCGTTGAAGAGGTCCTTGCACAGCGGCTTGAACGCCTCGAAGCCGCGCTCCCGCGTCACGAGCCCGATGACCAGGCTGCCGAGAAGCAGCAAGACGGGCCCATTCAGGAACGCTTCATGGAGGAGATGACCCCAGCCCATCGGCTGCTTGGTGGTGTCGCCGCTGGCGTTCGCCTCTGCGCGCTCGGCGCGTCGGAGCAGGATGATGCTCACCACGATCGCGGGCGACTCCATGAGCGCCATGACCGCGACCATGTGACCGCCATAGGGCACGCCGGCGGCGTCCAGCATGCTCGAGGCGGTGAGGAAAGTGACCGCGCTGACCGAGCCGAAGCACGCCGCCGCCGCCGCTGCGTTGTAGATGCCGATCTTTGCCCGCAGGATCGCGAAGACCGCGAAGGGCATGACCGCGCTGAGCGCGATGCCGAGCGCCGTTGCGACCATCGCGTCGCGGGTCACGCCGCTTTGGGCGATCTTCACGCCGCCCGTGAAGCCGATCGCCCAGAGCAGGTAGAGCGACATCAGTTTGGTGACCGCGCGCGGCACGCGCAGGTTCGACTTCACGAACGCCGCAACCGCTCCGAGCACGAAGAAGAGGACGGGCGGACTGATCGAGATCGCTGAGAGATCCATCGTTCGCGGGGGAAGATACCGAATCCGTCACGCGGTCGCGGTGACGCCAAATCACGCGCCGCGCGGCCAGACAGACGGCCGCGCGGCGCGCGTGATGGACTTGCGTTGCGACCGCCGTGCGTTCAGCGTCGGCGGCCGCGGCGGCCGACGATTCCCGCGACTCCGAGCAGCGCCGCCGCGCCGGGGCCGGGCACCGCGTCGGTGAGGACGCGGAGCTGCGCCATCTTGTTCGGCCACGCGGCGAAGCTGTTCGCCCAGAGCGTGAAGGTGAGCGTGTTGCCGGCGACCGTGTACGAAGTCGAGCCGAGGTTGGTCGAGTGGCTGCGGAACGGGTCTCCCGTCGCGTAGGTGGTGCCGAAGGCGCCGAGCGGTCCGTCGCTGATGTCGAGCAGGTTGTTCTCGTAGATCACCGCGACGATGTTGCCCGAGAAGGTGACCGCGCCCTGCACGACCGCGACCCCCGTCGACGCATCGAAGTGAATCATGTGCGAGTCGAACACGCCGCCGGCGACGGTGGGTCCCCACGAGCCGCCCGTGAAGGTGCCGTTGCCGATCGTGTTGACGAGGAGCGCGGTGGACGAAACCCCGCTCTGTTCGTCCCAGCAGAAGGCCGGCGGGCCCGGGAGCGCGCTGTAGATCGCGGTCGCGGGCGGCGCGATCTGCACGGCCTGGCCGGAGACCGATGTGATCGCTGCTGATGCAGCAGCAGAGAGTGCGAGCGGGGCGAGAACCGAGGTGATGGCGAGTGCGTGCTTCATGGTGTGGTTCATGGTGTGAGTCCTTCTTTGGTGCCGCCTTGGCGGATGTGGGATTGGTCGCGCGGGCTGAGGACCGCGTTCACGAGGATTCCGCCGCACGCGCCGCCATGTCTCAACAGCGCGCGAAAAATGCCACGACCCCGCGTTTCAGGCGGGGTCGGGCGTTTGTCTGGAGCACGCAGAGGGCCGAATGGCCCGCGATCACGGAGAAGTCAGCGCCGGCGCCGGCGGCCGCCCACCACGCCTGCGAGGCCGAGCAGCGCGACGGCGCCCGGGGCGGGAACCCACTGCGTCGTCAGATTGGTCGTGTCGAACGCCGCCTGGCCGGTGTAGCTGAAGCTCTTCAGCCAGTTGAAGTCGGGGTCGGCCGGATTCGTGCCGTAGCTCGTGGTGGTGCCCGCCGATGGATGGAACCATGCGCCGAGCTGAGGTCCGAATCCGACGCCCGTCCACTCGACGCCCATCGCGCCGCCATTGTGGATCGGGGAGTAGTTCTGGATGACCGTCGCGTCGAGTTCCACGGTGAACCGCCGCAGGCCACCGGTATCGCTCGCCGCAAGCTGCATGATCGTGCCCGTGGTGTCGGGATTCAGCGAACTGAAGATGCGGTCGGGAACCTGCACGCCCGCGGCCTGCGAGCCGTCCATGTAGCTCAGGACGCCGTTCTGGCCGTTGTAGCCGTAGACCGTGAGCTTCGGAGTGATCGCGGAGTTCGCCGAGAGGCCGTTGGCGTCGAGATAGAGGATCGCAAGCTCGCCGGCGTATCCCTTCGGGTTCGGGCCGGGCGACAAGACGAGCCAGTAGCCGTTCACGGTGCTTCCGGCCGTGAACTCGAACAGGAATCGCTTGCTGTCCGGGTCGTACTCGGTGGTGATGGTCTTGAACCAGGCGCTCGAAGGATTCGAATAGCTGTAGCGCCAGAAGCCAGCCTCGGCGAGAGGCGACATCAGGGCTGCGGTGACGATCGATGCGACGACGGTTGCTTGCACTCGGATCATGACTCTTCTCCTCGGTCTCGTTCCTGCGCCGCGACGACCCTCGAACAGGTCGAACCCGCGGCGCGTTCATGGACGATGCCGCGTCGTGCGGTGCAGGCAACCGCGTCGATCCGTTCTCGCGCGATTCCTGCTCCGCTCGCACGGAACAGCCGTCAAAGCCGGCATAGATGAACAGCGCGGCGGGCCCGATCGAACGGGCCCGCCGCGGATGGCGTGAGGTCTGGATGGAGTTCGCCGTCGATTCAGCGCCGACGCCGCGCGCCGACGAGACCGGCAAGACCGAGAAGCGCGAAGGCGCCCGGCGTGGGGATCACCCACTGCGTGGTCTGGTTGGTCATGTCGCTGAAGGTCCAGCCCGTGAAGTTGAAGCTGGTGATCCAGTTGTAGTCGGCCGAACTCGGATCCGTCCCGTAGGTCGCATTCAGTCCGATCACCGGATGGAACCAGTGTCCGAGCAGCGAACCGAAGGCGACGCCCGTCCACGGCTCGCCGTTCGCGTCGGGGTAGAGCGGCGTGTGGTTCTGGATCATGCTCGCGTCGATCTCGACGACGAAGCGCCGGTAGGTTCCGTGATCGGTGGCCGACAGCTGGATGATCGCGTTGGTCGTGTCGGGATTCAGCGAGCTCCAGATGCGGTCCGGGGCCTGCGTGCCGGCGGCCGGCGAGCCGTCCCACCAACTGCTGGTGAACGAGCTGTTGCTGTTGCCGGGGACGCCGTTGTAGGCGTACGCGGTGAGCTTCGGCGTGATGCTGCTGTTGGCGGTGAGGCCCGACGCATCGAAGAAGAGCGCGGCGAACTCGCCCGCGTCGCCGCGTGGCTGGGGGCCTGGCGAGACCGAGGTCCAGAAGCCGTTCACATTGGTGCCCGCGCCGAACTCCCACTTGAAGCGGTGGCTGACGGGATCGAACTCGGCGATGACGGAGTTGTTGGGCGCCGAGCCATAGGTCCAGCGCCAGAAGCCTGCTTCGGCAGACGATGCGGCGCTGGCGACGGCGGCGAGGACGAGCGAGATGGAGATGGAAGATCGAGACATCATGGATTTCCTTGGGTTGCGTGGAGAGGAGGCTGTTTCAGAGCGCGCGCGGCGCGGTCAGCGGCGGCGGCGCGCGCCGACGAGGCCGGCAAGGCCGAGAAGCGCGATCGAGCCCGGCGTGGGGATCACCCACTGCGTTGTCAGGTTCGAGGTGTCGTACGACGCCTGGCTCGTGTAGGTGAAGCTCGTCAGATAGTTGAAGTTCGGATTGCTCGGGTCGGTTCCGTAGGCGGTGTTGAGGCCGGCCGTCGGATGGAACCAGGTGCCCATCTGCTGCCCGAAGGCGAGACCGGTCCAGTCGTCGCCCGCAGGATTCGGATAGAGCGGCATGTGGTTCTGGATGACGCTTGCGTCAAGCTCGACGATGAACCGACGCGTCGTGCCCGTGTCGGTGGCCGACAGCTGCATGACCGTGCCCGTCGTGTCGGGATTGAGCGAGCTCCAGATGCGGTCGGGCGTCTGGTTCCCCGCAACCGCAGCGTTGCCGTCCAAGTAGCTCGTGATGCCGTTCTGGCCGTTGTAGCTGTAGGCGGTCAGCTTCGGCGTGATGCTGCTGTTCGCGCTCAGCGTCTTCGCATCGAGGAACAGGATCGCGAGCTCGCCCGCGTGTCCCTTCGGGTTCGGTCCGGGCGAAAGCGCGAGCCAGTAGCCGTTGGTCTGCGTGCCGGTGGTGAAGTCCCACTTGAACCGCTTGGTCGCGGGATCGAACTCCGCCGTCATCGACTTGAACCAGGTGTGCGACGGGTTGTTGTAGGTCCAGCGCCAGAATCCGGCCTCGGCCGAGGATGCGAGCGAGGCGATGGCGACTGCACTGACGAGGGCTGCGTTGCGGAGCATGTGTACTTCTCAATGCCGCGAGGGCCGCGGGGTCGGGTTCTGGCGGGCGCGGCTCCTCGAACCACTCGAGGACTTGGAATGGCGTGCAAAGAAACAGCCTCGCGATGCGAAGCGCGTCTTTCCGCATTTGCCACGACTGCCCGGTCGCGGAGACGCCCGACGGCGGCGTCTCCACCCGCAACACGCAATCCGATGCGACGGCCTGTCAGGACATGTCACCCAATCGGGGCATTTCGACTCTTCGGCGGCGAAAGTACCCCTGTACGGGCACTTGATCGGGCGTTGCGAGCGATGGGCAGAGGGCGATAGCACGCGCCATGCGCGTGCGAGCGGTTTACCAGTCCGGTCGCTCGTAGAGGTCGCCGCCGCATTCGGGGCAGCGGCCGGTGGTGATCGAGCCTCTGCCGTCGTACCCGCAGTTCGGGCAATGGCAGCGGTCGATCCGCCCTTGGCGCACGGCGTTGCGCGTGATGCGATGCACCTCGCGCCCGAAACGCACGGGGAGCAGCACGAGCCAGACCGTCGCCGTCAACAGCATCCACCATGCGCCGATCGAGAAGATCCAGCCGCCGTAGTGCACCGTCGCGCCGATCGCCGCGGGACGGATCGCGCGGCGATCGGTCTCGAGCTCACGCTGCGCGGCCGCGAGGACCTCGGGCTCGCGCGACGCGGGACACGCGGGAAGAAGCTTCACTTCGTAGCGCGGCGCGAGGATCTCGTCGCGGGTGGTGAGCGGCCAGCCGAACCACTGGCGGTCCTGCAGCTGCCGCACCTCCGCAAGCGGGATCGTCGACGGCGGATACGCAGCCGTCTTTTCCTTCGTGTCGCCGTATCGCTTCGCAGCGATCTCTTCGTCGTCGAGGCCCTTGAAGACCGCGACCTGCGCCAGCGTGTCGGTCCTGCGCTTCACCACCCACGACTCCATCTTGATCACGATGAGCGGGGCGAGCAGCAGGCCCGCGACGAACGCGCCCCCGACGACGCGATCCGCCCAGGTGCGCTTCACCTGACGCGAGTTGCGGTCGATCTCCTTCAGCTTGCGGCGTATGGCGCGGATCGGCATGGCGTTCGGCTGTCAGCGTGATTCCTTCTGCGCGCGCGCGGCCCAGAAGGCACGCAGCATGGTCGCGAACTCTTCGCCTCCCGCGAGGGCGAGACTCGCATCGCGCGCCGCCTGCGCGGAGGCGCGATCGCGCGCCGGAGTGCTGCCGAGGTCGCCCGGCATGCGCGACTCGATCTCCCGAATCCAGCGCTTGGTCGCGCGCATGGCCTGCGGCCCCTTGGCGAGAATCCGTGCGACGAGCGCATCGACCTCGGCGTCGAGTTCGGAAACGGCGACGCAGTGCGTCGCGAGGCCCCGCGCGACGGCGGCGTCGCCATCGAGGAGATCGTTCGACATCATGAGCGTCCGAGCGGCGGGGCCCATGCGCGAGAAGAGCGATGGAACGCTCACGGCCGGCGAGATGCCGATGCGATGCACGGGGTAGCCGATCTGCGCGTCCCGAGCGGCAACGACGAAGTCGCAGCCGGTGAGCAGCGCGCATCCGCCCGCAAGCGCGGCGCCCTGCACGCGGGCGATCACGGGAATGTCGAGGGCGCGGAGCGCGCCGACCGCATCGCTGAGAAGGGAGAGCAGCACCTCGACCCGCCGGGGATCCTCGGAACATCCCGCGAGATCGAAGCCGGCGCAGAACGCGGGGCCATCGCCCGCGAGGAGGAGCGCGTCGCAGCCCGGGGCCTCGGTCACGCGCGCGATCGCAGCCACGAGCGCGGCGAGCGCGTTCGCATCGAGCGCGTTGCGCCGCGCGGCATCGCGGAACTCGATCCGCGCGAGGCGGCCGGCGAACAGGAGATGCGGATGGGTGGACGAGGTCTGCATTGCGTCGTTTCTGCCGTCCGCGGACCTTCGGCGGCGGAGTCCTGCCGGCAATCACCCACTTATGGGTAGTGCCGTTCAAAGAAGATCGAAATTCGCCGCAGCGGTGGAACCGCGCCGCATAGGCATCGTAAAGCCGTACGGGGCGAGGGGAAGAACAGAATTGTCCACCCGTCCACCATCGGGGGGACCCGACGGAATGAAGCACGCCGCGCGTGTTGAATGCGCGGCACCTCGAGACGACTGGCCTGACTTCGCGGGCAACTGCAGGAGACGGACCAGGAGGGCTTCGGCGCTTCCTCGGCGCCACCGTCGGGTCCCTTTTTTTGGCGGTCGCCGCGTGTCTGAGCGGTCGCCGCTGCGGCGGCTCCCTTTGGTGCTTCGAATGCCGTTGGTGTTTCGGGCGCCGTTGGTGGTTCGAACGCGCGATTGCCGAGGCTCAAGTCGAGCGCGCGGTCACGCCTTCGCGGCAAATCGCGACCAGGCGGACCGATCGAAGGTGAACAGCTGTCCCGCGCGATGCGGTACGCCGCGCTCGTAGATCGGCAGCGCTTTCACCGGTCCCTGCGAGATGATCTCCTGGAACTGGCGGCGGAAGTTGCCGCGGTCGAGCGGCGCACCGAGGAGATGCTCGTAGAACTCGCGCAGCGACGACAGCGGGAACGGATCGGGAAGGAGGCCGACAAAGATCGGCGTCGCCGGCCCGTCCTCGGTCGGACGCGTGTCCGCGACATCCGCGCCGATGATCGACTCGTAGGGGCTTCGTCCGTCGAAGCCGTCGGTCTTGCGGAAGAGGACATGCCGCGGAAGGAGACGCCGCGTCAGCGCATCCGCAAGCGTCGCATCGAGGAACGCCGCGAACGCGCAACCGACGAGCGCGCGCGAGGTGTCGTCGAGCGACACGGTCGTCGACAGCGCGGGAATGGGCACAAACGACTCTTCCGCCTCGACGGACTGCGCCGCGCCTGCCGTCGTGGCCACGGGACGCGCGATGGCCCACGAAACGAGGTAGATCGACTGGGTGTCCGCGCTCGGCGCCCCGTCGGCCGTGCGCAGTGCGCGCACACCGGCGGGCGAAACGCGGACGATCTCGCGCGCAGACACGGCGCGAGACGCGGCAATCTGCGCAGCGGTCGTCAGGCCAAGCCCCTCGACGCCGGAGTTCGGCGACACCACCGGCACGCTGCGCTGCGTCGTACCGTCGCCGCGGCTCGTGATCGGCAGGCCGACCGAGAGCTCGCCGCGCACGATGCGGAACACGACGGTCGCAACGCGCACATCGAACCGAACATCGGGCTTCGTGCCGAGGCCGACATTGCCCTGCGTGGAGACGGGGATCGACTGCATGGGCTGCGATGATACGGAGTTTCCGACGGATTGAGGGTATCCTCGGCGCGTGGACAGTTTCCCCGATTCCACCGCCGCAAAGGCCGTTCCGCCCGCACCCAACGCCTTGGCCGCGCGCCGCGTGTATCTCATCCGCCATGGCGAGACCGAATGGAGTCTGAGCGGGAAGCACACATCCCGAACGGATCTCCCCCTGACCGCGGAAGGCGAGCGGCGCGCCGAACTGCTGGGGCCCGTCTTCCGCCAGCACCCGTTCGCGCTCGTCCTCACGAGCCCGATGCGCCGCGCCGTGCGCACCTGCGAGCTCGCCGGACTGCTGTCCCGCGCGGAGTGCCTCGGCGAACTCCGCGAGTGGGACTACGGCGACTACGAGGGCCGGACCACCGCCGACATCCACCTCACCCACCCGGCCTGGAACCTGTTCCACGACGGCGCGCCGCACGGCGAGACCGCCGAGGATGTCGCCGCACGCACGCGGCGGGTCATCGACCGCATCCTCGCCGCCCGTGGCGATGTGGCGGTGTTCGGGCATGGCCATGCGCTCAGGGTTCTGGCCGCGGTCTGGCTTGAACTCGCACCCGAGGACGCGGAGCGGTTCGCCCTCGAGACCGGCACCGTCTCGGTCCTCGGTTTCGAGCGGGAAACCCGTGTGATCAGAATGTGGAATGGCCGCACCTGACTTCTCGGCACCTGCGGCGGAGGGGTTTTCGGACGCAGGTTCGTGGGGGTCCGGCAGGGGGGCTTCCGACCCACCCGCGCTGGCGCGCCGCAAACGCGGTCGGGCGTCCGCAGCAGGGATTCCGCGCGGAAAGACCTGAGAAGAATGCACGGGTTTTCGCCTTGTTTCCTGCCGAAATCCGCTTCCTCGCCAACAATGGGCCGTAGGTCAGATCGCACACTTGTGGAAGAGAAAGCAGAGGAGTCTGCCATGCTGCTCCGCGACCTCACGCTTGCCCATAGCCGCACCAAGGTGCGGGGAATCTTCTGCCTCGAGACCGATTGGTCGAGCGAGGTCGGTCGCTCTCCGAGCGTCGAGCCCATGCTCGCGCTCCTGCAGAGCTCGCCGCTGAAGATCCCGTTCGTCCACCGCAATGTGGCGACCGCGGACGCTCTGTACCACTACCTCGGGAAGTGGGCGCAGCGCAGCCACAACGACTACCCGATCATGTACCTCGCGTTCCACGGCGTGCAGGGCGAAGTGCAGTTCGGCGACCTCCGCCGGCGCTCGGCCCGCGCGACGCTCGACGAACTCGAGGAGGCGCTGCGCGGCAAGTGCGCGGGCCGCGTGATCCACTTCGGCTGCTGCCAGACGCTGCGCGTCAGCCAGCGCCGGCTCAACCGTTTCATCGACGAGACGGGCGCGCTCGCCGTCAGCGGCTACGAGCGCGACATCGACTGGGTGCGCTCGGCGGCGCTCGACTTCTCGCTGTTCGCGGCGATCCAGCAGAACACGATGACGGTCTCGGGCATGCGCGCGGTGCGCCGCCGCGTCCTGCTCCGCCACGGCCGCGAGGTGCGCGCGCTGAAGCTGCGGATCGCGCTGCGGTGCGATTGAGTTTGAGCGGTCGCGGCTGCGGCCGCTCCCTCTGGCGGTCAGGCTGCGGAGTGAATCCGCAGCCTGCCTGGGATGCGTGGCGTGATCGATTCGCTTCTTCGGCAGCCGCCTCTGGCGGTCAGGCTGCGGAGTGAATCCGCAGCCTGCCTGGGATGCGTGGCGTGATCGATTCGCTTCTTCGGCAGCCGCCTCTGGCGGTCAGGCTGCGGAATGAATCCGCAGCCTACCTGGGATGCGCGGCGTGATCGACTCGCGGCTGCGGCAGCACGAGCGCGGAGCGAAGCGAAGCGCGAGCAGGTTGGCGACGACTTCGCCAAACGTGTCGTGTGGCATCACCTCTGGTGATGGCGGCATCGCACGCGCTGTGTGCTTCACGACTGC
>Ga0209990_10001750_pt1 | contig 18028 bp, 34 predicted proteins | sample NOAtaG_6_FD_187304 | JGI IMG/M metagenome (GOLD analysis project Ga0209990, IMG submission 187304) | Freshwater lake microbial communities from Lake Erie, under a cyanobacterial bloom - NOAA_Erie_Diel5S_2200h metaG (SPAdes) (version 2) | ecosystem: Environmental > Aquatic > Freshwater > Lake ...
GTTCCCCCCCCCCCCGCGAAGTCCCTTCCGGACAGATCTCGGGCTGGAAAGCCCGAGCTACCTGCATTCGTGGTTCATTCGTGGTTCATTCGGCAAGCGGTGGAGTCTCACCACTGGTCACCGCACTGACCAGCGTTCTGTGGTTGCAGCCCCAACGGCGGGCCGCACCATCTCCGTCTGGTGAAACCGAGTTGAGCTGGTACCCGAGACACGCCACTGCCGTGGACGGCGACTCCGACCTGCCTCTCCCGCACCCTCGCGACGCCACCACTCTGCTGTGCAGCACAGCGTATGACGACAATTGGGCAGAATCAGAACTCCGCACGCAATGAAAGGCTGCGCCGGGCCGGTGGAAGCTACGCCAACGCCTTCGGCACCGCCACCCTGGTGACCTCGAACCTGCTGATTCTGGCGGCATCGAATGTGCTGTTTCCAAGTTCGCTCTCCTCCCTCTCGGACTCTCACATCGCCCCGCGTTATCATCCGTTTGGACCGCTTAGGATATCCAGAAACACACAGTTGCGCCCGTTATGCAGTTTTGGCGAAAACGAGATCTGACTGCGGGGTGATTGTGGTGTGAGAGTGTTGAAAAATCTTTCGAACGGCGCAGTTCAGTTCGAGGGTTTCTGCGTCCATACAGGTCACGTGGCCCGCAATGTCGACGGTCCGGATCACTCGCCTCACGAGCTGCTCCTGCGCTCAGCGAGCCCCGTGGCTGATACGACCCTGAGCCCCGCATGAATAAAGCGTCGCAAACTGCAGCGATCCCGCTCAGACGTGCTGTGTGCGGAGTGATTTGTGAACTGCAGAAACACGACATGCTCCCGCCGTCCGCTTGTCCCCTTCAAGACAGGCCTCTCCGCCACTCCGGTTCAGCCGTTTGGTCGTTGAGGTTTTTCCGATCACTGAGCCATTGCCGGAGTACTCAGGTATTCACGAACCGCAAGTTGCATTCTGTCGATCTCCGCGATAAACCCGCTGGACGACAGACGATAGTTTACGGGGTTCGTCTCCGCCTTGCGAAGCAAGGCAAGTTGCTGCTGAAGTTGTTGAATGCGCTCGAGCGTTGCAGACAGCTCTGTGTCACTTCCGATCATTCGCTGGTCTCCACTATTTCAACAATTCCTCGTCGGCTGCCATCTCGTTTTGTCTGCCAGAACTCAACGGTGGCCTGTTCGCCGCCGACGCGGCAGGCCGTCGAAGCCAGAACACGCTCGCCCCAAAATATGCGTCCGCAGTGGCATAATCAAGCAGCAGCATCGCTTCATGATCGCATACGGATGCGTCAAAATCATCATCAAACACCATGAAGATGTCCACATCATTCGGCACGGGCTTCTCGGACACAAAAGAACCAAACACCACAAACCGTGCGAGGTGCCTGGTTGCAGCCGCGACGCGGTGAATCCGAGCGATACGCTCAAACAGGATCTGACGCTCACGACTCTCGCTTCTTTGCGAAAAAAGTCATCGGAGGCTCAGACTGGCCTTTGCGGTGTCAAACACCTGCCGTACGTCGTTCGCTGCACGTCAATCCCGGCAGTCAGCGGAATCCACGCGACGACTTTCGGCGACGCCAGAGTTCTCAGACTCTCAGCCCTGGGGAACACCGCGATGTCGATGCCCGCCCCGCCAGCCACCTCGCGACACCCAAAGCAGATTCGGCAAACACGAAATTCGACTGCGGGGTGATGGTGGTGTGAGAGTGGTGAAACAGGATTCAAAAGGGCCGAGCAGGCCAGTTCGATTGACCGACAATCGGCGAATGGGTGATACTTGCCGACCGGCCTGTTCATTCAGGTTTTGTGCAGTGCTGTTTAAATCGGAAAGCTGATGATGCGGATCTTCTCGCTGCTGCTGCCTTTTGCTCTGTCAGTTGGATGTGGCGGCACTGTTGTGGCGCAGCAGGTTGAAACGCGGTTTTTTGCGCCTGGCAAAGAACAGACGTCGGCAGCGGTAACTGGTGGCCAGCCGAAAGAGGTGGTCAACAGCATCGGCATCAAACTGCTGCTGATATCTGCCGGCACCTTCACCATGGGATCACCGGCCAGTGAAAAAGACCGTGACGACGACGAAACCCAGCATCAGGTAACCCTGAGCAAGCCGTTTTACATGGGCCGCACCGAGGTGACTCAGGGACAGTGGAAGATGTACGACGGATCAGAAAACTGGCAGGAGGCGCCGGGTGCTTCGATTGCGTGCAGCCGGACCATCAACTGCTGATCGATATCGCCACGTTTGGTCAGTGGCCAGCCACCGATGCGGTCGAAGATTTCACGCCGGAATGCGAGACTGGCGTGGAAGCGGCCGGTGGCGTCATTCTGCGTCGGACGTCCGGTGTAACTGCGGAGCACGAACGATGGCTGTGACCAGAGCCACCCTTCCATCGCACGCACATGGGTGCTGACGTGGTTCGGCAGGCAAACGTTGTGACCCCGAAGGAACAGGATATTATCTTTTGGCCAGCCCGACGATGGCGTTGAATTTCTCTGGCAACGACGGGAATCTGGCGAATACCTATCCTTGCTGCACCAATGATCGGAGGGCCATATTCACGGACTCTGAATCCGGAAATCTGGCTCTCAGGTCGGGATCCAGCATGACAGCCCCATCCTGCAGTGTGAAGTGCCGCTGCTCAATGCTGCCATCAGCCTTCGTTACCACAACAGTGTGTCCTGCCCTCCAGGATTTGTAGTGCTTCCCGCGCACACCCGTTGAGAAGTCATACTCCTCCATCATTTCGTCCGGATGGCGATTATTGTCGCTCATCTGTGTAAACCCTCTCTTCTGTTTTTGTTGCCCTGCGACAACCTATGATTCGTATGCTGCCGCCACGTTCAACGTACCACACTACCAGTAACCTGCCTTGGGAGGAGAAGCCGATGTCCAGCCAGCGATCCTCATTAGCAGAATGGGCCGGGTCAGCAATTGTGATGGCAAAGGGATCATTGAAGATCGTTCTTGCTTCCTCAAATGTGACACCGTGCTTGTTTTCGTTACCGCTGGCCTTTTCTTCGTCCCATTCAAACTGGATGCTCATTTGCCACGCTTGCAACTCGCTGATCGTTATCAACCTCCCGCCCATGCCACCGATCTTACCCGGTTCAGAGTGCGACAGGCAAGGGATAAATGGTAGATATGGATTCAGCAGATCGGCATACCGGCACAAGTCCGTCGACGCTTTCTCGGCGAAGGCGTCCTGCCCTTATCGAAGTCGCCGCGTTTGGTCAGTGGCCAGCCACCAATACGGTCGAAGATCTCACGCCGGAATGCGAGACTGGCGTGGAAGCGGCCGGTGGCGTCCTCCTGCTCCAGACGTCCGGTGTAACTGCTGAGCACGAACGATGGCTTTGACCAGAGCCGCCCGTCCATCGCACGCACATGCGTGCTGATGTGGCGCGGAAGTCAGACGTCGTCACCCCGGACGACCAGAATGTCACCTTTCCAGGGGGGCATTCACTGGATCGCCACGACGCTTTTTCCGCCAGGTAACAGCCACAGACCGTGCAGCGGTCGTCCTTCCGCAGTTTTCAAACGGAGCACACCTCAAGCCGTTGCTGCAGATCCGTGGTTTCGACTTTCTTCAGGCCGTCAGCGACATGGGCGGCCACCGCACGGGTCAGATTGGCAGCCATGGTGATGTGACCAGGCAGCGCCGGCTTGTCCCGCGGATCACGACTGATGACCGTCAGGCCATGGTTCGCCTGCGTGTGACAGATCACAGACCATTCCGGAAACTCCCGGAGAAAAGCTCGCAGCGCCACCAGCAGACCGGGACCGCTATCTTCACCACGCTCACCGAAAATCTGGGTGTCGTGCAGCACGATCCGCTGTTGAACCTTCCCTGCGTGACGCTGCAGTTCCCGAGTCAACTGGTCAGGCGGCCGTCAGCGTTGACAGGTGACTGCGGATCCTCGTTTACGCCATCGACAAAGTGCCGACGGAGACGATCCAGCGTCAGTCCCAGTTCCTGATGTCCGAGGCCATAATTGCGGATTTTGCCTTCGACGCTGCGACAATAGGTGCGTCCGCCGGCGGGATCCGTAAACCGGTGCTGCCCGCGAAGGGACGGCGGACACAGGAACCTGGCTCTCGCCTGACGGTACTTTTCATGCTGTACCACTGTCCGTCAGCGTACTCTCTGAAGTAAGGGTTGCAGCCGACCACGACACCACCCTTGGATACGCAGAGTTGCAAATCGCTGATCAACCAGCGAGACACATTCCTGGACAGAGCCGCAGGCGAAGTTTTCGGATCTCAAGCAGACCTGGTCTGCGAAATCGACGGACACCTGGTAGACGCTTAACTTCTCAAACGCGAAGGCCATCGGGTCGGGCCACTCGAAGCGTTTTAGAGAGGAGACCGCAGGAGATGGGAGAAAGTTTCGAGTCTACTCTCAACTTTCTTCCATCTACTGCTCTATTTTTTTGACGGCAGGTGCCGTCAAAAAAATTGGAGCGAACGCCACGGACCTCGAAATTCAAACAGAGACATTTCGATTCCGGAAACGCCTCTGCGTTTCCGGAGGGTTGCAAAATTGAGGAAATTTGGCGATTTTTAAGATCGAATCGGGTGAATCGGGTTAGCTCGGAGCTTTGTTGGAGCAGCGGAGAGAGATCACAACCCGGCAGTCACCTTATGAAACTCCCGGCATCCAGCAGTTTCAGCAATATCGAAATCCACCGACCGCCGGGTTTTGAGACGCGGCCGGAGCTGCAGCAGACGCACTGCCCGTAACACAACGCCAACGCTGGTAACGACTTCCGGCGACACCCGAGATCTCAGACTCTCTGCCACCGCAGAAAGCGCGAAATCACCATCCGCCCCACCAACCACCTCCCGGTCACCATTTCCCACACAGCTCTCACCCCTCTCGGACTCTCACATCGCCCCACGGCCAGCGCGCACTTTGGGGGCTTTTGGCATTTAGGAAGACTTGCGCCATGGCCAGAAATTCCCTACGATCCGTGGGTTGGAGACCACACCCAATCCTGTAGGGAGACACCGAAGTGCCAGCGAGCAAAAAGAATAGTGAGCTCAGCGAATTATTTATTGCATTCGAGGAGCTTGAAGATCCTCGCTCCTCGATTAACAGACTCCATCCACTTATGAGTGTTGTATCCATTGCTGTTCTGGCCGTCCTGTGCGGAGCCGATGGCCCAACAAGCATCAGAGGCTGGGCAGTGGCAAGGCAGCAATTTCTGGAGCGTTTCCTGGAACCCCCCAACGGGCTGCCGTCACGAGATGTTTTCCGCAGAGTCTTATGTGGTCTGCAGCCTGCTGCTTTTCAACGATGTTTCAACGCCTGGATTGAGGTGATGGGAGCGGCCATCGCCGCTCAAAGCACGACAGAGGACTCAGAGTCTGAAAAGAGGCATCTCGCGATCGATGGTAAGACTCTCAAAGGCAGTCGCAACAACAGCAAGGCTCTTGGCCCGCTGCATCTGGTGAGCGTGTGGATGTCGGCGAAGGGAATTACTTTGGCTCAGGTGCCAACCGACGCCAAATCCAATGAAATCACAGCAATCCCACAGGTATTGGAATTGATCGATGTGCGAGGTGCTGTGATCACCATCGATGCCATGGGCGCCCAGGTTGGCATCGTGAAAGCGATTACTGAACGAGGCGGTGATGTGGTCGTTTGCTTAAAGGGTAATCAAGGGAATCTTCACAAAGCGGTCTCCGAATTTGTTGAGAAACAACTGGATAACGACTTCGAGGGTTTGGTACATGAGACACTGCATGAATCTTCGAATAAAAAACGGCACGGAAGGCAGGAATCAAGGACCTACATTCAATTCGAAATACCGGAAGACTTCCCTCTCGAGGAGAAATGGGTCGGTCTGAAAAGTTTCGGAGTTGTAGTGCGGGAAACCAGCTCCGCCGATAAGCACACAGTGGAGCGGAGCTTCTACATATCGAGCCTGCCCGTCGGCATTGCTCAATTTTCAAAATCGATTCGTAGTCACTGGGGAATAGAGAACACATGTCACTGGTCACTGGACGTGACATGGAGAGAAGATTCTCTCCGAACAATGGAGCGGCGAATGGCAGAGAATCTTGCGTGGATCAGGAGATTCAGCCTATCACTACTTAAGCAAATCCCCGACAAGCACAGCGTCGCGATGAGGAGGCGGATGTGTGGTTGGAGCGAAGAGTACCTGACGCAAGTCCTTATCAAATCAGGCACTTAGTGTGCGCTGGCCCTGGCATCAAAAGCGACCTCGGTGTCGCCGTGGCGGTGCCGGGTTCCAGCGAACAGATAGCTCAGACGCTGTTCGAAGGCGCCCTGTTCCGCGAAATGGCGCGCGGGAGCGAGAACCAGAAGGTGTTCGACTTCGGCGATCGGGAAGCCGAGCAGGTGGAAGCCTTTCACGCCGAATGGGACAACGCCCGCCAGCGGGAAAAAGCCAGCCGATCCCGCTTTGCTCAGCACTCATTGGATCGCGACACGGTGGCTGCGGAACTGCAGAGCGTTCGTGAGGCCATTGGTCGCAGCGATGACGTGCAGCGATTTGTCCTTTCCGTGCTGCAGGCGGCCAACGTGCCGCTGCAGGAGGACGATACGGCACTGACCGTCCATCTGAGCCACGAAACACCACGAGCCCTCCGGCAGGCGATTGGGCGTGACGAACCGTTCACCGGCCGCTTTGAACTGCCACTGCGGGACGATCAGATTTACCTGGGACGCACCAGTCCGATTGTCGAAGGACTGGCTGGCTGGACCATTGACGAGGCACTGGACGCGGCTGCTCGCGACGCCAGTCCGGTTGCGTCCCGGTGTGGCGTAGTCAGTACGTCTGCGGTTTCCGTTCGGACGATGCTGATCATCGCCCGGTTCCGATACCATCTGAAAATCTCTGGCACAGCTGCGGAAACGATTCTTTGCGAAGACGTCACGCCTCTGGCCGCCACGGGAACATCCAGCAGTCTGTCATGGCTGACTGCCGACGAAACGGAACATCTGATCTCAGCATCACCGGAATCCAACCTGACCGCCACGGCCATCTCGCAGCAGGTGGGTTTGCTGGTGAAAACGTTCCCTGCGATTCAGCAATCCCTGTCAGAAATTGCCATCGAACGCTCTACCGCCCAGCTGCTCGCCCATGAACGAGTCCGCGAAGCCTCCCGGCACAAAGGCCGCGTCAGTATCGAACCCGTCCTCCCCGTCGACATCCTCGGCGCCTACGTGCTTTTACCAAAGGCGCCCCAATGAACACCACCCCCCACCGGGAGGGCGAGGCTCCCGCCGAGCCGCATCCCAATAACCGGGAGGGCGAGGCTCCCGCCAAGCCGCGCGATCGGGAGGGCGCGGCTCCTGCCAAGCCGCGCGACTGGCAGAAAAAGGGGTCAGGAACGAATAGTGCGGAGCACCCTGCGGGCCTTTGGGCTATTGGTTCCTGACCCCTTTTCCGCCCACAGGATTGCGGCTCGGGTGGAACCTCGCCCTCCCCTGAGCCGCGAACATCCTCGCGGCTCGGATGGAACTTCGCCCTGCGTCGCTTCACTCGTTCGCGTTCCGATCGCAGCAAGCTGAGTTGCATCAGGGGTCAGGCAGAACGTTAAATTCTCCAGCCCGGAAATCTGCCCGTTGATCTTTGAAACCCATGAATCCGCCTCCGCTGTGGCCACCAGAAGTTTCCCGGAGGCCGAAATCGCCGCCAGACTTTTGCCATCACCGCGGAATCCCAGGTCCACAGTGCTCCCAAATTCTTCGGGGACAGGCAGAGAAAGCTCTTTGGATGTTTCCAGCCAGCTCAACGTGATTTTTCCCCGACTGCCGATCGCGATGATCGATTCAACAGGAGAAAAGTCATAGGCAATCACGTCTTCAATCTGTCGAGCCAGTGTCTTTGTCTGAAGATCAAACAGGAAGAGCGTCGCGGGCAACTGCAAGAGCACGTCCCCCGAGGCAGGCCTGAGCAACACGGAGAGAAATCGTCCGTTTTCGGAATAACGCAGGGGCGAAACCGGTGCAAAACTCCCCTTTCGCCGCGGTGCCACCTTGTCCGGATCATCCGAGTCCCATTCATCCCTCGCACTCAACTCGTAGATCGGATCCCACAACGTCTGCAGCTCTTCCCCCGATTTGGTATCCCAGAGCTTAATCGTGCCGGATAAGTCCACCGACGCAAGCAGGGATTCGTCAGGTGAAAAGGCCAGCCGACCGATCAGATCACGATGGCCATTAAATTGCAAAGCGTGCTTTGTTCGTCGATGCCGGAGGACTCCCCAGGCGAGGTCGCGGAAACGAAGGGGCGTCTGAAACAGCATCTGCTCGGCATCAGAGGGGCTGTTATCAATCAGATGAGACGCCGCTGATATCTGAGCATTGCTGGCGCTTCGTTCCGCCAGTTCGCGAAACTCCAATTCGGATTTCCCCAGACGATTGAACTTCAAGCCGAGGAGCACTCCGACGATCGTTGTCAGCAACAGCAGGCCACGCAGCAAGGCCGGCACGCGAATCTTTCTGATCTGCTCCGGTACGTCCGCGACGCGGTTGTCGCTCACTTCCCCCTCTGGCTCACTCATGGAAGACGTCCCCCGGAGGTTACAACCAGGTCCAATCAAGTCTGTCAGGTGTGACGCCCCGATCGTGACGGCGCGCTGAGCCTGATGCCACCGGATGCGAACGGGTTGCACGCCTGCTTTAGCGAATCTTGACGTGGCTTTCCTGCAGAGGCAAGTGAAGAGCAGCAGGAGCGAGTCAGCGAACGAACCCAGCATTTGATCCACAATCGACTAGTTCCACCCGTCGTCGAGGGAGCCCACGCCAGCCGGGCATGGACCAGGATCTTTCCACATTGAGCGCCACGCCATTTCCGTTAGCCCGGTGAAAACTGTCGTCAGAACAAGTAGCTCACTTCAATGGTTCCATTTCCGCTGACCCAGTCCAAAAAGTATGCCAACTGAAACCCTTCTCTCTGCGAAGGGTAAAACAGCATCCTCCTGTTCGAGCACGTTTCAGCTTGGCGAATGACCGTTGACATAAAGCCGCTCTTCGCACATTTTTCGGAGAGAGGCCTGTTGAAAACAGAGCCGGTGAATTGTTTCGCCGAGCGGTTGAGGAATCAGCCGGCTGGCGAGGTTCCCCGTTTGGTCCGACGCAGAAACAGTTTTTCAGGGCGGTATTGCGATACACCCGTGGACTCACCTGCAGAGGCAGCATTGTGAGAATCCTGGCATGACTTTTTTTGGATTTCGCAGCGAACAATAAAAATGGCGATTGACTGCGAGGGAATCCTCGATTATGAAAAAAAAGTCAATGATGTCTGTACCCTTTAAGGAAGTTTCCTATGCGTTTTATTTTGACTTTGGCGGCCCTTTTGTTGATTTCAGCCCCTGCTCAGGCTGGCGCGATCTTCGATTTCTCGTTCCAGAACGTGACCGGGAATATCAACGGGATCGTGTCGGGTAAGATCACTCTCAGTGGGACAGGCGACGGGACTTTTTCTGCGACGTCAATCCTCGTCAACGCAGCCCCTGCGGGCCTTGGGTACACAGTACCCCTTGATGTCTTAAGCGTCATGCCCTTGGTCTATGTGAACACCTTCGTGGTTTCTGGCGGTCAGATCGACAAAAACCTTTCCTCGTATGCCAGCGAGAACCTTTCCGATGCTTTCACGCTGAATTTCGGGGCCTTTGGGAGCCTTCTCAACATCGCGAATTCCGCCAATGCATTCTCTGGTGTCCTCGACACAACCAACTTCACGCTGAGTTACAGCACGGCAGCCGTTCCCGAACCATCGACTGCGTTTGCCTTGGCCGCGGTCTGTGGGGTGATTGGCGGCCTGCGTCGGATGCGTCGTTCGGCATAACCATTCCCCCGCAAGGTCTTTCGGTCGTTGAATTCGTTCCGCCACGTGGCCTCGGATTGGCATCCGAGGGTGTCACAGGCCGTCGGGTTGCGACTGAAAGGCGGGTGAACTCTCAGTCGGATGGAATTGCGAAGCAATTCCATCCAGGCTCCTCGGACGCTAGTCCGAGGAGCCTGTCCAATGGAAACGTTCGAGTTGCGACGCACCGGCAGGCGGGTTGTTGGGCAACGATCGCGGCGACACGAAAGGTCGTTTCGAGCACGAGCACGAGCACGAGCACGAGCACGAGCACGAGGGGAACAGTCGTCTGTTGCATCGTGGTTGCGAAAACAAGACCGATAGTCTGTGCACTGCCGGTACTGTTGTTCTCACTGGGATCCGGTTCCCGCCGCATCCTCCAGTCTCTCACTCAGCACCGGCCCGCGGTACGCGTTCGACCTGCCCAGGCATTGAATCGGGCGACGGGAATCCTGTGCAGGGCGCTTCGTTTCGCCTCGTTGGGGCTTAGGGGTGATCAGTCTCTGGTGTTCCATGAGCTTGGGCCCATGGCCACAGCGTTTCGCCGCTCCGCGGCTGAAGTAGAAAACGCACGAATTGCGGGGGGCGAGCAAACCTCGGCCAGTTGCCGATGTGGTCAAAGATCTCGCGGCGCAATTCGACGGTGGCTTGGCAGCAACCGGGGCGTCGTCCTGTTCCCGACGTTCGGTGGGCTGACCAGCACTGCAAATCGTTGACTTCACACGCGGCCACGGTTATACTCCGGGTATGAAGACTGCTATTTCCATTCCCGATCAAGTGTTTAAACACGCAGAGCGACTTGTTGCCCGCTTCAAGACGTCACGCAGTGAGCTTTATTCGCGTGCGATCGCTGAATTCATCGCGCGACATGACGAAGATGCGGTCACTCAGGCACTTGACGAAGTCGCCCGCAACGTCAATGCGGATCCGTCTGACACTCAGACGACCACCACCGCTGCCCTGGCCATCCTACGACAGGTGGAATGGTGATCCAACAGGGCGAAATCTGGTGGGCTGACCTTGATGCCCCAGTTGGGTCAACCGCTGGTTTCAGGCGACCAGTGTTGATTGTGCAATGCGACTCCTTCAATCGAAGTCGCATTGCAACCGTAGTCTGCGTTCCACTGACCAGCAATTTGAAATGGGCTGAGGCCCCTGGGAATGTCCGCTTAGTGCCCCGCTACACGGGTCTGGATCGTGAGTCCGTGGCCAATGTGTCATTGATTGTCGCGATCGATAAATCTGTGTTGACGGAACAGGTCGGACGACTGCCAGCCAAACAACTGGCCGCCGTACTCGCCGGCATCGACGTTGTTCTGGGACGTTAATTGGAAGTGGCAGACAGCCATCTATTGGGGCCAGCCATCTATTGGGGGTCCACACAAGCTATTTATGCAATGGAACTTGGGTTGGATTTATTGAGCATTTTTAGGGTTGAGGATGCTGGATTTTTCGGGGGGCCGGTTCATCGCGGGCCACACCGTCCCACCAATCTGTGTTCGCTGGTTCCCAGCCGAGGTTCCAGACAAGTCCCATTTCCAGTTGCAGCCTCCCCCGGGCCCACGCAGTCGCAGTGCTTTCGTTGAATCGCAGGCTCACACATGCCGTCGCGTTGTGACTGGAAGGCGGGCGTCGTCTTGCTGGGATTGAATTGCGAGGTAATGCCCTGCACAAAAACAGGGCGCCAGTCCGAGGAGCCTGTCCAAATGGAAACGTTCAAATTGCGACGCAACGGCAGGCGGGTTCTCGGTTAACGATCGCGGCGACAAAACCGGTCGTTTCGAGCACGAGCACGAGCACCGCTTCGCTGAGCACGAGCACGAGCACGAGCACCGCTTCGCTGAGCACGAGCACGAGCACCGCTTCGCTGAGTACGAGTACGATGAGCACGATGAGTACGATGAGCACGGTGGGACAAAGATGAAGCGAAGGATCCCGCGGAAAGCTCCCCACAGCCACATCCGCATACTTGATACACAACCCTCGAGTTGTTGTCGTCAGTTGGCGGGGCGAGCTGACTGTCGAGCGTCCAGACTCATTGCACCAGCGCCGTTTGCCATCAGAAAAAGCAGCGTGCCCATCAGCGACAGATTTTTCATGAACTGAATCATCTGCAGCTGCCGCTCATGACCTTCAAACTGCCAGAAGTCGTGAAAGAAGTAGGTGGCCAGCACCAGAAACGCGAGTAGTAATCCTGTACCGATGCGAATCCTGAATCCGGCAATCACAGAAAGGCTGCCAATTATCAGAACAACGATGGCACCAACCAGCGCGACGTTCGGCAGTGGAACGCCCTCCGCTGCCATGTAGCCGACAACGTCATTGAATTTCGGAATTTTGTTTCCAACTGCACTTATCAAAAAGATGGCGGCGATCATTACTCGGCTCACAAGGGACGCTATGGCTTGCATGTTCAGGTTTCTCGGAAACAGAGAGTCGGGATTTGTTCGAGCTACACCAGGTCAAACAGCATGATTTCCGCTGCGGTCGTCGCCTGAATGGTCAGGCGTGTCTCTGCGCTGATGGCTGCTCCATCGCTGGTATCCAGAGCGACACCGTTCAACACAACACTACCACGCAGAACCTGCAGCCACGCGTACCGGCCCTCGGCAAGGTCATACGTGATCGCTGCTCCGGCATCCATCTTCGACAGATAGATTCGAGCGTCCTGATGAATGAGCAACGAACCGTTTGCAGCAGTTCGAGAGGCCACAAGTTGAAGCAGGTTATGCCGGTCTTGCTCCGAAAACTGCTTCTGCTCGTAGCTTGGCTTGATTCCCTTTCGTTCGGGAAACAGCCAGATCTGATAAAGATGAACCGGTTCGGTTGCAGAAGGATTGAACTCGCTGTGCGTGATCCCGGTTCCAGCCGACATCCGCTGAAACTCGCCGGGACGCAGCACTTCACCGTTTCCCATCGAGTCCCTGTGCTCCAACGCCCCTTCAAGGACGTAGGTCACAATTTCCATGTCGTTGTGCGGATGGGTTCCAAACCCTTGACCGGGAGCTACGATGTCCTCATTCATGACTCGCAGCGACCGAAACCGCATGTGGTTGTGGTCCTGGTAGTTGGCGAACGAAAAGGTGTGGAAGGTGTCGAGCCAGCCGTGGTTGGCGTGGCCTCGGTCCTGAGCCTTGCGGACCTGAATCATCATGATCCTCCTGCCAGATAGATTTTGTGTGAGTCGTTCACATGTCATTTAACAACTAAAAAACAGCTTTTTCTGGGACGTTCTGAACGCTGGAAAATCGGGGCGAAAAATCGGGGCCGGCGAAAAATCGGAATGAAAAATCGGGGCCAGCCATCTGTCGCAGAGTATCATAAGTTGAAATTTCCAAATAGCTTGCGTCGACGGATTTGTGCATTGACCCAGCTGAAGACGCGGGAGTTTACGGGGCGTCCAGTCCATTGCGGTTTCCGGATCGCGGTCGCCCTGACAGCCAGCCTTCGAAGTTCAGTCATTGATTTGCACGCTCACGTATGGCGTCGCGTTACGACTCTGTGAATTCGTTCCGCATTGTGACCTCGGATTGGCATCCGAGGCTTTTGCATGACGTCGCGTTGCGACTGAAAGGCAGGCGGGGTCTCGAGGGGGTTGAATTGAGAAGCAATGCCATGCGAGTTAATACGACGCCAGTCAGAGGAAACCGCCCAAAGGATTTGGTTGAGTTGCGAAGCAACGACGGGCGGGCTCCCGATGATCGATCGCGACAACGGGAAAGGTCGTTTCGAGCACGAGCACCGCTTGGCTGAGCACGAGCACGAGCACGATTGGTGGGGCAACAACGGACGGGGGATTCCCGCGATGGACCATGGAAAATGCTCCGGGCGTCAATCTCCATCACCGGGCGTGGAATCACAAACACGGATTCGCCGCGGAACTCGCCATGCGATCCGTGGCCGTGGCTCATGGACGTACGCGTTGAGCTGCCTTGCGGTACAGCTTGCTTTTTGTCAGTTGCCCCCCCCGATGCGGGCGACGATGTTATGTGGAATTACGAGGCTGCCATGGACCCGAGCCGTGCGGGCCGACGTCTCAGTCGTGGGGGTACCATGATGACTTTTCCGCTGGACTGCGCCAGATAACCGTCAAGGCTGTTGCCGGCAGTGGATGAGAGCCGGCCATCGCTGGATTCCACATCAGCACGTCTCTTTCAGGAGCGGTCCTGCGGTCTCACCTCGGCTGCACGGCGTAGCAGCCCTGCCCTGGGATGGGGAAACAATGGCAATATGGAAAATCAGGGTCGTTTTTTGCTTGATTTCGGAGCGGTGTTCGTTCGCGGAATTCGCGAGCTAAAATCCAGCGAGGTCGTTTCGGCTGAGCGAAACGCGACTTTCGCAGGCTTAACATCGTTTCGCCATCCCAGCCCTGCCCGCCTTCGCGGCACCTGCATTCCACGGTGTACCCCTGATACGGAATACCAACACCAGCGTCTGTGCTGGAACCTGATCCGCAGGGGAGATCACGATTTTCCGTTGCGGTCGCAGGTGCTCAACTTCGCTTCACGAGTTACCACCAGCGAACCAGACGGGCACGTGCGGTGTCTGCACTGGTGGTGACGCGGGGCGTTCTGCAGTAACCTGCCGTGTACGAAAACCGGGCTTTTTAACTGCGGCAGGCTTGGCGATGATCGAATTTGAAGTCCTTGGTGAAATTGGAAAAGACAATTGCGTTGCGGCCTGTGTTGCTACCGGGACCGCAAATCATCGATTGCTGCTGGATTGCGGAGGGAACTGCCTTCATAAATTGCCACGGCCTTATTTGTATGGCATGCAGGCCGTTTTTTTTTCGCATTTTCACTTCGATCACTACGCTGGATTTGATGAATTGCTCCGAGCCGTGTGGTGTCGCCCTGGCCCTTTCCTGCAGATTGTCGGACCTCCGGGCACTTGTCGCATCATTCAGCACCGCTTGCTGGGGTATTTGTGGAATAACGCTGTCGGGCTTCCCGGTGGCTTTCGTGTTTCTGAATTCGACGGGAAGCAGCTGCGGACAATTCGGCTGCTCACGACAGAGCGATTTGAGATCGCTCACGAAGAACCCCCTGTGGCAACATCAGGTCTTGTCCTGCAGCACGAAGATTTCAGCGTGGATGCCCTGCTGCTGGACCATGGAACGGAATGTCTTGGCTATCGCATTCAGGAGCCGCCGAAACAGTCCATTAACGTGACGCGACTGGAGTCACTGGGGTACGGTGCAGGGCCATGGCTGAAGGCTGTCAGGAATCCTCAACTGGCAGATTCCTGCACCGTTGATATTGGCGGAGCGCCGCAGTTGCTGGGGGATTTGCGCCGAGAACTGCTGGTGACACGTTCCGGGGCCAGTCTGGGTTATCTGACCGACTTTCGAGCTGACGACGCGGACGTGCGTGATCAGTTGCGGCAGCTATTCAGCCACGTCGACACACTGATTTGCGAGAACAACTATCGCGATACCGAACGGGAACTCGCACTACAGAACTATCACCTGACAGCGACAGAAGTTGGGACCCTGGCAGTTGAGCTGCAACCACGACGACTGGTACTGTTTCACGTTTCAGACCGCTATTCGTCCAGCGAATTGCAGGAACAGCTGCAGGAAGTGCGCGCACACTTCGTCGATGCGAGCTTTCCGGAGTCATGGCACATCGGGTAAGACCGAAGTTATCCATCGACCGCGGACTGTCACAAGTGAATGGTTCAAATCCCCATGCGTTGAGGGATTCGTGACTGCATCTTGTCGTAAGCCAATGCCATTGGGGGGGCGCCGGGAGCTTCAATCGCGTGCAACCGGGCGATCAACTGCTGGTCGAAGTCACCGCGCTTGGTCAGGGCCACCCGCCGATGCGATCGAAGATCTCACGCCGAAAAGCAAGACTGGCGTGGAAGCGGCCGGTGGCGTCCTCCTGCTCCAGACGTCCGGTGTAACTGCTGAGCACGAACGATGGCTTTGACCAGAGCCGCCCTTCCATCGCACGCACATGGGTGCTGATGTGGTGCGGCGGGCAGATGTTTATTCCTCACAGAGTCAGGGAAGCTGCTGCAGGTCATCGATGTCTTTGGGTCTGCCGCTGGCCAGTTTGTTTCGCTTGAGATCACCAAGGCTGATAATCGGCACCTGAATTCCATCGAAGAAAGCGAGGATCGCGGCGGGCCGGCATTCTTCGAAGGTCACGCCGTCAATTTCGTTCATCACTTCGATGCGAATCGGAGGATGACCCATTCGCACGATTCGCCGCCGCTGCAGAAAAAGATCTTCGGTGAGATTCGGGGTGTTAAACCCAAACGCCCTGATTGCAGCAACGACGCGTCCTGCGTTTTCCGGAGACTGGCTGACCCAGATATCCATATCGCTGGTGGCTCGTGGATATCCATGGAAGCCTACTGCGAAACCACCGACGAGCAGGTAATCAACGTGGTGGCAATTCAGCAATTTCAAGAACTCGCTGAAGTCTGGCGGCAGACTCATCACCATAGTTCATTTTCCGCAGAGCCGCCATGTGCTGGAGACGAATCTCCGGGGATTGCCGGTGCCACCAGAGCCTCTGTTCAGAGTCATCAAAATTATCATCACACGTCAGCACCGAGCGGTCCATTTTGAGCGTGGGCTGGGCTGGAGACGGTGTTGTCATGTGGTGTCGTTCACTTTCACGCTGTCCCCTGAGCAAATCCGCTGCAGGCGCCTGAGTTTACCTCAGGTTGCAGGGGAAGGCAACTTTGAGAATTCAGGGGCTTGTGGATGCGTGTTCCTGACCGTCGGGCTTTGAGACGCACAGGGATCTGCAGCCAGCGGAATCCACGCACCACAACGCCAGCAGCGGCAGCGACTTCTGCCGACATCCGCGATCTCAGGTTCTCAGCCGTGGCGAACAGCGCGATGTCGAACACCCATCCGCCGACCAGTTCTGGTGTTCAGCGTTTTATTCGGGAGTATTGGCATCGTGGACCACCCAGACGTCAGGGGCTTGAGGTGTTTGAACTGCAAGAGTCGATACGCCTGCCCGTGGTACGCGTCCGTCTGGCCCCGGCGGAAGATGTAAGACGGATCAGTAAACTGGCACGGGTGACAGCACGCTGCAGGATGACCTGAGCAACTGACCAGCGGGTTAGACCTCATGCGCTGGCAGGGCATACGATACTTTGGTCTCTTTTATTGAGATATAGCCCCTGGCTTCCATGCACTTCACCAAAGAGTCAAGTTCCTCTTCGGGCAACCGCTTCGAAAACAGTGAATTTATGGTGCCTTTCAAGGCCTTGAGTGTTCCTGGCTTTGAAGCACCGCGTTGAGCGAGATTAGCGACGACTGCGTTCAGCTTTTCCGGAATGGTTTTGCCGCTCGCCACTTTTAGCAGTGGTATGTCCGATACGGCACTGCATCTGACGGCAGAGATCATTTGCTTTTTGAGGTGCTGAACGAGAGGGTCGAAGCCAGTGTCTTTTGAGACGATATGAAAGCAGGCGGCTGGGTCCTGGAATGAGATTCGACCTATGTAGAAGGCGATGTGGAAATCAAGTGCGTTCGCTCCATTCCCGGCTATCTTGACGTATTCGGCTCGCCCGCCCATCTTTTGCAGTGCGTCCGCAGTGTCAAACGAAAGTTTGTTTTGGCTTGCTCCGACGAAAACCACGACTTTGAAGTGCTGCGCATCCAATGCAGACAGCACCTCAGGTTGTACGTTTTCGTAGTCGATCAGGACGTAGTTGGTTCGCAATTCGTCTCTTTCGGTATTGGTGCGGTCTGAAGACTGACAGACAGAAAAACGGAACGGGGAAGACGATTGATTCTGTCTGGCTGGGAAAGGTGCGTCAAGCTGCGCAGGCGAGACAGCAGTGACGTGGACTGTCTGAGGAAAGGGTCCTTCCGGGATTTCTGTGGGCAGGCCGCTTTCTCCAGCTCCGCCAACAAAGGCAGAAAACCCGAAATTTTGAACAAATGTATTTGATCAGGGTCGTCGAGCCGCGAGGTGGATCGAGGCGTGGCTATTCCTCGAGCGCCGGGTGAGCGTCTGAGGTCGGAGGGGACGCCTGCGACGCGTGTCAAAGGGGCTGCTGCGCATTGACGCGGCAGAAGAGAGAACACTGCCTGGCCTTGCCCTCAAATCGTTTTCGAATGCCGCTGACAGTGGCAGGACCCTGAAATCAGTCCGAGCGTGAGCATGAGCATGAGTCGAGTGGCAGCGGCAGATTTGTGTGCATTCGTGGTTCAGGAGGCG
>Ga0209990_10001754_pt1 | contig 17989 bp, 9 predicted proteins | sample NOAtaG_6_FD_187304 | JGI IMG/M metagenome (GOLD analysis project Ga0209990, IMG submission 187304) | Freshwater lake microbial communities from Lake Erie, under a cyanobacterial bloom - NOAA_Erie_Diel5S_2200h metaG (SPAdes) (version 2) | ecosystem: Environmental > Aquatic > Freshwater > Lake ...
TAAGCCCGGGCTTGAACCCCATGCGTTTGCCGCACTCACGGCATTTGGCTCACCACTGTTGAAATTTACAGGTCTTGAAGGCGCAATCATTAACGTGATTCACCCTGAGTCTGGTTCAGGTAAGTCGACAGCGTTGTTTATGTGCAACAGTGTGTATGGTGAACCCAAGGGGTTGACCTCCATGTACAAGGATACGTTCAACGCAAAGATGCACCAGCTTGGCGTGATGAACAATCTGCCCAACACCATTGACGAGATCACCAATCTTAGTGGCATGGAGTTCTCTGACTTGGCGTACAGCATCAGCCAAGGCCGAGGCAAAAACAAAATGAACGGGCAAACCAATACGTTGCGTGTTAACAACACTAGCTGGCAGGGTATGACTTTGTGCTCGGCAAATGCCAGCTTCTACGAGAAGTTAGGTGTGGCAAAGAATACGCCCGATGGCGAGTCCATGCGTCTGCTTGAGTACAAGATTGAACCCAACGGCATCATTGATGTGCAAGAGGGTAAGCAGATGTTTGACCACCAGCTTCGTGAGAACTTTGGTCATGCCGGTGAAATCTACATTCAATGGCTTGTTAATAACTTGGAAGAGGCAATAGCCTTAGTGCGCAAGATTCAAGCTCGGCTTGATAGGGAAGTACAGTTTAATCAGAAGGAGCGTTTCTGGTCAGGTGTATCAGCTTGCAACATCGCCGGTGGTTTGATTGCGTCACAGTTGGAACTGCACAACTACGACATGAAGGCCGTGTACGACTGGCTCAAAGGCATGTTAGGCGAGATGCGGTTTGAAATCCAAGCACCAAACTCAACACCCGTAACAATCCTTGGTGAGTTTGTTAACGCCCACATTAATAATGCTTTAGTTGTAAATGGTGAAGTTGATGCTCGTAGTAACCTGCAGTCCATGCCCATGCTTGAGCCCCGTGGAGAGCTGCTCATACGCTACGAGCCAGATACCAAAGAACTCTTTATCGCGGCCAAACAATTCAAAGACTTCTGTGTCAAACAGCAGATCAACTACAAGACTACCTTGAAAGAGTTAGGCAACGCCAAGATTTACTTGGAGGGTGTGAACAAGCGAATGTCCAAGGGCATGAAGGTTGTATCCCCTGCGGTGCGTGTATTGAAGTTTGACGCATCAGCCGCTGAGTTCTTACAGATGGACGCTTTTGTAACCCCCGATGAAAATCGAGACAGTAACGTATCAGATTGACTGGTCTAAGTTCCGGCGCGGTTATTCTTTCTTTGTACCCTGCATTGACGAGAAAGCCGCCCGGGGAACGATTGCAACAATCTGTAGGCGGTTAAAGATGACTACTGTTACGAAAGTAGTTATAGAAGACGGGATCAAAGGCTTGCGTGTATGGCGGGTTTAAAGTAGACTGAACCCTAAGATTTTTTAAGTTGGTTGCTACTCTCCTTTTATCCCCGGCTAATCACTGGGGATTTTTTTCGGCCTTACGTTTAGCCGCCATCTCTTCGGCTCGTCTGTCTAAACGATTCTCCAAAGTATCTGTGACCTCTTCAATAATTGGTTTATTTTGTTTTGTAACGTTTACACCTGCACGAGAGGTTGCGCGTTGCTCCGCTCGCTTCTTTAACGACTCGTTAATTGTGTCTCTGTTGAGTCTGTAAGACGGGTATTTATCATTGAACTTAGCAACTTCGTTGTCAATGATGTCGTCAAACTTTTCATCCCCTTCGTCAGTATCTTTACGGCGTTGGAAGTCAAGTTTGTTCAATAACAAGTTGCGTTGGTTGTTAATTTTTTGGTCAATACCAGACAACTTAAATGCAGGGCCTTGAGTTGATGCAAGAATGTCAGGGCGGAAACCAATCGCTTGACCAATTAACTCACCTGTCTTTACATCGTCTTTGCCGACCAGCTCAACACCGCGACCAGTCTTCATACCTTCATCTGCATACCTGTTAGCTATTACAAGGTTACGGGCTACGGCGGGTAACATACGATCCAGCATCTTCTGATAGTCACCCATTGCGTAAGCATCGTAGGCGTCGGCAAAACCTAAGCCCATACTTGCAGTTGGGCCACCAAAGTGATCTAACAAGAAAGCAATTGCACTTTCACGAGAAGTCTTAGTCTCTTTACTATCTCTACCCCACAGATCGGCTAATCCAATACGAGAACCAATTGCCAATCCGGTGAGCGCATTAAATGGGCCTTGGGTAATAAGATCGCTTACGGGTACACCGCCAAGCGTAATGTCGCCTAATTTCTCAGGTAAGAATACTTCAAAGACCCAAGTTGGGAAATTAATGCCTTTGAGTTCTTCAGGCCAGTCTTCGTCGTCACTCATTTGACTCCAAGCCCATCCAGCAAGTCCCAAAATGGGATTAATCAAAGCCATGTTTGCCGCACCCGCAAGTAGGAAAGAGGTGCCCATCATGCCGAAGAACTTAGTAGCTGCTTCTTTTTTGCCCTCTTTATTGAGGTAAGGAAGCATATTCTTAAAGTTGGTTAACAGCAGCAAAGACATCTGCAATGGGTACGTCTTAAACTGGAACGCAATCTTACCGATACCCTGTTGCATAAACCGTGGACGGTTTGTAATGTCGTAGTTACCAAGGGCTTCGTTCGTAGAGTCAACCGCTTTTTGAACAGCAGCATCGTAGCCAAGCCCCTGCTTCTTGCCCAACCGATACGCAGCTAGATAGACGGCCTCACGGCTTAGACGCTCAGTGTTGTGCATCAGAGCGCCGACCATCAAATTTGCAAGACGCTTGCCTTTACCTACAACACCCTCAAACTGCTCGGTGGACATACTCTTGTAGCCCCACACCAAAGAGGCATAGGTTGACTCAGACACACCACGCGAAGTCATTTCGCTAATTGCTTTACGCTCATCAGCAGGGAGGGACTTGTTGTTAGCAATGCTTGGCGCAGAGATAGAAGTTGTGCCGTCTGGGTTGGGACGGAACACGCTGTATTGATTAACCAACGTAGCCATCTTTGCAAGCTCGGTAGCCGCACCGGTAACGTTGTTGTAGTTACCACCCAGTACAGGTAAACCAGAAATGAATACGCTAGAAGGCTGAATCAACGCCGACGCAGCAGAAGACAAGTACCAAAAGTAAGACGCTTTGTTTGCTACACCAGCAACAGATTCACTTAATGAGCCATGAGCGCCGGACAGCGCCATGTTGACACGCTTTTCAGCTTCTTGCACAAACGGAGACAACTCTTCACGTTCACCAATTGAGTCACGTGCCTCTGATAAGGCGAGGCGAAGTTGCGGTGCGTACTTCAAACGCGCTAACTGAATGGATTGCTTAGAAGCAGTAGTAGCAATGTTGCGTTGCAAGTCTGTGCTAAAACCAGCACGACCCTTACGATGCGTAAACTGCCTGCGGAATGATTGCTCCGGCATTGTGGTCAGATAGATTTGGTAAACCGCATCCTTTAAACCTTCTTTAGCTTCGGGCGAGCCCATGTCTTTGGCATCAATTGCCGCAAAGACTTCCTTGAGCATTGTGCTGGCATCCTGTGATGCGGCGCGTAACTCTTTCAAGTCGTTACCTTGCACAAACTCTTTATCGGCTATTAGTTCAGCTAAAGATTTTCCGCGCTCTGCCGCCATTTGTTTAGCGGCTTCATTACGCTCTGCGCGAGTCTCAAACAAATAGAACTGACGTGTATCGCCGGAGCCAATAGCTAAGAAGAAATCACCACGGCGTACCAACGGGAAGAAAGGTTTAATCCGTGACTCAGCTTCAAACGTCTTGCGCAAGACAGCCATCAGATTTTTCTTTTCATCAGGGGACATGCCCTGCATGTTGCTTATCTGTTCATCTAATATGTCAGAGTACAACTCAATGATTGACTCGTAGTAGTCCCGCAACTGTTTGTACATGCGTTGGCCAACAGAGCCAAGTGCTTTGTAGTCGGCATCAAGTTGTTTGCTACGTATACGGGTGTTGGTATCAGATGGGTCTACCTCTGCCAACGTAGTGGCATACACAAAATCTGCAAACTGTTTGCGACTAAGCTTGGGGTCTTCTTTAAACCCGCGATTCAAAGAATCAATCACTCGTTCAGCGCCAACTAAGAACTGCTGAGACATACCCAACATACGCTGCATTTGAGTGTTAGCTTTGTTTAGCGCAGGTATACCCACATCAGCGGCCCACTTAGCCAAGAAGTCAAACGTGGGCAAGCGCACAGTAGCTTCTAGTCTTGTATATCCTAGGTCGCTAGTTACGTTAGCCAAAATTTGGCGCACTGCTTTGGGATCGCGTGCCAACTGCATCAGTTCAACATTTTTAGCCGCATCGCCTTCATTAGACAAGCGCACTTTTTCTTTTGCAATCTTTGTGTCTCTGGCAAGCTGAAGAGCAGAGCGCTTTACTTTGGAGTCAGCCTCTTCGTCAAACTCGGGGGGAGTGAACTTGCCCTTTTGCTGGAGCGAAGTTCTTCCTGTCTCAACCGCAGTTAGCCTTGTGCCGAGCATCTTGTCAGTAATGTCAACCAGATCGGAGAACGCAGTAGCGTCACCCTGCTTGATACCAAATAAGTCACGGATGCTATTAACAAACGTAGAGAAGAGAGTTGGCTCTTTGCGTACGCCTTTTACACGCATCAAGAACTTTTGGAACTCAGGGCTAGACATGCCATAAGCTAAGAACTCATGGGGGCTTTTAAATATATCGTAGCTGTCTGTTTCAGGGTTATAGGTTCTGCTAACCAAGTCGTTAAGGTCTTCGCTAACCATGTCAAGGTACGTTAAGTCTTTGTACTCCTGCTCGGCACGCTTCATTACGGCGTCCATCTCGCGCATAAACTTTTGAAGGCTGGCGTTCCTAAAACCTTTCAGTAGACCTGCTTCAATACGACTAGCCGTTGCTGCGTGCAGCAATTCGTGTAGCACTGTTATGTTATTAATGCCTTGTTGGTCTCCGAAGCTGCTACCACGCACGTATACAGTACGGTCTTTCTGGCCCGGGGTATAAACAAATAAACCACGTGCACCTTCCATCTCCGCAAGGATATTGGCTGGGGTTGCATCACCCTTTTCAACAACCACAAACTTAACGCCGACCATAAAGTTGCGGATGCGCTGCGCAACAAAACGCTGGAATAGATTACCAGTCTTAATGATTTGCGTGATTGCCTGTGAACCGTTAGTCAGTTTGCTAAACCCTGCATCGGGCTTGCCTACCTTAGCATCCGCTGATTTGTTAGCTTTAGCTTCTGTTTTCCCTGACACACCGGGGGCTGCAACTGAGCCGAGTACATCTTCTTTAGGGCCAGTAAGAACATCTTTGGCTGCTTTGATACCCCGGCGGATGTCCGCTAGTTCTGCTTCCGTAGCCTTAGAGTCTTTAAGAGCTGCGCTAATGCGTTTACCAACCGCGCTGCCACGAGCAATGTTAGGGTTATCCTGTAGTTCAACCAAACCACGAAGCGCACTGCGCCGAGACTGGCGTGCATCAATCTCAGCTTGCTCGGCCTCTTCAAAGCTAAGTTCTTCAATTTGCTCGGGGGTTAACGTCTGCTGAAGTTGGGCAACAAACTTCTTCCGTTTGTCTTCGGCGTAGTTATTAATCCGGTTTTGCTCGTTACGGCTTACTCTTATCTGCGCTTTAACTTCAGCGGGTTTAGGTTTGGGCCCACGCTTACCGGCTACTGCTCCGGCTGGTGGTGCTTCTTGTCCTTCTTGCGTTGTTTCGATGGCTTCAGTGGTTTCAGTGCCAAGGTCGGCTCCTTTAGTTTCAGGGGGTCTTAATTCTGGGTGCTTAGCAAATACTTCTTCTTTTGGAAGCGTGTAAACATCAAGCGTTTGCTCGGCATCTTTCTTCCTTGGGTAGTACCCAATAACTTGATTGTCAGATTTACGACGCAGTACCCATTCAACTTTTTCAGAAGTACCGCCACGGAAGCCTGACTTGCGCTCAATTACAAAGTCGTCTCTAGGTTCTGGTGCTTGTGCTACAGGTGCGGCTTCCGCAGGTGTTTCCGCAGGTGTTTCCGCAGGTGTTTCCGCAGGTGTTTCCGCAGGTGTTTCCGCAGGTGGCGCTTCTTCTAATGCAGTCGGCTCGACTCTTTCTCCAACAGTAGCTCCTGCAGTAGTCGGTCTAGGAGGAACCACTCCACTTGTGTCAACTCCAGCAACTCCTCCGGGGGGGAGTTCTGTACTGGGCTGTTCAACCAAATCAGGGCTTGTTCTAATTGGCTCATTGATAGGCTCTGCAACATTTGCAACTCCTCCTGTTTCGTTTTGCGCAAGCTCATCTGCTTGTGACTCCTCTTGGGCTAATCTTTGTGCGTCAAGTACTGCCTGTTGTGGGTCAACACCAGCGGCAATCAAGTCTTGTGTAATCTGCTCAACACGCCCTTCAGGTACTTTAATAGACGCAGCTTTAGCCTCGGCCTTTAACTCTGCATCAACCTTACGTGTGGCAATACCCTCGGCGTTCTCTGCGGGTATACCCTGCTGTATATTGATCTCAGTCAGCGCGGCAATCCGCTCGGCGCGTACTTGCTCAGGCGTTGTTGCTGTTGTCTGCGTAGCAGGTGGAGGTGGGGGCGCTGTTCCCTGTGTTTCAGTTTCAGTTTCAGTTTGAGTAGGCGACGGTCTAGACACTGCGGCAACAGGCGCGGCACCTAAAGCTCCTGTTAAAGCTTCTTGTGTAGCTGCACCAGTTACCCCCGCAAATGTATCTACGTCATAACCCGCACGTTGCAAAGCAATGTTTTGCGCTAGTCTTTCTTGGCCACCTTGTGCGCCCTCTGGTATTGATTCTTTAACCGCAGATTCGCTGATTCGACGCCCTAAATTTTTAGAAGCGCCAGCACGACCAGCGGGTGTTAAAAACTTTTCAACGCCAGAACTACCAGCTACAAAACCAAGACCACCACCAAGGGCAATCTGTTCAAAGTTAGGGCCAAAGTAAGCTTGCGCCGCATCAGCTTTCTTTTTAGCAATCTCTGGTTTTACACCAGCTTTAATCTCAGCTTCAAGCACGCCTTCGTAGATAGACCCTTTGACTGCGCCAACACCTTGAGCAGTACCAATAACTTTGGGGGCTTGTTCGGCAACTTTAGTAATTACTTGCCTTGCAGCGGGGCCAAGGCGTAACGCAACGGCGGCGGGGGCTGCAAACAATGTTGGGAGGTAGGGAACAAAAGAACCAAGAGCTTGCGCAGTGGACTGAAGAGGCGCTTCAATAACGTTTAGTGCACCTGCTTTCATTTCTTGCAACATGCTACCGGACTCTTCGGCAGCTTTCATACGAGCGGCTTGGCGCTTTAATTCTGCCTGACGTTCGGGCGTCATGCTTTTTTGAATACTCTTAGTAGTTTCGTCTAACTTCTCTGATGCTACATTACCTGCACCTGCAACATCGGTAAGAGCCTTAGTGCTACCAATAGCGCCCATACCAAACGACTTAGCCAAGTCACCAAAAGAAAAACCCGCATCCTTAGCTTGAGGTTTATCTACACTCTTAGCTTCTCCTTGCGTACCAATGTACTTAAGAATTTTAGCTTTAGCTGCAGCCGGATCTTCGGTAGCAATATCGTATTGCTGACCTTGGTATTCGTAAATGGGCATTTAAAGCCTCAATCAAGTTTAATTACTTTGGGTTTTGGTGCAGCGGCAGGTGCATTACTAGTAGCGGTTTCCGGCGTTTGGTACGCCGCACGCAGTCTAGCTTCTTCCGCTGCCAATAGACGATTGGCTTCAGTCGTGTCTTTTTTACGAACGGCTGCTCTGTAGGCGCGATCGCTATCTTTGAAGTCCCCTAATTTTGCTATAACGTCGGCATCAATAGCACGTATTGTAGGTGCAAGCCTAGTCGCAGCGTTAACGGCTCCAATTTCGCCAGTAGAGAACGAAGTTTTAAGTGCGCGTGCTGTTTCATCGCTAGCCATTTTGCGCACCCGCGCATCAAACGCTTCAGGGGTTTCGCCTTGTTTTGGTTGTAGTGTTGATTTAAAGTAATCTACATTATTCTGTAGGATTTGTTCTTGGTATTTAGGGCCAGAACCCGCGCCTTTACCAGAAGTTTTACTATACCCAACAGTACGTGCTGCAATATCCGCGCCGTAACGAAGCTTATCACCCTTAGCTCTGTTGGCGTCTTGTTGGAATTTACGAGCTTCTGCCAAAGCAGCTTGAGCGCCGCGAGCATCACCCATACGTTCTTTACGTTCTGCGTCGGCGAGAGCAAAATTCATCTGCTCAATAGCACGTTTTTCTTGCTGTTCGGCGCGTCTTGATTCGCCAAGTTGTTGGGCAAATGCTGGCGCTGCTTCACTTGCGCCTTCAGCCAAGTTACGGCCTTTTAATATTTTTCCAGCGGCAGTAAGGTATGCCATACCTTCACCAAATCTTCTGTCACCAGCTAACGCTTCTCTACGTGTTTTTAATTCTTCTTTAGCAGGAGCATATATATCTGGGCCACCAGCCTTCTTTACACGCGCCATGTATCTGTCTAAGAACGCTTCTTGTTCTTTTTCAGACATTTCTCTAGGTGCAAAGTTCATGTACTCATCAAGCCTTTCTTGCGCCATACTTAACGCTGTTGGGTTTGGCGTTCCGTCCCCTGCCCCTGCTATGTAATCGTCCAAAGGATTAGCCGTAACTGCGTTGGCTTCCATACCTTCACCGCTATTCAAACCACCCTTGTCGAATGCAACAATACCGCCCGCAGCGTAGTCTTCTTCGGGGGTGTACATACCAGCCAAACCACCAGAAGCAGCTTGCATAGTTTGTTGTGGCATTGGGGCTCGTTGTTGCGGAGGCATACCTTGAGGGGCTTGACCCATTGTGCCGGGCACCATTGCGCCTAGACCTTGCATCATAGGGGGAGGAGCCATGTTCTGGGCAACCAAAGAAGGAGCCGAAGTAGGCTGCTGTGCCTTACCCGCCATGTCCATCATGTCGGCTTCTTTAACCAAACGCAGTGCGTTTAGCGCTGTGTAGGAGTCTAACTTGGGATCAGGACTTTGACCCATTACCGCAGCACGAAGCATGTCGGGTTGTTTTCTATACCGTGCGGCATAGACAGATGCCATATCAATTGCCATGATATTTCCTTAGACCAAGTTGTTCAAAGCAAGTGCGCCAAGACCGCCGCCGTTAGACATAGCCACACCACCGTTAGCCATACTTCGAGTCAAACCACCTTCTGCGGAACCAATTAGCTTACTAATACCAGCCGCGCCAAGACCCAACGATGCAACATTCTGTGCTGTAGAAGGGGGAGCTTGATACACAGAAGAGCCTGTCTGAGTCAAAGGCGCACCACGAATAATGTCGGACATGAAGCCGATTTGTTTGTATGGGTAGTTCTGATAGTTTAGGAAGTCTTGATACTTAGTATCAACATCTTTTTGCATCTGTGCTTGTTGTTGCAGACCGTATTGGTTTTGCAGCGCATTGATGCCCATGTTCTGTTGGTACTGCAGATTACCTAAAGTGCCTAAACCTTGAGCAGACTGGTTAGCCGCTTGCAAACCTTGAAGGCCTAGACCCGCGCCAAACTGTTGCTGTTGAGCGTTAAGTTGATTCTGAGTATTGTATTGCTGCATTGCCTGTTGATAAGCGTTTTGCAGTCCAGTAGCCTGAATATCGCCCTTTTGCAAAGCTAAGTTACGCGCAGCTTCAGCACGCATGATTGCGTCCCGCCCACCACCAAATGCACCGGCTTTGGTAGCTTGAGCTTGTTGGTTAGTACCAGCAATGTCGGCCTGACGTTGTGCTTCACGTTGTTGTATATCCACTACATTCTGCATGTAGGGGCTCATCATGGCGTTGCCGGTCACATTACCTTGCGCGTCTCTAGTAGTAGCGCCACTAAATGCTTTGCCAAAGTCCGCTGGATTAAACGTGTACTGTGTATTAAGAGCGCCAAGACCCGCCATACCTGCCAAAGCAGTTGCATCTTGCAATTGGGGTTGAGACTGCATCAAAGCAGCATTTTGATAAGACTGATTCTGCAGTGGAGAGAACTGAGCAACACGCTCGCCCTGATACTGCATGTACGGATTCATCTCCGTATCGGTCAAAGCCGCAGCCTGACCAAGCATAGTCTGAGCGTAGGGGGCAATCTCAGGTGCGAAGCCGTATTGCGTCTGTTGTATTTGGGTTGGAGTAGACATTATTTGGCTCCTTATGCGGGAAGATGTTTGTCGGCGCGGCTATTCTTAGCCACTCTACCTTTACCGACAGTGCCTCGGCGGGCTCTTTGGACTCTGTCCATCATTGCGTATAACTTACGTGCACCAGCTTCTGTTGAGCCGTTACCCAACTCAGACACAATACGTGCAGGGACTACAAATTCCCCGTCGGCGAGTCGTGCAGGGCGCTTATTGCCAATAGTTGCAGGGATGGAGTCGGATACGCCATCACCGGGGCCACGAAGCAGTCGGCCACCATCAGAATAACCACCAAGGTCAAACTGACCAGCCATACCGCCACCAGCCATAGCCATCAAACCACCTTCTTTTGAGGGAGTTTCTGAGGCAGATGCAGTTGTATCTGTTTTCTTAACAGCATAACGTTTCTTAGCTTCAGCGAGGCTGATACCAAGCGCTTCAGCAATTTGCGCATGTGTGACGTTGTTGTCTTTCATCCACTTTTCGTAGTCAGACTTAGCGTCCATACCGGGTAATTGAGAAGCAATGTCTCTACCAGATAACCCATAAACTTTTTCGCCTTTGTCTGTATAGGACACAGGGATGTAGTCAGGGTTATTTTTGTACGTCCTAGTTTTAGGGTCAAACAAAACTTTCTTAGAAGAAAGGCTTCTAGGCACGCCCAAAACCGACTCGGAATAGGGCTTCATTACTTCACCAGTCTCTGTAAAAGGAGTAGCCGAGTACTTAGTTTTACCAGTCAAGCGGTCATAGGCTTCTTTAGAGCCACCAGTCAAAGTGTTGTACTTAGCGTCAAACTCTTCCATTGTTTTAGGGGTGTCTGGAATGTAGCCTAAACTGCCGCCCCCTTGCGTGTAAGCGTTTCTAACTTCGCCCATGCCAGAAAACCCGCCATAAGGACGGTAAGGAATGTTAGGCGTTACAGTAGTTGAGCCATCTCGGTTGTACGTTAAATCACCGGGATTTGTTGCGTTGCCGTATGGGTTTGTAACAGTCCTGTCAACGGCATCGCCGCCAAATGTATTTGTAATTGGCTTTAACTCTGCTAACTTGGCTTTTAAGTTGAAGGCGGTTCTACCGCCAGCAGGTGCTAACTGAGATGCGCCCATCCAGTTTAAATCAGTATTCAAACCTTCAGAAGCCAACTGCTGTTTAGTTTTACCTGTTTGTTTAATGAGGTCTGCTTCGGTCAAACCTTTGGTTTGTAACTCGGCATCAATAGCTTTAATGCGGTTAGCCATTTCTGTTTTAGCTTCTGCTCCCGCATAGGTCTGGAATTGGCCGTACAAACCTTTTGCTTGTTCTTGCGTCTTCATAGAAGAATACGCATCCTTGTACCATTGCTGAGCTTTATCAGCGGCAGTAGGCTCACGTCCAAGGGTGTTGCGCACCCACTCGTCCACAATGTTGGTTGTATCGGCAGATGTGTAACCTTTGTAAGCTTTAGTAGCATCTGCAAAAGTAGCGTTTCTAACTTGGTCGGCGGTAACTAACTCAGTATTAGCACGAGCACTTGTCAAGAAGTCTTTATAAATACTTTCAGGCGAACGACCAGCAGCAATAGCGTTGCTCCAGAAAGTCAAGCCTTCGGGATCGGGATCACGGCCAAGCACGTTGCGGTACATGTTTGCCACCATGTTTTGTGCTTCGGCAATAGGGGTTGCTCGTTGCTCTGCATTTCCGTACGTAGTGGAATGGTACGTGGCTAGTTCCGCCGGTGTCATACCGTAACTATTTTTAGCGTATGCCGCAGCCACATCGGGGTTTGCTAACAAATAAGCGTTTGAGTTTGAAGTGGTAGTCAACGGACTTGAACGTTGTTCCGTACTACCGTATTTGTCGTAGTGTGTCTGCGCAAACTGCTCAGGCGTCATGCCATAACTGTTTGTTTGATAAGCCGCAGCAACATCGGGGTTGGCTGCAAAATATTGATTTGTATCTTTAATAATGCCGGGGTCTTTGGCTACGTAGTTAATGTCCCCAACATTGCCCAAGGAAGTTGCACCGGTATTACTTACCAAATTAGGGGCAAGTTGTAGTTGCTCTGCAGGTGTGCGATTTGCCAATTCTGCCTGAGCCGCTTGCCTAAAGCTGGCAATTTCATTAGCGTCAATAGTGTCGCCAAAGCCTTGTTGCCAAAAAGCTAAGCCACCCGCATCAGGGGCGCGGCCAAGAATGTTTGTGTATAAGTCTTCAACTGAGTTAATAGCAGGAGGAGCACCGCCTTCAGCCATGCGAATAACAGGCTCACTGCGTTGTACAAAATCTAATTGGCCGGGGGCATAACCGCCGTCGTCCATACCCATCAAACCACCACCTGCTGCTTTGACTGGAACTTCGTAGTTACCTGTAGGTGTGTACATTTGGTCGTATGGGTTGTAAGAGTACGAACGCACTGCGCCGGGGCGAGTGGTAGTTGTCGGCATATTGGACTTAACTGCTTGGTCGGCAAGAATAGGAGCAGCCGTATACGCTATGTTCTTAAAGTTATCTTTGGCAAAACCGGCCATTGCTTCTGGGCTAGCTGTTGCGGATTTAGCCCCGGTGCTTATTAAATCCATTGGGCTGGCCGCTGCTTTAGCCGCCGCTATTTGATCTGGCGTAGCTGTTCTTGCTGCTAATTCAGCATAGTCTGCTGGAAGTGTGACACCTTCTAAAGCAGCATTCTTAGCCGCTTCTGTTGCAATGTTTTCTCCAGCAAGCGTAGTTGCCCCAGCAGTAGTCAAACCTGCTTGTAACCCAGCGCCACCATAAGCGCTAAAACCCGCCATAAGTCCTTTGCCTAAATCACCAGTACGCAAGGTTTGGAGAGCGCCCACAGTCATTGCAGAAGCAAGCGGGGTTGCCCCTAGGAAAGCCAAAGATGTGCCCGCAGTCATGGGGGCTAAAGCAAAACCAAGAACAGCGGGAAGCAACTTATCTAAGAAGCCAGCTTCAGGTAGACCCGTTTCTGGGTTAATAGTAAGGGAGCCGCCATGCTTCATGGCCAACGCTTGTAGTCCCTGCACCTCACGGGGGGACATGTGGATAAGCATCGAGTCAGGGCCGCGACCCTTGGATGCCATGTGGTCGGCTAGTACAGCAAGGCTCATAGTTGCCTCTCAAAATGGGGGTTGTTTGATAATATCATGTGTGGCATGTGAGCACAACATTAAGGTGGGGTTGGACGGGGGCTAGGCAACCGCGCAACATAGTTTACTGCCATCACTACAGAAGGCGCGGCTGGGTATGGGGCAACTGCGGCGGTTGTCTCAAGAATAGCATTGGTATTGCTTGCGCCCCAGTACATCTCAATGTATTCACCAACAGCCAAATCAATGTCAAAGTTCCATGTGACGTTGAAGTTATTGTCAGCACCTTCTAGGGTATATATGTGAGATGAATAACCAATGTCTGTGCCGTTGCGGTTAATCCAAATCTGCACGTCTTTACCAGATGCGTTGGTACTCTTTAACTGCCCAGAAAACTGAAAGTTATACACACCCCCAGTAGTCACCTCAATTTTGGATGTACTGCCAGACTTTAGTGCCACTGCATTGCTTAGATATGTGGCTGTATATGTAATGGGATAGCCCGTATCTACTGCCGCCAGCGTCTGGTCTACAGTGCTAAAGAACAGCCCGTTTGGATTGTTAATCAGTCCCGGATCAATAGCTCCGTCCGTTTGTAACTGAGCCAGCAAGTTATCCAGTCGGTTAAAGTACAAACGCAGGACGTTATTTAGCTGGTCGATGTATTGCTGGCTGTATTGTGGTGTGGCCAACGGCAGGTTAGGAGCCGCAATCCTGCTAAGTTCTGCTTCAGACGTAATGATAAAAGTCATCGTCTGCCGTCCGGTCTAATGTCAATACGGGGTGCGCCAAGCTGCCAAGCCGTGCCAAGCTGGTTAGAGCCCACTTTAAAAATCATCTGCCGTCCGCGCAAACGGGTGTAAACCTGCCCCGTAAAGCCTTCAGTAATTGTGTACTGAGCGCCAGTCAACTGGCTAACATTAGCTGCCACAGGCGTGCCGGTTCCAGTACCAGAGTTCTGCATACCGTACAGAGTCAGCGTAACCTGTGGTGTGGGTGCGTTTTCAGAGCCGGAGAAAGTTAAGTCCGGTAAAACACGCCAGACGAAGCCAAAATTGTGGCCATCCCCAATATCAAACTCAGACGAACTAATATAAGCATCAATCGCAAGCGGCGTACCTGTCTCATCGTTATCATTGCCGTACTCCTGATTGACGATGTTGTAGTTGTACGTAGCAGCAATAGGGTAATCCCTTAGACCAGAGTCAAGCCATGCCGTGCGTCCCATTGTTCCGTAGTACCAAATTTTCTCTTGGTAGTTATACACAACGTACCTGTCTACTGAAATGCTGTTAGCCGAGCAGTAGAAGAACCAGACCTCGTTAAAGCCTTCGTTGGTGCTGGCAAAACACTGCTGGTTCTGGGAGAGGTTAATGTCTTGGTAAATATACTTACGCAAGTCGCAATTCAGTGTGTTGACTCGGCCATCGTAGGAGTAGAACTTATCGGTTCCCATCCAGTACACAACACCGGAAGCCTGCGCCACAGAGTTCTGGCCAAGAATAGAGATGTTGTCGCCCAAAAGCTGAACGCCCCAAACATAAGGGGGGCCAAGGTACTGCAAGGAATATATCGTGGAGTCTGTCCAAACCACAATCTCTTGACGGGTCTGGATAGCTGTAACAATTTCAGTGCCATGAGATAGGCGCACAAAACCGGCTTGGTTGGTGACTGACGGAGCCCAGTCCACCACAGACTCTTGGTCAGACCAGCGAATAAGCATCGGGTCTTGGGTTGTTTCACCTTGCTGATTGCAGCCAAACGCAAACACAAACCGGCTTACGTCAGATACAAATATAAAGTTCTGAATGATTGGCACGTCCGCAGCCCCAGTCATTGAGGTCACAGGAACAGCGTTTGGCAGTATGTAGTGCAGACCGGATTGTGTTCCAGTAGTTGTAATGGCCGCGCCACCAGAAGTAGCTGAAAGGTTAAATGTAAACCCAGAAACGTTCTTTACGTAGTAAATCGTACCCGCGCTTAACCCAGTCGGCAATTCAGACGGATACCCCGTACTGGACAAAATAACAGGCGTGCCATTAGGCAGTGCCAAAGAAGTTGTTACTACCGCAGGAGAGGCAATGGTCACAGTAAACGCCGTTGGCGTCACGCTAAAACTAGCGTCCCAATAATAAATAGGACTACCACGGAAGCCAAAAATTAAATCTTCACCAAAATTACTTTGGCTCCACAAACGCAGAGCAGAGGTAGATGTGCCGCCGTTACCCCAAGAACCCGCACCCCAAGTGCCAGCACCCCAGCCAGTTAGTGGGATTTCGTAAGGCAGACCTACGTTGATTTCGTAGATGGCTTGGACTGTTGTGCCGCCCCCCGCCGCCACAGTTGAAGTGGCTTGCGTAGCAGATACGATGGTATATGTATTAGCGTCTACGTACGTTAAAGCGTACTCGCCGTTTAAGTCTAGCCCGCCAACAGGAGCCACATTATTGAAGGTTACGTAATCCCCAGTAACCGCACCGTGAGCGGCGGCAGTAACTGTGACGGTGGTGCTTAGATTGGTTGTGGCAAACGGGTTGCTCAATACGGCAGATGCCCGAATCGGCGTGATGTCGTTGTATACCCCGCCCAGTTCAAGATAAAACTTAAGGTTAGTGCCGACACCCAGCAAGTTAAAGTTTTGAAGCGTGATCCAATTCCACAAGGAACGGCACACACCCAAGAATGTGTTTGAGGACAGACGCGACCAGCCACCAATCTTCTCTGGCGTGCCTTGACGAAACCGGACTTTATCGGACTGATACCAGCCACCCTCGGTGGTGTATCGAGTATTCTCCCGGTTGACGCCCGGCTTAAACAGTATTTTTTGTAATGGCATGGGCTACCTTTATTTACTGGCAACGCCTTTGGTCTTCTCAAAAGAACGCATACCGGCAATGCCCAAGATGCCTGATAATATCACCCAAAGTTGGTCGGCGTCTAGTACCGGAGGGGGATCCATTCCAATAGGAACCCAGCCCATAGCCTGCAAGTATTTCCAGCACCACTGGAACAGCGGATACAACAGAAACTGATAGCCCATAGCCGCTACACCGATCCATCCAATAGCTGGCCTCCAGCCAGAAACAAACACGTTAGATGACGCAGCTTCAATCTTGTTGACCTCGATCTGGGCTAGGTCTGTAGCTTGGTCGATGCGCTTCTCTTCAAGATCAAGCTTACGCTGCTCAATCTCCATTTCCATCTTTTCTTTGTCGGTTGTGATTAGGTCGCCCGCAACCTTACCCACGGCTTCTATGATTGATCCAACGGCAAGCAAGCTCATGCCAAACCTTTCAATGTGCGGTTAATCCAGCCCTTGAGGAACTTAACCTGCACGGGGTTCTTGTTGCATATCTCAACGTAGCGGGCAATCTTAGCCAAGGCGTAGGACTCTTTGAACCGTTGACCATCCGTAATCTGGTTGAGCTTCTCAATAGTTTTAGCACCAATACCGCCGTCTGGCGTAGCGCCCACAACCAACTGCGCCAACTTGACTGCCATCCCCATACCAGCATTTACGCCAAAGTTAAAGATAGAGTTGGCTACATCTTGGTTTGAAATCTCGTTACCGCGCATCTTGTCCCAGAACTCAACACGATAGAACTCACGCACCATAGGTGTAAGAGACCCACCAAACTCCTTTTTATCCACAAGCGCCCAGCCATTCCACTGCGGGTTCTTGTTACGGGCAATACCAGCATAGGTCATCCCACCTGTATCACCGGGCACTTCATGGAGGACGTAGCCGCCCTCATCTCTAATCATTAACTCAAAAGCTGGTTCAAACTGAGCCATTACTGTTTACTCCTTGAAAGCATGGTGGCTGCAATTTCCATCATGGTTCTCGTTACCTGAATGTCGGCGGGTTCACTATCCCACCCTACAGTAATCTGGCCCACAAATCTGTTTGGGTCAGGTGGAATACTAATTCGGCAAGTATAGGCAACACCCTTGGCGATGTACCACAAACCCATCTCGGACTGCGCTGAACGGTATTCTCCGCAAGGTATTTCACTGGCCATCAGCTTAACCACATCTGCGTTGTTGGCTGCGTTTTGAGTAAACAAACCTACATCCAGCCCATCGTTGGTTTTGTCTCGGCCTTCTTTGGTGTAAGCGCGGTGCAGCACTCGGGTTCCAAACATGGGATTGACTTTGAACACAGCAACAATAGTAGCGTTGGTGGTTTTAAATAAGTGGGCAGCAGCGTCTTCTACCCTGTCTTCAACAATGCTTGGCATCTTCTTGGACTCTTTGTATGCGCCCATCAGCAGTTCTTGGTTCTGCCAAACAAAGTACCCAGAGAACGCAAACACCGCCATGAGTATCAACGCGAACAGTTTAAACGGGCTATCCACATAGGACAGCACCTTGCTCAATATGTCTGCTGGCTTTTCGTCACTCATCCTAGTCCAATCATTCCAAGTAGTTTATCGACAATTTTTCCCGCCAACTCGTCCGGCAGGAAGCGGAGCAGACCAAGCACCCACCACGCAATGCACAGCCTGACAAAGACTTTAAGGAAAAGGTCAAACTGTTTTTGGTACTCATTCACCGCCCACACCTTGATCTAGCACACAGATCAGAGACTTCATTGATACCCCATCCAACTGCACCAATAAACATCACAATAATCACAATGGCAACTGCCCACTGCATTTGTTCAGCCTCGGCCTCTTTGCGCCTTTTTTCTTCAGCGTGTAAAGCCGCCATCTCTTTGGCATCATCCCTGTCCATTTCAGCTTGACGGGCTTTGGTTGCATTCCACACGTCTATGCGCCCAGATTGCATG
>Ga0209990_10001755_pt1 | contig 17977 bp, 16 predicted proteins | sample NOAtaG_6_FD_187304 | JGI IMG/M metagenome (GOLD analysis project Ga0209990, IMG submission 187304) | Freshwater lake microbial communities from Lake Erie, under a cyanobacterial bloom - NOAA_Erie_Diel5S_2200h metaG (SPAdes) (version 2) | ecosystem: Environmental > Aquatic > Freshwater > Lake ...
ACCACTCCACACCGGGCTCGAGGCCGAGCTGGCTGCGGACGTAGGCGACGTCCTCGGGGCTGCGCGCCGCGCGCAGGATCGCCCGCCGCAGGTAGCCGCGGACCGAGGGGTCGCCGCGCAGGCCGCGGACGACGCCACGTCGGTGATTCCTTTCGCGGCGATCGTCGGCGGTCGCAACCGCTTCGTATTCGGCGAGATCGGCTTCGTCCGCTGCGGGGTGGCGCTGGCGATCTACGTATTCTTCCTGCTCGTCGGGCATCGCCTCCTCTTCGGCGTGGCGCCGATCGGGTAGAGATGGGTGCAAAGACTTCGGTGAGGCTGAGGAACGCGAAGGCGGGCCTCGACGATTGGGAGAAACGACATGGGAACTTCGGAATTGCACGTGGTGTTCGGCACCGGCCAGGTCGGGAGCAAGCTCGTCGATCGCTTGCTCGCGCGTGGCCTGCGGGTACGGAGCGTACGCCGCTCGGCGGAGGCGAGCCGTCACGCAGCGCACGAGCCGGTCCAGGCCGACGTGTACGACCGGGACGCGGCCGTCCGCGCCGCGGCGGGCGCGACGGTCGTCTACCACTGCACCAACGCGCCCTATCACCAGTGGCCGACGCAGCTTCCGCTGCTCTACCGGCACATCGCGGCGGCAGCGCAGGCCGCGGGCGCGCGCCTCGTCGTGCTCGACAACGTCTACGCCGTGGGGGCCACGGGGACGTTCGACGAGGACACCCCGGAGCGGCCGTGCAGCCGCAAGGGCGTCATCCGCAAGGAGCTGGCCGACGAGCTTCGCGCCCAGCACGCGCGCGGCGACCTCGCGGTGACCATCGGACGCGCGAGCGACTTCTTCGGGCCCGGTGCGGACAACACCACCCTCCTTCACCCGCGCGCGATCGCGCAGCTCCTCGCCGGCCAGACGGTCGACGTCATCGGCGACATCGACCAGCCGCACTCGTGGAGCTACGCGCCCGATGTCGCGGAGGGCCTGCTCGAGCTTGGGATGAACCCCGTGCTCGCGGGTCAGACGTTGCACCTGCCGGTGCTCCCGGCGCAGACAGGACGCTCCTTGCTGACCGCGCTCGCAGCGGAGCTGAAGGTGCCGCTGCGGACGCGCCGCATGCCGGGATGGATGATGACGGTCGCGGGGTGGTTCAGCCCGCTGATGCGCGAGCTCCCGGAGATGCAGTACCAGTTCGAGAGCCCGTTCGTGATGTCGGATGCCCGCATTCAGGGCTTGCTGCCGATCCGGCCAACGCCGCTCGAGGAGCAGATCGTCGCGACGGCGGAATGGCTGCGCACGCGCGGCGCGCGCTGATCGCGAGGCGACGATGAACGCGGACCCGAAGACGAGCACCGCCACGCGCCTCTACGTCGGAAATCTCGCGCTGCTCACCACGCACCAGGCCGACGCAGCGTACTGGCACGAGTGGGACGTCTTCGGCGTACCAGGCGGGGTCTCGTTCTTCCTGGCGTTCAACATCAGCGCCGTCGCGCTCGTGGCCGCGGGCCTCGTGCGGGTCGCGCAGGGTGCGGGTTCTGCACGACGCTCCGCGGTGGTCTGCGCCGGTGTGGGCCTGTTCACTGTCGCGCTGCATGCGGTCTTCCTCTGGCTTGATCGCACCGCGTTCTGGACGCCGTCTTCCATCGGAGTCCTGCTCGGCGTCCTTGTCCTGTCGGTCGCACAGTTGCTGCATCTTCCCGGAGCCCCGAAGATCGACATGCCATGACGGACCGGCGGCACATCCTCTTCGCGGCGCACCCGACGGTGGGTCACACCAGCGCTCTGCGCGCGATTGGCGCCGAGCTGCGTGCGCGCGGGCACGCGACGAGCTTCGCCATCGTCCACGCGCGGGTGCCGTTTGCGTCGCTCTGGCCGGAGCCCGTGCGCGCGGCCTCGGGCCTGCCCGGTGCGATCGCCGCGGAAGCGGCCGAGGTGCTCGAGCTGGCCGCATCGCCGGCGTCCCTCTGGCATGCAGCGCGGCTGCCCCGTGCGACGGGTCAGGCCGAGCTGGAGATCGCCCTTGCGCTCTTCACGAGCGGCCTCGAAGCGCAGGCCCGGCAGATGGCCGCGCACATCCGGCGCACGGGTGCGGGCCTTGTCGTGGGCGACTACCTGATGCCCGCGGCGTTGCTCGGGGCCCGGCGCAACGCAGAAGCTGTTCGACGAGGTCGAGCGGCGCGGCCCGCCGGTGGACACCCTCGTGAACAACGCGGGCTTGGGCTTCCACGGCCCGTTCGAGAACCAGGCACAAGCACACCTCTCCGAGATGCTGCCGATGAACGTCGTCGCGCTGACGAAACTCACGCGCCTCTTCGGACCGTCGCTGCTCGCGCGTCGCGTCGCGGTCCCCCGATGTGGCCTCGACGGTGGCGGTTCGGCCGTCTCCGTACATGTCGGTCTACGGCGCGACGAAGGCCCTTCGTCCTGTCGTTCACGACGCGGAACTCTCGACCGAAGTGATAGTGAGGCTTGCATGAGATCGCCCCATGTGAAGCTGCTGACCACGCAAAAGGGCCCGGCCTATCCAGCGGGACGCATGTTGATTTCGTCGCCCGAAGAGATCGCTGCGGTGGTGGCGAGAGTGCCAAAGGGTCGGGTGCTCACGCTCGGCACCCTGCGCGCGCACCTCGCCGCGCGCCACCACGCCGACTACACCTGCCCCCTCACCACCGGGATCTTTCTTCGCGATCTCGCGGCGGCAGGGCCTGTGGCCCCGTGGTGGCGCGTGGTGCGCGACAACGGCGCGCTCATCGACAAGCTCCCCGCGCAAGCCGAGCGCCTCGCCGTCGAGGGCGTGGGCTTGGCGGGACGCGGCAACACGAAGCGGGTGGAGGATCTCGAAGCGCGCCAATGGGACCCGCGCTGAGCGAGCATCCGCGTGGGCCACATGGCAGCGCGCTGACGTCGGCGCCCGCAACGCTACGGCAGCGAGCGAGCGACGGCCGACGCGTTGCTCGGTCTTCCCCCGAGCCCCCAGGGGTCACCGCAAGGTGGTCAACCGATCCGCAGTGAGGCCTTGATAACGCATGAGCGATCACTTATGTGTTCGATCATAATTCCATTGCGCGCCAACTCCCCAGCCGCCTCGCCGCACTCGAGCCCGTTCCGCGCCCTCGCGGACGGAACGCGCCGGCGCATCCTCGAGTCGCTCCGTGACCGCGAGCGGTCCGTGAATGAGCTCGTCGAGGGCCTCGACGCGTCGAGCCAGCCTGCGCTCTCGCAGCACCTCAAGGTGTTGCGCGAGGCAGGGCTCGTCACCGTTCGGCGCGATGGCCGGCGGCAGATGTACGCCCTCGATCCCCGCCCGCTCACCGAGGTCCGCGACTGGCTCGCGCATTTCGACCGCTTCTGGGACGGCAAGCTCGACGCGCTCAGCGCGTTCCTTGACGAAGATCACTGACATGTTCGCGACGATCGAAAAGACCGCCTGGTACCCCCATCCTCCCGAGCGCGTGTGGCGCGCGCTCACCGACGCCGAAGCCCTCGCGCGCTGGCTGATGCCCAACGACTTCGCGCCAAAGGTCGGCCACGCGTTCACGATGCAGACGAAGCCGGGGCCAGGGTTCGATGGCGTCGTGCGCTGCGAGGTGCTCGAGCTCGACGCGCCGCGCGTGATGGTGTGGCGATGGCAGGGCGGCGGCATCGACACCACCGTGCGCTTCGAACTCGCGCCCGAGCGCGACGGCACGCGCCTGACGCTGACGCACGCAGGGTTCCGCGGCGTCGGCCCGCGCATCGTCGGCATGATCCTCTCGCGCGGCTGGGCAAAGATGCTCGCAGGATCGCTCGCGAGGGAGGTCGAGGGGTCGTGCGCGTCGCCGTGATCAACATGTGCGCGGCGCGACCGCCAGGGCCAGCACCGCGAGAGCCGCAACGTCCGCCAGCGCCACGCGCTGCATCGGCGCGCCGTGCGACCTCGTCGTCGCGAAGAGCGCGAGGAACGAGACCTGGCTGAGGAACGCCAGGAGGAGCGCCGGTCGCAGCCCCGCATCGTCGAATGCAGCGATGGCGCGCAACACGCCCACGAGCGCGAGGAGCACTGCACGGCGCCGCATGGCGAGCGCGAGCGTCGGCCCGTCGATCGGGAACCCATAGAGCCCCACGGTGCGTTGGGGTCGCAGCGCGACGACACCCGGCACGAGGTTCAACGCCGCGACGACGAGCAGCAAAGCCGTGGAAAGCATTGTTCGAACGTCGTCAGGTCGCGGCGCTTCGGGTGCTGCGGCGTCGGCGCGCACCGAACTTCGTGACCGCGAGCCGATGCGCTTCCTCGATGAGAGGGCGGATCTCCACGTAGCTCGACGCCGTCGGCGAGAGAATCTGCACCCAGCCCATCCACGCGTAGACCGGATGCGGGGTGAGTACGTCGAGGGCCGCGAAGTCATGCCCGGTGCTGACGACGCCGCCCTTCGCGGGCCGTGCCGGGCGAGGGCCGAACCGCTCCACGTAGGACGCGGGTGAGACGCCGATCGAGAAGCGGAAGACTCCGTCACGCGTCAGCACAGAGGCGCGATCGGGGCGTAGGCGGCATGAACGGGCAGCCGTCAAGCTGAGGACGCTCGCACGGGGCGGGGTTGGGGGTCAACGGTGGGGCCGCGGGCGGGTGTGATCGCCGGCGGTTGGTCAGGCTGCCGCTTCCCAGTACGGGTCCCACCAGTCGTTCGCGCGGAGCACGCGCAGGCCCAGCATCTTGCCGACGGTGTCGGGGCGCCACCATGCGCCGGGGAGTTTGAGGCGTTTCTGCGGGATGGTCCGGTGCGCGCTCTCGACCTCTCCGGAGCCGACTGGGAGGCCTGCGGCTCGCATCTCGTCGTGCGCGAGCGCGTCGTGGAAGCGGGTCAGGTACCTGAGGAGCTGTCCGACTCGCTTCTTTCCACGCCCCTTGTGGGCGCGGAGTTCGCGGAGTGCGTCCTGGACGTGTCCGGTGTCGAGCAGGACGATCTTGTGCGCGACCCAGCGGTCGCGCTCGCGGTCATGGAGCCCAATCGCATCCGCGGTGTCGAAGAGGTGCGAGCGCAGGTGCGGACGGTCGAGAATGAAGCGCAGGCCCGCGAACTGCGCGTCGAGCGCCTCGCGCAGACCGTTGCCCCCGTCGCTCGTGGCGAAGACCTTCGTGCGCGACGACAGGCCGCGTTCACACGCGGCGCCGAACAGCTCGTGCACGACGTTGTCGTACGTATCGAGTCCCGCCACGTAGGTCGGCTCGAGCTCGTCGACGGGCCGCGCCAAGCCCACGCGCACGTCGCGCCACGCCTCGTCACGCACGCGCTTGGGCAGGCCGCGTACAGGGCTCCTCTCGTCGGTCTCCGCGGGGCGAAGCGTGCCAGTGCGAATCTCACAGCCGTCGAGCTCGACCAGCATGCGCTCGACGCCGGGCCGCGTGGCGAGCGGTTCGTCGAACTTCTTCTGCGCCGCTTCGAGACGCTCGTGCACGAACGCCTGCGCCGCCGCGGCGTGCCGTTCGACGACGCGCAGCACCGTGGTGCGACCGACCTCGAAGCCGTAGTGCTCTTGGAAGCGCTTGGCCGCTTGTCCGAAGGACTCCTCCGCGCCGAAGTCGGTCAGCGCGCGCTCCACCGCAGGGGTCCGCGTCCCGTGACGCAGGCCCAGGTCCGCAAGCGGTCGCTGGGTGCGCTTGGTGCGTGGGTCGCGAAGGTATGGCGAGGCGAACGTGAGCACGCCGAAGAGCGTCATCACCGCGATCACCGGAGAGCGATGAACGCCCAGCCCCGCATCCTTCGCCTTCGCCACCGCGCGCCGACTCAGCTCCGCGTAGATTTCCAGGACCGTCGCTCGGCCAATCCCACGCAAAAGAGAACGGACCACCGCATCGACAGTCATCGTCGCGGACCCGAGGTCCGGCTCCTTCTCGATCACCGCCCGAACCAACAGCCGGCTGGCGGCCGCGATCTCGTCCCTGTAGCGTTCGTCCATGGCAGCGTCCCCCTGCCTCGCGGCGGGTTTGGGTTTGGCGACCGGGACGCTGCCAGCTACGTCGCAATCTGAGGAGCCCCATTCTCAGCCCGGAACCCAACCGGTCTGGAGTGACCGATCAACGACGCCGGGATGACGTCGCCCCCGGTCCGTGCCGGGGCTACGTAGGCTCGATCAGCGCGCCGCGGCCTTGAAGGCGGCGGGGGTGATCTGCTCGAGGTCGAGGCCGAACTGATCGCGGTGCGTGCCGAGGCGCTCGAAGGCCCAGGCGAGGTAGGCCTGGACGGGGACGCCGATCGCGCGACAGGTCGCGACGATGCCGAGCAGGACGCAGGCTCGATGGGCGCCCTCGCTGCTGCCGGCGAAGAGCATGTTGAGACGGAGCTTCGCGACGTTCTGGAACTCTCGCTCGGTGGGCGAGTTGTCGATCGGGACGAGCGGGTCGTCGAGGAAGCGCGTCAGTGCGTCCCAGTGTTTTCGGTAGTAGCCGACAGCGGCGCTGAGCGGATCGGAGGGCAAGAGCGTGGGCTCGACGGCGGCGAGCCAGCGCGCGAACTCGGCTGCGATGGGCCGAATCCGGGCCTGTCGATGCGCGAGGAGCGCGTCCATGGCGAGGCCGTTCGTTCGGGCCTCTTCCTCGGCCACGTACATCGCGGCGAGGAAGGCGCCGCCCTCCTTGGCGAGCTGCGGCTGCGTGGCCTCGGCGTCGCGGAACTTGCGACGTCCGTGGGCGTTGCAGCCCGCCTCGACCACGCGGCCCGTCGCGTAGACGGCGTTGAATCGATGCTCGGCGTCGGCGGTGAGCGTGCCTCGGAACGGGGCGAGCTTCGCGACGACGTCGTCCGAGCCCTTGTGCGGCGCGTACTGGAAGACGGCGCACTCGGCGTTTCGATAGAGCTCGATGTAGCCGTCGTGCGCGGCGGAGAGGCCCGGCACGAGCACCTTGAGCCCGGTGCCGTCGGTCGCCATCCACGAGCCGGCCAGGAGTTGTTGCCAGTGCAGCCCGTCGATCGGGGCGAGCAGGTCGGCCGCGCGCTCCACGAAGTTCACCAGCGTGCCCATCGCGAGCGGCACCCCGCGCTCTGCGAGGTCGCGGCGGATGCGATCCAGCGGCGAGAGCAGCCCGAACTTCTGGTGGATGAACCACGCGAGCCACTCGCACGTGACCTTCGAGCGAGGGTACGGCGCGGGCAGCGATCGGGGCGTCGTGCGCGCGAGGCACGCGCGGCAGCGGCACGTCACGCGACGCACGACGCGGCGGCGCTGGTGCTCTTTGTCGACATGCAGCTTCTCCTCGACGACCTCGTCGACGACGTCGAGCGCGATGCCGCCGCAGCGCTCGCAGGCCGCGGGGCGGAGCAAGTGGTCATCGACCTCGAGGTGCGCGGGCACCGCGTTGCGGCCGGTGCGCTTCGGCTCGCGCTTCACCTTGTCGGCCTTCGTCGGCAGCGTCGGCGGCGCGGGCCGCGCGTCGAAGGCTTGCTGTGCCTCGAGTCCGACGACGGGCGGCGGCTCGGGCTTCTTCTCCGAGATGGCCGCGGGCTTGCGCTGCTTGCGCTGGGCGATCGCGAGGAGCTCCTCGACGCGGTCGTTCAGCTTCGCGAGCTGTGCCCCCATCAGCCCGATCGTGGCCACCGCAGTCGCGAGCTCAGCCCGAAGCGAAGCGTTCTCGCGCTGTAGTGCGGCCACGTCGACGAGCACGCGGCGACGAAATCACGCCGCGCGCTCCGTGTCGATCCCCTACCGCGCCGCGCTCGCCGACGAACGGCGGTACCACCCGCGACGAGCGGCGGTGAAGTCGATCCCCGCCAGCAGCGACGCGAAGGTCGCGCCGTCGATCTGGACCCGATTTTCCTCGGTCGACAGCGCGGGCAGCTGGAAGCTCCCGGCCTCGAGCCGCTTCGCGAGCACGCACCAGCCCGAGCCGTCGAACCAAAGGGCCTTGGCGATCCGTCGCCGCTTGTTGAGGAAGAAGTAGAGGTGCCCGTCGACGGGGTCGAGCCCCAGCCGCCGCACCGCGCCCGCGAGCGCGTCGAAGCTACCGTGCATGTCCACCGGCTCGACGACGACGAACACCCGCACCGTCGGCGGAAGGCTCAGCACGCGCCGAGGACCCGTACGAGCCGGACGAGTGTCGCCTCGTCGAAGTCGTCGCCGACCTCGATCGCGAACTCGCCCACGCGCACCAGGTACCGCGTCGAAGACCGCGAGGCAGGCGCGGGCACGAGCTCCACGAGCCGCGGTGACGCCTCCGCGACCTCGCCGCCGCGCGACAGATTCAGCTCCCACGCGTGGAGCGAGCGCCCGTCGATGCCGTTCGCCCGGGCCCACTCGGCGCGCGCCATCCCCGCCGACTTCGCCGCCTTCAGACACGCCCGAGCGTCCCGTGCATCCGTGATCTTCCGTCCTGCCGACATCGAACCGAACCTCCATCTCGGAGGCTGCGTCCCTCGGCAGCGTCACGCCTCCCGGCGTCGTTGATGGGTCACTGCGCGACGCCCGACGTCGGCGCGCAGAAGGGTCGGTGGTCTCGTGCCTCGGTCGCGGACGAGGACCCCGGGTGGTCCCATGACCCTGAACATCCGGTGGTCCCATGACCCTGAACAGCTCGGGCCAGCCCCTCGCGGGGTGGTCCCATGACCCTGAACAGAGTTGGTCCCTTCAGCCTGAAAATCTCAGGCCAGAGGTGGTCCCTTCAGGCTGAAAACCGACAGCCGCGCGTAGCGGGTAGCGCTACCCGCTACCCGCTACAGACACGCCACGCGGGGGCGTCGATCGCGCTGAACGTCGGGGAGGCCGCAGGGGTGCGCGGAGGGAATTGGCGGCAGAGGCGCGATGTGCTTTCTCAGCGCGCGTTCGAGCTCGTTGCTTCGTCACTCGTCCTCCCGCGTAGGCGTGCTGTCGGAAGGCCCGCCGTCGCACCTTCTCAATCTGGGGCTGCCTCCGCCGTGGAGTCCGCTGTCAGGGTAGTCCATGACCCACCGCCTGCCTTGGGCGTCCAAGTACTCGGTTTCCCACGTGTCCGGGTTCACCCGGGACCGGGTCAGGTGGCGATTCGCGTAGTCGATCGCTTCCGCACCACGATATTCCCGCGCACTCATGGCACGATCCTGATCGAGACGTTCTCGAGTCCGTCGATCGATAGGTTGGGAAGTATGAACTCGCGGGCGCCCCCGGCAGTTCGTCCTCCGCCGACGAACCCAGGTGCGTCCCGCAGAACCGGGGACGCGAGTCCTTCGCTCACCGTGTCGAACTCGATGACCGCCCTCGGTCCGGGAATCAGGTTTCCGCTGCTGTCCACCAACGTCAAGCGCGATGCCAGGCCCTCGGACGTTTCGATGCCAGCGAGATCGTCCGCGGCCGTTACCCATACTTCAGACGCATTGGGTGCGCCCAGGCGCGTGCCGCTTACGAACTCGGCGGGAATCACGCGAGCCATCCGCCCCGGGACTGGATTGGCGAGTCCGGTCAGACTCGCGCTCCGGCCGCCCAGACCAAGGAGTCCCAATCCAGCTTCGAAGGCGAAGCCCAGACCGGCGCCGGTGCGGATTCCCCAGGCGACGTCGCCGGCGTGGATGCAGCTTACGCGAGTTCCATTCCATAGTTGGACCCCGACGGTGAAGACGCCGCCCGCCGCCCCCCCAATGGCCGGCAACGCAAGAATGGGCAACTCTCCGGTGTGATCGACGAGGTCGATCGGATCCCCCGCGGCGTACTCGTAGGCATTGAGTCCACCCGCGAGGCCCGCGGGGTCGGGGGTGAGCCACTGTCCTGTCTCCGCGTCGTACTCGCGTGCCCCAAAGCGCACCAGACCCGTCGCGGCGTCGTAGAGGCCGCATGCGTAGCCAAATGGTTGAAAGCCGGGGTTGGTGTCGCGGGTGACGCGTCCGAACGCGTCGTAGTCCAGGCGCTGCATCACGGCGCCGTCTCGGGTCCGTACGATCAGACGAACGCTGCCGAGTCGATCACTCGCCACTGCATACGTCTCGCCCGCGCCGTCGCGAATCCCCGCGAGCGTCCCGGCCGCGAAGAAGTACAGTTGCTCGACATCGCCGTCGTCCGCCACCCGCGCGATGGGCAGCTCACCGTCGAGGTACACCCAGCGGTCGGTCACCGTCCCGTCCACCGCGCGATCCGCTCGGCGTCCCATGGGATCCGTTCGGTAGCGGATCTCGCGTCCATCGGGCAGGTCCACGGCCAACAGCGTGCCCACTTCATCGTGTGAGTACGTGGTGGTGAGTCCGCCTTCCACACGCGAGGTCCGCCGGCCGGCATCGTCGTAGCCGAAGCGCGCCGATCCCAGCGCCGTGAGGCGGCCACTAGCGTCCCGCGTCGCCGTGCTCGTGGTGCCAGCGCGCGTCACCTCGAGCCACCCGCCATTCGGATGCTGCCGGTAGTGCTCCACCTCAGTGCCGCCCACCGCGATCGACTCCAGGCGGCCATCCTCCGCGAAAGCCACGCTCGACGTCCTCACCGGCTCGGCCATCAATCGCATTGCCGAGGTGGCGACGCGCCCGAGGCCGTCCCGCGTCAGTTGCTCGTCGAATAGGAGCGTCGCGCCGCGGACGCAGCGGCGGCTCTCCTCCATGCCGTAGCCGTCGTGAGTCACGGTACAGCGAACGCCATCGATCTCCGTGCTCGAGAATCGACCGGTGATGGGGTCGCGGGTGAGCGAGACATCGCCCATCCCCGCCAGCAGCATGTCTTGGTCGAAGGCGAGTTCGATGGGCTCGCCGCCCACGGACACGCGCGATGCTCTGAGCAGGGCGTCGTACTCGACCGTGACGTCGGCGGTGGCCGGGCCTCGTATGTGGTAGCCCGTTGCGATGGGGCCGTCGTAGTCGACGCCGTAGCTCGCGCCGTCTGGGCCACTGGCGCGAACGACCCGCCCCAAGGCATCGCGATGCAGTTGGAAGTCGCCGCGGCTGAGGTGCACGCGATCCGCCCGCCCGATCGCGTCCCGATGCCACTCTACCGTTCCGGCCGGCGATGAGAGCGTCGCTGGGAAACTCTCAGCGTCGTAGGTGAAGCGCGCTTCGGCCGCGCCGGGTACGCTCACGCGGTCGACCGCACCTGACAGGGTGTAGTCGATGGTGAAGCGAGCGGGGTCGCCATCGCCCGTGGCAGAGGTGATGCGTCCGAGTACGTCGCGGGTGGACTCGATGGCGCGGGGGCCGGGCACCTCGGCGCGGAGCCAGCGCGTGGCAGCGTCACGCCGGGTGATGCGGGTGACGCGGCCGGTCGCGTCGGTGACTGTCTCGAGGGCGCCGTCGGTCGAGTAGGTCATGGTGACCGTGCGCGCGCCCTGCGTGACGGTGACCGCCCGTCCGTTGCCGTCGTATACGATGCTGGTAGGGAGGACACCCGGGGGTTCGATCAGCGAGGGCAGCCCGTGCTCTTCGAGGGTGACCGTGCTGCGCAGGCCAGAGGGCGTGAGCGTCACAAACTGCCTGCGCGCAGAGACCCACACCGTCTGCCATGCAGCCCCAAACGGATCGGCGGTCGGATCCGCGAATACGCGCTCGGCGTAGCCCTCGATGTCCGCGGGATCGCTGGCCCAAGGCGGATCGACCGAACGCTCGAAGAACCAGGTGCCCATCCTGCCACTCGGCGTGCGGAGCGTGACGCTCTGGCGGTAGGGGGCGGCCCAGCCGTAGCGCGGGTCTGCCGCGGTCGTGATGCTCGACTCCGTTCGGTCGGGGAGTACTGCGCGGGTCGTGCGAGCGAAGGGGTCCACTACCTCCGTGACCGAGAGACCATCTTCGAAGGTCGTACTCGTCGCGCCATCCGCGGACGCGACCGTGCCGTGCGTGGTGACCACGCCGCGACCATCGATGACCCGCACCGAGCCGTCCGGCTGTCTCGCCAAGCGAATGATGGTTCCACTGGGCTGCTCGTCCTCGGTGAGACGACCTTGCGCGTCCCAGCCGTACCGGTGGCTCGCGCCAGTCGGCTCGACGAGGTTCTCCAGCAGGCCGCCCGCGTCCATCACGACATCGAAGCGGGCTCCCGAGGCGTCGGTCGCATCCTCGAGCCAGCCTTCGGGGCTGGTGTGCAACGTCGCGACGTGATCGTAGGGATCGCGCAGGGTGATGGTCCCCGCAGCCCGTTCCACGACGCTGGCGCGTCCAAATGGATCTTCGATCCGTACGACCTGGCCGCGGTCGTCGCGCTCGATGGTGAAGATCACGTCGCCGGTCACACCGTCGACCGTGCGAGTGTGTCGACCGGCCGCATCGAAGGCCCAGACGTTGGCCCCGTTCTCGGACGCGATGAGGGTCAGGCCGTCCGCGCTGGTGCCGAGCACGGGCGGCACCCGAAAGACGGTGGAGCCGGCGGACACATCGCCTTCACGCACGCTGTTCGCGGTGAAGATCGTTCCGTCGCGTCGCATGGCGAGCGCGCCGCGGTTGCCGGTGAGTGGAAGATCCGTGGCGCGCCCGAGCTCCGCTTCCTCGGTGGCGCCGACCGCTCGACCGGCGGCTCGCACGACGCGCCCGTTTGGCTCCAAGCAGCGCACCCGCATGGTGCGTTGCGGCCGGTCGACGTCGGCCACGCAGACGCGTCCGCTCGGATCTGAGGCCAACCCATCGAGATAGAGGAACGAGGCGTCTCCCGCGCGGAGCCCGTCGCCATCGCTGCCGAGGGTGTTCGACCCGAGGATGTCGACGATGGTGCCTCGGTCGACACCCCGCACCCTGCGCTCGTCGTCGATGAACAGCACCATGCGATGGCGCTCCGACCAGGTGATCGCGCTCGGTACGATTCGCGCGAGTAGCCGTTCTGTGCGGCCTGCGAGCTCCGTGCGTCGACCGGCATACCGCTCGACGTTGCCGTCGTCTCGCAAACGCCAGATCAGGCCGGATGGGATGTTCGACTCCGCAAAGTAGAGCGAGCCGTCACCCCAGGTGATCCCGACGATGGTGGGAATCGCCACCTCGCGCGCCGGGATGATGTCCCGGCTGTCGAACTGCGCCGGGCTCTCGGTACAGCGCCCGATCGCATGCTCCACCATCCCGCTCGGTGTGATGCGGATGATGCAGCTGGCCGGAAAGTCGGAGCCGCGGTTCACGACGTACAGCGCTCCAGCGTCGTCCATCGTCATGGCCGTCGGCTCGAAGAGCGGTGTGCTGGTTGCGGCGACGCCGGCAATAGGCACGCCCCGCGTTCCTGTGCCCGCAAACGTCGTGATGCGGCCGTACTCGTTCACCACTCGAATGACGCTGTTGGTCGCGTCCGCCAAGAACACGCGGCCGTCGTTCGCCGCGTAGATTGAGGTGATCACACCGAACGAGGCCTCCGTAGCGGGCCCCTCGTCTCCGCTGGTCGCGGAGCTCCCATCGCCGCGACCGGCGAACGGAAACGCCATTCGCTCAGCATCCCGGAGGTCGAGCTCCTCTCCGCTCCCAAGGAGAACCCGTTCGCCAGTCGCGTCGAGTCGGTGCACGAACGGGAGATTCCAACCGCCGAGCCCCTCTTCCCGGGCATCGATGACGCCGAGCCGCATCTCTTCCCCGCGCCAGAGCGTGAGCATCTGGCGGGTGCGATCCGCGGTGAGAAGCGCGTCTCCGCCCGGGATTCCGAAGCCCCCTGGCGCCGACGGGCTCGAGCCGGGCGCGCGGTACACGCCATCGAAGTCGTAGCCGATGCGGACGCGAGCGTTCACCGTCCCGTCCACGTTCCGACCGAACCGATCCGTCCCGTCCCAATCGAACACGTAGATCCAGGTCGGTGTGGGAGAAACACGGGCGATGTGGCGACGGCCCGCGACATCGATCTCTATTCGGACCAGACGCGTCTCCTCCGGTGGGGGCTCAGCGGCGCGCAACTCGATTCGCCACGCCGCCGTTCGTCCCTTCACCCGGTCGCTTCGATACACGAGGCCGGTGCCGAGACCGGCGAGCGGGATCGCCTCCATGAGGGTCTGCGAGCCACACTCGATCAGCGAGCCGAAGCGGCGGCACCTGCGACGCTCGCGTAGCGTGGCGATGTTCACAGCGCGCGCGTAGCCGGCCAGAAGGAACGGCCAGTTGCAGTCGAATGGGGTGAAGTGATCGATCGGCGTGAGCCAGAGCTCGGCGCCGGGCGAGTAGGTCCGCGCGATCGCCTCACGAAGTGCCCGGTGACCGAAGTCATCGGGTGCTCCGTCGCCGTCCGTGTCGAGGGTGGCTTCGCCAGCGGAGATCGTGAGGACGCGGGCGACGACGCCGCCATCGCCATCCGAGACCCAGCGACCCAGCTCGCGGTCGTAGCTCCCGAGCGGCACTCCTGTGCCCACGGGGAAGTGAAGGAAGTTCTCGAGGACGTAGTAGATTTCCCCCGACGCCGACAGGTCGACCCGAGTCGCTGCAGCGTCTACAGCCTCGTCCGCGTCGAGCTCGACCGCGTGTGTGTAGCCGCTGAGCGACGGGAGGGTGCCCGGCATCGAGTCCGGTCCCCGGGGGCCAACCGTGTACTCCGTGGCTCGGACCGTCAGCGACGTGAGGTCTCGGACGGTGCCGTCCGGCAGGGTCATCCGCGCGCGGACGCCCGGCGGGAAGATGAGCGTCGGGGTGCGGGACCCGCTCTCGTCGACCACTTCGTTCGCCCGATGAACCTGAGGCGCATCGGCTCGCAGCGCGATCGATGTGCTCGCCGCGTCTCGAGGAATGATCACGAAGTCACCTGCGGACTCCCACGACTCCGCTGCGATCGAGATGGTGCGCTGGCTCGGCAGGTAGCCGGGCGCGCTGACGTCGAGCGTCCGTGTCCCCGCCCGGACGGCCATCATGAACTCGCCGCGCGCGTCGGTGCGAACCCGTCCCCACGCGGGCTGACCGAGAACGGTGACGGTCGCACCTGCGATGGGGGCACCATCCCGGGCGATGACGCGCCCAAACACGGCTGCGACGAACGTGTCATCGAGTTCCCCCGGCGCGACGCCCGTCTGCTGAGGCGCGCCTCCTGCGCAGGTTCCTGCACCGCCGCGCCAGAGGAACCCGATGTCATCGGCGAACGCGCCTCCGGGTATCGGAGGGGCTTGGCAGTCTGGGTCGTCGCAGTCGATGAGACCGTCGAGGTCCTCGTCGCTCCCGCTGCCGCACACCTCGCCGAGCGCTACGGCGCCGTCCGCGATACTACCGTCGAACTCCTCGCTTCCCTCGCAAGAGATCAGCGCAGCGCACACCATCGCCCAGGCCCAAAGCCTTACCCATCGCGCCATGGCGAGGAAGCTACCACAGAGCGTGGGGCACGATGCGTTGTCCGCTCAGGGGCGGGTGATCGACTGCCAGCGCTCCGAGTAGGGGAAGGCTCTGGGGTCGATCTCGAGCGAGAAGAGGATCTCGAAGCGCTCGCCGAGGAGCATCGCCGAGCCGCTGCGGAACTCGATGCGCTCGGTGCCCTCGATGCGGGTTCCGCTCGCGGCGATGACCTCCTCGTCGGTCGCGCCGGCGTTGCGGCGGATGCGCACGAAGTAGCGTTCGAAGGGCAGGTGAGGGCGATCGAGCTGGGCGACCAGGACCAGCACGCCGTGGTCGTTTCGGACCTCGCGCAGCTCGATGCGGGGGATCGCATCCAGCGCCGCGCGATCGGTGGCGCGCGTCTCCGCCAAGACCGCGTCCCAGCCGTCGATCGTGCGCTCGAGATCGCAACCGAAGCTCTGCAGTGCGTCGCGCCAGAGGACTTCGCCGGTGGCGTTCTGCGGCAGGTCGGGGCGCGCGAAGGCGCGGATCAGCTCGCCCACGGCGGCATCGCCGCAGCCGCGCGCGATGCCCTCGGTGAGGGTCTCGCCGAGGGGATACGCGAGCGCCGTGTCGAAGCGGGCGCGGAACGACGCGTCGTCCAAGAGATCCTCGAAGCGGATGGCGTGCCGCTCCGCGCTCACCGCGGCCAGGCGCCTCGAGAGCGCGCGCAGCTCCAGCTCGCTGACGCGCTCTTCGGCGCTGGTGAGATCGAGCGTCTCCGACGAGCACGCCTCGAAGGCCACCCACTCCGCGCCGCCCTCGACGAAGAAGCGGGTGGTCGCGCCGTGCTCGCCGAGGTGCAGCTCGCTCTCCTGGTTCTGCAGCACGTGGGTGCTCTCGTGCGCCAGCACGTGGGCCAGGCGCCACCGATCTTGATCGACGAGGCCCATCCGGATCCGCGCGCCCGCGGCGATGCCCTCGTGGTGTCCGCTCACCTCGGCGAGGTCGACGGTGATGCTGGGGATGCGCGCTGCGCCAATCACGCCGCTCACGCCTTCCAGGATTCGATCGCTCCGGCCCACCAGCACCAGCGCCTCGTTGCGCAGGTTCTCCGGGTACACGAACGCGTAGGGCCTGCGTATGAACAACCGTCGCGATCACGCGGAGGGTGGCGGGGACGAACGGTGTAGTTCCAGTCGCCATGGAAGTCGTCGGGCTCGATCTGCAATGAGCGCATCTCCTTGTCGGAGACCCGCTGTCCGATCGGATACCGTCGCTTGTCGAGCTTCGCTCGGACTACCAGCCCGCCGCGGTTCGTTGTGTTGCCGTTCAGATTGACCACGGTCTCGTATGTTCGGAGCGGCCTGCCCCGCCAGTTGATGCTGATGAACGAGAAGAGTCGATGCTCGATCTTGTTCCACTTGCTCGTTCCGGGTGGCAAGTGACTGACGTGGATTGCAATCCCGCTCTTGTCGGCGAGGCGCTGCAACTCGGACTTCCACACGCGAGAGCGGTAGCCATTGCTTCCACCCGCGTCGGCGGTGATGAAGAGTTCCTTGGCGTCGGGGTAGCGCTTGCGGCCGACGATGTTCCACCAGGCTCCGATGGAGGAGACGGCGAAGACCGGCGTGTCGTGATCGGTGCCGACGTTCACGAAGCCCGCGTTCTCGGCGACGTCGTAGACGCCGTACGGGATGGCCTTCCCGATGGCTTGGTGCGGGAAGTCGTGAACATCGACGAGTTCCGGCGTGTCCTCGGGCTGCCATTCAACGCCGCCGTTCTTGAAGTTCCCGACCAACTCCTTCTTCTTCGTGTCCACGGAGATGAAGGGCACCCCTCGCTCCAGACACTCGGTGGCCTTGGCGTTGATGCGCCTGAACTGAGCATCGCGATCGGGATGCTGGGCTCCTTCGACGGTTTTCGACGGGGCCTGCAGGCTGTAGCCGTTCTCGCGCAGCAGGCGCGCGACGGTCTTGTTGCCGACGCGGATTCCATGCGCGTGCAACATCTCGGACGACAGGGCGTGCGTGCTCTTGTTGGTCCAGCGCAGCGACGACTCCGGATCGCCCCGCGTCTCTGGGTCGACCAGCGCGAGGAGAGCCGGAACGAGCTGCGGGTGAACTTCTTCGTGCGGCCTGCGCCCGCCGCCGCGACGACGGACTTTTACAAGCGGCGCGGGGCTGCCGACGCCCTTCAGCTCCCGCTTGCCAAGACCGATCCGCCGCGGTGCCATGCCCGTCGCCCGCGCCACTATCGCGACGCCAGAATGGCCGATGGCGATCGCTTCTGTGGCGGCCCAATGCCGCGCCACGCGCTCGTCCATCGAATCCTTTCGGCGCGGTCGAAGAGGACGGCGACGAGGGTGAGGCGGCCTTCGCAGCCAGGCTTGGGGCAGCCGAGGACGTCGAACACCGAATGTGTTTCATGAGCGCGGCCCAGCTCGCGTCCTGCTTGCGGGTGGCCTCGCGCCTGGGCTTGGGGACGATGTTGTTTCGGTCCTTCGCGTGGGCGGCGAGCACGCCGAAGTAGAGGCTCGTGTTCTTGTATGGTCGCGGTACGAGCGAGCTCAGGCGCATCAGGAAGGCGCTCGGGGTGAGCTCGACGTGGGTAGTTCGGTCTTGCCAGGGCTTCTTGAGCTGGAGGATCACCAAGCCTCCGGCCTCGCTCGGCAGGTAGCGCAAGCGGTCGTGGGAGAGCGGCGGGCGCAAGAAGTAGCGGAGCAGGCCCTCGCGGCGCTCTCGGTCGTGGGCGGCCACGGCCACCTCGGCGTCGAGGTCGAAGCCGTCCAGGCGCGCCTTGCGCCTCGTGGGCAAGAGCACTTGTCCATCGAGCCCGTCGTCCGGGCCGAGCTTGGCAGTCCCGCGCGAGGAGGTGGCCTCGCCGTGGGTCT
>Ga0209990_10001760_pt1 | contig 17954 bp, 16 predicted proteins | sample NOAtaG_6_FD_187304 | JGI IMG/M metagenome (GOLD analysis project Ga0209990, IMG submission 187304) | Freshwater lake microbial communities from Lake Erie, under a cyanobacterial bloom - NOAA_Erie_Diel5S_2200h metaG (SPAdes) (version 2) | ecosystem: Environmental > Aquatic > Freshwater > Lake ...
AACTCTTGGCTAATCCTAATAATCCGAGCTTTGGTTTTATTATTTTTTGATTTAAATTCATAACTTTTAACCTCCAGTTATTGTCTTCTCAATTATACAACTGTAAGATTAAATTTCAACTACTTCACATAAGCTATTAAATTATAGTTTTTATAAGCTTTGCAGGCTTTGATAAAACTACCAGCTTTAGCTGGTAGACACACCCTCAGTTATTTTAATAAATGCTTCTTCTAGATTATTGGCCTTAGCAACAAACTGCTTTACACTTCCTTCGTAATGTATTTTACCATTATCCAATATTGCTATTTTTTCACAAATTGCTTCAATATCACTCAATATGTGGGAAGTGAAAAATATTGAGCGTTTGCCATTTTGAACATACTGTCTTAATTTTTTCTTCAATGCGATACGCGCACGCGGGTCAAGGCCACTCATCGGTTCATCTAAGATCAACAAAGGAGTGTCAGCCATAAAAGCTGAAACCAACCCGAGTTTTTGCCCCATGCCTTTTGAGTAATTACCTATTCTTGAATCAAGTACTTTTGGCGACAGATCAAGCTCTTCACATAATTCTATTGCCTCTTGTCTATTATATTTTTTTCCATAATAGCTTATTGACAACGAAAGGAATTCTTCCCCTTTTAAAAAAGCTGAGGGGTGGAATTTTTCTGGTAAGTAGGAGTATTTTTTTTTGATATCAAGTATGCTATTAGCTTTGCCATATAATTGTATTTGCCCTTCATCTTGCTTTAATAAACCCAATATAATCTTTATAAGCGTAGTTTTACCAATGCCATTAAGGCCGACTAAGCCATAAATTTGCCCTTGGTTTATAGAGAGAGAAACATCCTGCAAAACTTTATGTTCTCCAAATTGTTTGCTGATATTAATTATTTGCAATGGATTAACTGCGTTATTGGTCATATTTACTCCTGTTATAATTTAAATATTTCTTTGCACCTTACCTTCGATAATAGACATGCTGTTAACTGAAAAAGTTTGGTTAACCCCCAAATCAAATATTATCTCAGCAATAGTAGCATCTCTTATTAAAATCCTTATTTTGCCATTGGCTGCTTCGTAGCGATTATTATCAATAGAAATTACAAAAGAGCGCCAGTTGGGGACGAGCATATCAAGGTTAACGGTAACCCATTTTAAAGTTACTTGCCTAGATTCGATATTCTCAACAGTGATGTAGTTGCTTGGCGAATCAACGCTTATTTTTCTACCATTGACCCAAACTGCCCATTCATCATCGGAAGCATAAAAAATAGAGTTTAAATAGAAGAAGCTTATAGCTGAGGTTTGACCGCTTTCAGAGGTGCTTTGCTCTTCTACTGGCAATACTTTGTCTATGGCAGCTTGAATTGCCGCTGCTTCGGATGGATAAAAAGTAATGCTTGGTATTTGCCAAGCTTTGCCATCATAGGGTGGTAAAACTTGGCTATCTGCAAAAGTTATAACTTTTGATTTTTGTTGCGTATTGTTTTTTGGTTTGGCTGAGTTTTTAAAAATTACGTCTTGTAAAAATTCATTCATACGTTGATCATTTTCTAATAAAGCATTTTGCAAAGTTATCTTTCTGGTGAATTTTTCTTCATTTATCACTTTGCAATTTTTAGTAACCAAAGAAAGCCAATTAGTGCTTTCAGTTTCGGTCAGTTTGCGAGTGGTATCGTTAAAAGAATCTATATATTTTTTTATCAAAGAGATGTTGTTTGTTTCAAAAGGAACATTACAATCTAACCCTCCTAAATTCATAGTGCGTTCGGCATAGCGACAATTTTTCTTTTCATCATCCAGCCCCACAATTTTACGATAAATATCGCCATAAAATTTCTTCTCCACACATACGGAGGGCAAACATTTTTCTATTGCTACGGGGAGTTCACCGCAAGGTGGGATTTGTAAATCATTTAAATTGATTTTTTCATATACATTGAAAGAGAAATTGCCGTCCTGCTCATTATAAACTTCTTTGGGAAGCATGACATAAGCGCTATCGTTATCTAAAAATGAAAATATTTCAGTGCTGTCATGAGCGGCTTCTTTAGCATATGCCGCAGCAATATGAGTTAAGCTGCAGATTATTAATATATGTTTAACGAGAGTTGCGCGCATTGCTCCTTCTCCCTCCCGATTGTGGACTATCTTCTGTTTTTATATCTTTAAAGTCACGCCATAAAAATTCGACTTTGGCTTTAACAACATCGGCATTAGTTCCGTTACGTATCGCATTTAATAAATTTTCATCGATGGTTTCTGGACTTGAAAGTTCTAATGAAGTGACTTGCCATATTCCTGGAAGCTTTAATAGTAATTCATTAATAAAAGCAAAAATATTTGCATCAGAGAAATTAGTGAATGTCATTGTCACTTCCGCTTCTTCTAACTGCACAAATTTATTACTGTAATCGGGATTAGTTCTAGGAGTAGATAATTTGGTATCGAGCTTTTCAATTTTATGAATGATTCTTTGATCTTCGATGATTTTGCGAACTGGATCAGTTTGCAAACCTTTATTTTCATTGCTTATCGTTTGTTTAGCAAGAAGTTTTTGCCAGATTATATAGGCCTCGTTGTTTTGCCTAATTTCGGTGTTTATTTTGCCCATTTCATCGTTGATTTTTGTAATAGCCACTTGCTGCGTTTGATAGCCAAGTTTGTAGGAATAATGCAATGCTGCTATTGACCCTAATATTGATAATGTAATAACCAATATAACAAATGGTGGGGTCAATCTAGAAATAGTATATCCTTTTATATCACTTATTATCATAATTTTAACTCTCTTTTTTTAACATCTTCTATTTTTGGAAAGTTTATATTAACTGAAAGCTTTATTTTTGTTTCCTCTTCTGAAAAAGAGAAATTTTGCGGTAGTGATGATATTTCAGCAGAATGGTCTGGGAATGTTGCAATTAATCGTCTGGAATAATCAGAGTATTTGTCAACTAGTTCTGCATAATTTCCAGAGCTATTATCAAATACAATCGTAAAGTTCCCAGAATACTTATAAACAAGTTTAGGCTTGTTATTAAGTGTATTGGTAGAGTTATTTGCGTTTGCTTGTAAGGATAGGTTTTGTTCGGCTCTATTGCGGCGGCGATTTTGTGGATTAGATGGCTTTCCTATTTCTGTACCTTCGCGAACTGGATCATATTGCCAATTGATCTCTCTAATTTTAACGATAGCTGGTGATATGCCAGCCACCTTATGAATAATAAATAATGGTGAAATTAACGAGCCCTCTATGTCAGAAAATATATATGCTTTCTCTTTGATCGTATTAATATTAACGTCTTTGCCATATTGGCTTTCACTTTTATTTTTTTCTTGTTTTTTAGCGGTTAGCTGGGCATTTAAATTTGCTAATTGTTGTTTAATATCTGATAAGCTTATCACTCCATTAACCACGCCAAATAACTGCCAAAGTGATAAAATTCCCATGATTGGTATTGAGGCATAAATAGTAGCTGTTGTAGCAGTTAATGCATTTACAACATGCATAACCTGGCGTGTTTCTTTAACATGCAGCAGCGCTATACGTTTTTTATGCGTGGCAAATAATGCTAATATTGAAGGGTCTGCATAGCGATCCTTGTTTTTAGTTAAAGGATCGGCATTGCCAAGCTTTAAAGAAAGCTGATGAGGATTGTATACAGAAATACTGGTAACGCCAAGGCGATTTGTGCGTAAATATTCTTTGATCGTATCAGGGATAATTAAATATAAATCTATAGAAGATACATCCGTAACTGCTATTCGGCGTAGATATTCTATTGAGCTAATTATTTCTTGTTCGATATTACCTGCAATAACATCATCATCAACAGTGCCTGATGAGCTGAGCAACCTCGTAAATATTGCAGTTCCATTGCAATAGGCTACTTGGCGAAAACCGCCACTTTTATTGTTCACTAAAATCAGTTCCCATTTACTTAACTCGGGATTTTCTCCAGTAAGCTTGTTTTTGTTTTCTAGTTTTGCTGCATCTTTTGGTGCTGGCTCTGTGTTGTTGTTTGTTAGAGCTTTATGCGCAGGGTGTATTTTTATTGCTTCAATTACTGAATAAAGTTCTATAGGTAAGAGGTGTATTCCTTTGATGATATTAGGAAAAGGTAATAAGAATTTCAGCCAATTGCCAACTACTCCTTCATGGCTTGCAGCAGCAAATATATAAACATAATCACGCCGTCCTTTAGCTAGCCGCCCAACGGGAAGAGCTGCTTTTAGCTGTTGCTTGGCATGGTCTTTTTGTAGGCGATTTTGCGCTAGGCTATTCGCGCCCCAGAAACCGACTACTGGTATGGAGCGTTGAGTGTATGTTTGATCGATTGAATCCACGAAGATGCTAATTTTAGCATCGGGATCGCCCATCAACCATCTGCGTAGGTCTTTAGTTTCTTCAATATCCTGATTAGTAAAGAAACCTCGTGCTTTCATTACCCCTTCTACAAAGTAACTGAACACCAAGCCATCTTCGCCGATAATAAAGAAAAATTCATTTCCCAGTTTGTGAAATTTTTGTAAAAACTGCATGTAAACCCCCCATCAATTTCACATTAGTAGTTTGATGATTGTTGGTAAAGCAAATTTTTATTTTTTATAATCAACGCCCTTGGTGTAAATCTCTGCTACCATCAGCACTAAGGATAAGCCTTGCTTGGTGTAACTCTGCATGAGTCATGTTATTCCTGCCCAGCATAACTTCGATTGCTCTTTTGGTTGTACTAATCTGCCTTTGCAAATCATTTATGAAACTGGCAGGAGAAATATCCCTTTGTTCATTTAAAGCTTGGCTTAAAGAAAAATACCCCGATAGTAACATTGATAAATTTTCTGCGCGTGGGTTAATTTGGTTTTCACTTATTCTAACCGATGCTAACGCTTCTGTAAGAGAATTTATATCGCCATTTTGCATTTATGCCCCCATAAAAATAGTATTTAAAACTACTAGATATATTTATGCAAATCAAGGGGTGGTTTAAAATCTAAGCAAAATTTTCCTTAAACCAGTTAAGAAGGCCTTGCCATGGCTTAGAAGTTGCGCTTACTACGCTATCATTTTCGTTTAAATCAGCTACGTACATAAGCATTCCTATCGGCACAGCAAATGAAGGGCCGCTGGCACTATCAGCTAATCCATGTAGATTTTGCTTAGCTGCTGTAAATGAACTACCTTGCACTTTGCGTTCAAAAACTTTTGCCACCATTTCTTTCATTCCTTGCAGTTGTGATGCCCCGCCAGTGATGACGATTTTATTACCAGCGAATTTCTCAGCGTTGCTCTTAGTTAAGCGATGCTTTAACATTTCTAATATTTCTTCTACACGGGCACTGATGATTTCAACTAGCACGTCTTTACTGACTTTATTATCCTCGTTATCATCTTCACTATTTTCTAAGGTTAAATCAAAAAATTGCTCTTTGTCAGCGCTGCTTGTTATGGCTGAGCCATATAATGTTTTTAACCTTTCGGCATTAGCAAAATCAATGCTTAGTATTTTTGCTAAATCATTGGTGATATGAATCCCGCCAAACGGCACTGCATCAGCAAAGATCATGCTGCCATTATTAAAAACGGCAATTGAAGTAGAGCCGCCGCCCATTTCAAGCAAGATAGTGCCCATATCTTTTTCATCATTAGTTAACGAAGCAAGGCCTGCTGAATATGTGCTATGTATCAACGATTCCATCTCCAACTGACAACGTGTTAAGCAATTTTCCAAATTTAGTATAGTGCTAACCGCAGCCATCACTATATTATATTTACAGTGTAACTCTTTGCCATACATACGTAATGGAGATGTAATGCCTTGATTGCCGTCCAAGCTATAATCAAGGGGAAATGAATGGATTATTTCAAAATCTTTAGGTTGATTATCTGATAATTGAATTAGTAGTTTTTGCAAATCTTTTTCGGTTATCTCGTGGCCAGCAACGATAATTTGGGAGTTAATTTGCTTAACTAAACTATTAACTGCTGAAATGTTAACGTATATTTTATCAATGCGTTCCCCTGCCATCCGTTCTGCCGCCTCTACAGCTTGTGCGATCGCCATCTCACTGGCTTTAACATCGGTAATAGAGCCAGATTTAATGCCACCTGAGAGGTTATGACCTATGCCAGTTATTTCAATGCTGCCATGAGAGCCTATAGATGCGATAAAGCAAACTATCTTTGAACTGCCAATGTCTAAAACGCAAATATTCTCTCTGCTTTTTTTTCTAACCATATTCAACCTTTTACTGCATATTTGATATAGATTCTAGCTGGTGCTGCCCGTAAGTCAACATAGCTTAAAGGATTGCTTTGATGCAATTTAATTAGTAGAGGTAAATCTTTCAATGATGTTTCGATATTTTCACTGGGCAGTTTAATTTCTAATCCGCTATCTAGTATAATATTCCACCTACGATTAGCTATTTTAGTTAATAAAATAGGAGGATTCTCTAACCCAATATTACTTAATACATCTAGCACATTTGAAAAATCTAAATTACCGCTTTCGCCTTTAACTTTTATCATGCCAGAAACGGAGCTAGCATCACTAATTTTTTCGATTATATCGCCGTGATAATCAAGTAAATATAACCTTTCATGCACATCCCATGCTACTTGTGGCACTCTTTCTTGTATTTCGATACTTACTTCACCAGTTAATTTTCTTTTGATCAAGGCTTTTTTAATCCAGCCATTTTTTTCCAATTTTTCTTTTATCGAGGCAAGATCTAATTCTAATAAACTGTCGCCATAATTAATAGTGGAGAGTTTTATAACCTCGCCGCGCGAAAGATGATTATAGCCTGATACCGAAATTTCTCTTACCTTCGGCTTCAATACTATGATATGCTCGTTTATCTCATCCTTGGCGTTAATGAAAATTTTTGTTTTTTGAGCGTAAAAAAGGGTGATCATTATTACGCTAACAGCGGCTAGACGCTGCCAAACGCTGATAGTGTGGCGGCACAATTTCTTTATTGCTTGGCTACTACCATTATGTTTCACTTTGCTGATTGGGCGTTTTGCTCGAGCCATTATTTACAAATACAAATTAGAAATCAAGAGGTGTGAAAGCACTAAATTAAAACCCAAAAACTTCTAACTATGGCTGCTTTCTCTCGAACCTGACCAGGTTTGCCAGGGTTTCTGCCTTTAATAAGCACTTTCACGTTATGCTTTATAGCATTATTTATCGCGTATAGTCAAACTATACAGAATTATTTATTTTAAAATGGCGCTTATATGAAGTGCGTAATTTAGCGAGAGTCCTGAAGTCCGACAATCAGACCCTGTCTGATCGCAAAAGCGTATTATTCGCTAGCAGCTATTTCTTCTTCCAAGGGTGCCAGTTTTATCCACCCCTCTTTAATATTAATTTCGGGAACGAATTGCTTGGTAAACGGATAGTATATAGTCTTTTCAGTGGCAAGATCGCAAACTTCCACGATATCACCAGCACCAAAATTTACAATATTGTTCACGATTCCTAATTGCGCACCATTTTCAGAATATGCCCGTAGCCCTACAAGATCGGCATGGTAAAATTCATCATTACCAGTGCTAGGCAAATCTGAGCGTCTTATATATAACTTAACATTACGCAAGCGTTCCGCCGTAGCGCGTGAATCAATGCCATTGATACTTGCAATCAAGTAATCTTTTTTAACTTCAACAACTTTTATATCATAACTATTATGTTGATGATCAAAGATGCTATTGAAGGACGCCAAGTCCTCAGGATGCTCAGTGAAACTACGTATTTTAACATGGCCACGCACGCCATGCACCGCTGTTATTACGCCAACACAAATGTCAAACTCTTTTGTTTGCACAGAAGATTGCCCCATAAATTTAACCTCCACTTTCCCAAATTATTAACCCAATAGCTCTTAGAGAGCTTAAACCAAAATTTACACAACCCCTTTTTGTGTAAATAATTTACTGACTCTCTCGGTTGGTTTTGCGCCAACAGAAAGCCAATATTTAGCTGCTTCTAAATCAATATTAACCCAATTAGGATCGTTTTTTTCTAACAAAGGGTTATAAGTGCCGATTTGTTTGATATAACGACCATCTCTTGGAGAGCGAACATCAGCAGCAACTATCTTATAATAAGGATTCTTTTTTTTACCACCACGAGCTAAACGAATTTTAACTGCCATATAATAATACCTAACTTTATAATATTCCGAACCATATTCTACAACGAGAAAATAATAATGCAAAAGTTTTGCAATGTAAACCTATTTTACACAAACAAAGCTTAAAAACCTCAGTTATGGATTGGCTTTGCCAATCCATAACTGGTAAATCCATAAATAACAATGCTTTACATGTTATATGCGCGAAATATTTTTTAACACCCTCTCATAAAATGTACTTATTCTTCATTTTTACACTATGAATGCTCTATTATACACTTCCTTAAAAAATTGATCAGTGCATTTTTTATCATGTAACAATCTGTTTTATCTATGTTATCAATAATGGATTAAGCAAAGCTTAATCCATTATTGGGGTTAAGAAAATTGACCGTCACAATTAGTAACAATTTGTATCTTGGTTATCCATGTATTTTTTTATAGTCTGCGGACATGAAAATTAAACGTAAATTTAATTAATGAAAATACATCCTAGTGCAGTCATTCATCCAAATGCTAAGATTCATGCATCTGTTGAAATAGGACCTTTTTGTATAGTTGGCGAGCACGTCGAGCTTTCCGAAGGTGTTCGGTTGATCTCGCACGTATGCATTGAGGGTTATACTAAAATTGGTAATAATACCGTTATTTATCCGTTTGCTTCGCTAGGTTTCTCTCCGCAAGATCTAAAGTATAATGGTGAAAAATCTTATTTAGAAATTGGCAGCAATAATGTCATTCGCGAATATGTGACAATGCATCCTGGAACGCAATCAGATCTTTTAAAAACAGTTGTTGGTAATAATTGTTTATTTATGATTGGGGCGCATATCGCCCATGATTGTAAAGTGGGTAATCATGTTATAATGGCTAATAATGCAACTCTTGGCGGGCATGTAGTGGTTGGTGATAATGCTATTATTGGCGGTATGTCCGCGGTTCACCAACGGGTTAGAATTGGAAAGTTTGCCATTATTGGCGGCATGAGTGGTATTGCAGAAGATGTAATTCCTTATGGGAACGCCAAAGGTGATCGTGCTAATCTTGCTGGGGTTAATATAATTGGTATGCGACGCCATGGTTTTAATGCTAATGAAATTAATGAAATTAACGAAGCTTTTGCTTTTTTATTTGAAAGTGAGCGCGAAGATACGATAAATTCGCGAGTACAGGTAGCTCGTGAAAAATATGTAAATAATGCTGCAATTTGTGATATAATAAACTTCATTGATAGTTCGGGTAACCGTGGCTTTTGCTTGCCTAGGCGTAAAAACCACTCTAAATAGGGTATTATAAATGAAAATTGGAATTCTTGCAGGCAAAGGGCTATTGCCTAGTTTAATTTATCAAGGCTGTGTAAAAAAAGGTTTGGAATGCTCAATCATTGGTCTATCTGGGCAATTCTCCTCAGATCTGTTTGCAAATATTCCGCATAAAGTTTTGCCAATGCATAGTATTAGCAAAATTATAAACGAGTTCAAGGCAAATGGCGTTACCCATATTGCCCTAGCGGGAAAAGTAAAAAGAGCTAATTTGGGTAAGTTATTATTTGATAAAAAAGGGAGTCAATTATTTTCTCTAATATTAAAACGAGGTTTGCAGGATAATAATATATTGACGTCAGTTATCCTCTTTCTTGAGAATGAGGGCTTTAAAATTATTCCGTCTGATGAACTGGCGGCAAATATAACCGCATCAACTGGCTCTTTAGGAAGAGTATCTCCTGACGCTAGTGCAATTCGTGACATCAAAAATGGTGCTCATATATTAAAGAGCATTGCCAGCTATGATATCGGCCAAGCTTTAATAATACAGTCTGGGCTAATACTTGGAGTCGAAGCTGCTGAAGGAACAGATGCGCTAATAAAACGATGTGCGGCACTACAACAGGAGGGGCAACCTCCTGCAATATTGGTTAAGATAGTAAAACCTAAGCAAGATAAGCGTATTGATTTACCTTGTGTGGGTGTTGATACGATAAAAAATTTAGCGCAAGCTAATATGCGCGGCATTGCCGTTCAATCTGGTAACTGTATTCTGCTGGACAGCGATGCCATACAAAAAACCGCTGATGCAAGCGGAATTTTTGTATATGGGTTTGAATTATAAAGATTATTAAGTGAATTAGTAATATAGAATAACAATGGAAAAGGCTTTATTATGGTTTCGTCAAGATTTGCGCGTTAGTGATAACCCCGCTTTGGCGGCGGCAGTTTTGGCACATAAAAATATCTTGCCAATATTTATACTAGATGAAAATACTCGTAATTTGGGAGGAGCTAGTAAGTGGTGGTTACATAATTCCTTATTATCTTTGTCTGAATCTCTGCAAAATAATTTGTGCTTCTATCAAGGAAATACTGAAAAAATTATTTTTGATTTAGTATCAAAATATTCGATTAAAGATGTTTATTGGAATCGTGTTTACGAGCCAGCATGTATTGAGCGCGATACTAACCTAAAAAAATTGTTAAAAGAAAATAGTGTTGATTGTCATAGCCTTAACGCCTCATTATTATGGGAACCTTGGCAAGTAGTGAAAAGCGATGGTACGCCTTATAAAGTTTTTACACCTTTTTATCGCAAAGGCTGTGCAAATGCCACTGTACCTCGCCAGCCTGTTAGTACGCCAGAAACAATTAACACTTTCAAAGATAACGATTCACTGACCATATCAGAGCTTGCTTTGTTACCGAAAGAAAAATGGCATTATAAATTTGCTCCCTTCTGGCAAGTTGGTGAAAAAGCTGCACAACAGCGCCTGCTTGCTTTTATTGATCGAGGTTTAGCTAATTACAAAGAAGGCCGTAATTATCCAGCTAAAAATAATGTATCTCGCCTTTCACCATACTTACATTTTGGCGAAATATCACCGCATCAAATCTGGCATGCTTTGCTTGCACAAGAATTAATTAATGGAGAAAGTAAAGATATTGATCATTTCAAATCGGAATTGGGTTGGCGTGAATTCTCTTATTATTTGCTCTATTATTTTCCAGATTTGCCATGGAAAAATTTCCAAGCCAAGTTCGATAATTTCCCTTGGGTGGATAATGAAAAATTACTAACAGCATGGCAAAAAAGCCAAACTGGCTACCCTATAATTGATGCAGGCATGCGCGAGCTATGGCAAACGGGCTATATGCATAATCGAGTGCGGATGATTGTTGCATCTTTTTTAGTAAAAAACCTTTTGATACATTGGCGGTATGGTGAAGAATGGTTTTGGGATTGTTTAGTTGATGCCGATCTTGCCAATAATAGCGCCAGTTGGCAATGGGTGGCAGGCAGTGGCGCTGATGCCGCCCCTTACTTTCGCATCTTCAACCCTATTTTACAAGCAGCTAAATTTGACCCCGAAGGATCATATATTCGCCGATTTGTACCAGAATTATCCGAATTACCAACTAAATATCTTTATGCGCCATGGGAAGCGCCAAAACTCATCTTGCAGGCCGCAAATATTGAGCTAGGTACAACTTACCCTAAGCCCATAGTGGATATGGAAAAATCCCGCCAGGCAGCTCTTGTGGCGTATAAACATATGGCAACATAAATTTAACATTTGCATCTTTGTATAGATAGTTTATTTATTAATACTTATAAATTATATTAAATAAGTTTTTAACATCATGGATTTATTAAAGAAGTTAGGGCCGCTAAAGCTTATGTTATTAAGCGGGTTAGCTTTATTTCTTTTGGCGGCGATATTATTTTTAACCATGCAGATGTCTTCCCCTGTATTATCACCTTTATACAGTGATTTATCGGCGGAAGATAGTATGGCAATTAGCGCTAAACTTTATAGTATGAACATTAAATTCAATGTCTCGCCAGATGGTAAAGAAATCAGCGTGCCATTTGATAAGGTTTCTGCATTAAGGATGATATTTGCTGAACAGGGGCTGCCTACTTCCGCTAGGATGGTTGGTTATGAAATTTTTGACCGTAGTGAAGGAATGGGGAGTTCGCAGTTTATTTATAATGTAAATTTAGTGCGTGCATTAGAAGGGGAGCTAGCGCGCACAATCGGCACGCTTAAACCAGTGGAGCATGCACGTGTTCACTTAGTTATGCCGCGCAAAGAGATGTTTTCAAAAACAGGGGCGGAGCCGACTGCTTCCGTTGTTTTGCGGCTGAAAGCGAATCAAGATTTAACTAAAGATGAAATTGCGGCTGTTGCTTACCTTGTATCAACCGCCGTTCCTTCTTTAAAGGTAGAAAATGTCACTATTGTTGATGGACGGGGAAAACCTCTTAAATTAGGTGCAGAAATAAATGACGGCAGCCAGATAAACGCCTCAACTTCTGAATATCAATCGCAATTTGAAGCAAAAATACGCCGCGAAGTGGAAGATTTATTGGAAAAATCGGTTGGTATTGGCAAAGTTAAAGTCAATGCTGCAGTGGATATTGATTTTGATCGTGAAGTAATAAATTCTGAAATATTTGATGCTGAAAACCCTGTTATCCGCTCGAAAAAAACTATCGAAGAACAAGAAACAAGCACCTCGCCAAGCAATCTTGTTGGCGTTGCTACTAATTTACCACAAGCAAAAAACAACCAAAGTAATGCGAATAGTAATAACAAAACGCGAACAGATGAAACTATTAATTATGAAGTATCTAAAACTATAACTAATAAAATTGTCGAAAATGGTCATATTCGCAAGTTATCCTTGGCAATCCTTGTTGACGGCAGTTACGAAGAAAATAAGGACACAGGGGAAATCACTTATAGAGAGCGCGCTCCAGATGAATTAGAGAAATTAAAGACGTTAGTGGCATCGGCTGTTGGCCTTGATCCAAAACGGGGCGATACATTAGAGCTGATAAATATGAGATTTTCTAATGAATTTGTACTGCCGCCTGAAAGGGATGATAATTATGACTGGTTAAAGGATCAGCTGCAAAAAATTGTACAAACCGTAGTTATTGGCATTGTTGTTTTATTGGCATTGCTATTAATTATACGGCCAGTAATATTGAAAGCTATCAACGATAATACCGCTGATATCTCGGATGAGCTTGGTGATATTGCGCGTGCCGCAGCTAGCATGGGAATGCGTGATGATTTAGCTTATGAAGGAGCTTCTGGGCGCTCAGAAGGCGAATCAAAGGTAAATGAGGAGTTTATTAACCTCGCCGCTGGTGAAGATAAAGGCAAAGCAACTATGCTGCGGCAATTAAACGAAATTGTCGATGGCCACCCAGAAGAAGCTGTGGCGATTATACGAAATTGGATGTATCAGCGCTAGAATTATATTTTAAGGGGTGATTATGAAAGTAACAGGGATAGAAAAAGCAGCTATGTTTATCATGTCATTGAGCCCTGAAATAGTTTCTAAATTATTTGCATTAATGGAGGAAGAGGAGATAAAAGAAATTTCTCAAACCATGAGTTCATTAGGGAAAGTTCCTGCGGATACCATTGAGCGCTTAATTATCGAATTCAGTAGTGAAGTAAATGAAACACTTTCGTTTACTGGTAACATCCATAATACTGAAAAATTGCTTAAGAAAATACTTGCAAAGGATAAAGTTAGTGGCATTTTAGAGGAAATTCGTGGCCCCGCAGGCCGAAATATATGGGATAAGCTTGGCAATGTGAACGAAGAGGTGTTGGCCAACTATCTTAAAAATGAATATCCACAAACAGTCGCACTGGTGCTAAGCAGATTATCGCCAGCACAATCAGCTAAAGTATTAACTTTGTTTACCCAAGAGTTTTCATTTGAAGTAATGAAAAGAATGTTGGCTATGGATTCGATAAAAAAGGAAGCTTTAGAAAAAGTAGAGCGCACTTTACGTACTGAGTTTATTAGTAATCTTAGTAAAACGCAAAAATACGACAATACCCAAATTATGGCTGAGATTTTTAATAATTTTGATCGCGCTAATGAAAGCAAATTCATGGATATGTTGACGGAGTTCAATGCGGAATCTGCCACCCAAATCAAAAACCTAATGTTTACCTTTGGTGATTTAGCTAAAATTAATGCCGATGGTATACAAACCTTGCTTAAAGTTATTGATAAAAGTCGCCTAGCACTGGCTCTCAAAGGTGCAGCAGAGAATATTCGGGAGCTTTTTGTAACTAGTATGTCGCAACGTTCAGCTAAATTATTACTGGAAGAAATAGAGAATATGGGGCCAGTGCGATTAAAAGATGTTGATGAAGCGCAATCAGAAATTATTACTATTGCCAAAGATTTGCTTGCTAAAAATGAGATTGAAATTATGGATGGCGATGAAAGTAACCAAATTATTTATTAAATATGAGGAATGAAATGCAAATTCAGCATCTTTTTTTGGAAGATTTTTCAAGTCAGCTGCAAAAAGATGATAAAAAAATTGAATTAGTGGTTGATATACTTGATTCGCATAATGCTGACACTCCTAACCAGGATAAAAAAAAGGTAGAAAATTTCACTAATATTGCAGTTGATGAGCTTGCCTTAGTAAAAGAAGAAGCATTCAACCTCGGCAAGCAAGAAGGCTTGGCCGAGGCAAGCAAAATAGAGGCGGAGCAATTAACTGTACAAGCAGCTTTGGAAAATATTGGGCAGGCTATAACTAACTTGGAGAATAGCAAAACTAACTGGCAGCATAACTTACGGCAAGCTTGTGCTAAGTTAGCATTCATGGTTGCACAGAAATTAGTTTACAATTCCTTAGACGCTAATAGTGAAATTATAATAACTAATTTTATTAAAGAAGTGCTCCCTACGATTATTGAAGAACAAAAAATAATTATAAAACTATCCTCCAAACTTGTTGATTTACCAGAAAAGCTTGTATCTGTTTTAAATAATACTTCTTTAAAAGATAAGGTTAGTTATCAGTTTGATGATGAAATGCCTAGTTATGATTGTTCAGTTATTCTAAGCGGTGGGGAATTAATACTTTCTAATGCTGACTTAGCGGCCAAAGTAGAGGAAGTTTTTAAAAATTATTTTGGGTGATTGTAGATCATTTATTATAAGTTTCTTATATAGAATAGTATTCCTACTCTTATCATGCCTATCATTGATATTTACTAACTGTACTAAATAAGGGGCTATAACGAATCTAAAAGCAAGTTAATCTTTTATTAATATTTATTATTTATCATTAATAATAAATTAATTTATTATTGGTGGTAAATTATGTCAATTGAACTAAATAAGGTTGAAGAACTAGTTTTAAATCACAATCACTTAGGCTTGGAAAATTACCTTAAAAAGCAATCTGGTGATTTAGCTACGCTGATAACGGCTAAAATTTTTATTACTGCTATCACAGAGTTTATCAATAGTGATGCAAGAAATATGACAAATTCATATAACGTTATTATCTCGCTAAGGCGGCATTTTTTTGATGAAAATCGCCATATGAAATATTCATTGTCAGCTGAGCATGAGCAAATAGGAGCGTTATTCAATATATGTGATAAAGTTTTTAATCATAAAAAATATAAAATAGATGATGTTAAAGAGATAACTCGAATAGATGGCATTAATATATCTGATATAGAAGCTAAGTTTGCTCTTTATGAAGAGCGTCAGCAGCGCCGATCTATTTACAAAATAGCTGATGATGTTATAGAGAGTCAATTCATTTATCCAATTAAATATCCAGATAATACTAGCTTTATCAGAAAGATGCTAGGAGTAACACCTAAACGCGCATCTGTAGATATTATAAAAGATTTTAATGATAAACTTCCAATATTAATTGATAATTTAAGAAAAGACTTTTACAGTAATCCAAAATTTCTTGATCAAAGAGGGAAATTTTTACTAACTGAAAGTGAATTAAGTGAAATCCTTTATGAAAGAATATCTTTAAAAGCAACCAAGCAATTAGGGCTTGATCAGGGTAGTGTAGATGAAATATTTAAGGAATATAATACTAAAAAATTAATAAACAAGTTACAGTCGTTTTATGAATTGAATGAAGATGAAAATATTTCTAAGGAATTGATAGATGACTTCTCGTCATTACTAATAAGTATGGTACCTCAGCATTTAGTTGATTTAACAGATTTAATTGAGCGTGTGGATCCAAAGAATCAGGGATTTATAGGATCTTTGCCAGATGAGGTCAGCGCAAAATTGTTAGATAATATTAACCTTTATCTTCAAGCCTTGGAAGAAAAAATAGTACAATATAATCAATCGCCTTGGAAAGAGGAGCAAATTGAAAAAATGCTATATTATGCGATTGAATTAAATAGTAAATTAAACGGTATTGAAGAAAAAGAAAGCTATAAAGTATTAAAAGAGAGCAATCAACTCCAGTTATTAACCTTACAAGAAAAGCTCAGCAAAAAGGTATATGATGATCATAAAAAACATAAATTACCAAAAACAAAATTAACAGATTTTGAAAAACGAGCTATTTCAAAAATGGCACTATCTAATGATCAACGCACCGAAGAAGATAAAAGATTAATCGCAACCTTTGTAGAATATGCTTCAGGAAACAAGGAATTCAATATAAGGCTAGGCAACGTACTGAAATCTGGTAATGATTTTGTTAGGCAATATAAACAGGAAATAGAGTTATTACATAAATATACCTATAAATCTTCAGATTTAGATGTTATTATCAACAGCTTGGATAAAATTCAGTTTATGTTAAGTAAATTAGAGGGGAATCCACAGCATAAATTTTCTAATGCAGAAAAAATAACGCTAGCAGAGCTGGGGAAGATTAATAAATATATTGACTCTGATGTTAAATCAGTGTTGGAAAAAATTTCATATGAAGCCCCGCAAATCCAAAAACTTCGTAATACCTATCAAAGAGCTCAAGCTGTTATTGAGCAGTTTGATAAAAAAATCGAAAGCCAAATCAATTATAAAGAAGGGGATTTGGTAATGGATGTTGCAAATAAATATCATAAATTAAAACTTCATACTTATAATAGTTTTTTTAAATGGTTAGAGAATTTAATTCAAGATTGGATTACTCCATATTCACATGCAGCTATTGGAACAAAATTAGATAATGTAAAAGGCATTTTAGAAATATGGGATGAATACCAAACAAGAGAAGTTGATGCTCAAAATTCTTTAATTACTGAGACATTTCGCGTTTATCCGCATGCTTTATTGCAAAATGTTGAAATAACCGAAAAACTAATGAAAGCGTTGGATGTTGATAAAGAAGGATTGAAAGATAAACTTCATGAGATGTACGGCAAGTGCTCAACAGACATAGCGCAAACTATCGATCCAACAAAATTACAAAATGATAGCACAAAAAGAAGGCAAGCGGGCTTAGCAGATTTTAGAATTGGAGGGCATAAAACTTCAGAATCGGTACGTTCTTGGGTAGAAAAAGTAATGGATAGTAAATCAGTTGACGGTATAAAAATTTCTACAGGAGAAAAAATCATTTGTTCCGAATTTGCAGCAAAAATTACAGCACTTACAATAGTTGCATTAGAAAAAGAATTAATAAAAACCATAAAAGAAAAAGAGCCGAGTTTTGCTTTAAAAGATGGAGAAAATTTGTTAAAAATGCCATTTGATAAATATGAAGATTTAAACAAAATACATCCTGCAAGATTAATTAAAGAACTTGGTAAGCATGGAGCTATAGAAAAAGTAGAAAGTTCTAAGGTCATTGAAAATATGATTATCTCAAGGTAGCCGTGTGACTATAGTAGCAAATATCTTGGTATATGTGAAGTAGTTGAAATTTAATCTTACAGTTGTATAATTGAGAAGACAATAACTGGAGGTTAAAAGTTATGAATTTAAATCAAAAAATAATAAAACCAAAGCTCGGATTATTAGGATTAGCCAAGAGTT
>Ga0209990_10001762_pt1 | contig 17930 bp, 14 predicted proteins | sample NOAtaG_6_FD_187304 | JGI IMG/M metagenome (GOLD analysis project Ga0209990, IMG submission 187304) | Freshwater lake microbial communities from Lake Erie, under a cyanobacterial bloom - NOAA_Erie_Diel5S_2200h metaG (SPAdes) (version 2) | ecosystem: Environmental > Aquatic > Freshwater > Lake ...
CAGAGGTGAAGCTTTCCGAAGGAAGCCGAAGGAAGCGAAGGACGCCCTTCCTTCGGGAGGAAGCCGAAGGACGGAAACAAGTTCGCTTCCTTCGGAAAGCCGCCAGAGGTGAAGCTTCCCGAAGGAAGCCGAAGGACGCGCTTTTTTCAAAACAAGTTCGCTTCCTTCGGAAAGCCGCCAGAGGTGAAGCTTTCCGAAGGACGGAAACAAGTTCGCTTCCTTCGGAAAGCCGCCAGAGGTGAAGCTTCCCGAAGGAAGCCGAAGGACGCGCTTTTTTCAAAAGAAGTTCAGAAAGCCGCCAGAGGTGAAGCTTCCCGAAGGACGTTCGCTTCCTTCGGAAAGCCGCCAGAGGTGAAGCTTCCCGAAGGACGTTCAGAAAGCCGAAGGACGCGCTTTTTTCAAAACAAGTTCGCTTCCTTCGGCTTCCTTCGGAAAGCCGCCACCCCGCCAGAGGTGAAGCTTCCCGAAGGAAGCCGAAGGACGCGCTTTTTTCAAAACAAGTTCAGCAAGCCGAAGGTAGCCGAAGGTAGCCGAGCTTCTTTCAGAAAGCCGAAGGAAGCCGAAGGACGTGCGTCCTCCCGAAGGAAGGGAAGAAGCCCGCTTTCCGAAGGACGCCCTTTCTGAAAGAAGCTCAGGAGGACGCCCTTCCTTCGGGATGAAGCCGAAGGACGTGCGTCCTCCCGAAGGAAGGGAAGAAGCTTCACCTCTGGCGGGGGACGCGCTTCCCGAAGGACGTGCGTCCTTCGGCTTCCTTCGGAAAGCGCCAGAGGTGAAGCTTTCCGAAGGACGGAAACAAGTTCAGAAAGCGAAGCAAGGGCGTCCTTCTTCTTTCTGACCTTGTTTCCGTCCTTCGGAAAGCTTCACCTCTGGCGGCTTGATGAACTTGTTTCTGAAAGAAGCTCGGCTTCCTTCGGCTTCCTTCGGGAAGCTTCACCTCTGGCGGCTTGATGAAAGAAGCTCAACTTGTTTCTGAAAGAAGCTCGGCTTCCTTCGGAAAGCGCCAGAGGTGAAGCTTTCCGAAGGAAGCGAAGGACGCCCTTCTTTCAGGAGGACGTGCGTCCTCCCGAAGGAAGGGAAGAAGCTTCACCTCTGGCGCTTTCCGAAGGACGCCCTTTCTGAAAGAAGCTCAGGAGGACGGGCTTTCTGAAAGAAGCTTCACCTCTGGCGGCTTCCTTCGGAAAGCTTCACCTCTGGCGCTTCCTTCGGAAAGACGCGTGGTGCCCCGAATTAAGCGCCGACATGAACGTCAATAGAAGGGCGTCTCTTTACGAAGGAGGCGAGTGCTACGCCGTAGGCTTTGACCTTCGCGCTTCACCCGAAGGAAGGAAAGCAAAGCGCTTCCTTTGTAAAAAGGAGGCGTCCTACGTTGACCACAGGAGTTACTCCATGAACGTAGGCGTCATTCTGTGCGACGGGCGTCACTCGTAGAAAGGAGGCATCCTTCTGAACTGGTGCTCTCCCAAGGACGCATATCACCAACCAGCACGGGCGTACGTCGTAAACCTCGGGGTCATAGCTGCTGCGCACTACGTTCCTCTTCAAGACGTACGTCTTGAACGTACGTCTTGAAGAGGGACGGAGTGCGCAGCAGCTAGGGCGTCCTTCTTCTTCCTTCGGAAAACAGCAGCCATAAAACCCTGAGGTTTCTTCAAGACGCTCGCTCCCCAAAGGATAAGAGCTCGATCAAACCACCCCCGTAGGGGGTGGTTTTCATCGAATTTGCCAGCGGCTGCGCCTTCGAAGAATGTGTACACATACTGCGTATGTCACTTGATCGTAGATTGCCATCACCATCATCGTAGATTATGGTCACTGCGTGCTTCTCGGGGCTTGATGGCTGTCTTCCCGAAGGAAGATAGTGCGTCCGTTGGAGTCTACCCGCTATCTCTTTCCGAAGGAAGCGAAAGAAGTTCGCTTCCTTCGGAAAGCGCCAGAGGTTCCCGAAGGAAGCAACTTTTTTCTGAACGTCCTTCGGGAAGCTTCACCTCTGGCGGCTTGATGAACGTCCTTCGGGAAGCTTCACCTCTGGCGGCTTTCCGAAGGAAGCGAACTTGTTTCCGTCCTTCGGAAAGCTTCACCTCTGGCGGCTTGATGAACGTCCTTCGGGAAGCTTCACCTCTGGCGGCTTTCCGAAGGAAGCGAACTTGTTTCCGTCCTTCGGCTTCCTCCCGAAGGAAGGGCGTCCTTCGCTTCCTTCGGCTTCCTTCGGAAAGCTTCACCTCTGGCGGGGTGGCGGCTTGATGAACGTCCTTCGGGAAGCTTCACCTCTGGCGGCTTGATGAACGTCCTTCGGGAAGCTTCACACCTCTGGCGGCTTTCCGAAGGAAGCGAACTTGTTTCCGTCCTTCGGCTTCCTTCGGGAACCTTCACCTCTGGCGGCTTGATGAACGTCCTTCGGGAAGCTTCACCTCTGGCGGCTTGATGAACGTCCTTCGGGAAGCTTCACCTCTGGCGGCTTGATGAACTTGTTTCCGTCCTTCGGCTTCCTTCGGGAAGCTTCACCTCTGGCGGCTTGATGAACGTCCTTCGGGAAGCTTCACCTCTGGCGGCTTGATGAACGTCCTTCGGGAAGCTTCACCTCTGGCGGCTTGATGAACTTGTTTTGAAAAAAGCGCGTCCTTCGGCTTCCTTCGGGAAGCTTCACCTCTGGCGGCTTCCTTCGGAAAGCTTCACCTCTGGCGGCTTGATGAACTTGTTTCTGAACGTCCTTCGGAAAGCTTCACCTCTGGCGGCTTCCTTCGGGAAGCTTCACCTCTGGCGGCTTGATGAACTTGTTTCTGAAAGAAGCTTCACCTCTGGCGGCTTCCTTCGGGAAGCTTCACCTCTGGCGGCTTCCCGAGCTTCTTTCAGAAAGCGCGTCCCCCGCGTCCCCCGCGTCCTTCGGGGGACGCGCTTTCTGAAAGAAGCTCGGGGGACGTGTATCCTTCGGGAAGACGGAGCAAGTCGAGCTGCTGCTGTGCTTTACTCCTTCCTACGTCTCTTGATCTCCCTAGCTGCTACGCCCTCCTTCCTTCGGGGGACGCCCGCCGTCTCTGAAGATGGTGATCTCCTACGTCTTACGGGGGAGATCACCATCTTCCTATCCGTAGGAGAGCGTAGCCTTTGTAAATAAAGCTTATGCCCACCTTTACTAAAAGTTACCTTCGGTTGAGTCACCTCTCCAAAGGACGGGCAGCAACTTGGCAAGACGTGCGCGTTTCTGAACGTCTTGAATAAAGCAAGTAGACCTCCGTTATTTAAATATACACCCAACCCGTTGGGTTGCTCACGGTAACTCGGAGATACGTTCGGCTGATTTACAAAGGTAGTGTACGAGCATATGGCGAGGCCTGGTTCCACATACTGCGTATGTCACCTTCCTCTTGGATGATGTCAAATACGATCAAGTGGAAATACGCTGTATTACGCTCGCGTAGCTTCACCTCTGGCGCTTTCCGAAGGAAGCCAAAGGACGCCCGTGTTGATGGTGTAATCGGTTTTTGCCGGCGCACTAACCGAACCAAGTTTACCCTAGATTACGTGACTATCCCCTGGATCTGGTGCCACTCTTGGCCGTGGATATGACGAGAGACACACGTTTTTATGACCTAAGCTCGTCTTGCCTTTACTCGATGCCCACAGGACGACAATCCAAGATTTCCGAAGGACGGCTTCCTTCGGAAAGCGCCAGAGGTGAAGCTACGCGAGCGTAATCATCGATTTCCAAAGGACGTACTTGAAGCTTGTACATACGCAGTATGTGTATCCAAGATTTCCGAAGGACGGCTTCCTTCGGAAAGCGCCAGAGGTGAAGCTACGCGAGCGTAATCATAGATATCCAAAGGACGTACAATCCAAGATTGTGTATAAGCTCTGCTTCGCGCCAGAGGTGAAGCTACGCGAGCGTAAGCGCACTGTCCTTGGCATAACGTGCCCATTGTGAATGCAGCCCCAGCTTGGCCTAGACTTATCCCTGCTCGACGATGAAAAGCTCCAACGTACGCACCCAGTGAACTTATGACGGACGGGGGAGAAGCGTCATATAACCGGAGTTGTCTGATAGATCACTTACGGTTGTTGGCGTCTACCAAGTTGCAAATAAACCTTTATGGTTGAAGAGGACAGGATTCGAACCTGCGACGAGTTTCCTCATTGAATTTACAGTCCAACGCTTTAACCGCTCAGCCACCTCTCCTTGATATCCAACCTGCCGTAAAAGGTGATCTTTCCTCTGCGGCCAAGATTTCACCCAAGGTGCTCTCAGCCCACATGATTCTCAATCTACCGTCCTTTGTAAACCCGCAGGTCCGTTACTCACTTGATGATTTCCACCCGTATGTTGTTGGTGAACGTCTGCGTCATTGACGGCGTAGCTCATTGCACCACATTCGGGGGTGCACCCAAGGTGAACCACACATTTGATTCACAGCGCGGTGCATCTACTCGGTTGTTATCCACACCAACTCTCTTGCTGCTGATCAACCGGCTTCGCAATCATCTCCTGTATGGTGATCTTGGATCACCATCAATGACGCTCTTCCTTCGGAAAGACGCTCAAGATGGTGATCCAAGATCACCATCCAGGATATCGTAAAGATCATCAAACCCACATCCCTTCTCCTCCCTTTGCTAAGCTCTGCTTCGCGCCAGAGGTGAAGCTACGCGAGCGTAAATACCGTTTCTCCTTTGGGGCCTTTGGCAATCACCCGCTCTCTTCCGTCTCTGGGTTGGTCACCAAAGGTACCTTTGGTGATCCTCCCTGAAGATCGGCCGTCCTTTGGCTCGACGCTTTCCGTCGCTGCTACGCTTTCCTTGGTCTCTGAAAGACGCTTAAAGACGAGAAGCAGCTATGCACTCCGGGCGTTTATTTCCTAAGGACGCAGGTCATACGCCCGATCGCCTTCGCTTTCCTTGGTCTCTGTCCTTCTTTCAGAAGCTTTAGGTGCGGTGCACTAGCACTCGATTTCTGAACTTGTTTCCGTCCTTCGGAAAGCTTCACCTCTGGCGGCTTTATGAACTTGTTCCTTCGGCTTTCTGAAAGAAGCTTCACCTCTGGCGGCTTTCTGAAAGAAGCTTCACCTCTGGCGGCTTTCTGAAAGAAGCTTCACCTCTGGCGGCTTTCTGAAAGAAGCTTCACCTCTGGCGGCTTTCTGAAAGAAGCTTCACCTCTGGCGGCTTTCTGAAAGAAGCTTCACCTCTGGCGGCTTTCTGAAAGAAGCTCGGCTTCCTTCGGCTTTCTGAAAGAAGCTCGGCTTTCTGAAAGAAGCTCGGCTTTCTGAAAGAAGCTCGGCTTCCTTCGGAAAGAGAGATCGGGTGCTCCTTGATGGTGATCAACGTCCTTTGGAGTGCTACGCGTACCAAGGATATCAAAGCCGCTCGAGGGTCTGACCCTCTTCAGCTAACCCCAACTGTCAGGTATAGACCCATAACGACATACCCCCTGCCACTTGGTGTACAACCCCTGCAGGGGGTGTATGTTGCTGTTGTTGGTTGTCCTTTTCTGAAAGTAGCTCGTGCGTCCTTTGGTGGAGTATAGTCGTTTATCACCATCTACAGCCACAAATCTTGTAACTCGGTACCTCACCGCTTCGCACGCTAGTGCTCTTCAAGACGGCGAGCTCGCCATGTCTTTTTTCTTCAATACGACCAGAGGTGAATCTACGCACGCGCCCGCATGGCGCACGCCCGGCATGCGCCACATGCCCGACCGACGTCTGGTTTTGTATGAAGCTATAGATTATACAGCGTATTTGACATCCAGTAAGCTCTGCTTCCGAAGCAAGGACGTCCTTTGGAAAAAGACATCGCTATACAACGTATTTGCATACGTAGTATGTGTATGCGGAGCATAAACTGGATGTGCTTCCTTCGGAAAGCGCCAGAGGTGAAGCTATGCGAGCGTAATCATCGAGTTCCAAAGGACGTACAATCCAAGATTGTGTACTGGTGCTTATTCCTGCGATCCTATCCAACCTACGTCTTTGGGCGAGAAACATAGCACCGCCTGTACCTCTTTAAAATGGGCGAATTACCGACGGCCCTTCGATACTAGGTGCTTAGGTGCTCCGCACCTTACTAACGCATTTTTTTGTATACCGGCTGTCAACATAAGTACAGGTGCTCCCTGGGTCTAGCAGGATTCGAACCTACGACATATGCATTATGAATGCATCATTCTGCCGCTGAATTATAGACCCTACACGTTCATATGGCACATGCTTCCAGTCCCGAATGGAGTACGACCTTACGTACGCGCAGTTTCGAGCGTGCGTAGCTCTAAAAAAAAACATGGCGAGCTCGCCGTCTTAAAGAGCACTAGCGTGCCTACACTTCCAGTTTATGCTCCGCATAGCGAAGCGGAGCTTACTGGATGTCATATACGCTGTATACCCATATAGTTGGTACACTTGAAAGATTGCGTACGTGCAACGTGGAACAGCTGACGTTACATTCGTGATCTAACGCCACGTGTGGCGGTGTGAACCCAGATCATCATCGACCAGCCAAAGGACGGCAGATCAAGAGCTGGTTATCAAAGAGTCTTGTTTTCGTCGCCGAGCTTGTTTAGTTGTACACATATTGCGTCTGTACATACGCTGTAGTGTCGTGAACAACGTGCGATCTTTGTAGGAGTTTACTCCTCATCATCTGCGTAGCTGATGATCAACGTGAGCGTTGTTGACAAATTGAACTCGTAGCTGGTGCCCCAAGAACACCATCAAGACCGAGCCTACCGTAATCTCGGATGGACGCGCTTCGATCATAAAGACGGGTGACCGCACCTGGCTCTTACCGAGCCAGATGTTTTAGATACGGATGACGCCAACGGTCGCACTCGATTGCTGAACTTGTTTCTGAAAGAAGCTTCACCTCTGGCGGCTTGATGAACTTGTTTCTGAAAGAAGCTTCACCTCTGGCGGCTTTCTGAAAGAAGCTTAACCTCTGGCGGCGTCCTTCGGAAAGCTTCACCTCTGGCGGGGTGGCGGCTTTCCGAAGGAAGCCAACTTGTTTTGAAAAAAGCGCGTCCTCCCGAAGGAAGGGCATCCTTCGGGAAGCTTCACCTCTGGCGGCTTCCTTCGGGAAGCTTTACCTCTGGCGGCTTCCCGAAGGAAGCGCCAGAGGTTCCCGAAGGAAGCAACTTTTTCCTTCGGCTTGATGAACTTGTTTCTGAACGTCCTTCGGAAAGCTTCACCTCTGGCGGCTTGATGAACGTCCTTCGGGAAGCTTCACCTCTGGCGGCTTTCCGAAGGAAGCGAACTTGTTTCCGTCCTTCGGCTTCCTCCCGAAGGAAGGGCGTCCTTCGCTTCATTCGGGAAGCTTCACCTCTGGCGGGGTGGCGGCTTTCTGAAAGACGCTCGCTTCCTTCGGCTTCCTTCGGCTTTCTGAAAGAAGCTTAACCTCTGGCGGCTTCCTTCGGAAAGCTTCACCTCTGGCGGCTTTCTGAAAGACGCTCGCTTCCTTCGGCTTCCTTCGGCTTCCTTCGGCTTCCTTCGGAAAGCTTCACCTCTGGCGGCTTGATGAACTTGTTTCTGAACGTCCTTCGGAAAGCTTCACCTCTGGCGGCTTGATGAACTTGTTTCTGAAAGAAGCTTCACCTCTGGCGGCTTCCTTCGGGAAGCTTCACCTCTGGCGGGGTGGCGGCTTTCCGAAGGAAGCCAACTTGTTTTGAAAAAAGCGCGTCCTTCGGCTTGATGAACTTGTTTTGAAAAAAGCGCGTCCTCCCGAAGGAAGGGCGTCCTTCGGCTTCCTTCGGGAAGCTTCACCTCTGGCGGCTTGATGAACGTCCTTCGGGAAGCTTCACCTCTGGCGCTTCCTTCGGAAAGCTTCACCTCTGGCGGGGTGGCGGCTTTCCGAAGGAAGCCGAAGGAAGCGAACTTGTTTCCGTCCTTCGGCTTCCTCCCGAAGGAAGGGCGTCCTTCGCTTCCTTCGGGAAGCTTCACCTCTGGCGCTTCCTTCGGAAAGCTTCACCTCTGGCGGCTTCCCGAAGGACGTGTATCCTTCGGAAAGACGCAACTGCCTTGGAATACCTCCGTCCCCCGCGGGGGACGGAGGGGGACGGTGTAAGGTTACGCGTGGTTGGTGATCAAAGATCACCTAGATCATCACCATCATCTACCCGCTGCTTTCCAAAGGATCGCGCAGCATAAGGTCAGTACACATACTGCGTATACAATCTTCGATTGTAAATTCACTTGATCGTATTTATGCTCGCGTAGCTTCACCTCTGGCGCTTTCCGAAGGAAGCATCCGCAGTATGTGACATACGCAGTATGTATTTACATACTGCGTCTGTCACTTGATCGTATTTACGCTCGCGTAGCTTCACCTCTGGCGCTTTCCGAAGGTAGCATACGCAGTATGTACTGATCAGGAACGCCACATTCCATACAACCACCACAACCGAAGGAGATTAAGCCTTCGCCTTACGCCATTAGGGTGGTCTCCGTGTGCCACTTGATCGCAGCCGCATACCCGATACCCGTTGGCATACCCAAGGTTTTGCCTGGTTTTCCACAGGACGGACGTCTCTTTCGTAGAAGGTCTGAGCCTTTCTCCTATTAAATTCGGGCGTGTTACCAGCCTGTATACGCTTAGCTGGCGTTATTCAAGATCACCTCTCCAAAGGACGGGCCAAAGTTGCCTTTGTTGACCTTGCTCAATTTGACACTTGATTCACCGAAATACCCAGAGGTTTCCTCCTTCCTTCGGGGGATACAAAGGTTGCCGTAGCACGCCCTAGCTGCTGCGCACTCCGTCCCCCGCTTTCCGAAGGAAGGGAACAAGTTCGCTTCCTTCGGGAAGCCCGCCAGAGGTGAAGCTTTCCGAAGTACGCGCTTTTTTCAAAACAAGTTGCTTCCTTCGGGAACCTCTGGCGCTTTCTGAAAGAAGCTTCACCTCTGGCGGGAAGGGCGTCCTTCGCTTTCTGAAAGAAGCGAGCTTCCTTCGCTTTCTGAAAGAAGCGAGCTTCCTTCGCTTCCTTCGCTTCCTTCGCTTCCTTCGCTTCCTTCGCTTCCTTCGCTTCCTTCGCTTCCTTCGCTTCCTTCGCTTCCTTCGCTTCCTTCGCTTCCTTCGGAAAGCGGGGAACGTACGTCTTGTAGAGTAACGTAGGGAGGACCCCCGTGCCTGATGGTGATCTCCGTCCTTGGACGGAGGATATCACCAGTGCAGAAGCACGCTATTTCGGTGCAATAAGTTATGAGGTCCCCCTTCCCGCTGAAGCATCATTTACCTTGAGGGTCTGAGGCGTCCGTCTCCCTAAGGCTGTCGACCAAGGAAGGCACCGCAGCGTCGCTAGTTACCAAATGTACCTTAGGTGACCATCTCTGACCGATGCTGATGTCCCCCGTAGGTTGGAGTAACCCTCGGATTCGGTGGTTCTTTGGAAAGGCTTGCGTATCCGCTGCCTTCTTGGACGAGGAAACGGGAATGAACTTTCTGCGGCACTGCGCCGCCGGACTGCTCACTCTGCCCTTGGATGTAGCAAAGGGTCCACAGCCATCGACCATACGGCTGAGGGTATGGATAGGGCCGCCCTCTCCTGTCGGACGGCTGCCCGAGAAGTAACCATGTATACCCGACTGAACGGCGGGGCAATGCGCAAAGGTGTCTGCTATGACGCAACGAGCACCGCTCGTTGCTCACCGAGCGGTGAGTCCTCAGGACCTACCGCCCCGGCTAAGTTCGGTCCCAACCGGCGGCTAGGAAGTGGGCCGTCAGAGGTCGTGGGGCCGTGCTGTCTTCTCCCAGCAAGTGAGTCCGACACCTGCCTGCCCTACTCGGATCACCCAGTTCGTTCCGAGTTCCGCGAATGCCCCGGGGGCAATGACTCCCCTGGGCTGTGTGAAAAGCGTGTAACACCCCGTGTCAAGGTGACCTACCACGGTCAGAGTTGGGCCGCATCTTGCAGAAACCCCAACTCCTCCAAGTCTGGCCTGTGGGTAGGGCTCGGTAGGCTACACTCGACCCCTCGGCACCCGTCGAACCACGACGGTGCATTTGGGGACCTCTTGAACACCAGGGACAAGCAACCAGGGACAAGCAGCTCCTGGTCAGCCCTAGACAATGGCTCTCCCCAACGAGGCGGTGGTTCAGTCCCCCACCTGCGGGGCGCGGCACGAAGAAGGAAGACACTATACTCCGACCCGCACCAGCGCCCACAGACGTAGCCCCACGCGCCACTGGGGGGGGGGGGGGGGGTCATCTCCCAAGGCTGCTACACATTTTTCGAAGGCGCAGCCGCTGGTAAAGTCGATGAATATAGAGGGGAGAACTAAGCTCTGCTTCGCGCCAGAGGTGAAACTACACGAGCGTAAGCCCGTAACCCAGACTCCTGATCGAGACCTTTACTAAGGGCTCCTGAAAAGATGGGACCCTAAAACGGCCAAGTTCACCCACTGGCTTTCGCTGGCAGCCAGTGAGAGTCTACTCTGGATAGCATTCGAAAAGACACGTCGCGCCAAAGGAGCCACCACCCCTGGGGGAGATACGCATACCCTGGACGCTAACCTAACCGCCAAGATCCGGGATCTCTCTGAGCAACTCTTGACGGGAAGGTATGCATTCGGTACCGCACGACGGTTCCTGATCCCTAAGCTCTGCTTCGCGCCAGAGGTGAAGCTACGCGAGCGTAAACCTGACGGGGGCAAACGCCCTCTCACCGTCCTATCCCCCAGGGATAAGGTAGTTTGTAACGCGCTACTCCTCGTGCTAGAGCCTGTCTACGAGGGGCTCAACTACCGGAATGAGGTACAGGACCGCCGAACCGAGATTCCTCACCTGCCCAAAGCCTGAGCCACGGATTCCGTCCCCAGAGATCATGCCACACAGCTCTCTGGGACGTCAAGACGTGTTGTCTGGTTTCCTGGTTCATCGACAAGTGTTTTGACTCCAAAAGAGACTTGTGTAGAGAAAGCGGATAGAGGATCAGCCCCTTCTCGCCCTGATCAATAGTATGTTTGCCGCAGAGGTGCTGAACATTGAACTGGGGGGCCCCGACGTGCGCTTTGGGTTCGGGGTGCCCCTGGGAAAGCCGTTGAGCCCTCTGCTGTGCAACATCTATTTAGATCGACTGGACAAATTTCTCCTCGGACTGACTGACCAGTTCGATGTAGGCGCACAACTGAAACGCAAGCAGCCCGTAATTCGCGCGGGCTGGGTTCCAAAACGACTATTCGCTCGCTTTCTAGACTTGTACCCAGCCTAGTACAAAGAGCTTGGGCGACCGGAAATAAAACTCCTAGCCATTTTATAATCGCATAAGACTCTAGCGCGCACTCGCTATCAACACACTGAGGAGTAAGTGTTTCGACGGCTGCACATGGTAAGCTACGCCGACGATTTGCTCATCGGGGTGCGCGGTACGATGTCTGCATCCCTCTGGCTCCTGGATACACATCCAGTTTCTGCTCCGCATACACATACTACGTCGGCGGAGCCGCCCTTGAAAGAAGCAAATACGTTGTATACACATACTACGTCGGCGGAGCCGCCCTTGAAAGAAGCAAATACGTTGTATAGCTATGTCTTGTTCCAACGCACGTCCTTGCTTCGGAAGCAGAGCTTACTGGATGTCAAATACGCTGTATAGTGTCGTATCGTACCTTAAGAGCGATCTCCACCTTGAGTGTAAGCGAGCACAGCTGCTGCACTACTGGACGGATCGCACGGGATTCCTGGGGTTCATACTGTAACTACGACCTTCCTTTGGAGAGCCGCGCTCTCCATACTCCCAGAGTATCAACTCCCTATACTGCGTATTTGACATCCAGTAAGCTCTGCTTCGCTTCGCTATGCGGAGCATAATCTGGATCAAGATGCGAGCTAGGTCCAAGTTGAAACATCCGAGACTGTACCCGGCTTATCTCCGCTATGCTGGGCGTGCGGTCAGCCTTCCCCTGTCCAAAACGCTCATTGGCCTTGACTCGCCAAATATCGGCTCAGCAATAACGATCTGATACGAGGCTCCAAGGACGTAAGCTGGTACCACATCAAAAGGGCCTTGGTATCATTCATCCAAGTGTCGGACCGTCGCTTACCCCCACCTTCCAAAGCCGTGCCCACTTCGGCTGAAGTGGGCGCGAATACACCTCTACGCGTCCGCTGGAGTCACGAACAGGTAACTCCACTACTGGTATCCGACCAAGTCTATTCCTGGACACCATTGCCTAAACCCAGGATGACCCTACCTTTCCTGAAAACGTCATGCACAGGGAACGAGATCCGAAGCAAGTACGTCTGGCCCTACGCCAGATGCTGCATCCATAGCTCCTGGTCCTAGAACGCGAAAAGGAGATCCAGTTGGCCCATACACCACAGGCACATCCGTATGCGCGTGTACGCACGGCTGGGAGTTCGATCGCTGTGCTGCTCGATCTGTACCGCGTGACTAATACAACGTATTTGCATACGTAGTATGTGTAACCGACTGCGGTCCTGGGGCCTGATCGGCGAAAAGACGCGTCGCCCCAAACTCTCCGGCCAGTGTCTCCCGTCTCACGATGCCTCCATAATCGACTACTACTCCGCGAAGACTCGAGGACTAGTGAATTACTACAGCGCGGCCGACGACTTGGGGCGGCTTAAATCCTTGGTTACGCTCGCGTAGCTTCACCTCTGGCGCGAAGCCTAGCTTAGCTACCAGATGTGCTTCTCTCTCTTACACACACTGGCAGCAAAGCACAATAAAAAGGTCCACGAAATCGCCCAAGCCTTTGTACAAGCCCCTAAGATCTATTACCGAAACAAGGCCGGCACCCTGAAATTGCTGGCCGGCTTTCCTTCCAAATCCCAAGTCTTTCGTTTGCCCGGAAAGTTACGCTCCGACCTAGACCCCCACCTGTGGAGAACCATGTACCAGGCGGGTATTGGAAAGCTATCGATCCCTCGTTCGGTCTTGTACGACTGCGCTGTATACAACGTATTTGCATACGTAGTATGTGTAGTAGGATGTTACAACCTTCTACTCCATCACGTTGCTTGCCTGTACCGAAAAATCGGCAATTTTATCGTTGAATCAATCAAAAGCGCTAAAGGTCGCACGCTCTTTCCCAAGGAACAAGTTCGCTTCCTTCGGAAAGATCCGCGCAGCCTTGCTGCATCTGCGCTGAACCGAAATCAAATCCCGTTGTTTGTGAAAAGCAACTTCCATCATCAAGCCGTGCACAGCGGGTCGCTCGACATCTCCACCCTGGCCAAGCAATACGTGAGCCAGGACTCCTTCGTCCTCGGAGGCAGCCGTCTCTTCCCGTCCCGTAAGCGTGGATCGAATGCCCCGCGATCCTGCTATCTGAAAGAAGCTTAAAGAATCACAACTCTCCGGAGAGACGGGGAGGTATGATTAAGCTCTGCTACGCGAGCGTAAGGCCCTATACCGCACTAGATGATCGGGCGCAACCCTCTGGTACATGGGCGGTCGTTCTCGTATGGGTAGCTGAGTACGTCCCTCATACTGGGGGGAGCTTGTTGCACTCTAGGTGCACGAGCAGATCTGAGGGGCTCGTTTGTGCAACCTACATCATAAGCTCACGGTATGCTCCACCGATGGTCGCAGTGCCTCCATCGGACACACGAGCTTTCTAAAAGAAGCTCAACTTGTTCCTTTGGGAAGTTCGGCTTTCTGTACGAAGCTAAACTTGTTTCTGAACGTCCTTCGGAAAGCTTCACCTCTGGCGGCTTGATGAACTTGTTTTGAAAAAAGCGCGTCCTTCGGCTTGATGAACTTGTTTTGAAAAAAGCACGTCCTTCGGCTTTCTGAAAGAAGCTTAACCTCTGGCGGCTTCCTTCGGAAAGCTTCACCTCTGGCGGCTTGATGAACGTCCTTCGGGAAGCTTCACCTCTGGCGGCTTGATGAACGTCCCTCGGGAAGCTTCACCTCTGGCGGCTTTCCGAAGGAAGCGAACTTGTTTTGAAAAAAGCGCGTCCTTCGGCTTCCTTCGGCTTCCTTCGGAAAGCTTCACCTCTGGCGGCTTCCTTCGGAAAGCTTCACCTCTGGCGGCTTCCTTCGGAAAGCTCTGCTTCCTTCTGCTTCCTTCAGAAAGACGCGCGTAGCACCCCTTGACATTATGCTGCGCGCTCCTTTGGAAAGCAGATCGTCGATCTGCTTTCCAAAGGTCTGCCTAGCACTCTTCATGGTGATCTTGGATCACCCTCTATAAGCATAAGATCACGGAGCACCCTGAGGATACGCGCGTCTTGAAGAGCACGCAGTGACTCCAACGGACGCACGTCTACAAAGCATAAGAAGCCCTGAGGTTCACCTCTGGCCGTCCCCGAAGTACGGAAGAAAAAAAGACATTGCGAGCCCCCGTAGGGGTGCCTAGGGGGTGGTCCACTTGATCGTAGATTGCCATCACCATCTTGGTAGATGATGGTCACTGCTTGCTCTCTTTACGAAGGAAGCGCCAGATGTTCAACTTGTTTCTGAACGTCCTTCGGGAAGCTTCACCTCTGGCGGCTTTCTGAAAGAAGCTTAACCTCTGGCGGCGTCCTTCGGGAAGCTTCACCTCTGGCGGCGTCCGTGCTGCTACCCGCTTTCTGTAATAAGCCCGCGTCCTTCGGGGGACGCGCTGCCTTCGGGCTTCTTACAGAAAGCGCGTCCTTCTTCTTTCTGAAAGAAGCTTCACCTCTGTCGGCTTTCTGTAAGATGCTAAACTTGTTTCTGAAAGAAGCTTCACCTCTGGCGGCTTGATGAACTTGTTTTGAAAAAAGCGCGTCCTTCGGCTTTCTGAAAGAAGCTCGGCTTCCTTCGGAAAGCTTCACCTCTGGCGGCTTTCTGTAAGAAGCTAAACTTGTTTCTGAAAGAAGCTCGGCTTCCTTTGGAAAGCTTCACCTCTGGCGGCTTCCCGAGCTTCTTTCAGAAAGCGCGTCACCCGAAGGAAGGGAAGAAGCTTCACCTCTGGCGGCTTCCTTCGGAAACACGCAACTGCCTAGGACTACCGCCGTTCTTCGACGGAAGCGCATCAATGATGGTGATCGTAGATCACCAGGTAAGAGATTACCCTTCCCTCTGAAAGACGTCCGCCCCCCGCGGGGGACGTAGGATGGATACGCGCGTCTTGCCGAAGGAAGAGAGCACGACGTGACCATCATCTACCTAGATGGTGATGTCAATCTACGATCAAGTGTACACATTCTGCGTATACATTCTTGGATTATAAATACATACTGCGTAGGTCACCATCATCTTCGATTATGTCCAATACGCTGTATTAAGCTCTGCTTCGCGAGCGTAACCCCACGTCCTTTGCTTCCTTCGGGAAACGTGCGTCCTTTGCTTCCTTCGGGAAATGCGCGTCCTTCTTAAAGACGAACGTTCCTCTTCAAGACGTTCGTTCCCCCAAGGAATCGCCAGAGGTGAAGCTTTCCAAAGGAAGCCGAGCTTCTTTCAGAAAGCCGCCAGAGGTGAAGCTTCCCGAAGGACGTTCATCAAGCCGCCACCCCGCCAGAGGTGAAGCTTCCCGAAGGAAGCCGCCAGAGGTGAAGCTTCCCGAAGGACGTTCAGAAACAAGTTGCTTCCTTCGGGAACCTCTGGCGCTTCCTTCGGAAAGCCGCCAGAGGTGAAGCTTCCCGAAGGACGTTCAGAAAGCCGAAGGACGTGCTTTTTTCAAAACAAGTTCGCTTCCTTCGGCTTTCTTCGGCTTCCTTCGGCTTCCTTCGGCTTCCTTCGGCTTCCTTCGGCTTCCTTCGGCTTCCTTCGGAAAGCCGCCACCCCGCCAGAGGTGAAGCTTTCCGAAGGAAGCCGCCACCCCGCCAGAGGTGAAGCTTCCCGAAGGAAGCGAAGGACGCCCTTCCTTCGGGAGTAAGCCGAAGGACGTGCTTTTTTCAAAACAAGTTCAGAAAGCCGAAGGACGTGCTTTTTTCAAAACAAGTTCGCTTCCTTCGGCTTCCTTCGGAAAGCCGCCAGAGGTGAAGCTTGCCGAAGGACGGAAACAAGTTCGCTTCCTTCGGAAAGCCGCCACCCCGCCAGAGGTGAAGCTTCCCGAAGGAAGCCGAAGGACGCCGCCAGAGGTTAAGCTTCTTTCAGAAAGCCGCCAGAGGTGAAGCTTCCCGAAGGACGTTCAGAAACAAGTTGCTTCCTTCGGGAACCTCTGGCGCTTCCTTCGGAAAGCCGCCAGAGGTGAAGCTTTCCGAAGGACGCCGCCACCCCGCCAGAGGTGAAGCTTCCCGAAGGAAGCGAAGGACGCCCTTCCTTCGGGAGGAAGCCGAAGGACGTGCTTTTTTCAAAACAAGTTCGCATCCTTCGGCTTCCTTCGGAAAGCCGCCAGAGGTGAAGCTTCCCGAAGGACGTTCAGAAAGCCGAAGGAAGCCGAAGGACGCGCTTTTTTCAAAACAAGTTCATCAAGCCGCCAGAGGTGAAGCTTCTTTCAGAAACAAGTTCAGAAAGTGCGTCCTTTGCTTCCTTCGGGAAACGTGCGTCCTTCGGAGAGCGAGCTGACGTTCAAGTCGGCGAAGCATAAGGTACGGAGCACTAGCACTCTTCAAGACGCGCTCTCTCTTTCCCAAGGAAGCGAACTTGTTCCTTCGGCGTCCTCCTGAGCTTCTTTCAGAAAGGGCGTCCTCCCGAAGGAAGGGAAGAAGCTTCACCTCTGGCGCTTCCTTCGGAAAGACGTACTTGTTTCAGAAAGGATGCCTACCCCCGTCGGGGGAAGGCCGTCTCGATGGTGATCGTAGATCACCATAAGGCACGCAGTAAGTCACCTAAGCCAGAATGACGAGGATGTAGATTGTCCATTGATGGCAATCTACGATTGCCTTCACCCTCATCTACGATTTGCTTTACAAAGGATCGCGCAGCATAAGGTCAGTACACATCCAGTTTATGCTCCGCATAGCGTAGCGAAGCACAGCTTACTGGATGTCCAATACGCTGTATTATACAGCATATTGGTCATCATCGAAGATGTTGGTGACCTACGCATTATGTGTATACAGCATATATGACATCCAGTGTGCTCTGCTTCCGAAGGAAGGACGTCCTTTGGAAAACGACATTGCTATACAACGTATTTGCATACGTAGTATGTGTATGCGGAGCAGATACTGGATGTGTATTACCATAGGTTACTCTTCCAGAATAGCATCATCTACGGTGATGTTTAAGAGAGAGCGCCCGTCCTTTGGAGAAGTGATCTTGATGATAGCTCGCAACCCCGAATGGGCCCCGAATGGGGTGAGTTCACTTGTCTACAACGTGAACGTTTGCTCTACGTCCCCCATAGCACGTATGTAGGACGTAGGTTATCACCATCAAGGAGTTGACTCCTACAAAGGACGAACGTTGTTTACGACAGCACGCACTCTCTGAATATCTGCCGTCCTTTGTAAAACAGCACGTAACTAGTACGTATCTACTAGCGTTCGTCCTTTGGCTAGGTGATTTTTAAGATCGCCAGCTCGGCGTCTATTTCCGAATGTCGCCCTTCTTTCAGAAAGACGCCCGAGGTCGCTTCCTTGGTGCTTGGCACCTTCGAAGGTCCCAAAGGTAAGCCCGTCTCCTCATCGTCAGCGTATCTTTTGAGCTTCAGTCTCCTTTCTACGTAAGACCCCGTGGTTTTGGTTTCCTCCGTCCTCCGGGATACCCATAGGGAATCCCTGCCTATATGGGCATATCCGTGCCCCGAATGACGTAGGAGATCCCCAGTACAGACCGACGCCGAAGGTCGTGGGTCCTACGCACCTGGCCAAAGGCCGGCCTTGGTAGCTGTAGATTGTACGACGCCCAAGTTGGGTTGTCCTGCTGCTTTGGAGGATGGCTATGGCCCTCCATATGGCCCTCCATGCCACGTTGTTGCCAAGCCGGACGTAGGGGGTACCTCCGTTCCTCTTCAAGACGTACGTTGCCCTCATTCTGAAGGAAGCCGCCACCCCGCCAGAGGTGAAGCTTTCCGAAGGAAGCCGAAGGAAGCCGAAGGAAGCCGAAGGAAGCCGAAGGAAGCCGAAGGAAGCCGAAGGAA
>Ga0209990_10001769_pt1 | contig 17907 bp, 22 predicted proteins | sample NOAtaG_6_FD_187304 | JGI IMG/M metagenome (GOLD analysis project Ga0209990, IMG submission 187304) | Freshwater lake microbial communities from Lake Erie, under a cyanobacterial bloom - NOAA_Erie_Diel5S_2200h metaG (SPAdes) (version 2) | ecosystem: Environmental > Aquatic > Freshwater > Lake ...
GTAGCGCAGGATGACGCCGGCGTACTGCTCGGGAAGCAGTTCGCGCAGCACGTTCTTCTCGAAGGCGCCGCGCAGCTCGGCAAACAGCGGAAAGGCGGTGAACAGCGCCAGCAGCACCGCCAGCAGGGGCACCAGCGACAGCATGGTGGTGAAGGTCAGGCTGGCCGCCGCCTGGTCGAGCCGCACGTCGCGGGCCTGGCGGGCCGCGAAGTTCACCACCTCGCCCGCCCACTCCAGGCGCGGGCGCAGCGTGGCGCGCAGGCGCAGGCTCCAGGCCGGCTGATGGGGCGGCGCGTGGTCGGCCACGGGCGGGGGCATGAGGGCGAAGCGGCAGTCGCTTTCCGTAAACTCGGGGCTGACTCTATCGCAAGCGCGCAGCGGCGCCCTTCCCTTGGACATCCTCGTTCTCTACTACTCGCGCCACGGCGCCACGCGCCGGCTGGCCGAATGCGTGGCGCTGGGCGTCGACGGCGTGCCCGGTGCCCATGCGCGCCTGCGCACCGTGCCGCCGGTAGCCCCATTGACCGAAACCGCCGCGCCGCCGGTGCCGCCCGACGGCGCGCCCTACGTCGAGCTCGCCGATCTGGAGCAATGCGGCGGACTGGCGCTCGGCTCGCCCACGCGCTTCGGCAACATGGCCGCACCGCTGAAGCACTTCATCGACACCACCAGCGGCCAGTGGCTGGGCGGCGCGCTGGCCGGCAAGCCGGCCGCCGTGTTCACCTCGACCAGCACGCACCATGGCGGGCAGGAGTCCACCCTGCTGTCGATGATGCTGCCGCTCCTGCACCACGGCATGCTGATCGTCGGGCTTCCCTACACCGAGGCCGACCTGCACTCGACCACCAGCGGCGGCACGCCCTATGGCGCCAGCCACGTGGCCGGGCCGGCGCGCGGCAGCGAACCCACCGCCGAAGAGCGCCGGCTCGCCATCGCGCTCGGCCGGCGGCTGGCGATGACGGCACTGAAGCTTGCCGCATGAGACCGCCAGGTCGCAGCGAGGGTGATTCCCCGGGCGCACAGCGCGATTCGTCCAGCGCGCAGCGCGCAGGGGCTTCGGCGGACGCGATCGCCCTCACCCTGGACCAGCAGCGAGCCTGGCTCGCGGCCGTGGCGAGCTGGTGCGCCCTGTTCGTGCTGCTGGTGGCCTGGGAGTGGTTCGTCGCGCCGATCCGGCCCGGCGGCTCCTGGCTGGTCCTCAAGGCGCTGCCCCTGCTGCTGCCGCTGCGCGGCCTGCTGCGCCGGAACAAGGACGCCATGCAGTGGGCGCTGCTGATCGTGCTGCTCTACCTCGTCGAGGGCACCCTGCGCGTCTTCGAGCCGGCCCCCTACGGCGTGCTGGCCTGGCTGGAGCTGGCGCTGGTCAGTGTCTTCTTCGTCGCCGCACTGGTCTACCTGCGCCCCTTCAAGCGCGCTGCCAAGGCAGCCGCCGCAGGGCGCGATTGACCATGAGCCCGCCGGGCCGCCCCAAGCGCGAATCCCTGAGCGCGCAGCGCGAAGGTCACCCGATATTCCCGCCGGGCCGCCCCAAGGGCGAATCCCTGAGCGCGCAGCGCGAAGGTCATCCGATATTCCCGCCGGGCCGCCCCAAGGGCGAATTCCCCCCTCGGGTGACAGCGCCCCATGAGGTCGCCAAGGGGGCGCGATGACCGCCCTGCTGCAGCAGCTACGCGCGGCCGTCGGGTCTGCCAACGTGCTCACCGAAGCCGCCGACACGGCGCCCTATCTCACCGACTGGCGCAAGCGCTACCACGGCCGCGCCCAGGCGGTGGTGCGGCCCGGCAGCACGGCCGAGGTGGCCGCCGTGGTGCAGGCCTGCGCGGCCGCGGGCACGCCGATGGTTCCGCAGGGGGGCAACACCGGGCTGGTGGGCGGCGGCACGCCCGACGAGCGCGGCAACTCGGTGCTGCTGAGCCTGCAGCGCATGAACCGCATCCGCGCGCTCGACCCCGACAACGACACCATCACGGTGGAGGCAGGCTGCATCCTGCAGCAGGTGCAACAGGCAGCGCGCGCAGCGGGACGGCTGTTTCCGCTGAGCCTGGCCGCCGAGGGCAGCGCCACGATCGGCGGCAACCTCGCCACCAACGCCGGCGGCACCCAGGTTCTGCGTTACGGCAACGCGCGCGAGCTGACGCTCGGCCTGGAGGTGGTGCTGCCCGACGGCCGCGTCTGGGACGGCCTGCGCGGCCTGCGCAAGGACAACACGGGCTACGACCTGAAGCAGCTGTTCATCGGTGCCGAGGGCACGCTGGGCGTCATCACCGCGGCCACGCTCAGGCTCCACGCGCTGCCGCAGGCCCAGCGCACGGCGCTGGCGGCCCTGCCCTCGCTGCAGGCGGCAACCGCGCTGCTGAACCGTGCCCGCGCCACCGCCGGCGCCGCGCTCACTGCTTTCGAGGTCATGTCCGACGTGTGTCTGCGCAGCGTGGCGCGCGAGCTGCCGCAGCAACGGCTGCCGCTGGCACCGGACACGGCGCCGTGGTTTGCGCTGCTCGAGCTGTCCGACCCGGACGACGAAGCGCGCGTCGGCGCCCTGCTCGAACGCCTGCTCGGCGTCGCGCTCGAGGAAGGGCTGGCGGTGGACGCGGTGATCGCCCAGTCGCTGGCCGAGGCCCAGGCGCTGTGGCGGCTGCGCGAGTCGATCCCGGAGGCGCAGGCGAAGGCGGGCGGCAACGTCAAGCACGACATCGCGCTGCCGGTGTCGCGGGTGGCCGAGTTCGTCGCCAGCACCAACGCCGCGCTGGCGGCGCAGTTCCCGTGGATCCAGCCGGTGGTATTCGGCCACCTGGGCGACGGCAACCTGCACTACAACATGCAGACGCAACCGGGTACGCCACTGGCGACGGCCTTCGCGCACGAGCGCGCCATCAACGAGGTGGTGCACCCGGCGGTGGCTGCGCGCGGCGGCTCGATCAGCGCCGAGCACGGGCTGGGGCAGCTCAAGCGCGCGGAGAACCGCCGCTACAAGAGCGAGGTGGAGCTGGCGCTGATGCGCAGCATCAAGGCTGCGCTCGACCCGCACGGTCTGATGAACCCCGGCAAGCTGCTGTAGACCCGGGGCTTCGCTGTCGGCTGGCTTCGCCGTCGGCTGGCGTCGCCGTAAACTGTGCGCAGCATTGCCTGCCCCGCCACGGCCAGCGGCCGTCGGCAGTCGTCGGCTCCGGAGCCTGACATGCGCGTCCTGCTGCCCTGCCTTGCCCTGTTGCTCGCCGCGCCACTGGCTGCCCAGCCCGTGGTGCGCTGCGAAGGCACCGATGGCCGCGTGACCTACACCAACGAACCCTGTCCCGGCGGCGCCCGCACGGCGCGCGCGGTGGACAACAGGCCGGCCGTGCAGGCGCGGCGCGAGGCGCCGGCCCGGTCGGCCGGCAAGGACAAGGACAAGAACAGCGCCAACGACAACGACAGCGACAAGGGCGGCCACAAGATCGGCGACAAGAGCAAGGCCGCCGACCGGGCCCCCGCCCGGCCCGCGGCGCTGAAGGGCCGCGACGGGGGCCGCGAGGGGAGCCGCGCTGAGGGCAACGGCGAAGGACGCATCGAGTCCGCGCAGACGACCAGCTCTCTGACCCCGGCGCAGCAGATCGAGCAGCTCGACCAGGAGCGCGCGCGTCAACGCGCGCAATGCGTGCAACTGGAGCGGCGCATCGGCTTTGCGCGCACTGATGTCGACACGGCCCTCGGCAGCCAGCGCGCCTCGGCCGAGCTGCAGTTGCGCCGGCTGCAGGACGAGCACCGACTGCTATGTCCCGCGCAGCGTTGATCCTTGCCGGCGCCATCGCGGCGCTGTCGGCGGGCCCGGCGCCCGCGCAGGCCCTGCGCTGCGAGTCGCCCGAGGGCCGGGTCACCTACGCCGACGTCCGCTGTCCGCCCGGCACCACGCTGGCGCGCGAGATACCCGCCATGCCCGCTGCGACGGAAGCCGACCGCAAGCGCGCGCAGGCGCAGCAGAAGGCCGATGCGCAGCGGATTGAGCGGATCGAGCAGCAGCGCCGCAAGGACGAGGACAAGGCGCAGCGCGAGCGCGCCGCCGCCGCGCAGAAGGCGCAGGAACGCGAGCGCGCCTGCCGCAAGCTGGCGCTGCGGCTGCAGGAAGCCGAAGACCGCCTCAGCAAGTCGACCGTCGACAAGCGGCCCACCGCCGAGAAGGCACGCAACCGCGCACGCGAGCAATACGAGCTCGACTGCAAGCGATGATTCGCCGACAGGGTCCGCCCGCCAGCGTGCGCGAGCTGTACGACCGTGTAGCCGACCGCTATGACGAAGTGGTGGAGGTCACCCGGTACGGCGGCCGCGACTGGCTCGCGGCAGCGCTGCCTGCCGTCGCCGACGCCGGGCAGGTGGTCAGGCGGGTGGTCGATCTGGGCTGCGCCAACGGGGCTTTGGGCCGCCTGCTGCGGCCGAGCTTTCCGCACGCGCGGCTGGTCGGAATCGACGTTGCGCCGCGGATGCTGGCTGCAGCCCGCGCGGAGAACCTGTACGACGAGTTGCTCGAACACGACCTCGGCACCGCGCCACCGGGCTTGGCCGCGGGCAGCGTCGACGTGTTCGTTGCACTGGGGTGCCTGGAATTCATCGCCCACCCGTTGCCGCTGCTACGCAGCCTGCACCGCAGCCTGCGGCCCGGCGGCTGGCTGTTCTGCAGTTTCCAGGAACACTGGCCCGAGCGCGCCCACCTGGCCCCACGCGCCACGCGCAGCGGCGCAGTGCCGCATCACGCGCTGACGCGCGCCGAAGTGCACGACCTGCTGGAACAAGCCGCCCTCTCACCCCAATCGACCGACAGCCGCACGGGCTACGTGTCGAACAGCGGCTTCGCCTGTCCGTACCTGTACATCGTCGCGCGCCGACCCGCGACCGGGTAGGCGCAGGCCGCTACACCACCACCCAGTCGCAGCCCTCGCCCTGCCCGGCCACCGGCACGTCAGCGGGCGCGCAGCCCAGCACCGGCGCCAGCGCGGCGCAGGCAAGCTCCGGACGGTTGTTCTGGCGGCTGAGGTGGCCGGCCACCACCTGACCGCGCGCAAGTCGAGCCTGCTCAGCATGACTTGGGACCAGGTGGACTTGGAGAAGCGCTTCGCGCGGTTCGACTCCAAGACAGGCACCGGCCACGGTGCCACTGGCGGCCCGCATGGTCGAGGTGCTCGGCGCCCTGCCCCGCCACCCCTCGGGTCGCGTGTTCCCGATAACCGACAACGCCGTGCAATGCGCCTGGGAAAAGGTGCGCGCCGAGGCAGGGCTGCCGGCGATGCATTTCTGCGACCTGCGGCATTTCGGCGGCACCTACTGGGCCAAGCTGTGCGTCAACAGCCACGTCGACACATCGCCGATGTGCTGGTTCCCCGGCTTGGTTTCCAAGGTGTCAAAGAACTTAGCAAGCAGATCAGCGGCCCCGGCGAGGCGAATGACTGCACGTGCCCGAAGTGAAGAAGATTTGGATTTACATGCTCGGGCTGTTGCCGCTTGCGTTGTTCTATGCACAGCTCAAAGGCTTGGCAAGTGGACCAGTCTTCTTGGTCTCTGCAGTCGTGTACCTGCTGCTCATCCGCTTCATTGCGGAAAAGCTCGGTCGGGAGGTCGCGAAAGCGGCAAGTCAGGTCGGATCGTGTTCCTCGATACACCTGACAGCCTCACCCGCCGAGACGATCCCGATACCCAGATGGCTGCCGATGCCAAGCAAGTCGCTGTCTCCCGACACGATGAGCTCGGCGCCGCCGGCCACCGCTGCGGCGATGACGTAATCGTCGTCGGCGTCAGCGGGCACCACGCGCGGCACTTCGGCGGGCGCCACCATTTCGACCACCTCGACGTAATCGGCCAGCACCGCCTGCGCGGTCTTGCCGATGACCGCCAGCCTCTTGGCCGGCGACGGCCGCGTCAGCACATCGGCCAGTTCTTCCAGCAGCGCCGCACTGCTGATGAACTGCACATCGCCGCGCTGGCGAATAGCTTCGAGCAACAGATACGGCGTGCCGCGCTACAGCAGCGCGGACAAGGCCACGTTGGTGTCAAGAACGATCCGCACCCGCGTCCTTCGCTGCTGGTCCCGATGCGACCAGGCGCGCCCGCCGCTCAGCACGTGAGGCCTTGACCTCGGCGGCGATCTCGTCCTCGCTCATCGGCTCCACGCCTGCGGCTTCGAGTGCGGGCGCGATGGCCAGCAACCGATCAAACGCCGCGCGCTTGTCCGACTTGGCGGCGAGGAACTCCACAAAATCCACCACCTCGGCCACCTGCTGCGGCGACAGCGCCTTGATCTTGGTGATGAGCACCTGTTCCACGGTCGCGTTCATGGCATGCCCTCACGTGTTCAGCGCGCCAGCGCCTGGAGTTGCTTCTTGATCAGGAAGGCATCGAGCAGCTTCTTGACCACGTTCTTGTCTTCGTCGGGCAGTTGTTCGACCTCCTGAAACTGCTTCAGCAGTTCCCAGTCCTCGAAGCGCGCCTTGGCCGCCTCGGTGGCTGCGCCACCGAGCAGGTAGTCGCTGGTCACGCCCAGGGCATCGGCCAGGCGCTTCAAGGTGTCGCCCGAGGGGCGCGAGGTGCCGCGTTCGAAGCGGCCGATGTGCGTGTAGTGCAGCCCGGCCAGCTGCCCCAGCTCGGTCTGTGACAGGTTCTTGTTCTTGCGCAACTCGCGCAGGCGCTGCGCAAAGCCTTCCAGCGTCTCAGCCATATCCAGCACTCCAGCCACCCAAACGGTGTTCAATGGAGCCATGATGCCGGATTTGAACGATGAAAGCGACGCTTGCATACTCGATCTTGGGGCGTTGATGCTTGACATGATCAAGCACGCTCGCAAGATTCTCAAGAGCGTTTGCTTGATGCAATAAACTCTTGGCGAGGTGGCCCAGGGCCATAGGCGTCGCGCTCGATCACCACGCTCTTGGCGTTGTCGAACAGCACTTCGACCGGCACACCGCCGAAGTAGTCGAACGCCTCACGCAGCGCCGCGCACAGCGTCAGCGCATCCTCGGCGCCGGTGAACTTCACGAAACTGGCCCGGCTGTAGCCGAGCGTGGCCACCAGCGCCGGCAGCGGAACGCGGCCGCGCCGCACGGCGGTGAAGTCGGCTTGCATCTGCACGCCAGGCTCGGGCTCGAAGCGCACCACCGGCTCCGGGGTCGTGCGCTTGAGCGGCGCCAAGAACCCCTTCAGCTGGCTGATACCGCCGGCATAGCCGCGCTCGGCGATCTCGCGCAGCAGCACCGTGGCCGGTATCCAGCGCGGTCGTGCCTGCTCGACCCGCTCGTTCAAGTAGGTCTCGAACGGTGCGAGCTTGCGCACGCGCGGTGCACGCAGGCCGTATCGCCCGGCCGCCTCGTTACGCAGGTACCGCCGCACCGTGTTGCGCGAACAGCCCAGCTGCCGCGCAATCTGGCGCACCCCTTCGCCCCTGCGGGCCATCACTCGTATCTCCACTGCTTGCTCCTGGGTCAACATGGACGGCAAAACAGCCGTCAGCTTCTCCCAGGTGGGTCAGTTTTACTTCGGCGCAGTGGGTCAGTTTTGCATCGGCGGTGACAGCTGAACGCGAAGTTCAAGCGCCTTGGGGCGCGGCGGGTAACGAAAACCAAGGCGGTGGTGGCGGTGGCGCGTGAGTTGGCCGGCTTCGTGTGGGCGATCGGGCGCCAGGTGCAGACCTCGGGTTGGCAGGGTGTGCCGATGGGCACGGACGCTGCCGCGACGCACTGAAGGCACTGAGCGCACTGAGCGCACTGAACCGCGCGACCAACACTCAGGGCCCTGACCCGGGCCAACACGTCAGGAGGTGCATCACCGCAAAACCGCTTCGATGCCGCAGGGGGAACGCGGCGCAGCCACGGCCACTGGGGAATCCTCGATAACCTTATTGGTGGGCCCTGCGTGCGCAAGCATGCAGCGCGTTCTCAGTCCCTAGAGCGAAGGCAGCCCCGCGACGCAAATCTGTCTTGAGGCATCCAACCCTCGCATATCAGCTTGAACAACCGTCGCACATCCTTTACGAGTGGCAACCAAGTGCTCGGCCGCGTTCCCCGTGCGGCAACGGATTCGAATCAGAACTGCGCTTGCAGAGGGAAAACCGTGCCCGCTTGACACAGGGAAGACATATCAGCCGCCGCCGCTGACGCATCAACGAGGTAAGCATAGTAGTCGTACCGCCCGACGGGCACCGACCGAAGCTGGCTTACGTACATTCCCCCCCTTGTGCGTGGCATGCGCCACGCCGCCGGTGGATAACCCTGCGCTTCAGTCCCTGGGAAGCGCTTGAGAATCAAACCCGACACTGTCCGCGAGGTGGGGGTAACTCCAGCAGCGCGCCGCGGACAAGCCAGGTGCCGCCGGCCCGACACGACCCGTGCATCGCCGCTGGCGCGGCGTCGTTGCGCGCGCCATCCGCCTCAGGGATATGCGCAGCAGGTCTTGTTTTATGATACGTTGTTCACTAATATGCGCCCCGGCAACAATCGAGCTCGCAATCCGAGAAACGACACCATGCTTAGTGCTACATCCTCAAGCCTCACCGCCGATCCGCAACGCCTGGTTCAAGCGAAGCAGACGTACTACGCAACCAGTAACGCCGCGGCCGAAAGCTTGTTTCCCCTGACACAGTGGACGCTGCCGCAGAAACTTGCCATTGCTTGTCGCGCCCTCGCCATGGCCGACCACAACGCCGGCTTTGGCCTGGCGAGCCAAGTGTCGGCACGCGCTGTATCCGAGTCCCTTTGGACCCAGCAGTACGGACTAGCGTTGGAGGAGGCCACCGCGTCCAATCAGATCGAGGCGGATTTCGATCTGAAGCCGCTGCGGGGTGAACGGATGGTCAATCCGGCCAATCGCTTCCACGCATGGATTTATCGGCGCCGCGGCGACGTGGCCGCCATCGTCCATACGCATCCGCCGTATACCTGCGCGCTATCGATGCTGGGTGTCCCGCTGCACGTGGCTCACATGGACACCACGCCGCTATACGGGCGCGTGGCTCATCTGGAGGTCTGGCCTGGCGTTCCGTTCGGCGACGAGGAAGGGCGTCTCATCAGCGAACGACTGGGCTCGGACAAAGCGATCCTTCTGGCTCACCATGGGTTGATTACGGTGGGGGGCAGCGTCGAGGAAGCCTGCGTCCTCGCAATGGTGTTCGAACACGCGGCGCGCCTGCAACTGCTGGCCGCTGGCGCTGCAGCGCCTTTGCAGCCGCTGGAGCCTGCACTTGGCGACGACGCGCGCCGCTTCGCCGAACAGCCGATCTACGCCCCCGCGCACTTCGCGTACTACGCCCGTCGCGTGCTGGCTGTCCAACCAGAGGCGCTCGCGTGACGCACTCTCCGCAGGTCGAATGCAACCGGGGCGCGACCGCCGCCCTTTCGAACCGGATCCGGTGGAGCTATGGCGCCGGCTCCTTGTTCACTTCGATCTACGGCACCCTGCCGCAAGTCGTCCTTCTTTACTACATGACTAGCCAACTCGGGATCCCGGCCGCTGTCGGCGGCGTAGTGCTGTTTCTGCCCAAGTTGGTCGAGATCTTTGTCGACCCAGCAATCGGGCTGTTTTCCGACCGACTGCGCACTCGTTGGGGTCGGCGGCGGCCCTTGATGGCCGCTGGCACGCTTGGTTTTTTGCTCGCGTTTCCTTTCTTGTTTCATCCACCGCACCTGGACTCGCCGATGCAGTACGCGGCGTTCACGGCTGCTGTATTCACGGTCGCAACGTTTTTCTACTCCTTGTTCTTCGTGCCCTATCTCGCACTTCCAGCGGAGATGACCGCCCAGCCTTCCGAGCGCACGATGCTCATGGGTTTGCGTATCGGATTTCTTTCGCTAGGCGTAATGATCGCGGGAGCCGGCGCACCCTTGCTGATCGCTGCGGGGGGCGGTGGAATGAGTGGGTACGCGCTCATGAACTGGGCGTATGCCGCTGTCTGCGTTGCCGCTATGACGCTTGCCTGGGTCGGCACGATTGGCGCACCGGAGTCCGAGCGACGCCTAGCGCCGGGACACCTCTTGCTCCAGTTGCGATCCGCTCTCAACAATCGCCCGTTTGCTTACCTCGCCAGCGCTTACAGCCTACAAGCGGCAGCGATGGGTTGTTTCTCAGCCGCGCTGCCGTATTTCGTCGTCCATTCTCTCGCAGCGGCGCCAAGCACGGGCGGGCTGATCTTTCTCGCTGTCACTGGAACTTCGCTGCTCATGATGGTGCCGTGGATCCTGCTTGGGAACCGCGTGGGCAAACATCGCTGCTACTACTTTGCAGCCGTGACCTACGGCGTGTTCTCTCTTCTACAAGTCGCCAGCGGCGCGACGACGCCTCTTTGGCAGGTGCTGCTGATCTTCGTGTTTGCCGGCGTCGGATTTGCCGGGGTTCAACTGTTCTCTCACGCCCTGCTCCCTGACACCACCGTGCTCGACCGGACGCTGACCGGCGCGAACCGCGAGGCGCTGTTTAGCGGCATTTGGATTTCCGCCGAAAAGCTCGGATTCGCCGGCGGCGCTTTGCTCGCGGGGGCGCTTCTGCAAATCGGCGGCCTCGTGCCAGCGACCGGCGGGCCACTCCAGGCTCAACCAGAATCCGCGGTGTTGGCGATCCGGGCGCTGATCGCGGTTGTCCCTGCGGTCCTGCTCGCGCTTAGTCTGCCGCTGATCCGGCGCTCCGAGCGCAGCGCGGTGCTCGCCGGCTTGTCCGTCCCGGCCACCGCGAAGGTCTAGATATGGCAATCGCCTGCGCTCGAGTCGCGATCGCCGAGGGTGGAATCTGGGTCGTACACCACGGCGGTGAGTGGCATCGCGTCACCGCCTTGCCGCCCGATGCGAGCACCGGTGACTTAATCCGCTTCTCAGATGCGCACGACATCCTCGCGACCCCACTGGAGCGCGTGGCGCCAGACATTACGCGCGCGGCCCTGTCGCCGGTCACAGCGCGCCAGCAACTGATCTTTCAACTCGGTAACTTTCACACCCACTTGCGCGAGATCGGAGTCCGCGACACCGCGTCCGTACGTAACGTCTTCTTCGCCAAGGCGCCCAGTTCGCTGGCGCCCGCGAGCGGGACGCTGAAGTGCCCGCCCGAGGTGCGCCTACTGGACTATGAGATCGAGCTCGGCCTCGTCCTGCGGCGCGACGCGAGGGGTCCAATCGATGTTGACGCTGCACAGATCGGCGATTGGGTGGCAGGTCTCACCATCGTCAATGACGTCAGCGCACGTGACGTTCAATTACGCGACGGGCAGTATTTTCGTGGCAAGAGCTTTCGCGGCTTTTGCCGTGTCGGACCGCTGCTTCTGCTGCTGGAGCATCGCGACTGGCAGCGTTTGGACGAGTTGCGTCTGACGCTCGCCGTCAACGGCCAAACCCGCCAAGACTGTCTGTTCAGCGACCGCGTGCATCCGCCACACCGCGCCTTGTCCGATCTGAGCCGCTTCATGGATTTCGAGACGGGTGATCTTCTCGCCACCGGCACACCCGGCGGGTGCGCCATCCGCGCACCCGCGCTGTGGGTACAGCGGCTGTTCGGTCTTTTGCCGGAGGACGTTCGATGGCGAATGTTCCTCGGGCGGCAAGCCACCAGCAGGCGTTACCTGAAGGCAGGCGACCGGATCGAGGCGAGCATCTTCACCGCTGATGGCGCGCTCGAATTGGGTCGGCAGATCTTGGAGGTGACATGAACGATGATCCGGACCGTCGCCGACGCAGCGTGCTGGCCGGTCTAGCCGGCGCTTTGGCCAGCGGGTTAGTCGGCCCTCGGCGAGCCTGGGCCGCCGGTCCGGGCGAACCGTTGGCGCGCGCACGAGTCAGCCTGACGCAGGCGACCCGTTCGTTGGTCCTGCCCGACGGTAGCCGGGTCCAGTTCGCCGACAGCGGCGGGGCCAACCCGGTTGTGATCTGCCTGCACGCGGTCGGTCACGGGTCGGGCGACTATGCGGCTGTGTATGCGGCGCTTGCGCAGGAGTTTCGAGTCATCTGTCTCGACTGGCCAAATCACGGCCGTTCGGCCGACAGCTCGGCTCTGCCCACAGTCGCAAGCTACGCGCGGGTGCTCGCGGCGTTCATGGCAGCGTTGAGTATCCAGCGCTGCGCGCTGGTCGGCAATTCCATCGGTGGTGGCGTGGCACTGCGCTACGCGGCGCAGCACCCGGAACAAGTCTGGGCGGTCGCTGTAGCCAACCCGGCCGGCCTCGACGAAGGCGGTTGGCTCGCCCGCATCTTTCTTTGGTGGATGCAAACACGCTTTCGTACCGCCAAGACCGATCCAACGGCGTTTTCGAGCTGGTTCGCCGACTACTACCAGTCGCTATTGAGCGAGCCGCCCGCCGCCGCGCAGCGCGCGAACATCGTCGCCGCCGGGGAGCAGATGGCGCCAATGCTGGAGCGTGCCTGGGCAGGGTTCGCCCAGCCGGAGAATGATACGCGCGAGGACGCGGCGCGCATCGTCGCGCCGGTTTTCGTTGCATGGGCCGACAAGGACCGCTCCGTGCGGTGGTCACGCAACGAGGAGGCAGTGCTGCGCATGCCGAGGCACTGCGTGCGTTTCTTCCCTGCAGGCCACATGCCATTCCTGGAAACGCCCGACACGGCAGTACCCCTGTTGCGTACGTTTCTTTCCTCGCCGGTACGCTTCATCGATGACTGCGCGGCGGTAGCGGCCGCGACGAGATAAGCGGATGAAGCAGCAGCGCGAGTTGTTGCGTCAGGGGCTTCGCGCCGACCGCGGCTGCGGTCGCGTCACCGGCCGCAATTGCGTCGCAGACCGTTTCGAAGATCAGCAGGGTCAGGAATACCTGAGCGCGCCGCTGTGCGTCGGCGCGAAGACCCAGCAAGCGCATCGCGCGCTCGACCTGGAGCGAGCGCAACCGATCACGCACCGCGCGTACGCGTGGCTCGGTGCGCACCAGCAAACCCAGCGAAGCCCTAAATCGACTCCAGCGACGATGCTGCTCGACGACGACTCCGGTGACTGCAACCGCGACCGCCTCGGGCGAACGCCCGCCGCTATCGAACAAAGCTTCGATCGAGCGCCATTCGTCAAGCAGCCACCGATCATAGACCGCGAGGAAGATGTCGATCTTGTCCGTGAAATAGTTGTAAAGCGTTCCCGCGGCAAGGCCAGCACGATGGGCGATTTCGTTGGTGTTGGTTCCGTGAAAGCCGTTCTCGCAGAACGCGGCGCACGCTGCCGTGACGAGTGCGTCGCGGATCTCGACGGTAGCTTCGAGCCGCTTGGGGGGGCGGCCACGCCGCCGCGCAACTGCCGGCGACGTTACCCGGTGGTCGCTCATTGCGTAGGCGTCAATGGATAACTCCGTTGGAGTGTAACCGCGTGGTCATGTTCAGTTTGATGTGGTTGATCTATTTGTGATGTTTTAGTCATAGAAATGTTACGGATTCCCGACTAGGCATCCCGACGTCAACAAAGGAGACAGGCTTCATGTTCAGAGTTCTTGCGCTATTCGTCGCTGCTCTGCTTCTCGCGTCCTGCGGCGGCGACCGCGACTCGCCGTCCCCGCGTTACCCAGAGCTAGTTTCGTTCGGTGACAGCCTAAGTGACGTCGGGACCTACCGTGTCGGCACCGTGCAGGCCCTCGGTGGAGGCCGCTACACGGTCAATGGCAGTTCCGCGCGTAACTGGGTCGAGTACGTCGCGGCAGACATGGGAGTGCCGGACCTGTGTGCGGCCAGGACCGGGCTGGACGGCAGTGCCGCGCAGGGCTTTGCCGTGCCGCCCACCAGTCATCCGGAGTGCACCGCCTACGGGCAGGGTGGCGCCCGGGTCACGAACCCGATCGGCCCTGGCAACAAGGCTCTGGGTGGCGGCAACGCGATCCTTGGCCAGCTCACGGAGCCTGTCGTGAACCAGATCGGCATGCATCTGGCGCGGCGCGGCGGACGCTTCAGCGGCTCGGAGTTGGTGACCATTCTTGCCGGAGGAAACGATGTCTTTATGAATATCGCGTTGGTTGGATCGGGCCAGCAAACCCCTGACCAGGCGGTACAAGCAATGGCGGTCGCCGGCAGCGAACTGGGTACGCTGGTCCGCGAAGAGATCGTCGGGCGAGGGGCGACCAGGGTGGTCCTTCTCCTGCTCCCGGATCTCAGTGCTAGCCCTTTCGGCAACGCTCTCGGGCCGCAACTGCAGGCACTCGTCCTCCAAATGGTCCAGGCGTTCAACGCGAGCTTGCGCGTCGGGCTCGACCTGCCAAGCGTATTGATCGTCGATACCTTTTCGTACAGCCAGGACCAGATAAGGAACCCCGCACAGTACGCACTGGACAACGTGACGGTGCCCGCATGTAACTTGACGCCTGCTGCGAATCCGCTTGGCTCGGCGTTGATCTGCACCACAGCGACGTTGCAAACCGGGAGCGATCCAACCCGGTATCTCTTTGCCGACAGCGTGCACCCAACCCCGATTGGCTATCGACTGACCGCGCAGTTCGTCCTGATCCGGATGTTGCAACGCGGCTGGCGCTAGAAGGAGACCGCAATGACCCAATCGAACCTCACTCACAAATACTCGTCGCTCGGCCGCGTCGCCGTTGCGTTGCTTATGCTTGGATTATTCACACAGGTCTCCGACGCGCAGGAAGCCGGGCGTTGGAGCGTCGCGGGAGGTACCGCCGCCTTGCTTACCCGAACCTCGAGCAGTAGCCTGACTGCGCCCAGTCTTCCCGATACCACCATCGAACTGAGTGACGCGGCCAATTTCGCTGTCAATCTGCGGTACGCGTTCACCAACCAATGGGCGGTTTGGTTACCTTTGGGGACTGCGTACAGGATCGACTTCGATGGCGCTGGCTCCGTCGCCGGAATCGGCAAAGTCGCCTCGAGCAAGCTCATCACGCCAACGCTGATGGTCCATTACTTCTTCCTCGAACCTTCTGCGACGTTCCGTCCTTACCTCGGCCTCGGCGCGACCTACGCGCGCTTCTTCGACGAGAGCGGCACCGGCGCGCTGACGGGTATCACGAATCCGGGTGGCCCGCCCACGACATTGCGCATCGACTCCGCATTTGGCCCCGTCGCGCAAATTGGCGTGCTGGCGCGACTGCCGGACAAATGGTTTTTCGACTTGTCCGTCGCCTACTCGAGCCTCAAGACGACTGCATACGTTTCGACGGGACAGTCGATCGACTTTTCTTCGAAACCGCTCATCCCGGTACTCACTGTTGGGCGACTCTTCTAAACACGACGACATAAGTAACGCAGTATCATGATTGCCGCCATCTACTTCGTGGAGCGGCCATGCGCAAGCTGGAGATTCAGGACGCTGTGGTGATGCAACTGGCTATCCGAGAGGAGATCAACCGCAGTGAAGAGGCGCGGTACGACCATCGGCTTCATGGCTTGCTGCTGGTCAGCAGCGGCCGGTCTTGCAATGAGGTCGGCACGCTTTTCGGCGAAGCGGCGACCACGGTCCAGCGGTGGGTTCGCCGCTTCGAAGAGTCCGGGTTTGCTGGGCTGCGTGAGGGCGAGCGCACGGGCAGGCCTCGATCGCTTGACGAGCGAAGCTGGCGGCGCATCGAAACCGATCTTCGCAAGTCGCCGGAGGCGTTCGGGTTGCAGGCCAACCTCTGGGATGGACCAGTCCTCTCTGAGCACTTGCAGCGCAACTACGGGATCACCTTGGGCGTGAGGCAATGCCAGCGCATGTTCAGGCAAATGGGGTTCCGGCTGCGCAAGCCGCGCCCCCAGGTCGCGCAATCGGACCCATTGGCGGTCTCGGCTGCAAAAAAAACTGCGGCGACTGGCAAGGCGCGCCGACGTTGATCTATGGAGCGCAGACGAGTGCCACTTCCAACAGCACGGGTCGCGCTGCCGCATGTGGGTCGCACCAGAGAACCACGACCCGGTCGTCATGCATGCACCGACAAGGAAGTCGGTCGCCTGCTTCGGTGCAGTCAACCTGAGCACCGGCCGCTTGGTCACCTCGTTCCGCCCAGTCTTCAACGGCGAAACGTTCGAAGCCTTCGTGCGCCAACTGCTGCGGCATCGGCGGCATGGCAAGCGCATGGTCGTCGTTCTGGACAACGCGGCGTACCACCACGCACGAGTGCTCAAGCCACTGCTCCACAAGCATCGTCGCCACTTGAGCCTGTTCTTTCTGCCGCCGTACAGCCCGCAGCTCTCGACGATCGAGCGAGTGTGGAAGCTCACCAGGCGGCTCGCTACACACAACCGCTACTTCCAGACCCTGCCAGCCGTCCTCGACGCAGTAACCGCCTGCTTCCGCCGCTGGCAGCAGCCGAACGAGACGTTGCGCAGGCTATGCTGCATCATTTAAGACGCTGTGTTTAACTGCTTATCCTGAATCAGTAGTGTCCCAACGAACGAACAGGGTTTATCCGCCGCCGAGGCCAGGCCGAGCGCAGGCAGGACAGCAGCATGGCGGCGGATAAACCTCGTTGGACTGAACCGCCGCTCGGTGGTGGCAAGGCGGCGGTGCGGATGGGCAGTGTAAGGTTCAGCGATCCGCGTTTGGCACGCGACGCAGGGGTGCTGCGAGCGCCTTCGGCGCCCGGTGCGAGCGGCGCGGCAGTGGCAACGCGGCGGCGCGGCGCCGCCGCAGTCGGTGCGGATGGGCAGTGTAAGGTTCAGCGATCCGCGTTTGGCACGCGACGCAGGGTGCTGCGAGCGCCTTCGGCGCCCGGTGCGAGCGGCGCGGCAGTGGCAACGCGGCGGCGCGGCGCCGCCGCAGTCGGTGCGCACCGTCAGAACGACGCTGTGCCACCGCGCGGGCGAGCGCAGCCCGCCGGCGCGGTGGCGTCGGCTCGGGTGCAGCAGACCATCGACACAAGTTGCGCATGCTCGGCTCACGGTGCCTGCGGCTGCGCCGCGGTCTGTGCTGCCGCAGATCGCTGCGCCGATCCGGGGCGCGGCCACGGCGTCGTACGCTGCGGCGCAAGCAGCGCGATCGAGCGCCAGCGGCCCTGGCAATGCGGACAACGCTCCAGGTCGATGCCGGCCACGCGCCGCATGAACGCCGCCACCGAGTCCTGCGCGATCGGGTTCGGCGCCGGGATCGCCAGCGCTGCCCGCGCCTGCGCCAGGCACCGGGTCTTGTGTGCCGGGGCCAGCAGCCCATAGTGGCGGATGCGCTTGAAGCCGGCCGGCAGCACGTGCTGCACGAAGCGGCCGACGAACTCGGCGCCGTCGATGCGCGCGGTCTTCTTGCCGCCACCGTCGCCACGCACGCGCAGCCGCACGGCGTCGTCGCACACAGCAACGATGCGTTCGTGGCCGATCGCGGTGCGGTACGTGTAGCGCGCCAGATAGTCCAGCACGGCTGCCGGTCCGGCCAGCGGCGTCTTGGCATAGACGACCCAGTCCTTCTCGGCGAGCCGCTGCATGCGGCGCTGCCGCTCGCCGACGGCGGCCAGCGGGTCCTGAGGCAACGTGCCGTCGTGCTCGGCCGTGCGCAGGGCGGCGCGGAACTTGCCGGCGAACACGCGCGATAAGGCCCGCACCGGGAACAGGAACCGCTCGGCGCGCCGCGGCACGATCCAGCGGCCGTCGGCGGCCAGCGCCCCGCAGGCCATCAGCACGTGCGCGTGGATGTGCAGCCGCAGGTCCTGGGTCCAGGTGTGCAGCACCAGCGTGAAGGACGGCCGCCCGCCGAGCCAGCGGGGGTTGGCCGCGAACTCGTTCAGGGTGGCCGCCGCGCAGCCGAACAGCGTCTCGTAGACCCAGCGCGGGTGCGCCCGCGCCAGCGCATTGAGCTGGTGCGGCAGCGTGAACACCAGGTGCGCGTAGGGCACCTCGAGCAACTCGGCGCTGCGCGCGCGGCGCCAGGCGTCGGCCGCCTGCTTCTGGCAGCGCGGGCAGTGCCGGTTGCGGCAGGAGTGCCAGCGCCACTGGGTCGCACCGCAGCCGTCGCAGGCCAACTGCTGGCCGCCCAGGGCGGGCGTGCGGCAGGCGGCGATCGCGCGCCACGCTGATC
>Ga0209990_10001770_pt1 | contig 17892 bp, 15 predicted proteins | sample NOAtaG_6_FD_187304 | JGI IMG/M metagenome (GOLD analysis project Ga0209990, IMG submission 187304) | Freshwater lake microbial communities from Lake Erie, under a cyanobacterial bloom - NOAA_Erie_Diel5S_2200h metaG (SPAdes) (version 2) | ecosystem: Environmental > Aquatic > Freshwater > Lake ...
CCCCAGCAGCCACGCCCCCGCTCCAGCCCTCAGCAACTCAAGGTCTCACGCGAAGCCGCTAAGCCGCGAAAGAACGCCGCTCGCAACTGAAAACTGAAAACTGACAACTGAAAACTAAATCCCCCCCTCGCCCCCGCAGGGGGAGAGGGGTCGGGGGTGAGGGGGCAATCCACCCTCCAACGCCCCCCGGCAGCCACGCCCCCGCTCCAGCCCTCAGCAACTCAAGATCTCACGCGAAGCCGCTAAGCCGCGAAGGAACGCCGCTCGCAACTAACAACTGACAACTGACAACTGACAACTAACAACTGCCCCCGGCCCTCGAGCAGGCTCCGCCCCAATGCCCCATGACTCTGAGTAAATCCCCACCGTCAACCACGCAACCTCGCAGGGATTGGCTGGATGCCGTGGGACAATGAGCCCGGATTCCCGATAGCCCACGTACCGCAGGGCTGCTCCCTGAGCCAGTTGAGGGGCTCCGTCGCAGTTGTTTCGCCGGGTGGTTCCGGATGGCGATGAGCTGCGGGCAAGGTCCGGTGGTGGACCGGCACGCGGCTGGCGGTTCGGGTTGCGGCTCAGCGCGCAGTTCGGTCCGCAGGCTCGGCAGGAGCCTCGCCCCTCCCTCGGTGTTCTTCAAACTCGCGCGCCACGCTGCGCGTGTCGCAGATGCCCTGAATCGCAGTAAATCGCAACAATCGCAGAATCGCAAAGGGAAAAGCAAATCGCAAAGGGAAGAGGGCAAAAGGGATAGAGGGCAAATTATTACTTGGTCCTGGAGAGACGAATACCAGTGTAGATGTCCCGGAACCCGTCCCAGTACCGGTTCGAGCAGCGGGTGAGCCCTGCATCGTAGTCCCAGGAGCCCCCACGAACGCAGCGAAGAGCCTCCGCCGAGCCACAGGCCAAATTATCTTCCCTGTGTTCAATCGCGTCCTGCAGCCTCTCATGCCACTCTGAACGCGTGTATTCATAGACATTACCACTCATCTGCCACAGCCCAAATCTGTTCGGCTCAAACTCGGCAAACCGGACGGGAACCGTGCGTTCCCGGTATTCCGATTTCGGTCCTTGCATCGGATAGTTGCCATCAAAATTCACTTCAGCCGACGTGAAATCCGCGGTGTACGGATAATGCACGCCGATCACGTACTCCGGATGCTGTTCGCGATCCAGTCCACCCCACGCTGCGCCCTCCCACTGCACTTCACTGGGCAGGCTGTAGCTGTCGTCCAGCCACAAGGCAAAGCAGATCCCGTCATGGAAGTTCACGTAAATCATCGGGCAATCGGGGTCAGGAGCCTTTGCGGGCAAATTACTGTGTTCCCGCTCCCGCTGCGGGTCAAACAGCGCATACTGTGCCCGCGTCACGCACGCAGTCGCCATGTAGAACGCCGGCACGGTGACTTTCTGCCATGGCGTCTCCCGTTTTTTGTCGGCATCCGTATCTTCGGCTGACGCCCCCATCATGAAGATCAGGCAATCGGGGTTGCCTTTTGGGGCATCAGAGCACAGGCCATAGGTATCAAAAATCGGGCGAAGCTGCTGGCACCAGTCTTCAATTTTCAGTTCGTCCAAATTCGCGTACCGAGCCGTCAGGGTCTGCAGTTCCGTCTTTTGCTGTCGATCCGGGCGTCTGATCGCTTCCAGCTCGTCCAGTCGCGGACGCAGCCGTGCCAGTTCCGGATCCACGGCACTTTCAACAAACGCCGTCAGATCCTCCTTAAACACCACCTCAGCCGCCGTCCTCGCTCGCAGTGATGGCTTCCCCTGTTCATACCCCTCAATCAGAATCCGCCGGAACTGCTGCCGCCAGCCTGTCAGAACGTGCTCCCGGACTTCGCTTAGCCAATTATTTCGCGTCAACACCTGCCATGCCCGGAACATTGACTCCGTCGGGCGCAGCTTTCCCTTATCCGGCACGGCAAACAATGCCTGCAGACTGCAGCGCAGGCTGTTGGGCTGGCCGACAAAACGGCCGTCACCATCGCTCGTCTCCGGCAGTTCCGCCACAAACCGCCAGATGTTGTTCCATTCCCCCATCCCGATCTGCGGCTGCAGTTCGTGGACCACACGCTCGTCGCAGTAGCGACCCAGATACAGGCCGGCGAAAAATTCAGCCATTTTCAGAGAAGGAAACGAAAGTTCTCGCTTGCGATTTTCCTTCAGCAACAGATGTTCCGTGACGGACGTGTCCTGCAGAATCTCTTCGTACCCTTTCCAGTCGTTTTCACTCACGTTGCAGCGGTCGCGCACAGATGCGTGCATCGTGTCGATTTCCAGTTGAGGCACCCGGTAGTCACGATACTTCAGCATCATCAGATAGCCGTAGCAGGACAGGAGCTGGAGCAGCTTCGTGCGGCAGCTAAGTGTATCTGCATATCGCCTACTCTTGAACGCCCGATCCAGCAGCCGATTCGCAACTTCCCAGTACAAATCGCCCGCGTTGCGAAATGGGCGCAGCGTGCCCGTCCCGCTGGATGCCAGCTGCGATTCAATGATGCTGCGAAGCTGCGCCTGCACAACGGGATATGCCAGCAGATCTGCCACGGCTTCAGGATCCGGCAGCAGCTGCCCGCAGGCGGTCTCCACTCTGGCACCGTCACCCGCCTTTCGCGACTCCGCCAGACGCTGCACCTGTTCCCGATAATCCGTCTGCTGCCCTTCATCGAACAGCTCCAGCCGACAGTGCCGCCAGTCAGCCAACTGGAAGACACTGGTGTGGTGCTGATTCACCGCATACGGGCGACTGGTAACAATCAGTCGCAGACCGGTCTTCAGACAGTCATCCGGATTGGAATGTCGCAACGCATGGATGCGGTCCACAGCGGTCCTGCTGTTGTCCTGATCGAGCGCATCATAAATCACAACCACGCGGCGCTGGGTCAGCAAATCATCCAGCACCTCGCGGGCCGTCTGCGTCATCCCGGCGGCGCTCAGTTTTCCCGGCAGACGCTGTTCCAGATCCTTCCGCAAATCCTCAGGAAATCGGCCTTCATAGCGCACCACCCAGAAGCGTTCCGCGTGCCGACTGAGTGCCGCAGCCAGCAGCCACGACAGTACCGTTTTGCCACCACCGGCATCCTCGGTGATCACCAGCCACTGGTCCGTCAGCAGAAAATGCTCGCCCAGCAGTGCATCAACACCAGGTGGCAGCGTTTCCCACTTCTCCTCAGTCCTGCCGTGCTCGCTGACTGTCTGCTCAACCCGCACCGAAATCCGCGGCTCAACAAACACGTCCAGATGATGCCGCTCACCCTCCAGCGGTTCTCCCTTCCTCGCTCGCGTCCAGTGGCCCAGCATCGCCTGCGCGTCCACCGCCACCTGCTGATCAATCTGAAACCCCCGGGTCAGATAACGGTGCAGCTGGCCGAATGTACTGGTAATCTCTGGCATACATGTCCGCGCAGGCGCACTGCTGCGGAAACTGTCCGACTCCGGTTTATTTTCACTGTGCAGCGCCACTGCCTTCAACCCGGCTGCCTCTGCCGCACCCAGTTTGGGCAATGCCCCGCCCACACCCGCACAGTGGATGTCATCGATGCGGATCTGAGTATCGCTGGGCATAAGTTTCCGGCCGTCCTTCAATCGCAGCGCGACACTTGCCGTCAGTCCCTTTGTGATTTGCTCTCCATGAGTCAGCGTGTACAGGCCGCATCCCAGCAGTCCTCCCGCCGAATCACCGGACAGCAGCGGATTCAGTGAACCCGTCGACGGAGTGTCCGGGAGCAGCGCGGGGCTGATGCGAATGCTGGCGGCGTTGTCCCTGAGTTTTGGCCAGGCCAGACGACCGGCAATCTCCACGGATCGCTGCAGATCCCCGTCGAACACCGTGATGCCAAAACCCACGGGGTCCGGAAACCAGCCAGCACGCGACGGCGCAGTCTGTTCCAGCTCAATCCCGCGGACCACACCCGCCGACTGCCGATCATCGCCGGCATCGTTGTGCCGGAGCACCCAAAGCACGGGCAGCAGCTGTGAAGCGGTTTTCTCGGCACTTGATTTCGAGGCCGGAGCCGCTTCCACAAGAAACATCAGCAGCCGCCGCACCGTCAGCCAGGTGGCTGGATGCGTCCACCATTGCCCCTCAAGCAGCTTGTGATCCGCGGCCTGATTCATCACCGCATCCACACGGCCTGAGCCGACAACGCCGTTTCCTGAGACGCGGCTGTGGTTGCGCCTGTCATTGTAGCTGTCTTCCAGCGGATACCACCACGCTGCATCCCAGTGCTGCCCACAGGCGTTCAGGGCCGTAAGCAGTACAGAAGGCAATTCCTGCCCGTTGAGCTCGTGCTGTTCCGGAAACTCAGCAGCCGCCAGAACCCCGTACAGCAGTCCCAGCAGCCGATGGTGCAGCTGCTCTGTCAGCAGCTGTCGCTCGCTGTCATTCGGGTATTCAAAACCCAGCGCCTGTTGCACATTGAGAAAACCAGCGGGATTCTCAAGGGACTTTTCCAGAGTTTTAATCGCACTGTTCAGGCTCTCACGCTCGCCGTTATTCAGTCTGGCACCAGCCTGCTGTCGGGATTGCAGAAACGGCACCGGGTCGGACGGATTCCTGGGCAATGGCAGGAGAGCGTTGAACAGGTTGGCCCTGCTTGAAGATTTCCCGTTCTGAAAGATGTCGGTAATGCTTTCGCACAGGTTCTTGCAGGAGACGTCCATCGAAGGCCTCATCGTACACACGGTTTCGGATGAGCCCCCAGTATATCTTTTCGCAGCCGCAGATGGCAGCGAGCCAGCAGCTCCGGGGTCAACCGCGGTGGCAGCCATTTCCAGGCATGCTCCGTCCCGGTCTGCGGATCATCCGTCAGCTGCAGGTGCTGCACATGCAGCAGCAGCGGTCCCCCGACAGGTCGCTGTGCCGAATCCCGCGGCTGCAGCAGGAATTCCAGATCCACATCAGCAGGGCCCGGCACCTGACCGAGCAGTTTCCGTCGAATCTCCACCCAGCAATCCGGGCCGTCACAATGCAGCCGCACGCGGGATATGTCATCAAAATACGTTTCGTCGAAGCACATGTTTTTTTCTCCGGGGCACGGGATGCAGGGATAGTCACCTGCACATGCCTTGATATTGCCGGTGGACCCGCCGACAGATGAAAAAATGTTGCGAGATTCTCAGGTCCTCGAACAGCCGAGTGACGCCCCCGGGAGGGCGAGGCTGGGATGGTGAAACGGTGATAAGGACACTGGCAGACAGGACGAGAACATTCCGCTTTGCCGGCTCTCAAGCGTCTGCCGATTCCAGCTTTTCACCTCACGCAAAGGCGCAAAGACGCCAAGATGAAGTGCTGGGAAAGTGAACATTTCGTCCTGACTTTGCGTCTTTGCGCCTTTGCGTGAGACCAACAGTCCTGGCAACGACCCGTCACGGAAGAGATGTCAAGTGGCTGGCAGAGCGAAAATATCCCGATTTCCCCATTCTCACACCGTTTCACCATCCCAGGGCGAGGCTCCCGCCGAGCCACCCCGCTTCCAACAGGCGTTAATACGAAGCCTGTCCCTGAACCACAAACACACCGAGAGCTCGCGTCGGGCAGCGACACTCTGTGGCCTCTGTGACCTCTGTCGTTCAAATAAGAATACTGCGGCTCAGCAGGAGCTTCGCCCTCCCGAAATCGGCAGCGGCTCATTGTCGCGTTTCGCTCCGCGAAACGTACCGTATTACACCGCCTGCACCACCACCTGCGCCCCCTGGGAGGGCGAGGCTCCCGCCGAGCCACCCCGCCGCCACCGGGCGCCAATACGAAGCCTGTCCCTGAACCACAAAGACACTGAGAACGCGTCGGGCAGCGACACTCTGTGGCCTCTGTGACCTCTGCCGTTCAAAAAAGAGTCCCGCGGCTCAGCAGGAGCTTCGCCCTCCCGAAATCGGCGGCGGCTCATTGTCGCGTTGCGCTCCGCGAAACGTACCGCATTACACCGCCTGCACCACCACCTGCGCCCCATGGGAGGGCGAGGCTCCCGCCGAGCCACCCCGCTTCCAACAGGCGTTAATACGAAGCCTGTCCCTGAACCACAAACACACCGAGAGATCGCGTCGGGCAGCGACACTCTGTGACCTCTGTGTCCTCTGTGGTTAAAAAAAGAGTCCCGCGGCTCAGCATGAGCTTCGCCCTCCCGAAATCGGCGGCGGCTCATTGTCGCGTTTCGCTCCGCGAAACGTACCGCATTACCCCGCCTGCACCACCACCTGCGCCCCCGGGAGGGCGAGGCTCCCGCCGAGCCACCCCGCTGCCACCAGGCGCCAATACGGAGCCTGTCCCTGAACCACAAAGACACTGAGAGATCGCGTCGGGCTGCGACACTCTGTGACCTCTGTGTCCTCTGTGGTTAAAAAAAGAGTCCTGCGGCTCAGCAGGAGCTTCGCCGTCCCGCAACTGCCACTATTTTCGATTTTTTCTTCATCCAGTTTTGGACCTCGGCGCAATTCAGAACTGACGGCCACCAGCTGGTGGTGGCCACGACGCAATTCCAGCTTCAATCAGGAGTCCCAGACCATGTCGAGTGCACCTCCAAAACCAACAACCCCCAGGCCCCCTTTGGCACCAGCAGATCCACCCCCGTCAACCGCCGAACCACCACACACAGAGATGCTGGTGGAAGTCTCTTCCGCGGCGCTCGCTGCGGACCGTCAGCAGCTGCAGGAGGCCGAGCGGCGGCGGATTGACCTCGAACGCCAGCAGGCTCTGGCCCGTGAACGGGAACTGGCACGCTTTGACTGATCCATGAATCCTTCAGGTGCTGCCTGCCATGAACACGATTTCACCAGAGACCGCACGCTGCTGGCTGCGGATTCGCCGGAGTGTCTGGGAACGGACACTCCGGCAGCTTGTGGCCCGGCCCAACCACTGGGCCTCCGGACGCCTCCGCCGCGAAGGAGCGCACAGCGAACTGCTGCTGCTGGCCGATGACCTGCAGCTCTCCAGCACAGTTCCCACCGGACTGCAGCGACCGCCGCTGGATGACTGGCTGGTGCTCATGCACAGTGAAGTTGACGTTCCCACCGCGGATCGGCTGCTGGCACTGCTGCAGCCGCGAGCGGCTCAGTTGCTGGTGGTGCTGGTGCTGGATCGACAGCATCCGGAACGCTGCCATCTGCTCAGCTTTACAAACGGCCGAGCCCCTGGGGTGGAACTCTGTGAAATCAGCGGCTCCGGGATGCTGCAGTTGCAGGCACGGACGCCGGCTGCCGCAAGCCATCCCGCGGAATCCCGACGCAGCAGTCGCACTCGGGGTGCCCTGGGAGCTGACCTGCACGACCGTCTGCGGGCATCGATCGTCACAGTCGTGGGCGCCGGCCGCAGTGGCAGTCAGCTGTGTTTTCTGCTGGCGGGCCTTGGCGTCGGGCGGCTGCGGCTGATCGATGCCGACGTGCTGCTGCCCGAGAATCTGGACGGGATGCCAGGGCTGACGACGGAGGACCTGTATCTGAACAAAGCCGCCGTGCTGGCTCGCAGACTGACGGCCTTCCAGCCGGATCTGACCGTCACGTGTGTGGAACATCAGCTGCCGACTGCGGAAGCCGCCGCCCAGTTGCTCAGACCCTGCAGTCTGATGGTCAGCACCGTGGACAACGATGCTGCGCGCCTGGCCGTGAGTCTGCTGGCAAATCGCACGCTGACACCGCATCTGGACATCGGAACGCTGGTCCGGATGAATTCTGACGGCCGTCCATCGCTCTTCGCCGATGTGCGGCTGCTGCTGCCGGGCTGCTGTGTGTCGTGCGTCGGCGGACTGGCGAACCCTGAGGCAGCGTTTTATGCCCTGAATGCTCCGGACGGCAGCCTGCAGCGCGGTGCCCCGGTGGACTGGTCTGCAGAGCGTTCCGGTTCACTGGTGCATCTGAACACGCTGGCCTGCAGTCTGGGTATTGAACTGTGGCTGCGTCTGCTGCGTGGAGAAATTGAATCGTGGTGGCAGCGGGTCACGTGGGCAGCAGGGGGTGAACTGCAAGTGACCGGCACCGCCGTCGCCGGACAAGCGACGTGCAGCCTCTGCCACAGCCCTTAGCATCCTATTGAAGGGCTCCCGCAAAGCCGCATCCCTCCCCCATTTCCCATCCGTCCCATCGGTCACATCAGTCCCATCCGTCTCATAAACAAATCACACCAAACCGCACAACCGGGCTGGCGGCTTGCCATCAACCACGCCCCGTGTCGCTGGGCGTTGAATCGCAGAAAATCTGCATTAATCGCAGAATCGCAAAGGGAAAAGGGTAAAAGGGATAAAGGACAACTTGTTACTTGGTCCTGGAGAGACGAAGTCCATCTCTATGGTTCCGTTCATACATATTATAATTCCAATACGAGGAGCGGATGTACTGCGCATCCGCATGCCATTCGGCCCCAACCCAGCAGCGAGAAAACGTATAATCTTTATCGACGCCTTTTATGCTTCTGTCCCTGGTGTGGCACAAGTTCTGCATGCATTCACCAACCTGACCGTGACAGTCAACCACTGCAAGCCCATTCGCCGGATAACGCCCAACCGGTACAGTTCCGTTCAGATGAGGCCCTTTCTTCGCCTGGCCATACGGGCGTTTGCCGTCGAAATTCGCTCCGTGCGAGGACATCGAATCAAACTGCTCCTGCCCCTTCCCATTCAGAATCGGCCGCTGCTGCTCGTCACACCAAGGGATGCCAAATTCGTCTGTTTCACCATCTCGGCCTGCCCGGGCACAGGCTTCCCAGTCCTCTTGAAACGGGAGTCGGAACGTCCCGAACGCTCCATGCCCCGTCAACCAGATCACCAGCATGTCGCCCTGATATGCCGTAACCTCGACGACCGGGTGATCATCCAGACGCTGCGCTTCGGTTTCCATGTTCGGCCGATACCACTGCCACTGCCGAAAACGTCGGTGATACCCATCAAACGCTTCGAACTGCAGATTGGTGACTGGTGTCCGCTGCAGCTGATAGTCCGCCGGCAGATAGTGCAGTTTGCTTTTATCCTCAATCCACTGACCGTTCTTTTGCCGCCGCAGTTCAGTTCCGCGGACGCGACATTCCCGCGGATCTCGCGGTTCTCCCTTTGCCCCCGCGTACGGATGCTCCCAGCCCACCGGCGGACACAGGCAGTAGTTGGCCTGCAGGTCCTTCAGGCGGCTGTTGAACTGGTCCCGTCGTGTTTCATATTCTCCGGTTTCCGGTCCCGGCCAGTGCTGCAAAGCCTGAAGCGTTGGTACACCAGCGGATGTCTGTTGCGGCAGCACACCCAGCTCCAGCAGCACATCATCAGGCACCAGTTGCAGCAGCCCGCGATCCTCGGGCCGCCAGTCCTTCCGGAAACGGTTCTGATTTCTGGTGGCAGCGTCTCGGACTCGCGCTTCGAATTCACTCAAAAATCCGTCGTGAATTTCCTTGCAAACGGGATCACTGGTGTTCTCAACCACCAGTTGCCATGCTGCGTGCAGCCAGCGACTGTCACGAACCAGCCACGGTGTTTTGTCTCCGGTTCGAAACATTCGTTTAAGAATTTTGAAGGACTCAAAACATAGGTGCGGCCGATCACGGTCACCACGATCCCGCCAGGGTGATGTGTCATAATAAGTCTCCCACGATTCATTGTCCCGATGCACCAGCCAGCGGCAGAGTTCATCCAGGTCAGCTGGCACTGTCACGTGATCCTGCTTGATGGCAGTCCACAGCAGGAATGGGGCTCCGGCTTCCAGCAGTGTGCGCGCGAGGTGCGTAACGACGCGGGTCTGCTTCTGCCGCTGTGCCGCGGATAACGCAAACCGAATAATCCACCGCCAGCGTTCATCCAGCGCATGCTGCTGCAGGATCCTCGACTGCTCGTTCGCCGGCTGTGCAGCCAGATGCAGCCCGGCAAACCACTCGCAAAAGGAAAAATGCCGCCAGGCAAACTGATACTGAAGGATGCCAGATTCGCCGAGATAGGTCTGACGAGTGGTCAGGTTGAGCTGGTCGAGTGATTCCAGTTCCTTCCGGTGTTGTTTCGCAAATCTGCTGTAGCTGGCGCCGCTCAATTCTCCGGTAAACTGCGCATCGTCAACAGAACCCTGCGTCGCTTCCAGCTGAATGGTTTCCCACGCCAGCTGCGAGAGAAACTCTTCAACCGTCACCAAATCATCCAGAGCAATCTCATGCTGACCTGAATCCGGCAAGCCCCCATGCCCATGCTGAACCAGCATTTCCAAAGTACGGTGGTACACGGCTTCGCGGTTTGGGAGGTTTTCCAGCAATCTGGCCTGAGCCAGTTTTTTCATCTGCTGCAGCAGCACCGGCACCTGCCGCAGCGGTGCCCAGTCATCACTCTCCAGCAATTTATCCAGCAGCGGTGCGTCATCCCAGAACCTGCGAATCCGCTTTTCATCAAACGGATCAACCCAGACTGTCCGCCACGGGATCTGGTCGTAGGCCTGACTTTTTTGTGTGCGGCGAGTTTCCGGCCGCGCCGAAAGCAGCACCGAGCATTTGCGAACGCCGTCCGACTGCAGAAACTTCGCCAGCCGCACCACACCGGTTGTCTGGTCCAGCGAATCCAGCAGGAACACGACCTCGCCGCGTTCGACGACCTGCTGCAACCACGCTGAACGCGTGGTTGCAGGTTCATCTGGCAGCAGCTCGCCCAACAGCCGTTCGGCGAAATCCGCCAGCAAATCGGCGAGCGGTTTGTCCCATTGGAAATCTGATAACAATGGCAGACGCAGCCAGCGACTATTGTCGTCCCGAACAGTGGCCTTCGGCCCGGCGCCCAGCCTCAGAGGGATGCGGGAATCGTCGGCAGAGGCAATTAAATATTCGGCCTCAATCAACAGGGTTGATTTCCCCAGACCACTTTCGGCCAGCAAACGCAGTCGGCGCGGCTCCTTTAGCCGCCCACGAAGTACGGCTTTCACCTGTCTCCGTTCCAGCGGCACCGGCACTTCCGGTGGTTCCTTCTTCAGCGGATCACCCGGTCGCCGTTCCGACAGCGACGAACGCATATACGGCGAGCAGGTTGTCTCCAGCAGCAGCTTTGCACGGGCGGCCAGTTTTTGCTTCACCGTTCGAGTCATCCGCGCATGCCGAGAGGCGCGACCGTAGAATTGATCCAGATTTGACAAACCAATCAGCTTCAGTCGTCCTCGCTGCGGCTGCAGCCAGACAGTGCCATCCGATTCTGTCGTGACTTCCTTCGCTGCCAACTGAAACATCTGATCGCTGCTGCAGGTCAGCACTTCATCAATGCCCGCTTGTTCCAGATCCGCTCGCAGTTTGTCCGGCACGCCGCCGACAACACTGCTGCGTGTGTCGGCTTCGTTGAAATGGTCAGCAAAGTCCGCGGTAATCACCATGTGCGGATCCAGATCCTCCTGCAACCGCAGCGCCCGAAAAGCACAGGCAAACGCCATCCCGGCCGAACGACCGCAGACAGGCCTCAGCAGGGCAGATCGCATGATTCGCAAATCCGCCTCCGGCTGCGACGCATCCCCGAGAGTCCTGCCGTCGTCACCCGCCAGCTGCCACGACCAGCAGATATCAAAATTGCAGGTCTCAATGAACGGCCGAATCTCGCGCCACCACGCCTGCTGCAGTGACTGCTGAAAATCCGCATCGTACTTCAGAAAACCATTCCGCACGGGATCCGGATAGACGGCCCCGCCACCGGCGTTCGCGTTGAAGTTGATTCGCTGTAATGTCAGTTTCCCAAGGACACCGCCATGTTCCTTGCCGAGAGTAAACAGCAGATGCGTGCGGACCGTGTGACTGGGGGTCACTTCCGCCCCGAAGAGCTCCGCACAGGCGGCGGCAGCAGACAGCAGAGCCGGATTCCAGCCACCGAATTCACCGGCCAGCGTCTCAAACGGGGAGACCAGCCCCGGAGCGACAGAATAGAGACGCTCGCGGACCGCCGTATGTCGGAACCGGCCTGCCGGCTGGCAGTCAGCCGCTACGGCTGAATGAAAGAGGTGACTCATTGCACTATCTGAGCCGGCCACGGCCGACTGCAGCCGCGAGGCCGTCTCATATCCCAGCGCCGCCAGCACCAGATCAGCACGGGATTGCAGCAGGACCGATGGGCGAGTGCTGTCAGAATTGCCCCTGCCGCGAATCGTGTCGTCGCAAATTTCCTTAAATTTCCTCCAGTCCGCTCCGGTGAGCACCTCGATCAGTTCCCCTGCCCTCCCGGACTCACGGCCCTGCACGGCCGCCGTCAGCAGAGGACACCGCTGCCCCAAAAAGATATTCCGGAAATCATTCGAGTCCGTCATCGCAAAGGGCAACGCGTTGCGGCTGGCAGACATTTGATCAGATCTCTTTCAGGGAATTGAGTGCGCTGGAACGCAGCTCGAGAGCAGTCTCCCGAGCTGCCTGCTGCCAGCCTTCGCGGATGCTGGATTTCTGATGCCGTCGGACCAGCCGGAATTGTGCCGTTCCCACACTGAAAGTCAATTCCTCGGAGCCAGACCCTCACGAGCCAGGCATTCCTTCAATGATCTGCGTGCCGCCTCCACACGCGACCAGAATGTGTGTGAATTGATGCCCTGCTGCCTGGCCAACTCGTCGGCTGAGTACTCCCCCTTGAATTGCTGATAGGACAGAATGGCTTCACGCTGCACGGGTGGCAAACGATCCACACAACGGCGAACCTGCTCAATCACTTCTTTCCGCTCAGCCTCCTGTTCCGGGGTCAGACTGCGAGTGTCAGCGGGTTCCAGGCTGACGACGGTGCCATCATCAGAGCTGCCGTAAACTGGCAAAGGGCCTGGGAAGCGGCGTTGTTTTCTCAAGAGCCAAAGGACCTTGTGGTGCAGAGTCATCCTCAACCACGCTTTCCAGCGTGGTTCGTCAACCCACTGGAAAACCGGCAGCGCTTTCACGACTTCCTTCAACACCTCCCCGACAGCGTCTTTCGCGAGTTGATGATCTTGAGTCATCCGCTCTGCCGTGTTCTGCAGCCACGGTAAGATCTGCGCGGCGAGTCGATTCCAGGCGTCTTTGTCACCCTGCTGGGCGTTCTTAATCAGCTGTTCAAGCCTGCGGTCAGACGGATTCGGGGTCATGGCTGCACCTGCCCTTCCACGTCGGCAATCTGCAGGGCCAGAACCACGTCCCTGCTGTCCAGTCGTTCCTGAACGGCCGCATCACTGAGATCGACGATGCACTCTGATTCGCTGCCGGGAACCCGCTCCACCAGGCAAACAGCATACTTGACTGCCCCCAACAGTACAGCCGCATGATGCGGCGACAGGAGATGGGCGTCATCCAGGGCCAGTGGTGCGACCTGCAGCCAGTGCAGGCGTTCAGTGCACCCGCCAAACAGGTGGTTCAGATCCTCGCCACTCTCAGAAATCATCCGCACTTCTGCCGCCACCACGCGTCCGTCGGCTGCCAGTCCGGAAAGCAGGATCGGCAGCGGGCAGAGCATTTTCCTTGCCAGCGCCACGATGCGAACACTCCACGGCTCTTCGTTGGCATTCACTCCCCATGTTTCGCCACGGTGTTCGCGAAGCCCGTTAACCTCTGCCGTTTTGCCCTGCAGGGTGGCCGCGGCAAGACTCACCACCGTCCGTGCATCCAGACCTGCCGCAGGCTCGACCGCGGCAGGAGTGGGACGATCGCTCCAGGTTGTGTGCAGCCGAATTCGCGTCAGATCATAAGGATTGCCCCACGCAAGATCCGCCACCGCCAGACTCAGCACTCGACGGTGGGGCGGCAGATTCACGTGCACCCGATAAACACCCTGTTTCTCCGCAGACGGAACAAAACGACAGGGAACCGGAGCCGCGTCGGCAGCCCAGTGCAGCGGCATCGAAATCTCTCTGTCAGCGCCACCGGACGGCAGAAAACCCTGCAGCCGACACAATCGAGCCGATTTCAGAAGCGACTGAAAGTGTTTAACGCCCTCAATCCGTGCAGCCACCTCAGGTGACACCGGTTCGGCCTCAGAGGCCGGACCGTCGCTCTCCGCTCCGTCGCCGCTGGCATCAGTCAGCATGAAATAAAGCTCTTCCAGTTCCGGACGCTCCAGAATCGCACGGAAGATTCGATCTTCCTCGTCCGGATCTGATATCCGGCCGCTCGCATAGCGAGCCACATCGCCGGCAGTCACGGGTTTCATGATGGTTCTCCCAAAGAAAAGTGAAACAGCAGGCCACCGGAATTCAGCAGCCCCCTGTTCCTCAATTGCGCGACACCCCGAAAAAGGATGACGCCATTTTGCCCGTTTTTAAATTTTTTTGAAAACGACCCCTGAACCTCAACCGTCGATCAGGTTGTCAGCAGCCAGGTCGACTGGAGCAGGTCAAACGAAATCAGCAACACATCAACAGACACAAGGACAAAGAACGGAGTGCGAACGCACCGACGCATGGCACAACTCCTGATCTGAAAAACCTGGAAACGGGGCAGACAATCAGGAATTGCGCTGGCCCGAAAAAACGGATGAAACGATTTTGCAAAAATTGCCGGTGGCTGCACTTTTCAACTGCTTTGGCCCCGTGACCTCCGAGTCCCGGCCACATTCCCGTCCGTCTCTCCGCTGCGGCAGCCACCCGTTTTTCAGGCCCCTGCCGCAGCGGACGGATTTTTCGAGGCATGGCTCACATCGATGCTGCGGGGAGGCTGGCGGCTGACTGAGATTGCAGCGGATCCGCAGCGTGAGTCCCATTTGGGTAACCAGCGATAGTACTGACTGTCGCCGCGCGAGGCGGCGTTCGTCGACCTTCGCTCTGCGAGGAGTTGAAGTTCCTTTCGCGGAGCGAAAGGCGACAATCAGAGTGCCCTGGGGCCAGGGCCGAAGCTCGAACCCGGGCTGGCGACTGGCACGGGGGTGAGCGGGGGCAGCAGTTGCATGCGGGTCAGGCAGGCGGTCAGCGGGTCCAGTCGCGGACGTGCCGGTCGGCCGGGAAGACTCGTTTGCCCCGGGCTGGCGGGGAGTCGCACGTTGCAGATGACTCGCCCGGTGCCGTTGCCGCGCACGATTTCCGCGTCGCGGTTGTCCGGATACCACCTGCTTCACAAAGAGACGTGCCCACCGGTTCCGGCACGCGGGCAGGCTCCGCCCCAATGCCCGGTGACTCTGAGTGAAGCCCCCGCCAACCCCGCGACCTCGCGGGGATTGGCTGGATGGCGTGGGACGGTGTAATTCAATTTGATTTGAGCGGGCACAAACTGTAAAATCCGGTCCATGAGCACAGTACTCGACGATGTTGAGGCCTTTCGAAAGTTCGTCCTGGAGCATTCCCGGATTGAAGAGGCTGGTCTTGCCATCGAAGACCTTTTCCAGCGATGGCAGGCGTCTCGCCTGTCGGAAACTGAACTGCAACAAAGTCTTGAATCACTCAATCGAGGACTCGCAGACGTCGCAGCCGGTCGACTCATTGACGCACAGGACGCAATACAGCAGACGCGCAATCGAATGCCGAAAAAGCCATGAGTTTTCGCGTTCGATTCACGGCCGAAGCGGTCCGAAACCAGAACGACTGCGTTGACTGGATCATGCATTCATGAACTGCGGAACGCATTCTTTGGCACACGTCGTGGTCGAACATTCCGCGCTGTTTTTTACGTGGATCAGGACACCGTGATTGTCACTCACCTCCGTGCACCGGACCAAAATCTGCTGTCCAGCCAGGACTTCACAGAGGGTGACTTGCTCTGAATTCGGGAACACCACATTTCAAATCTCCTCTCTGACAGTCTACGGAGACGGCAAGAGGATCGACGTCGGAGTTGATGTCATACAAAAGCCGCTTTTTGACTCCGTGGCTCCCTGAGTAAAAACCATTCGCAGTTGGAAAGCCGTACACCCAAATTCCCGATAGCCCACGAATTTCAGGGCTGCTCCTTGAGCCAGTTGAGGGGCTCCGTCGCAGCTGTTTCGCCGGGTAGTTCCGGATGGCGATGAGCTGCGGGCAAGGTTCGGTGGTGGGCTGGTGCGCAGCAGGCGGTTCGGTTTGTGGCTCAACAAGCCACTGGTTTGCGGCTCAGCAGGAGCTTCGCCCTCCCAGGGAGGCGGAAACATCAGAAATTCTGGTTTGCGGGGCGGGGACCGGCGATATGCAACGCCGGGGAGCAGAGTGCCCATAACGCTGGTTGAGTGCTGCGGCGGGAAGGCGCGGGCATGCGACAAGTTGGTGAGTGATTCAATTCCGTTCTCAAGATCCAGCATCAGAACACCTCTTTCGCTTCGCATCTTACGTTTTTGAGTGCTGCGAATAAGGAGCCCGGCAGCAAGTTCTGAAAAGATGCGGTCGTTGTTTTCTTCGGGATTTCAAATCCTTCGTGCTGAGACCGCGGCAGCAGGAACCTTTGCAAAAACCCTGGGCGTGAACCTCGCAGGCTGTTCATCGCGGGATCCTTCAAAGCTGCACGGGGGATGACTGAGCCGCAAACAGTTCTGTCTGTCAGTCCAGCCACCACCCCGCCGCCGCTTCGACGCGAGACTCGAATATTCCTCAGCAGGTTGCTTCCCAGCAGAGCCTGCCTCCGCTTCTCCGAGCACCAGACAGAATGCCACAATGGCTGGGGCTAAGCAAATTTTGAGGGCAAGGCACGAGGCACGAGGAACGAGGAACAAGGAACGAGGGGCGAGGAACAAGGAACGAGGCGACCGGGGTTCCGGTTCCGATAAAGAGATGTGCACCGGAAAACGAGTCATTTCCCGGGTTTAGCGGTGGATCTTTCGGGGAATCTCCCGAGTTCGGCCAGCATGGATCTAATCGCAATTGCAGCAGGGCGATTTATGCCCAACGCTTCAACCGTACCTCTGCCACAGGGCGACAGGCCAACCACACACCATTCAAAGGTCCACGAAAAATGATCGTCCCAGACCTCGGATCGCGGGTTGAAGATCGAAATTGCCTCACCGGATTCCGGGTCGACGACACTTGTTCGGGCCCCCTTTTTCAGTGAGCACGTCACACAGGCAAAGGCCAGGTTTTCAAGGTTGGTCTCACCACCTGCTCGTCGCGGCTCAACATGATCAATGTGAAATGTGGCTTCCTGGCAGGACTGCGGGAGTTGACAATACTCGCAGCGATTTTTGGCCCGGTCACGGACAAGTCTCGCGAGTTCAGCGGGAATCGGTGTCCGAGACATTACGCTGACCGTTTCTGCACGGCTTCCGCTCGCAGTCGCATGAGTGCCAGCATGTCAACAAGCTGCACCAGAGCCTCTGCCTCACGACGCTCCTGCGACGAAAGGCTGCCCTGTTCGTCCTGACGGTCCAACAGATCCTGCAGACGCTCATGCAGTGCCTCGGGGAGTTGCAGTGCCTGCCAATCTTCAGGTAATTCCAGCTCAACAGTGACTGTACTCATGCTGCTCCTCCGAATCCGTTTGTGCCTGTCCATTCTATCACACGGAAGGAATCGTCACATCCCCCATCCCCGGCAGGCTGGGCAAAGACCTGCCAGAAACACACCGATCCGCGGGTGGCCGAGGCTGGATCCTACCAAAGACTCGGCCTATTTTCCCCCTGTTTTTCACAAAAAGCCTGCCCGGGCCCCCTCGCTTAGGCAACACACCGAACAGCGGGCTTCATAACGTCTTTTGAAACCACGCCAGTGGGCTCGGTGATTGCAGCGTTGCCCGATGGCCAAAGGGCCAGTCGCGGTGACGGCTGTGCTGACCGAGAGTCTGGTGGTGCGTGAATGGTTATTTCTTTGAACCCCGTTCATTTGAAAGCGAGGTGCCGTATGGCAAATCGACCCATTCACGAAATTCGTCTCGGTAAAGTGAAAGCTGCCATCTGGCGGAATGAAACAGACTCTCCGCATCCCGGACGCCAGCGTGCTGTGAATCGCTGATCCAACTGATCTGCGACTCACTGCCTGGTTCCTGAGAGGTCCTTTTTCTTCTGGTTTCACGCACCACCAGACCTCTCTCCATTCGCTGACTCCCCAGCCGCTCCGCCGGCACCTGCCGCCGCGGCCCCGGACAGC
>Ga0209990_10001771_pt1 | contig 17885 bp, 12 predicted proteins | sample NOAtaG_6_FD_187304 | JGI IMG/M metagenome (GOLD analysis project Ga0209990, IMG submission 187304) | Freshwater lake microbial communities from Lake Erie, under a cyanobacterial bloom - NOAA_Erie_Diel5S_2200h metaG (SPAdes) (version 2) | ecosystem: Environmental > Aquatic > Freshwater > Lake ...
GGTCGACCTGAACGGCCTTGCCGACTGGCTGACGGCGTGCCGCGTCGACACGGTGGCGATGGAATCCACCGGCGTGTACTGGATCCCGTTGTTCGAACTGCTCGAGGCGCGCGGCTTCACCGTGCTGTTGGTCAACGCGCGCCACGTCAAGAATGTCTCGGGCCGCAAGTCCGACGTGCTGGACTGCCAGTGGCTGCAGCAGCTCATGACCTACGGGCTGCTCAGCGGCGCGTTTCGTCCGGCCGAGCAGGTCTGCGTGCTGCGCTCGCTGTGGCGCCAGCGCGGCATGCTGTTGCGCAGCCAGGGCCGCCACGTGCAGCACATGCAAAAGGCCTTGACGCAGATGAATGTGCAACTGGCCAACGTCATCGCCGACGTGGTGGGCGAGACGGGGCAAAAGATCTTGCGCGCCATCGTCGCCGGCGAGCGCGACGGCCAGGTGCTGGGCGCGATGAAGAACACACGCATTCATGCCAGCGTCGAGGAGATCGCCAAGAGCCTGCAGGGCAACTGGCGCGCGGAACACCTGTTCGCGCTGAAGCAGGCGCTGGCCGCGTTCGACTTCGTCGGCACGCAACTGGCCGAGTGCGACCAGCAGATCGAAGCGCAGTTGCAGCGCTTGCAGCGTCATGACGGTGAGCCGGCCAAGGGCAAGAAGCGCGGCCGGGCTCGCAATGCACCCAGGTTCGATCTGCGCACCCAGTTGTTCAAGATGTGCGGCGTGGACCTCACGCGCATCGATGGTATCGACGTGACCACGGCGCTGGCCGTCATCAGCGAGACCGGCACGGACATGTCACGCTTTGCCAGCGACAAGCACTTCGCCAGTTGGCTGGGCCTGTGCCCGGGCACCAAGATCACGGGCGGCAAGGTGCTCAGCGGCAAGACCAAGCGCTGCGCCAACCGGGCGGCGCAGGCACTGCGGCTGGCGGCAGCGGCGCTGCGCACCAGCCAGTCGGCCCTGGGCGCCTACTTCCGCAGACTGTGCGCACGCATGGACAAGCCCAAGGCCATCACCGCCGCCGCGCACAAGCTGGCACGGCTCATCTACACGATGCTGACCAAGGGCGAGGAGTACACCGACCAAGGGCAGGCCTACTACGAGGAGCGCTACCGCGAACGCCTGTTGCGCCACCTGTCCCAGCGCGCCAGCAAGCTGGGCATGCAACTCGTCGCCGTCCCGCAACCGGCCTGAAACCTCCCTTGCAAATCAGCCACTTGAGGGGTGTTTCTTAAGAGGCCTCGCGCGCGGTGGGTTGACGTGTTTGAGGCTCAAAGCAGTGACACACCGGCAGCAAACACCAGGATGACTGCCCCAATTAGTGAACTGGCGGCGCCTACAACATTGCCCCAATAGACAAGCCTTGCCATGCCACTGGAACCCGACGCGAGGCCCCTGTCTTCTGTAATTGCCGCGAGCGGTGTGGCAATGCAGAAAGCGTACGACGAAACTATGAGACATAGCGCGACCGACCACGCTAGGGTAGGAGACTTGGCAAGGGTTGGGAGAACTGCCGCAACTGAAAACATGATTGCGGCACCAAGCGACAAGCTCTGATGAGCTACACGCCAAGAGTTTACAACCTGCGCGGATGCATTGGACTTAATTGCTCTTGCGTATGGAGCGCCGAGGAGTAGAGCGAAGAGTAGGACGATGGCCCCGTGGAAGGCGAGATGGTGAGCGGCTGGATTCATTCAGAACGTGGGCGAGAAGAAGTGGTGTGTTGCGAGGCCTAGACAAAATGGCTTCGTGAGTTCAGGCGGCCCGTCCCCCGCAACGCCGTAGGTTGCAGGCCGAGGGCCTGCCGAGCTACACCAACGCACCGGGCCGATCGTCGGCCGGATCGTTGCCAACCTGCGAGGAGACGGGCCATGGACCAATCTAGCACCGTGTACGTCGGTCTGGACGTGCACAAGGACAGCATCGACATCGCGCTGGCCGAGGCCGGCCGCGACGGCGAAGTGAGGCACATCGGCAGCATGGGCGGCGACCTCGTGTCGCTGGACAAGGCGCTGCGCCGGCTCATCAGCCGCGGTGCGCCACTGCACATCGTCTACGAGGCCGGACCCTGCGGGTTCGTCATCTGGCGCCACCTCAGAGCGCAGGGCCTGGCCTGCGACGTCGTGGCACCCTCATCGATTCCCAAGCGCTCGGGCGACCGCGTCAAGACCGACCGGCGCGACGCCATCCTGCTGGCCCGCCTGGCGCGCGCCGGTGAACTGACTGCCGTGCGCGTGCCGCAGGCCGCCGACGAGGCTGTGCGCGACCTGGTGCGCGCGCGCGAGGACGCCGTGCGCGAGTGCCGCAACGCACGCCACCGCCTGAAGGCCCTGCTGCTGCGCAACGGCATCACGTATGCCGGCAAGAGCGCCTGGACGGCCGCCCACCTGCGCTGGCTGGCCACGCTGAAGATGGCCCACCCCACGCAGCAGATCGGGTTCCAGGAATACCTGCACGCCATTACCGAGGCCACCGCACGCATCGGCCGGCTCGAGCAGGCGCTGCGCGATGCCCTGCCCGGGTGGACGCTGCGCCCCCTGGTGCAGGCGCTGCACGCGCTGCGTGGGGTGCAGCTGATCGCGGCGATGACGCTGGTGGCGCAGTTGCAGGACTTCATGCGATTCGCCAATCCGCGCCAGTTGATGAGCTACGTGGGTCTGGTGCCGGGCGAGTACTCCTCGGGCCCGAAGCGGCGTCAGGGGGCCATCACCAAGGCCGGCAACAGCGCAGCGCGGCGCATGCTGGTGGAGGTGGCCTGGCACGACCAGCACAGCCCGCGCGTGACGCCGATCATCGCGACCCGGCAAGAGCACCTGCCCAAGGAAGTCACCGACATTGCCTGGAAAGCGCAACTGCGGCTGAACGCGAAGTTCAAGCGCCTGGGGGCACGGCGGGTGATGAAGACCAAGGCGGTGGTGGCGGTGGCGCGTGAGCTGGCCGGCTTCGTGTGGGCCATCGGGCGCCAGGTGCAGACCTCGGGCTGGCAGGGTGTGCCGATGGGCACGGTCGCTGCCACAACACACTGAACGCACTGAACGCACTGAGCGCACTGAACCGAGCGACCAACACTCAGGGCCCTGACCCGGGCCAACACGTCAGGAGGTGCATCACCGCAAAACCGCTTCGATGCCGCAGGGGGAACGCGGCGCAGCCACGGCCACTGGGGAATCCTCGACAACGTTATTGGTGGGCCCTGCGTGCGCAAGCATGCAGCGCGATCTCAGTCCCTAGAGCGAAGGCAGCCCCGCGACGCAAATCTGTCTCGAGGTATCCAACCCTCGCATATCAGCATGAACAACCGTCGCACATCCTTTACGGGTGGCAACCAAGTGCTCCGCCGCGTTCCCCGTGCGGCAACGGGTTCGAATCAGAACTGCGCTTGCAGAGGGAAAACCGTGCCCGCTTGACACAGAGAAGCCATATCAACGTTGGAGCTGAGCCGACCGAGGAGGCAGGAGCCGACTGGCCGCGCAGGGACGATGGAGAGCTTGGCCCGGAGCGGCCAAGCGGTGCCTGCCGTAGCTGGTCGGCTCGAGCGAATAAGAGGGACTTCCCCGTCCCGAAGCGACAGTGACGTCGCACGGCATCAAGGTGCCACGATTGAGACTCATCATCATCAATCCGTACTGGGAGGGGAAGTTATGTAAGAGATTACTACCGTCGGCATCGACCTGGCCAAGGACGTGTTCGGCATCTGCATCCTCGATCATCGCGGTGGCGTCGTCGATCGGAAGATCCTGCGCCGCGCCGCTTTCGAGCGCTGGGCCGAATCGTTGGTCACGCCCTGTACGGTCGCCATGGAAGCCTGCGGCTCGGCCCATCACTGGGGCCGATTCTTTGCCAACCGCGGCCACACGGCCGTCTGCTGCCCGCCGAGTTCGTGGTGCCGTTTCGCCAGGGCGGCAAGAACGACGGCAACGATGCGCTGGCCATCGCGGTGGCCGCGCGCCAGCCCACCATGCGCTGCGTCCCCACCAAGACCGTCGAGCAGCAGGCGATCCTGTCATGGCACCGAGCACGGTCCGGCTTCAACGACGAACGCACGGCGCTGATTAACCGCCTGCGCCGATTGCTGGCCGAGTTCGGCATCGTGATCGCGCAGTCCAGCGACCAGCTGCTCAAGGCACTGCCCGGTCTGAGCACGGATGACCGGATACCGACGCCACTGCGCGCGATGCTGCTGGAGGCTCGCGAGCAGTTTGCGGCCCTGCAGGCACGCATCGAGCGCTGCGATGTCGAGATCGGCGCGCATGCGCGTGACAACGAATCGGCCCGGCGGGCGCGTGAAGTGCTGGGCGTGGGGCCACTGACCGCCAGCGCCTTTGCCGCCACGGTGCCGGACCCGCGGCTGTTTCGCCATGGCCACCAGCTGGGCGCCTGGCTGGGGCTCACCCCGCGCCAGGCCAGCTCCGGCGGCAAGACGCGCCTGGGCGAGTGCAGCCGGCGCGGGGACGTGTACCTGCGCACGCTGCTCGTGCAAGGGGCGCGCAGCGCCCTGCAGTTGGCACTGGCCAGACCACCGGACAAGGCCACGCACCTGCAGCGCTGGATCGCGGGGCTGTACGCCAAGAAGGGCTATCGCAAGGCGCTGATTGCAATCGCCAACAAGCATGCGCGCATTCTGTGGGCGATGCTGGCACGCGATCAGCACGACGACCCGAAGGCGTGGCAGCGGCATCCGCGGGCAGCCGCGACGGCGGCCACAGCAGCGACACCAACCGCAGCCGCGTGCGCCTGATCTGACGATCCGACTTCACCGCTGCGCCCTGACATAACCTGCAGAGGTCAGACCGAACGTGGGAACAACCCGGCTAACCCCTTGGCCCGCACCCAGGCGGCTGCGCCCGATCAGCGCGACGCCGCGTGGCCGAAAAGCGAATTGGGATCCCGCGTGCGACTCGTATGGTGGCCCGCGTCGGCAAGCACGACGCCACAAGGCCGGTTGCAGAGCTGCAGTCCTCCTCCCGCAGACGAAACGACAGGTGCGCAGTCGACGATGAAGCAGAAACGATTCGCGCTGAAGCTCTCACGCCGCGCCCCGCCATGCTGCCGGGGCCGGCCTGCGCCGGCGTACTCGGTACGCGCCGCGTCAAGGGATCGCTGCGCTTGGCCTGCGGCCGCCCTTGACCCGTTCAACTTCTGTGTCGCGGCGCGAGAGGTAAAACAAAACCTTCGCTTGACTATCTGGAGAAAGTCCTTACAGAGTGGTTAGGCCTCACCGCTCGGACACGGCCAACTGAGTGCCGAGCCCAGCAAATGCTGCAGCGAAACCACGACGCAGCCATGCTTGAACAACCGGGGACTCAATGACTGCTTTGCGGAAGGCGTGTGCCAGGAGACCATAGATGACGAACACGCCGAAGGTCATGGCCATGAAAACCGCGCTCAGCCCGAGCAACTGCAGCAGAGGAGAGGAGGCGCTGGGCTCGACAAACTGCGGCAAGAAGGCGAGGAAGAAGACGGTGAGCTTGGGGTTGAGGATGTTCAGCAAGAAGGCCTTAACTACTATGCTGAGCGCGTTGAACTTACTTTGTGCGGGCTGTACCGCAAACGATGAACGGTCGCGCCAGGTGGTGATAGCAAGGTAGAAAAGGTACGCCACCCCTGCGTATTTGAGCACCTGAAACGCCAGGGCACTTGTGTGCATGATGGCAGCCAGACCAAGAATGGTTGCCAGCAGGTGCGGGAAGATGCCCAGTGTGCAACCAATAGAGGCGAAGAAGCTTGCTCGCCTTCCTTGCGCCAGACCCATCGACACGGTGAAGACGACACCAGTACCGGGGATGAGCACGACGATGAGCGATGTGATGAGGAACTCGGCCGTGAACATGGGGTGGGTCTTTCTGTGAGGCCTAACTGGTTAGGCGTCTTCAAGATCCTTTAGGGACTTGCCATTCTTGTCCTTCCAGGCGGTGAGTCCGTTGGCGCTTCCACCATGGATGACCGCGGCCGCTGCGCTTGGGCTGGAAAACTCAACGTCCTTGGTGAAGGCGTAGACGCCGTCCTGCTCGACCAAGGTCTTCTCCTGAATGAGTCGCCGACGAAGGGCAATCGTGTTGGGGTACTGGCTCTCGGCTGATGGTCGGACCGAGAGAACGGCAGTTGACTTCGCAAACACGACAAAGCCCCCTTCGGTTCGGCGACCGGTTGCGACGGCGTTCTTGATCTTGCAGACTAGGTGAGGCTGGTGCACCGTTGGCTTGGCCGATCCCGCGATGGGGGAGAGTAGATCGGACCCTAGGACCGGAAGGACCTGTCGGATGCGGGAGAGGTACACCTCCATGTCTTCACGGTCTGACTCGGGCAGCTTCGGGTTGGTGGTGTTCGTGTTCTCGAGCTTGTATCGGCCTACGGCCTTAGCCTCGTGGAGAAGCCGGTTCTCGAGGTAGCGAATGTGCGCCTTGGTCAGGTTCTCGTCCTTGCTGACGAAGACGACCACGGACGTCCAGAAGTCCTTTGCTTTATGTTGCTTAAGGCGGTCCCGGATGACCTCCGCTTCTCCGATGTAAGCGAGGTTGTCGCCAGTTTCGGGATTAACGCCGAGCAAGAAGTAGACGCCCGAGCTTTCAGTCTCCTCTCGTGCCAAAAGGTCATCCAGTTCGGTCCGGGGGGCCGCGAGCGCCTTCCCGGTCCAGTTGGACACTTCGCCAACTCGGAGGCGCCGGGCGTCTGCGTGAGGCAGGAAGAGCTTGATGGTCGCCGAGGTCATGAGTGACTATAGGTCGGGACGCGCAGACTCCGGTTCCCAGGACGCCTACTTGATCTAGTCGACTCCGGCAGGATAGCGCGCCAAGTCCGCCAAGTCGCACACGCATTCCAATCCGAACTCGGCACCCCGACTGAGGATCGCCCTTCGAGCAGCAAGCGTCAACGCCATGTCCCCCAGACGTTTGCTGCGGTCACCGCGAACTCGTCGGCGACTGACCACCCGACCCAACCCGCCATCCCCAACCCTGCGCGCCCTTGCCTGCCGAACTCGCTTCGGCAGCACACTCGCCACCGCCTCGAAAGCCTGGGAACCCAACCGAACGAGGTCCGGCACATCGCCGAGCCGTGAGACCGGAACGCGGGTTCGCAGGCCACCGGCCCACTCGGTCAGGCCAACAACGGCGCTCAATGCTGCGCCCAAAAATGCGCCCAAAACTGCGCGATGAACACCCGCGCCGCTGCCGTCCCTTCCCCCTGCCGCCCGCGGGCTGGCCGAGGCCGTCAGCGCGCGCTTCGAGCGCTCGGCGCCTGCGGGCCGGGTTCGCCGAGGCGACCCGCCGCTTCAAACCGCTCGCGGCCGCCAGCCGGCGCCCGGCATCGGCCCTGCAACGACCGCACGCCCGGCCGCAAGCGCCGGCGACCGCGGCATCAAGGCAAGGCCGGCGGCGCGTAGCGCTCGTCGCTGGTCAGCGCGCTGAGGAAGGCAATCAACTGCGCGATTTCGCGGTCGTTGAGCTTCGTGTCCACCAGCATCGGACTCTTGTTGGGGTCGTTGGCGCCGCCGCTGGCCATGTAGCGCACGGCCTGCTCGAGCGTGGCCCCGCTGCCGTCGTGAAAGTAGGGGCCGGAGATCGCCACCGAGCGCAGCGTGGGCGTCTTGAAGGCCGCATTGTCCTGCGCATTCTTGGTCACCGCGCCGCGACCGAGATCGGGCTTGGGCTTGCCGGCCTCCAGGCCGATGTTGTGGAAGTTGAAGTCCGTGTACACGGGCGGCGTGTGACAGACGGCGCAGCGCCCCTTGCCCATGAAGAGGTCAAAGCCGGCGCGTGCGTCGGCCGACACGGCACCCTTGTCGCCCATCTCGTAGCGGTCCCAGGGCGACAGGCCGCTGACCTTGGTGCGCAGGTAGGCCGACAGCGCCTTGACGATGGTGTCCGGCGTCGGCGGGCCGCCGAACACCTTCTGGAACTCGGCCGCATAGGCTGGCACGGCGGCAATCCCGGCCGAGGCCTTGGCCGGATCGGCGCTCATCTGCGCGCGCCAGGCCGCCAGCACCTGCGCCTCCAGCGTGCCTGCCCGGCCGTCCCAGTAGAAGGTGGTGGCGTAGCCGACGTTGTACATGGTGGGCGAGTGGCGCGTGTTGAGGTCGCCGTTGTCGCGCCGCGAGAGCGCCAGGCCGTCGGTCCAGCCCTTTTCGCGCACGTGGCAGCCGGTGCAGGCCATCTTGCCGCTGCCCGACAGGCGCGGCTCGATCCACAGCTTGGCGCCGAGGGCCACCTTGTCGGGCGTGGTGGGGTTATCGGCCGGGCTGGATACCGGGGGCAGTTGCGAGAGCCGGGGTCCGGCGGAGCCGGAGCTGCCCTGGGTGCTGGCGCAGGCGGCCACCAGGGCCAGCATTGCGCCAAGAACGAGAACGCCGAGTGTGATGCGCATAGCCACTATCTCCCTTGGCTTTGTTGTGGGGAGGGCCTGCGCTGTCGGCGAGACGTGGCCGGACTGCGCGTGCCGCAACCATCGCGCCCGCAGCCACGCGCGGCAGCGAAGCCGGCATCTTTCGCCTAGCCGCAGCGCTTGTCCAGACCTGTCTCGCACCGACCCACGGCAAGGCGCGATGCTGCGCAGGCGCGGCCGATGGCCCGACCGACCGGGCCGGCGTCTGCCTATGCGCTGCCGCAGGCGGGGATAATCCGGCCCCCATGAAGCATCTGACCCCCGCCGAGGCCTACGAGCGGCTGCAGCGCGAGCCCGACGCGCTGCTGATCGACTGCCGCACCGAGATCGAGTTCTTCTACGTGGGTCACCCGGTCGGCGCAGTCAACATCGAGTGGCACACCACGCCGGACTTCGAGGTGAACCCGAACTTCGCCGCGGACGTGCTGCGCGAGGCCGGCCGCAAGGAGCGGCCGATCCTGCTCATCTGCCGCTCTGGCAAGCGCACGCTGGACGCCGGCGTCGAACTGGAAGCCCGGGGCTTTACCGACGTGACCAACGTGCTCGAAGGCTTCGAGGGCGAACTGGACGAGAACTTCCACCGCGGCACGCTGGGCGGCTGGCGCAAGGCGGGGCTGCCGTGGGAGCAGATGTAAGCGCTTTGCTTGTACGCGCGCCCTGCGGGCGCGCAGGTGCATGCAAAGCGGTTTGGTTAGAGGGGCTTCGCTCCGGAGCGGCCGCGCGCTGCGCCCCTTTCATGAGGAGCGCCCACCTTTCAGGTGGGCTTGCGTCTCGGCTCGCCACGCAACGCCCGGACGGTTCACGCAACGCAGCGCCGGCAGGCGCGGGCAGGGCGCAGTGCGCGTGGTGGGGCGCCGAAGCGCGCAGGGGCGCTCGCCGCGCGCGGAGCGCGCCACCTTCTCCGACTCGTCGCGGCTGTCTGAGCGCAGTGCGCGCAGTGAGCGCAGCGAACGAAACGAGTTCCGCGACGGGCGAGTGACCCGAGCACTGCAGGTGCGCGGCGGAGCCGCCGCCCCGCGTCGCGCACGGAGCCCTGCCCGCGCCTGCCGGCGCGGGCGACGGAGCTCCATGTCTCAGACAGCCACGGATTCGGTCGATACAACCTGCACAGCCGGCCGCGCAGCGCGAATCAGATCCACCGCCTTCTCCGCAATCATCACCACCGGCGCATTGGTGTTGCCGGAGACGAGCGTCGGCATCACCGAGGCGTCCACCACCCGCAGGCCCGCCACACCGCGCACGCGCAGTTCGGGGTCGACCACCGACTGCGGATCGGACCCCATGCGGCAGGTGCCCGCCGGGTGGTAAATGGTGTCGGCGCGCGCGCGGATGGCGGCGCGGATCTCGTCGTCGCTGCGCACCGCGGCGTCGTACAGCTCGCGCTGCGGATTGCCGCCGTCGAAGGGCGCGAAGGCCGGCTGCGCGAAGATGCTGCGTACCAGCTTGAAGCCCCGCACCATCACCTCGAGGTCGTCGGGGTGCGACAGGAAGCGCGGGTCGATCACGGGCGGGGTGCGCGCGTCGGCGTCGGCCAGCGTGACGCTGCCGCGGCTCTGCGGACGCAGCGCGCAGGCGTGGCAGCTCATGCCGTGGCCCCAGTGGTAGGTGCGGTTGTGGTTGTCGACCATGCCGATCACGAAGTGCAGTTGCAGATCGGGGCGCGCAAGCTGCGGCTCGGTGCGGACGAAGGCGCCGGCCTCGGCAAAGTTGGAGGTCAGAACGCCGCGGCGCTCGCGCCGCCAGCGGCCGATCGCGCGCAGCAGCTTGACGCCGCCGGCCAGCGAGAAGCCGAGCAGGTCGGTGTTGTCGACGCGCCGGTTGATGACGATGTCCAGATGGTCCTGCAGGTGCTGGCCCACGTCCGGCGCATCGGCCACCAGCGCGATGCCGTGCTGGTGCAGATGCCGGGCCGGCCCCACGCCGGACAGCATGAGAAGCTGCGGCGACTGCAGCGCGCCGGCCGCCAGCAGCACCTCGCGCCGCGCGCGCACTTGGCGCTCGGCGCCATCGTGCCGGTAGCGCACGCCCACCGCGCGCCGACCCTCGAACACGATGCGACTGGCCAGCACCCCGGTGAGGACGACGAGATTGGGCCGCCCGCGCGCCGGCTCCAGATAGGCGCGCGCCACGCTCCAGCGCTCGCCGTTTTTCTGCGTGACCTGGTACAGGCCGGCGCCTTCCTGGGTGGCGCCGGCAAAGTCGTCGTTGCGCGGGATGCCGGCCTGCTGCGCGGCTTCGACGAACAGCCGCGCAAACGGGTGCGGGCTGCGCAGGTCGGCGACATTGAGCGGGCCGCCGGTGCCGTGCAGCGCACTGGCGCCGCGCTCGTTGTGCTCGGCGCGCTTGAAGTACGGCAGCACGTCGTCCCAGCCCCAGCCGGCTGCACCGAGCGCCGCCCAGCCGTCGTAGTCCTCGCGCTGGCCGCGCAGGTAGACCATGGCGTTGATGGCGGAGGACCCGCCCAGGCCCTTGCCGCGCGGCTGGTAGCCGCTGCGGCCGTCCAGCCCCGGCTGCGGCACGGTGACAAAGCCCCAGTTGCAGGCATTGGCGCGCACCACGTGCAGCGCCGCACCGGTGGGCAGGATGTTCATCAGCCCGTCGTTGCGCCCGCCGGCCTCCAGCAGGGCCACGCGCACCGCCGGATCCTCGCTCAGACGCGCCGCCAGCACGCAGCCGGCCGAACCGCCGCCGATCACGACATAGTCGAAATCCACTGTCGTCTCCCCGGGCGGCGCCTCGTGGGCGCCCGCCTCGCTGACTTGCATTGTCGCCAACTGCGCCGCCAGCGGCGCGGCGCGACGCCTCGCTTAGAGGGAGCGCTCCAGCGGCTGCCTACAATGCGCAGGCTGGCGCGGCTCCCGCGGCTCCTGCTCCCACCGCGGCCCACGGCCCCCCGTCCCCATGCGCCCGCCTCCGCTCCGACTCAGCCTGCTGGTATGGGGGCTGGCCGTGGCGTTTTACCTTTTCGGCTTTTTCCAGCGCGTGGCGCCGGCCTCACTGGCCGATCTGCTGATGCGCGACTTTGCGCTGTCGGCCGCCGCGCTGGGCAACCTGTCGGCCCTGTACTACTACACCTACGCAGCGGTGCAACTGCCGACGGGCGTGCTGGTCAGCCGCCTCGGCCCCACGCGCCTGCTGCTGGCCGGCTGCCTGCTGGCGGGCAGCGGCGCGCTGCTGTTCGGGCTGGCGCAGCAGGCGGCGCTGGCGGGGCTGGGCCGCGCGCTGATCGGCGCGGCCCATGGTGTGGCCTGGGTGTCAATGCTGGCACTGGTCACGCACTGGTTCCCGCCGCAGCGCTTCGGCACCGTGTCGGGCGTGTCGCTGATGGTGGGCACCGTGGGCGCCGTGCTGGCCGGGCCACCGTTGCGCTGGCTGGCCGATGAGTGGGGCTGGCGCGCCACCCTTGCCGGTACCGGCGCGGTCGGGCTGCTGCTGGCGCTGCTGATCTGGGCGCTGGTGCGCGACGACCCGCGCGAGCGCGGCCACGCCAGCTTTGCCACGGCGGCGGCCGACCAGCCTACCGTGCCGCTCGGCCAGGCGCTGCGCGAGCTGTTTTCCAGCCGCAACGTGTGGCTGCTGGCGGGCGTGAACTCCGGGGTGTGCGGCGCCTTCCTCGCCTTCACCGGCCTGTGGGGCGTGCCCTTCTTCGTGCAGGTGCATGGGCTCGATGCGAAGGCCGCCTCGCTCATCACGACCGCAATGCTGGTGGTGTTTGCCTGCGGCGCGCCGATCTTCGGCGCGCTGTCGGACCGCTGGCGCAACCGCAAGCGGCCGTTTGCGGCAGGGGCGGTGCTGGTGGCGGCCGGCTTCGGCGTGGTCGCGGCCGCACCGCAGGCGCCGCTGGCGCTGCTGGTGCCGCTGTTGCTGATTGGCGGCCTGGGCGCCGGCTCGATGGTGCTTTCGTTTGCCTACGTCAAGGAGTCGGTCGCGCCGACACTTCAGGGCGCAGCCAGCGGGGTGGTCAATGCCGGCGCGATGGTGGGCACGCTGGTGCAGATGCCGGCGATCGGCCTCATCCTCGATGCGCACTGGGACGGGCACATGGTGGCGGGCGTGCGCCAGTACGGCGTCGCGGCATTCCAGATGGGGCTGGCGTTCCTGGCGCTGTGGACCGTGGCCGCGCTGCTGCTGGTGCTGGCCACGCGCGAGCGGCCGCACCGGAGCCCGGGCCCGGCTAGTGCAGCGTGAGCGGCTGCGTCATGAGGCCCGAGTAGCGGTTCAGGAACTCATCGACCTCGTCGGCGGTGGGCTCGCGGTCGATCAGCGCCTGCACGCTGGCGCGGAACACCTCGGCATCCTGCCCGCGCAGGAAGATCTCGCGCCGCAGGGTCTTGTCCATGATCTCGAAGCCGCCGGTCGCGCCGACCGAGCCGGCGGGATCGCTGGGAGCGTGCTGCGGCGCGAACTCGACCACGCAGAAGTGCGGGCTGTTGTAGATCATGTTCATGGTGTGGAGAGTCTCGTGGAGCCGGGCATCCGCGGGCCGGACACCCCATGCCGCCAATCTCGGTCCGGCGGGCCGAAACTCAAGAGGCCACAGCAACCCGCGCGACCGGCCCGCCGGCGGCCGTGCGCGCCACCGGGCTACCGGGGCTCACCGGGGCTCAGGGGGGCTCAGTGGACTACCCTCACGCTGCGCGCTCGGGGATTCGCCCTTGGGGCGGCCCGGCGGGCTCAGTGGACTACCCTCACGCTGCGCGCTCGGGGATTCGCCCTTGGGGCGGCCCGGCGGGCTCAGTGGACTACCCTCACGCTGCGCGCTCGGGGATTCGCCCTTGGGGCGGCCCGGCGGGTCTCATGGCCCGGGCGCCAGCAGGATGCCGGCGCCGAGTTCTCCGCGTTCGATCTGGGCACGCAGCCGCGCGAGGTGCCCGCCCTGCGCCAGCAGCAGCAGGAGGCTGCGCGGCTGCCGCCGGTCCAGGGCGCGCGCCGCGCGCGCGACTGCGACCCGCAACGGCACCTGACCCGCGCAGCAGACGCAGCCCGCCGGCAGCCGGGTCACCGCCACCGCATCGGGTAGGCGCAGCCCCAGCGACGGGCCCTCGACGATCAGCGCCCGTTGCCGCAGCCCGGGCCGGACGACATCGCCCTCGACCGGGCCGGCGAGCCAGTCGTCCACCGCCTGCTGCCGCTCGCGGCTGCCGGCTGCCGCCGCGAGCGTGACGAGCAGCGGGCTCACTTGCGCCAGAACACCGGCGTAAACAGCACCAGCACCGCGAACAGCTCCAGCCGGCCGATCAGCATGGCGAAGGTGCAGACCCAGGTCTCGAAGTCGTTCAGCCCCGCGTAGTTGGTGGCCGGTCCGACCTGGTTCAGGCCCGGACCGGTGTTGTTGATGGAGGCGATCACCGCGGAGAAGGCGGTGATCACGTCCAGACCGGAAAACAGCAGCAGCATGGTGCAGAAGATGACCGACCCGCCCCACACCAGCATGAAGGCGAGCACCGCGAAGATCACGTTGTTCTCGATCGGCTGGCCGCCGATAGTGACCGGGTTGATCACGCGCGGATGCAGGATGCGGGTGAACTCGCGCTTGGCCTGCTTGAGCAGCAGCAGCGCGCGGATCATCTTGATGCCGCCGCCGGTGGAGCCCGCGCTGGTGGCAAAGCAGCACAGGAACAGCATCAGCACCGGCGCGAAGATCGGCCACTGGTTGTAGTCGGTGCTGGTGAGGCCGGTCGTGGTGGCGATCGACACGGTGTTGAACAGCGCGTAGCGCAGCGCCGTGGCAAAGTCCGCGTAAACACCGTTCCACTGCAGGAAGACGGCGATCAGCAGGACCGCGCCCAGCACCACCAGCAGGAAGGCCTTGGCCTCGGGGTCGGCGGCGTAGACCCACGGCGAGCGGCGGCGCCACGCCAGGAAGTGCACCGAGAAATTGATGCCCGCGATCAGCATGAAGACCACGACCACCGCCTCGATCAGCGACGAGTCCCAGTGGCCGATGCTCGCGTCATAGGGTGCGAAGCCGCCCAGCCCCATGGTCGAGCACATGATCATGAAGGCGTCGGGCCAGCTCATGCCGGCCCAGCGCAGCGACAGGAAGCACACCGCCGAGATGGCAAAGTAAATCGCATACAGGCCCTTGGCGGTCTCGGCGATCCGCGGCGTGAGCTTGCTCTCCTTGAGCACGCCGGTGGACTCGGCCTTGAACACCTGGCTGCCGCCGACGCCGAGCATCGGCAGGATCGCCACCGCCAGCACCAAAATGCCCATGCCGCCCATCCACACCAGCAGGTGGCGCCAGATGTTGATCGACAGCGGCAGCTCGTCGAGGCCGGACAGCACCGTGGAACCGGTGGTGGTGAGGCCCGACATCGCCTCGAAGTAGGCGTCGGTGAAGGACAGGTCCTTCAGGTGCAGCAGCAGCGGCAGCGCGGCGAAGCCCGGCAGCACCGTCCACACCAGCGTGACCAGCAGAAAGCCGTCGCGCGGCAGCAGCTCGCGCTTGTAGCGCCGCGTGGCCAGGTACAGGGCGCCGCCGGCCACCAGGGTGATGACGATGGCGTTGTCGTAGCTCGGCAGCGCCGCATCGCGCCCGAAGAACGCAAAGCCGAGCGGCACGAACAGGGTGATCGCAAAGATCACCACGATCGCACCGAGCACGTTCAGGACCGGGAAGATCGAGCGGGCAAGAGCACTCATCCTGCGCTGTGCGTGTACGCAACCGCTTCGCGGTCGCACGTGCACGCAAAGCGGTGGAAATCGGAGGGCTTCGCTCCAGAGCGGCTGCGCGCTACGCCCATCGATCAGGGGCGGCGGCCTCCAGGGCTGCCGCGAAACGCGCGCAGCATACGCCGGGCACCGCGGCCCGAGCCAACCCGATCATCCCGGTCGAGGGCGCGCCCGCGGATCGGGCTTTGGCGTCCGGCCGCAAGCCGCCGGCCTTCGGTGTTGTACGGCCTACCGGCCGTACAACACCGAAGGAAGCCAAAGCCCGATCTGCGGAAACATGTACAGCAGGAAGATGGCCAGGACCTGGATGCCCATGAAGGGCAGCATGCCCGCGAAGATCTGGTTCAGCGTCACGTGCGGCGGGCTGACGCCCTTCAGGTAGAACGCCGCCATGGCCACCGGCGGGCTGAGGAAGGCGGTCTGCAGGTTCAGCGCCACCAGCAGGCCGAAAAACAGCGGGTCGATGCCGAAGTTGTCCAGCAGCGGGATGAAAATCGGCATGAAGATCACGATGATCTCGGTCCACTCCAGCGGCCAGCCGAGGATGAAGATGATCACCTGCGACAGCAGCAGGAACTGGGTGGGCGTGAGCCCGAGCGACATCACCCACTTTTCGACCAGGTCCTGACCGCCCAGCAGCGCGAAGGCGGCGGAGAAAATGGAGCTGCCGACGAACAGCCAGCACACCATGGCACTGGTCTTGGCAGTCAGGAACGACGATTCCTTGACCGTCTCGTACAGCCCCGACTGCTTGAGCGCCAGCAGGCTCCAGACACCGACGCCGACGATGGCCAGCAGGCCGAACCAGTTGGGCATCGGCCCGAACACGTCGGGCAGGCGGAACCAGAACAGCGCGACGACCAGCGGCGCCAGCAGCGGGACCCAAGAGAAGAAGATCCTCTTCATCTTCTCGCTCGGGTAGTTCAGCGTCATGTAGATCGCCGCCAGCACGTAGCCGCCGAAGGCGCCCACGGCGGCCGCCTCGGTCGGCGTGGTCAGGCCGAAGACGATCGAGCCCAGCACCGCCAGGATCAGCACCACCAGCGGGAAGAACGAGGCCAGCAGCATCTTGAAGATCTCGAGCCGCTGGAACGTGAAGACGGCGTAGAACAGCGCGAGCAGGATCACGCCGCTGCCGAACATGATCCAGTACCAGGTGGGCGCGTCCGGGCGCTCGGCGCTGGCCGCAGGCGCAGCGGCGCCCGGCGGTTCGGCCACGCCGCCGGCCGCCGGTGCAGCCGCTGCTCCGGGCGGCTCCGCCACCGCGCCTGCCGGCGCCGGCTCACGCACGGCCCCGGCGGGCTCCTGCACACCACCGGCCCCCGGGGGCTCCTGCACACCGCCGGCCGCGGGCGGCTCCTTCAGGTCGCCCGCCGCAGGCGGCTCCTGCACGCCGCCGGCCACGGGCGGCTCGGCCAGGCCGCCCTCGGCCCTGGGCTCCTGCACTCCGGCACCCGGCGGCTCCTGGACGTCAGCCGCGTTCTTCTCGGCGCCGGCGGGCTCCGCCAGGCCCAGTCCCGGGTCCATCTGCACCACCGCCTCGACCGGCTTGGTGGCGATCCAGTAGGTCTCGGCCATGATGAAGCCGAAGAAGACCACCGGCAGCAGCGTCACGAACAGCGGCTTGACGAGTTCGCGCGTGGCCACCCCGGCGTTGCGCCGCCCGGCCAGGGCGGCCAGCAGCGCCGGCAGCGCCCGGTTCGAGACGGTCTCCGACAGCCGCTGCGACAGCGGCGGCAGCGTCACGAGGCGCTGTTCGGCCGACAGCGGCGGCGCCATCTCGGGCTTGATGTACGCGACGACCATCACGTAGACGACGTACAGGCCGGCGAGCATGAGGCCGGGGAAGAATGCGCCGGCGTACAACTGCACCACCGATACGCCCGCCGTGGCGCCGTAGACGATCAGCATGACCGACGGCGGGATCAGGATGCCCAGGCAGCCGCCCGCGGTGATGGCGCCGGCGCCGAGCTTGACGTTGTAGCCGGCCTTGAGCATGGCCGGGAAGGCAAGCAGGCCCATCAGCGTGACCACCGCGCCGACGATGCCGGTGGCGGTGGCGAAAATGGCGCAGGTCACCAGCGTGGCCACCGCCAGCGACCCCGGCACGCGCGCCATGGCCAGGTGCAGCGACTTGAACAGCTTTTCGATCAGGTTGGCGCGCTCGACCAGATAGCCCATGAACACGAACAGCGGGATCGAGATCAGCACGTCGTTGCTCATCACCTTGAACGTGCTCTGCACGAACAGATCAAGCGTCTTGCCGATGTCGCGGTCGTAGGCGAGCCAGGTGAAGAGAATCCCCATGCCCATCAGCGTGAAGGCGGTGGGAAAGCCCAGCATGATCGCCACCACCACCATCGCCAGCATCAGCAGGCCCAGGTGGCCGCGCGTGATGGTGTCGGCCGCCAGCAGCACGCCGGCGCTGGCCACGATGATCAGGGCCATCAGACCCAGGCCGAACCACAGCTCCTTGCGGATCTTGATCATGTCCGCTCCTCAGCGCGTCTGTTCGGGGTGGCCGACGATCTGCCGGTCGGCGGCGAGGATGTCCTCGTCCTTCACATGCACCATCTGCTTGAGCTTCTCGACGTCCACCTCCTCGACGTCCTCCTCGCGGCTCGGCCACGCGCCCTCCTTGAGGCAGCGCACGCAGCGCACGATCTCCACGATCCCCTGCAGCAGCAGCAGGCCGCCGGCCAGGGGGATGATGAACTTGAAGGGATAAATGGGCAGCGCCTCGGCGGAGAAGGTCTGCTCGCGGATGGCTGCCGAGGCGCGGGCGAAGTCCCAGCCGGCATAGGTCAGCGCGAAGATGCCGGGAATGAAG
>Ga0209990_10001781_pt1 | contig 17827 bp, 12 predicted proteins | sample NOAtaG_6_FD_187304 | JGI IMG/M metagenome (GOLD analysis project Ga0209990, IMG submission 187304) | Freshwater lake microbial communities from Lake Erie, under a cyanobacterial bloom - NOAA_Erie_Diel5S_2200h metaG (SPAdes) (version 2) | ecosystem: Environmental > Aquatic > Freshwater > Lake ...
CCATGCAGATGAATGGCCTCAGCAACCGCGACTGGTGGCCGAACAAGCTGAATCTCGACGTGTTGCGCCAGAATTCGGAACTGTCCAATCCGATGGGCCCTCAGTTCAATTACCTGCAGGCATTCAACAAACTCGATTACTTCGCATTGAAGCAAGATGTAGCCAAAGTATTGACACAAAGCCAGGACTGGTGGCCGGCCGATTTCGGCAATTACGGTCCGCTCTTCATCCGCATGGCCTGGCACAGCGCCGGTACCTATCGTTCGGGTGATGGCCGCGGCGGTTCTCGCGCAGGTCAGCAGCGTTTTGCCCCGCTCAACAGCTGGCCCGATAACGCGAACCTCGACAAAGCGCGCCGCCTGCTTTGGCCGGTAAAACAGAAATACGGCAGCAGCATTTCATGGGCCGATCTCATGGTACTGGCCGGTAACGTAGCCCTCGAAAACATGGGCTTCAAGACCTTCGGTTTCTCCGGTGGCCGCGTAGATGTGTGGGAACCCGAGAAAGATGTGTACTGGGGATCTGAAACCAAGTGGCTCGACGACAAGCGCTACAGCGAAGGCCGCAAACTTGAAAACCCGCTGGCGGCCGTGCAAATGGGTTTGATTTACGTGAACCCGGAAGGCCCGAACGGCAACCCCGACCCGGTGGCAGCCGCAAAGGATATCCGCGAAACCTTCGGCCGCATGGGCATGAACGATGAAGAAACCGTGGCGCTGATAGCAGGCGGCCATACTTTCGGTAAAGCCCACGGTATCGGTCCGGCATCGCACGTTGGCAAGGAACCCGAAGCCGCTTCCATTGAAGAGCAGGGCTTTGGCTGGAAGAGCAGCTACGGCACAGGCAAAGGAAAAGACGCCATCACTTCAGGACTTGAAGTTACCTGGACGCCTACACCAACCACCTGGGGCCAGGGCTTCTTCAATATGCTGTTTGCCTACGAATGGGAACTCACCAAGAGCCCGGCCGGAGCGCATCAGTGGGTTGCGAAGACGAACGACAGCATCATTCCGGATGCCTTCGATCCGAAGAAAATGCACCGCCCCACCATGCTGACAACCGACCTTTCCATGCGTTTTGACAGCATTTACGGCCCCATTTCCCGTCGCTTCCACGAAAATCCACAGGCTTTTGAGGATGCTTTTGCCCGCGCCTGGTTCAAGCTCACGCACCGCGATATGGGTCCGCGTTCCACCTATACCGGCCCCGAAGCGCCGAAAGAAGACCTGCTGTGGCAGGATCCGATTCCGGCATTGAACCATGCCCTGGTAAACGAAAAAGACATCGCTGCCCTGAAGAAACAAATTCTCGCTTCCGGCTTGAGCATCAACGAACTGGTAAGCACAGCCTGGGCTTCTGCATCCACCTACCGGAACTCCGACCGCCGCGGTGGAGCCAACGGAGCCCGCATTCGCCTGGCTCCGCAGCGCAACTGGGAAGTGAACAATCCGGCGCAGTTGACCCGCGTACTGGCGGCCCTGGAGAAAATCCAGACCGATTTCAACAGCCGCAACAAGTCGAAGAAAGTATCCATGGCCGACCTGATCGTGCTTGGTGGTGCTGCTGCCGTGGAGCAGGCCGCAAAGAATGCCGGTGTTACCGTGGCTGTTCCTTTTACGCCAGGCCGCATGGATGCAACGCAGGAACAGACAGATGTCGCCTCTTTCAATCTGCTCGAGCCCATGGCCGATGGCTTCCGCAATTATTCCAAAACGCGCTATACCCTGAGCACTGAGCAGTTGCTGATCGACAAAGCCCAGTTGCTCGCACTCACTGCTCCCGAGATGACCGTACTCGTAGGCGGAATGCGCGCCTTGAACGCCAATTTCGACGGCACCCGCACTGGTATTCTGACCGACAAGAAAGATCAGCTGAGCAACGATTTCTTCGTGAACCTGCTGTCGATGGATACCGAATGGAAGCCGAAGGACGCAGAAAAAGAAACCTTTACCGGAGTAGACCGCAAGACCGGCAACGAGCGTTGGACTGCCACCCGCGCCGACCTGATTTTCGGTTCCGATTCTGAGTTACGTGCCCTGGCTGAAGTATATGCCGCTGCCGATGCACGCGAGAAATTCGTACGCGATTTCGCAGCTGCCTGGAACAAGGTGATGAACCTCGACCGTTTCGATCTGACAAACAAACCCTGACCCGGGCAATAGCCCATCATAACGCAGAGGAGCCCGGCCATTCAGGTCGGGTTCTTTTGTTTTGGTAACCATCTTTTCAATAAATTAATTGCCTTTGCCGATCATGAGCTATTGCTTCCCAATCAGTTGCAAAGCCGGTGGCAACTGATTCTTTCCGGCCCAAAAGCTACGCTGACAGGGAGCAACACAGCCTGAAAATTCCGGATCTGCAGCATCTGCCTGATCGCAAACGCAAATGTGACAAACGTCATAGAATACGGGGCATAAATGCGCTAACTTTGAAATAGGATTATGGCTAAATCCAGGCGCATAGTATCTGTTTTTGTGTTGCTGCTGACCATGGCGGCACCATTGACCATGCGGCTTTGGGTGACGGTGGATTTCTGGATGAACCGGGAAGCTTACAGTGCTTACTTCTGCCAAAACAAGGAAGTGAAGGAACTGGATTGCAAAGGGCGTTGCCATTTGGCCCGCTCACTTGATGCAGGGCAATCGGAACCGGCTTTGCCGCAGCTGCCTGCCGAGACTTTCCTCAGCGAAGCCATGCCGGCCGGGCATTGCGAAATTCCCGGGCCTGCAGATCCGCTCAGGCAGGCTTTCCTTCCTTATGTAACGGCGCTGCACGCTAATCCGCCGACTGCCGGGATAGACCATCCACCGCGCAAAGCCTGAACCCGGTATTTTTCGCCAACCCATTATGGGGCTGTTTTCAGTTGGCTGAAACCTACACCCATTTTCAAGTTTGACACATTATACAGTGGTGCTTTTCGCGCTGCTGCCTCACTAACGCGTATCCAAAGCGCAGTGGGTTCGCGTTGAACCTCCATGATGCGCAATTACATAAAACAAATCAACCATGAAAAACCTCAAATCAATCCTCGGCCTCGCTCTGGCCGCCACCATACTCACACTTGCTGCTTGTAAGAAAGACCCGAAACCTGATCCACAGCCTCAGACAGGCGAAGTAAAAATTGAATTTGAACACGCCTGGGGACCCGATTTCAAACCATTCCGGTTTGATACCGCCCTGGTGCATCCTTCAACCAAAGACACCCTGACTTTTCAGCACCTGCGTTATTATATCACCAATATTCGCCTGCAACGCACCGACGGCAGCTGGTGGGCGCAAGACGAAAGCTATTACCTGGTCGATGCTTCCACCGAAACCGGCAGCCTGCTCAAACTAAGCGGTGTTCCGGCAGGAGAATACAAAGCCCTGTCGTATATGCTCGGCGTCGACAGTGCCCGTAACGTTTCGGGAGCCCAAAGCGGATTCCTCAGCCCGACTTACGGCATGTACTGGCCCTGGACCGGTTATATCAATATCCGCGCTGAAGGCATCAGTCCAACCTCACCCACCAAGGCGTTTACCTATCACCTGGGCGGTTACAGCGGAGCCGACAATACCGTGCGCACGCTGAACTTCAGTTTTCCCGATCAGAACCTGCGCTGCACGCCCGACGGTAAGCCACAGGTGCACATGAAAGTAAACACCGCCCGCTTCTGGCACGGTGGTATCAAAACAGCCAATATTCATACCATCCACGCACCCGGTCCGAACGCGGTGACCCTGGCCAACAATTTCGCCGGAGCTTTTGTGCTGGACCATGTGCACAACTGATCGCATACGGAAAAATGCCGGCTTCCTGCTGTTGCTGCCTCTGTTGGCGGCCTGCGGCAGGGAGCCGGAGAAATCCGTTCCACCCGGGCCTGAATTGCCCCCACATTTTCCCGCACCGGTTTACCTGGCAACACAAAACCCGTATACCGAAGCCGGTATTGCGCTGGGAAAGGCATTGTTCCATGAACCCATGCTCAGCCGCGATGGTAGCGTTTCGTGCGGTACCTGCCACGACCAGGTGCACGCCTTTGCCGACCACAATGTGCCGCTCAGCATGGGCGTCGGGGGTGCAATCGGAAAACGCAATGCCCCGCCGGTCCAGAACATGATATGGAATACCAGTTTCATGTGGGATGGCAGCATACGTCACCTGGAAGTGATGCCCATAGCGCCTATCACCGAGCCGCTCGAAATGGCAGCCAACTGGGATACCTTGTTGTATCGACTCCGCGCATCAGAAAAATACCGCCGCATGTTCCAGGCCGCTTTCGGTTCTGAACAGATCGACGACCAGAAAATGCTGAAATCGCTTGCCCAATACATGGGAACCCTCGTGTCGGCCGGCTCACGCTACGATGCGTATGTACAAGGGAAAGGCAGCCTGGCGCCCGATGAAATGCAAGGCCTGGATATTTTCCGCAGCCAATGTGCGTCTTGCCATACCGAACCCTTATTTACCAACCAGGCCTTCATCAACAACGGACTGGATGTAGTGTCGAATGATATCGGCCGCATGCTGATTACGCGGAAGGAGGAAGACCGCGGCAGCTTCCGCGTGCCATCGCTGCGCAATGTGGCGCTTACCTATCCCTATATGCACGATGGCCGCTTCCGCACCCTGGAACAAGTGCTCGACCATTACAATTCCGATAAATCGGATAAGCCGCTGGCCGATGCGCGCGTTCGGAATATTCGCCTGAACAGCGAGGAAAAACGCGCCCTGATTGCCTTCCTCAAAACCCTCACCGATTACGACTTTGTGAGCAATCCCAAACACGCCCAACGATGAAACGTATTGCCGTTCTTATTCAGGTTTTGGTATTCAGCGCCTTCTCAGCTTCTGACCTGTGGGCCTGCGATGTATGCGGTGGCGGGGGAGGAGCCGGTTATGGCAGCATCATGCCCATGTTCCAGCAAAATATGCTGGGCTTGCGGATGCAGCATAACTTCTTCAGGCATCCGGAAGGACTGAACCGCAACGGCGAAAGCGTAGTGATCAGCGACCAATACCGGCAGGCTGATATCTGGCTGCGCAGCCGACTGTCCAAACGTGTATTCCTCACAACGCTCTTGCCCGTTCGCGAGAACCTGCGCCGGGAGACACAACAAGACAGCCGGATACGCGGCTTGGGTGATCTGCGTGCCGATATCGTGTGGATTGTGCTGAACACAGCCGACAGCACCGGCAGCTTGTGGAAACAGATGCTGCAGCTTGGCGGAGGCATCAAACTCAACAACGGGCGTTACATGCAGCGCATGGCCAACGGCGTGATTGCGCCACTGCCATTGCAAACAGGCAACGGTGCCTTGGGCGGTTTGCTGCGGGGGCAGTATATCCTGCGCCGTGGCCGGGCCGGGATACAGACCGATTTGCAATACGCCGCTTTCAGCACCAACGAACTGAATTACCGCATGGGCAGCCAGGCAACAGCCGGCTTGCGCGCTTTCTTCTGGAATTACCGCGGCAGCCGCCAATACCTTTTCAGTGCGGGGCTGGCAGCCGAGCGCATAGCCCGTGATCTGGAGTATGGCGCATTTAAACCCGAAAGTGGCGGGCGTTTTCTGCATGCACAAGCCGAAGCCGTTTTCTTCTTTGGCCGCTTTTCCGTACAATGCCAGGCTGGCTTACCCCTTATGCAAGAAATTACACCTGCTCAACCCGCAGCCGGTCTGCGTATGGGATTTGGTGGGGCGATGTTCTTCTGAGGTACAACACATGCCGGGAGTGAGCCGAAACAACTTACTTACTTGTTTGCGTTGTACTTTCGGCTGCATGCTGAAAAAACTTCAGACCTCTTTTTGCCTTTTCATTCTGCTGATGGGAATGGGTGCACCAATGCTACCAGCACAAACCGGGTTCTACGGAAGCCTGGAATTAGGCACCCATCAGCGCAAAAACGGAATCCCCGGTGCTATCAACGACTACTTCGCCACGCAAACACTCCACCTGTAGGTCGCATACCAACGCCAATGGGAAAGGAAGTTCCTGCAACATGCCGCCGTTGCGCTGGGTTACAGAAATTTCAACATGCAACTCAGATCGAAACACCTGGCCTTCTACGACAACAGCCATTTCCAGCAAAATCTGACTTTGGGTAATGATGGACTGGAACTCGCTGTCCAGGCTGCACGCCGCGTAAACGACTTTACTACGTTTACAGCGGGTATAAGCGCGCTGTTGCATTTCCCCGGTTCGATGAAGTATGAAACGGAGATGCAGACCAATCCCAATTACATGGATTCTGGCTTGTATCAGTTCAGCGGCTATCAGGTGCGCAGTGCAGCGTATTACAACACCAAAGGGATGCGCCTGAACCCTTCGGTGCGGCTTGGCCTGGAAGTGCGGCTTTCCCAACGCACGCAATTGCTGCTCGGTTACCAACGCTTTCTTCAGCCGTTTGAAGGTGTGTCGGAGGTGGCAACCATGACCGCTTTCAAGCGCAGCGGGGGCTCGGAATCGATGGGTTATACGCAATCGTACGAGCTTCCTATGTGCTATTTGAATATTGGTTTGAAGTACCGTTGGAAGCGCTGAGGTGGCGGTCGCTCCTAGTGGATTGAGCGCAGGGCGCATTGAAGGAATCGGAATCACGCTGCGTGTTTTTCTGTTTGATTTGGGTTAATTTGCCGTTACCATTTACATGACGAAGATGTCGCGCAGTGCCCTTGCATTGCTCTCCCTTCTGCTGCCCTTGGCCCTCCCGGCCTTGCCGCAACCCCGCCACCTGTCCATAGGCCTGCTCAACCAGGTCACTTCTTTTCCTATCAGCGGCTATCCGCAGTTGTTGCGACAGTACCATCCCGGCATCCAGGGTTCGCTGAGCTGGACCTGGAAAGAGAAAGGCCGCATGGCACTCATCCAGGAAGCGCACCTGGGTTACCAATACCACCGCCACGTGCAACATGGTGTTTCGCTCTACTCCAGTTTCGGTCCGCAATGGCGTTTCGGCAACTGGAGCGCCGGACTGGCATTGGCTGCAGGCTACTGGCACAGCATTCCAACCGATGGCGTGTACCGCAGCAAGGGCGATGGCAGCTTCGAGCGCACGATGCGCTTCGGGCGGCCCCAATTGGTCGGCGGATTTCAATTGCAGGCCGGCTATACCACGCCCGGTTTAACGCAATGGTTCTGCCGCATCGAGAGTTTGTTGCAGACGCCTTTCGTGCCCGGTTATGTACCTGTTTTGCCGCTCAACCGCCTGCATGTCGGTGTCCGCATCCCGATTCAGTTTAAACAACCTTTGATCCTGCCATGAAGATGAACCTGCGCACTTTTACCTGGCTCGGCCTGGCAGTCTTTGCTTTCGGTCTGACAGCGTGTGAACGCACCGGGGCCGATCCCGGTATTGCTTGCAGCAAGCTAAACGATACCGCTGCGCCGCATCCGGAGGCAGCACAGTATGAAGCGCTCTTGCAGAAATACATCCGCCTCGGCCTCCCCGGCATTGCCGTGCGGGTGGAAGATGGCCGCGGTATCTACACCGGTGCCGCCGGGCTCGCCGATATCCGCGGAGGTATCAACTTCACGCCCTGCACGGTGAGCAAGCTCGGCAGTGTCACGAAACCCTTTCTGGCCACATCGGTATTCCGTCTGGCCGAACAGGGACTGCTTGACCTCGAGGCTCCGGTCGCTGCGTATTTCACAGCCGATCAACGCAAGCGGGTAGCCAATCTCGAGCTGGTAAGCCTCCGCGATTTGCTCATGCACCGCACCGGCATCCCCGACCTCATCGCGCAAAGCACCTATTACCTCGACGTGCTGAACCGGCCGGACGGAAAACGCAGCGCCGAAGACCTGTTGAAATTCGTATACGACTTACCTGCCGATTTCGTACCCCGCAGCCGTGCAGTGTATTCCAATACCAATACGCTGCTCCTTAGCATGGTGGTCGATGCCATCCGCCCCGGCGGGCACGACCACGGCTGGTGGATGCGCAAGCTGGTCTTCGAACCCGTCGGCATGGGCAATACCTGGTACCGCGGCTATGAATCCGTGCCCGGCCGCGTCGCCAAAGGTTATTTCGACCTGTACCAGAACGGCGCGCTCACCGACGTAACCGGTCTCGTTACCGGGGATGGTCACGGTTTCACCGGCGCTTTCAGCAATGTCTACGACCTGCATCGATTCCTCCGGGCATTGTTCGTCGATTCGACCTTGCTCAACGCTGCTTCGCTGCAACAGATGCAGGCCTGGCAAACGGTTGATGCCGAACACCAACTCGGCGCGGGCCTCATCCACGACTACTTCGACAAACCCATACCGGGGGTCGGGCATTTTGGCGGCGATTTCGGATACGCAGCCGGCGCCCATATCTTCCCCGGTGCCACGCACCCCCAACGCGGTCCGCGCAGCATCAGCTTCTGCGTCAATTACGGTACCAACGGCGGTAGCGCATTGCGCGATGTGTACCTGCAATTCCGCAACGAATTGTACGCGCTGGTGATGCGGCCATAAACGCCTGCATACGCCCGGTTTATGCACCTTTTTCGGACGCGCCTTCATCCCGCATCCGTACAATTAACCTTGCAAATTGAAACCCTGACTTTCAATTTGCAAGGTTAATCTCACTGTTGGTTGGAGATAACAGACCAAAACGAAAGGTTCGCTTTCCGCTGGTCGCTGCGGCGTACATTGTGCTTGTTCACCGAACCCGCTGCGTCCGGACCCGCCCTTCCGCGGGTCGTATAGCCTGGTTTAACGCATGGTATGCCTCCCGACCCGCCCTTCTGCGGGTCGTATATCATAGCCCGGGGAATTTTATGCGTTCCCGACCCGGTTTACCGCGGTCGTATATCAAGGCCACCGAAAGGAAGGTGTCCAAAACATGCCGTCTCAAACACATGTTTATATGTTCGAATAATATTCTTACCGAATATGCGGTTTCCCGACCCGCCCTTCCGCGGGTCGCATATCATAGCCCGGGGAATTCTATGCGTTCCCGACCCGGTATTACCGCGGTCGTATCAGCTCCCCGTCAATGCGCTGAGCTCCGTCTCCGCAACCCGCAAACGCAACAAAGCATCTGCCAACGCCAGCTGCAAATCGTTCTCGTTCCGCAGCGCCTCATTCAATTCCAGCAACAAAGCTGCCCCCGCGCGGTAACGCGCTTCCGTCACCTCGCGCGCCTGAACAGCCGTAGCCAGTGCCTTCGCTGTCTGACGGTACACCTGCCGCGCCGTTTCCAACCGTATCCATGCCTGCCGGATATCCGATTCCAGGCTGCGGTTCAGTTCTTTGTATTCCAATGCAGCATTCTCTCGCTGCAAACCCGCAACCTTAATCTGGTTCCTCACCACGCCTCCGCTGAAGATATTCCAGCTCAGGTTCAGCGATCCGTTGAAACCGTAGCTTTGGTTCACCAGGAAGAAACCATCCGAGTTGCGGTTGGTATTGTAGTTGAAGCCGGTACCGGTGCGCAGCTGCGGCCAGCGTTGGCTTTCCCACTCGCGCACCTGCAGCGCAGCCAGTTCATAATTGATTTTTACCGCCTGCATAGCCGGATTGCGGTTGATGGCCGAAGTCCAGTTTTCCAGGGCTGATTGTGGCGGAAGCAGCGTATCGTAATCCAGCCTTTCCGGCAAACGGTCTGCAGGCACAGCCATTTCAAAAGCCAATGCTTCGCGTGCTTCGCTGAGCCGACCGGCCTGCTGCGCCACCTGGGCTTCCCATGCCTGTGCTGCCGTTTGGGCACGCATGGCTTCCACGGCGGCAACCGTTCCCGTCAGGCTGCGCTGATCGGCCAGTTCGGCCAAGGCTTTGCTGAGGGCCAGTTGCTTCTGCATATAGGCCAGCACGGCCTGCTCGCGCGCCGCACCGTGAAATGCCAGCCGGGTGGAGGTGCTGATACGTACCGTTTCTGCAAAAACACCCTGCTCGCCCAGGTTTTCGAGTACCTGAAGGCGATCGCGCATCACGAACATGCGCATGCCGTCGAACAAGGTCCACGATGCGCCGATGTTGGCATTGGCGTTATTCACCTGCACGCCGTCGCGGCGGATCACCGTGCCGTTCGAAAACTGCTGGTCAATGCTGGTTCCGGAAAGGCCAAGCCCGCTGCCCAGGCTTACAAAAGGCAACATGCCCGCCATACCCGGATTGTTCTGCAGGCGCGCCATCTCGGCTCCGTTCCGCGCGATTACCAGCCCCAGCCGCAGTTGCAATGCGCTGTCGAGTGCGGCATTCAGGCTGAGCTGCGCCTGTGCCGGCCCGGCCAAACCGAGCAAGGTCAAGATGATCAATCCATTAAATTTCATCGTCGTCTTCATCGTATCCTGCCAATTCAGGTGAAACATGTTTGCGCGCCAGAAGCAAGTATGCCGCCGGCACCACGAAAAGGGTCAATACCAAAGAAAAAGCCACACCGCCCATCACGGCAATGCCCATTCCCATGCGACTGGCGGAAGCGGCACCAAAGGAAGCGGCAATCGGCAAAGCGCCCAGCATGGTTGCCAGGCTGGTCATGAGGATCGGCCGCAGGCGCATCACGCTGGCTTTGAGGATGGCGGTGTATTTGTCTTCACCCCTCAGCCTGCGCTGGTTGGCGAATTCCACCATCAGGATGCCGTTCTTCGTCACCAGTCCGATGAGCATAATGATCCCGATCTGGCTGAAAATGTTCAGCGTCTGGTGGAAATACCAGAGCGCAAACACGGCTCCGGCCAACGCAAGGGGAACCGTAAGCATGATGATCAGCGGATCGGTAAAGCTTTCAAACTGCGCCGCCAGAATGAGGTAAACCAGCAGCAAGGCCAGCATGAAGGCCATGAGCAGGTTGCCGGAGCTTTCCTCAAAATCGCGGCTCGGTCCGGTAAGCGCTGTGCTGAAGCGGTCGTCGAGCTGTTTTCCGGCATGCGTCCGCATTGCCTTGATGCCGTCGGCAATGGTTTTGCCTTGCGCCGGACTGGCCGAGACGGTGGCAGACATGTAGCGGTTGTAGTGGTAGAGCTGCGGCGGACTGCTTTCCTCTTCCATCTTCACCACGTTATCGAGCTGGATGAGTTGTCCGCTTTTGTTCCGCACGTAAATACCGCTCAGGTCGGAGGGCGTATTGCGGTTCTGGCGTTCAAACTGACCGATCACCTGGTACTGGCGGTTGTTCATTGGGAAATAGGCCATGCGCGGTGTCGAGAAAGCCAGCTGCAGGGTCTGGGCGATATCGAGCACGCTCACACCCAGGAGGGCCGCTTTTTCCCGGTCGATGCTGAGCACCAGTTCGGGCTTATTGAATTTCAGGTTGACATCGACAGCGGCGAAGGTTTTGTCTTTCCGCACTTCGTCCATGAAGGCAGGGAGCTTTTCCTTCAGCGCGTCGAAATTCGGCGCCTGGATCACGAATTGCACAGGCAGGCCGCCGAAACCACCGGTCGAAATGGTCTGTTGTTCGATCACAAAAACCCGCGCATCGGGATAACGTGCCGCCTGACGCGTCACGTAGCGGGCGATCTGCGATTGTGTGCGCTTGCGTTCTTCCGGGTCTTTCAGCACCAGCCGGATGAAACCGGTATTCGATGCTCCGGAGCCGGCAAAACTGGGCGCCGTTACAGCAAGGATGACCTTACTTTCCTTCACCGAATCCTGCAGGAATGCCGTAAACCGGTCCAGGAAAGCGTCGGTGTATTCATAGGTGGCACCTTCGGGAGCGGTGATGCTCATGCGCATCCAGTTGCGGTCTTCCAGCGGTGCGAGTTCGCTCTTGAGCTGCCGCCCGAGGAAGAAAACCGCGCTGAAACAAACGCCGAGGATTACCAGGGCCAGCCAGCGCCGGCGCAGGAAAGCCGCCAGCCGCACTTCGTACCAGCGGTTCATGCCGCGGAAGAATGGCTCTGTGCGTTCGTAAAACTTGCTATGCCCTTTGTTCTTCCGCACCAGGTAGGCATTCAGCATCGGAGTGAGGGTGAGCGATACGAAGGCAGAAATCAGCACGGCGCCGGCCAGCACCACACCGAATTCCTGGAACAATCTTCCCACAAAACCCTGCATGAAGATCACCGGAAGGAAAACTGCGGCGAGGGTGACGGAGGTAGAAACCACAGCGAACAAAATCTCAGCAGAGCCCTTGATCGCGGCTTCCACCGGCGCCATGCCTCGCTCCACCTTGCGGTAAATGTTTTCGGTTACCACGATGCCGTCATCCACTACCAACCCTGTGGCCAATACCACGGCCAACAAGGTGAGTACGTTCACCGAATAGCCGAGCAGGTACATGAGGAAGAAGACGCCGATCAGCGAAACGGGGATGTCGATCAGCGGGCGGAAGGCGATGAGCCAGTCGCGGAAAAAGAGGAAGATGATGATCACCACCAATACGATGGCAATGAGCAGCGTTTCCTGCACCTCGACCAGCGAACGGCGCACGAATACGGTATTGTCGAGCGCGATATTGAATTCGTAGTCTTCGGGAACAATCTTCTTGATCTCCGCGAAGCGTTTTTTGAACTCATCGGCTATGTCGATATAATTGGCTCCCGGCTGCGGCACGATGGCCAGACCGATCATCGGCACACCGGCGTTTTTGAGGACAGTTTCTTCGTTTTCAGCCCCCAACACAGCGCGGCCAATATCGGCGAGGCGCACCACGCGGCCACCGGTTTCGAGCACCACCATCTGGTTGAATGCTTCTTCGCTGCGGTAACGGCCTTGTGTTTTGACCGCCAGTTCGCTGGTATTGCCGGCGATCTTGCCTCCGGGCAGGTCGATGTTTTCACGGTCGAGCGCGCGTTGGATATCGATGGGCGTGACGCTGTGGGCGGCCATTTTCACCGGATCCATCCACAGGCGCATGGCGTAACGGCGCTGCCCCCAGATCTGGATGGAACTCACACCGGGTATGGTTTGCAGGCGCTCTGCCACTACGTTTTCGGCGAAGTCGCTTACTTCCAGCGGATTGCGTCCGGCGCTTTTGAGGGTTAAGGTGATGATGGCGTCGCTGTTGGCGTCGGCCTTGCTCACCACGGGCAATCCGTCGATATCGCGTGGCAGCGAACGCACGGCCTGGGTGGTTTTGTCGCGTACGTCGTTGGCCGCGGCTTCCAGGTCGGTATTCAGGTCGAACTCTATGGTGATGACGCTCGAGCCGAGGTTGCTGGCCGAAGAGATGGAGCGGATGCCGGCGATGCCGTTGATCGCCTTTTCGAGCGGTTCGGTAATTTGCGATTCCACCACATCGGCATTGGCGCCGGCGTAGTTGGTGCGCACCGTGATGACAGGTGGGTCGATGGAAGGAAACTCACGGACGCCGAGATAGCGCATCCCGATGAAGCCGAACAGCAAGATCAGCAGGTTCATCACAATGGCCAGCACGGGCCGGCGGATACTGAGCGAGGAAAGCGACATGGGCTCAGCGTTTGCCTGTTGGTTTTACCTGACTTCCCGGACGCAGCCCGAGCAAACCGCGCACAATGACGCTGTCGCCGGCCTGCAAGCCGGAAAGGATTTCCACCCTGCCGGCATTGCGCAACCCCGTTTCCACGTCGCGGGCCACGGCCTTTCCACCTTCCACCACATATATCTGGGCTCCTTTGAGCACTGGAACAAGGGCTTCTGTGGGCACATTGACAGCCCGGGCATCGGGCCGCGTCTGCAGCCACACCTGGGCGAACATGCCGGGTTTCAGACGCGTTCCGGGTTGCAGCACGCGCGCCCTCACGGCCAAGGTCCGTGTGGCGTTGTCGAGGCTTCCTTCGGTAGCGAAAACCACCGCGCTGAAGGTGTCTTTGCCGCCTTCGGCCAACAAACGCACCTTGTCGCCTTCGCGCAACGATGCGGCGTAGCGGGCAGGCACGGAGAATTCTACTTTCATGCCATCGGTTTTCGTAAGGGTGCCGAGGATGTCCTGGCTGCTGACAAAGCTGCCTTCGCTGACCCGGCGGAGGCCGAGTTTGCCTGCAAAGGGCGCGCGTATTTCGCACAACGCCAGCCGGGCCTGCACGCTTTCGCGGTCGGCTTCCAGACTCTTCAGCGTTTGCTGTGCGTTTTCGTATTCGTCGGCACTGGCACCACCGAGCGGTTTCAATGCGGCCAGGCGCTGTTCGCGCTGTTTGGCGAGTTGTATCTGTGCTTCCAGCTTCTGCAGCTGGGCCTTGAGGTCGGCGTCGTTGAGCCGCGCCAGCAACTGGCCTTTGGCTACCATGCTGCCTTCCGGCATCTGCAGCCAAACGATGCGGCCGCCGGTTTCGGGGCGCAGGTCAACCTGTTCTTCGGCCAGCAAGCTGCCGGTTACAGAAGCATCGCCTTCCAATCCGCCCGATTGCACCAATTCCACCTGGACGGGTGCAGGCGGCTTATTGCCAACCGGGCCGCCTTTTCCGGCTTCGGCCCCTTCCCCCTTAAACACCCAAATGCGCAGGGCAATGGCCACCAGCAAGAGCAGGATGGCGATGCTGATTCCGCCTAACTTCTTCACGCTGATCAGAATTTACGGGCCGGTGGGAAGAGGTTGCTGCGCCGGGCTTCGGTTTCGCGTTGGAAGGCCGCCCATTCCGTCTCAAAGAAACGGTTGATACGGCTGCATACTTTTTCGGTTTCTCTTTCGGCGGTCCGGATGGCGTTCATCGCGTTCTCACCGGGTGCGTTCTCACTCTGCATGGTCAAACTAAACGCTTCCCAGAGGTAATGGTTCAGGCGCAGGGTGGCGTCTTCGTAAGCCCGGAAATCGCGGGGCAACATGAACAGCAGCTTCAGGTTAGACAGGCTGTCCTGCATCACTTTCACCTTCTTATCCAGCTCCTTCCGCACGCTGTCGGGTGCCAGCCAGAAAGATTCTTTCACGGCGGCGAGGGTCTTTTCGGCCTTTTTGAGCGCTTCGAAGGCTTCGTAGGCGCGGTTGGCAGTGGGCTTGAATTTCTCTACAGCGTCTATCAATCCTTTGTGGGCAGCGGCATCCCAGTTTTTGCGCGGATCAGCTTTCACCGTTACCCAGGCAGAATCGGCCGAGCCGCCATTGCGCAATACGAGCTTGTAACGGCCCGGCGGAACCGCCATGCCTTCGGGCAAATCGGCGTTGTCTTCGGGCGTGTAATGGGAGGGGAAGCGGAAACCGTCGCCCATCAAACGCCAGTGGATTTTATAAAATCCGCTGGAGTCGTGCTTGAAGCGGTGTGTGCGGATCTTGCGTCCGCTTTCGTCATAAACTTCACCGGTGATGGAAATCTTATCGGCCTTGGCATCTGTTTTCTTCACCCAATACTGCAAAGCTGCGCCATAGGGCTTATTGTCGCCTTCGTAGAAAGCATCGGCCGGGAAACGCATGCCGGCAGGGCGGTTATAAGCTGCTAAAACGGCATCAGACACAGGCAACAATCGGATATCGCCGGAGAACATGCCGGTTCCCTTGCGGGCGTATTCGCGGAGCGGAAGGATCTGATCGATCACCCAGACAGAGCGGCCGAAAGTGCCAATCACAAGGTCGTTTTCACGGGTCTGCAGCTGCAGATCGCTTACAGGAACAGCCGGGAAATTATTCTTCCAGCGCGTCCAGGCATTGCCGCCGTCGAAACTCACCCAAAGGCCTTGTTCTGTACCGAGGAATACGAGTTTTTCTTCTTCCGGATCCTGCAATACGCTGAGGCAGTGGCCGCGCACTTTCTTGCCATCGGCCATGCGCTTCCATGTCTGACCGAAATCGGTGGTCATGTACAAATAGGGTTCCCAGTCGTTCTGGCGGTAATTGTTGATCACAACCCAGGCGGTTCCTGCGGTTTTTCCGGGCTGGATAAACGGAATCCATGCGCGTTGCGGAGCACCGGGCAGGCGGGCGATGAGGTTGGTCCAGGTTTTGCCACCGTCGCGGGTGAGCTGCAGGTTGCCGTCGTCGGTGCCAACCCAGATCACCTGCCGGTCTGCAGGCGAAGGCGCAATGGCGAGGATGGTGCAGTGGTTTTCGGCATCCGTAGCGTCGATGGTGAGCCCGCCGCTGAGCGCCTGTTTCTGCTTGGCGGTGTCGTTGGAAGTAAGGTCGGGGGAAATGATTTTCCAGGTTTTGCCGCGGTCTGGACTGTAATGCACAAACTGGCTGCCGTAATACACGGCATCGCGTGCAAAGGGATCGGGAGCAAGGGCCGCATTCCAGTTGTAGCGAAGTTTGAGGCCTTCGGGATGAACCGGGCGGATATTGTGGGTCTTGCCCGTGTTCAGGTTGTACAAGGCGAGGTTGCCTCCCTGCGACATGGCATATCCGATTTTTCCGTCTTCCGTAACCGGAGCTACATCAAAGCCGTCGCCGAAATACACTTCCTGCCAGTCGCTGTTGCGGATGCCACCCTGGCGCCAGATATAGCCAGGCCCGATCCAGCTGCCGTTGTCTTGCAGGCCGCCGTAGATATTGTAAGGGATCTGGTTGTCGACGCGTATGTGGTAGAACTGCCCGAGCGGAAGATTTTCCGCAAAGCGCCAGGTATTGCCGCCGTCGTAGCTGATGTTCAGCCCGCCGTCGTTCCCGTTGATCAGAAAATCGGGATTGTCGGGATGGATATACAAGGCGTGGTGGTCCGGATGCACATGGTTCCAGTCGGCCAGTACCTGCCAGGTTTTTCCGCCGTCTTCGCTGCGCGATATCTGACTCCAGAGACTGTAAATGCGGTTTTCGTTTTTCGGGTCACAGTGGATTTCGTTGTAGTAGAAGGGGCGGTTGCCGAGGTTGGCATCGTTGGAAAGTTTCTGCCAGCGGTAGCCGCCGTCGGTGCTGCGGTAGAGGTCGATGGTTTTCGATTCCACGATGGCATATACGATATTGGGTTTGCTGCGCGAAACGGTCAGGCCGATGCGGCCGAGGGTTCCGGCAGGGAGACCGTCTTTGTCCGTGCGCCGCGTCCAGGTCTTACCGCCGTCAAGGGTCACGTACAAGCCGCTGCCCGGTCCGCCGCTGCGGAATGTCCAGGGTTTGCGCTGGTAATCCCACATCGCTGCGAAGTACTTATCCGGATTCGATGGGTCGGCTACAAGCTCAGCACAGCCCGAGGTATTGTTGGTGAAGAGCACGCGTTCCCAGGTTTTTCCGCCGTTGGTGGTTTTGTACACACCGCGTTCTTCGGAAGGGCCCCAGGCAGCACCATGCGCCGCGACATAAACGATATCCGGATTGTCGCGGTGGATGAGGATGCGGTGGATGGTGCGGGTATTTTCCAGCCCCATCTTCGTCCAGCTCCTTCCGCCGTCGATGCTCTTGTAAATGCCGTCGCCGCTGTTGTGGCTGTTGCGCGGATTGCCTTCGCCTGTGCCGGCCCATATCACAGCGGGGTTGTTCTGTTGGATGGCTACGGCGCCGATACTGGCCACCGGCTGTTCGTCAAAAATGGGTTTCCAGGTGATCCCGCCGTCGTCGCTGCGCCAGGCGCCACCGCTGGCCGTGCCGATGATGATGGTATTGGGTTGGGAACGCACCACGTCGATGGCGGTGACGCGGCCGCTCATGCCTGCCGGACCGACACTGCGCGGTTTCATGGCCTGCATCAGGGTTTCCGGGCCGGTTTGTGCTGTAAGTGGAAGGCTGCTGAGGGCCCATCCCAAAGCTAAAAACAGGATACGCATTGGGCAAAGATACAGCCCGTTCCCGCCCTGCCTAATGCCGGAAAACGCAGGTTATCAGTTTTTTCTAAGGCTCCATCGACCGGAAAGGAAGGTGTCGGCGATGGTGTAAACGAGCCAACCAGCCGGTCCGGCCATGAAAACCATCGCCTGCACCGGAACCACCCAAACCTTGCTGTAACCTTTGTGGTGCGCCTCCAGGCCGATGCGGGCTCCGATGAGCAAATCGAAGGCGAGGTAATGGAGCCAGCCGGCCAACAACACTCCATCTTGTGAAAACAGCTTTTTTACTTCGGCCAGGCTGCTGAAACCACC
>Ga0209990_10001782_pt1 | contig 17824 bp, 10 predicted proteins | sample NOAtaG_6_FD_187304 | JGI IMG/M metagenome (GOLD analysis project Ga0209990, IMG submission 187304) | Freshwater lake microbial communities from Lake Erie, under a cyanobacterial bloom - NOAA_Erie_Diel5S_2200h metaG (SPAdes) (version 2) | ecosystem: Environmental > Aquatic > Freshwater > Lake ...
TGTCACCCTCTGCCAGCCCTTCGAGGATTTCAGCCTGCGATTCGGTGCACTTCCCCGTAGTCACCTGTCGTCTCTGCAGGCCGGTCGGGCTCGCCAGCAGGACTTCAGTCTGCGGACCGTTGCGAAAAACCGCCTGCACCGGGATCTGCAGCACCCCCGGACGATCCTCCACCAGAATCTCACACGTGGCTGTTGTGCCGAATGCGATGCTTGCAAGGGACTCTTCCGAGCCCAGCAATTCCAGCTGAACGGCATTGAACAGGTCGTTGGGTGCAAACCACGAGATTGGTGATGGGATGGGGGCGATCCATTTGAGTTCTGCTGACAGTTCCAGTGTCGGCAGCGTGGGAATTCGAACCACGGCCGGAAGCCCGACGGACAAGTCGAACACCTGTGTTTCACTGACCCGGCCAGCCACAATCATGCGATTACGACCGACGATTCGAAACATCTCCTGACTGTAATGGGCTGTGCCGCCGATTTCTATGTACTTGCCTTCGTCGCGACTGTGGCAGTAGATCAGTTCTCCGGCGCGGGTCGCTCGGATGGTGCAGGCACTGAGTGCCCGCTCAAGGTAGTCGACATGCAGCTGCAGTCCGGCCACAGACTGCTGCATCTCCAGAGCTTTTACCCGCTGCACAGCTGCGGCCAGTTCGTTCTGCAGTCCTGTGCGACGCAGTTCATCGGCAGCCAGCTGGGCATTGAACTGCAGCTCGGCCGATTTTTTGCGGTGATGGAAGGTCTCCGTCAGATTCAGCTTGCCTGCCGCCCGCAGCACGGCACGGTCTGCATTCTGTTTTTCCACCTCCCGAATATCCAGCTCGGCGACGCTGTTGATGCCGAGTGCTGACAGTTCACGAGTCCGTTCCCAGGATTCCTGAGCCATCGTCGCTGCTTCCTGACGCATGATCACATCACCCTCAAGCTGCAGCAGCTCCTGAAATGCCTCCGCTTCCCGAAAGGCTGTTGACAGATCCTGCGTCGACTGTGCCTGCAGCTGGTTGGTGCTGAGCCGGCGATCATTCTTCAGTTGCTGCAGAGTTTCTCCGGCCACCGCCGTTTGCCAGCCCGCTCTGGCCCGAATCAGCAGCAGCTTCTGGTCCCGCAACTTTGTGCGGATTTCAGCGGAATCCAGTTCGCAGAGTATATCACTGGGCTGCACCTGGGTTCCTTCGGGCAGCAATTCCACGATCTTGCGCGGCCAGTAGCGGCAGTCGTTGTATACGACGCCAGGCTGATGAGTGGCGATCTCCCCACGGACAGGAACTGTTCGCACGAGTCGGCCCCGTCGCACGACCTCGCTGCGAAATCCGCTGGACTCGGCTGCCTGTTTGACCCAGACCCTCTGCCGTTTCGTGTCCGCTGGTCGGCGTTGCAGCCACAGACCACAAATCAGCAAACACACGACCGCAAAGATTGCAAAAGACCGAACTCTGACAGGAGGCGGCACCACCGGTGGCTGAGCAGCAACACCGGCGAAGCTCTCAGGCTGGGCTGCAGTTGGCATCAGGCTGTGCTGTTTGAGAAGGCTGTTGTGATCAGGCAGGTTGATGAATGGCGAGGCTGGCACCTGGGCGTGAGAGCACCTCTGGAATGGTACTGCAGCAGCGGCCCGACAACCGGCGAAAATTTTTGAAAGTGTCAGATTGTCAAAGATAGTTGAAGTCTCCCAGGAATTGACGGCGGTTCTCTTGCAGTTTTGCACACGTTGTGCAAAAACACCCAGGCGACTGGTCGGCCGCAAATTGGTGACTTCTCAGGAATGGCGGTATGTGCTGCGCAGTTCGACCAGGTCTGCTGCCCGCGACATCGTGGTCTTCCGAGATGATTCTCGGAAGACTGCCGTGCTTCCTGCCCGGGCTGAGTCGAGGCTGTGATGCAGGGCGTCTGCGAACTGCCTGTCCTCCGCTGTGGTCGCCGGATTGCGTATCCCGGATCCATGTGGTTTTGGATGCAGGAGTTTAATGATGTCAGGAAACGGTTTTTGCTGGGGTCGAATGGGGTTGATGTTGTCGCTGATGTGCACCTCCGGACTTCTCAGGGGTGGGGAACCGGGATCCGGCTGGACAAGTTTTCGCAATGGAGGTTCGTCCGCGGCCCATGGCAGTTTTCCAGTCGCATGGTCTCCGGAAAAAAACGTGGCCTGGCAGATCGAGTTGCCTGGCTACGGTCAGTCCAGCCCGGTAGTCCTCAGTGGTCGGGTATTTGTTTGCAGTGTCATCGGTCCCCAAAAGGAAGAGTGTTGTGTCAGCTGCCTCGAATTGGGCAGCGGAAAAGTTCTGTGGACTTATCGGCAGGCGGCGGCTGTGACCGGCCCGTCAAACTACTCGGCTGCCCGATCTGCGCCTACACCCGTGGTGGATGCAAGGGCCGCGTACTGTTTCTTTGAGGGTGGCGACATCGTGGCATTGTCGCATACTGGTGAATTGCTGTGGAAACGCAATCTCGCAGCAGATTACGGGCCGTTTCTGAATAACCATGGCCTCGGCAGCTCGCCGACGCAGACAGACGACCTTGTGATTCTGAATCTGGAGCACCGTGGCCCATCATGTCTGCTGGCACTTCAAAAGCAGACCGGTGCAACTGCCTGGAGGGCGGAACGTCCTTCTGGAAGTTCGTGGACATCTCCGATTGTGGCAGAGATTAATGGCGAACAGCAGGTGATCGTCAGCTCTGCAGGTTCGGTGACCGCGTGGAGCCCGCTGGACGGAACGCGGTTGTGGACCGTCGGTGGCCTCGCCGGCAATTCAGTTCCGTCACCTGCAGCTGTGGACAGTCGACTGTTTGTTGGGGCTCGAGTGCCGGAATTCGGCTCGACTCAGGATGCTGCTCAGTCAAATCTGTGCCTGTCTCTCGGTGGGAACCCCGGGCAGGCTCCTGCTGTGCTTTGGCGTGCTTCGAAGTCTTTCTGTGATTATGCCAGCCCGGTTGTCAATGGCTCGTACGTGTACTATCTGAACAACGTCGGTGTGTTGTCGTGTCTGCAGACGGATACTGGTCGGCTGCAGTATATGGAACGACTGGGAACAACATGCTGGGCGACTCCGGTCGTTGCCGGACCCTATACGTGGTTTTTTGGAAAGGATGGCAGTACTCACGTCGTTAAGGGTGGAGCGAGTTTTGATAGGGTCAGTGTGAATTTGCTGTGGGATCCCGTGAATCCGCCTAAGCCGGAATCGTATCGTGAGGGCGAGGGAAGTGCCTATGGCCCGCCGGCAGCCACGGAGAATGCGCGGACCGGGGGAGTGGCGGATGCTCCGTCGGATCCTGCGAAAGCTCCCGCGGAAGGTCGTCGCGGTGGTCCTGCAACCGGGATGCTGGCCGTGCTGATGAAGGCCGATGCAAACGCGGATGGGCTGATCAGCGAACAGGAGCTGCCGGCTGAGTTTCGGGAAATGCTTCCGCGCGTGGATTTGAATGGCGACAAATCTATTGACGGTGCTGAGATGAAATCCATGGAAGAGAGCTTTCGTAAGCGCCGCGAGGGGTCTCGGGAATCCGCTCGCGACCCTATCGTTTATGGCGTGGCTGCCGCCGATGGCAACTTTGTAATTCGGACGGGTACTCGGATCTACTGTGTACGCACCGACAATTGATTGGCAGGGAGGTCGTTCATCATTGTTAATTTCCTGCTCCGGGCGGCGGTTTTCGCAGTGCCGTTGGACCGGAGAACTTTGATGGAGGCCTGCGTATGTCAAATTCCCTGTCGCTGAACGAATCTGCTGCCGCTGCTGCCATCTGCAATCGCCGTGTTGTAATCGCCGGCGGCAGCGGGTTCCTCGGCCTGTCAATTGCCACCCACCTGAACAGTCTCGGGGCAGAAGTGGTCATCCTGGCTCGCAGCAGCCCGTCTGTCGGGCCGTGGCGACACGTTTGCTGGGACGGGCGTACGGTGGGTGCATGGGCGAGTTGTCTTGAGGGGGCCGCGTGTTTGATCAATCTGGCTGGACGCAGCGTCGACTGCATCAAAACACCCGATCATCAGGATGAGATCCTGCGGTCACGCGTTGAGTCAACCCGAGTCCTTGCAGCTGCCCTGCGATCCGTGGCGGCTCCACCGCCGGTCTGGGTACAGATGAGCACCGCGCATATCTACGGAGATCCTCCGACTGCGTGGTGTGACGAAGATTCGGCAACAGGGTATGGGCTGGCACCATTTGTCGGCAAGGCCTGGGAGGAGGCATATCGTGACAGCGTGCTGCCTGCACAGAGGCAGGTCATTTTGCGGACGAGCTTCGTGCTGGGCCGCGACCGCGGTGCTGGTGCCAGTGCCATGAATAAGCTGCTGCCCCTGGCACGCTGCGGCCTCGGGGGGCGAGTCGGATCCGGACGGCAGGGCCTGAGCTGGATCCACGAAACCGACCTGTGTCGATTGATGACGCTGGCGGCAGGTGAGCCCACCATGCAGGGCATCTACGTGGCATCTGCCCCGTACCCCGTGACGCAGTCCGAATTCATGCGGGAACTGCGGCGAGTTGTGGGAATGCCGGTGGGACTGCCAGCCACTGAATGGATGGTCCGACTGGGAGCCCGCTGGCTGCTGCGGACGGATCCCGAACTGGCACTGTACGGGCGTTTTGTGCGATCAAAACGCCTGGCTGAAGCCGGGTTCGAATTCCAGTTCCCGCAACTGAAGCAGGCCCTGCTGAATCTTTACGCCTGCTGACCCCTGATCAGGTCCGATCTGCCGGTCAGTCACAGTCACTCAGCGGGTTCGCGGAATTCAACTGCCAGTGCAGGGCAGTCAGCAGCAGAATTCGAATGCATCTCAGCTCATTTTGCACCGCTCTCCTCCAGTTGCAGCATCAGCAGAGCCTGCTCCATTTCTTCCGGCTTGAACCCGAATGGACCGCGTCCACTCTTCCATGCCACCTTTCCCTGCGAGTCAATCACATACAGACGCGCCGGCATCGCACTCCACAAATTTCCCGCAGTGTCCGCAATGTCATCCACATAAAACGGGATACTGGGTTTCAGCTTTGCCACACATTGCTCCGCAACCAGTTGCCGCTCCTCGAACGTCCGCGGCTGAGACACGAGCACCCCCGCCTTTTCATTTGACTTCATGGCCCAGCCGTCCGTGGGATGAGCCTCCCGCACGTACACAAACAGGAAGTCGGCATGCTCCTTCTGACGATTCCAAACCGCTTCCACCGTTGGATACATCGAGCGGAATGGACCGCAGGTGAAATTGCCAAAGACCAGCACCAGCGGTCGCTTTCCCATACGGTCCGACAGTTTTACTGTGTCCCCGCCCGAAATTGCTCGGACCGTGAAGTCGGGCGCTGAATCATTCAGCCCCGGCCCCTCCTGCAGCGATCCAATCTCGCCGGCCAGAAATCCTCTGATCAGAACTTCCTTCGACGGCATGTCTCCTGGCGAGAATCCGCTGCCCGGAGGTATCAGCGCGTCACGAAACTGCTCAAACCGAATCGGCTGTCCGTCACGGCTCAGTTTTCCAAACCAGGTGTTCAACTCGTCGGCTGTCAGCAGGCCGTCTCCGTCCGATTCCATGCGTCGAAAAATGCGATTGACCATGTAGGACTGTCGGACCCACGGATTACTGTCCGACCAGTCCAGATCAAATCCCGTCAGGCTGCCATCGTGATCCCGGTCCAGCTGTTCAAAAATCCGCTCCTGACCCATGAAGTGATCTCTTGTAAGCGGCTGCTGCGGATTCGCCTTCTGATGCCCGGCCAGCCACTCAAAGGAGAATCGGCTGGCTGCCGGGTGAAACCAGCCGGCCGTTCCATCAAGCTGGCCTCCGCGGGCAATCACCAGATACATCGAAACCGCTTCAGGAATCCGCCGGCCCTCATACGCCTTCTCGATCTGCTCGGGCGTGTACTTCAGCAGCTCCGGTCCGGCCACCGGCGGTTCATTCGGCGGATCCGCAGCAGAGACTGCTGGTTCATGCAGAAGGGCTGCATCGACAATTGTTCCCCAGACGCTGCATGTGAAAGCCAGTAGTATCGCCAGCATACCTTACACTCCCAAAGGGGAATTCGACTGCGCTGCCCCGGATGTGGTCGATTATGCCATCACATCCCGAATCTCATGACCGCCCTGAGCAATCTCCACGGGGCGTCCGGTGTGATCCGGCACTCTGGTCGCCGGATCGATCCCCAGCGAGCGATACACAGTCGCCAGCAAGTCCGCCGGACGCACGGGATTGTCGGCCACCCAGGCAGCCTGAGCATCAGACGCACCGTAGACCGTACCTCCCCGGATCCCGGCGCCAGCCAGCAGAGATCCATAACAGTTCGTCCAGTGATCGCGACCGGCGTTGCCGTTGATCTTCGGAGTCCGCCCCATTTCGCTGGTCACCACAATCAGCGTCTCGGACAGCAATCCTCGCTCCGACAGGTCTGTCATCAAGGCTTCCATCGTCTGATCAAAACCCGGCAGCTTGTTGTTCTTCAGGATCCGGAAGTTGTTCGTATGAGTATCCCAGGCGTCGTAATCGACATTGACCGGGCCCCAGAACAGATCCCACGTCACATTCACAAAACGCACTCCCGCCTCAATCAGCCGCCGCGCGATCAGCGTGGAATTCCCAAACAGCGTATTGCCGTAACGCTGCACCATCTGCGGAGTCTCCCGCGACAGGTCAAAAGCCTGCCGAAGCGCTGATGAAGTCAGCAGGTCAAAGGCCTGCTGCTGCTGTTTGTCCCACGAGGCCAGACCCGCCACTGCGAGGTCATCCAGTCGCCGCCGTTCCTCATCAATCTGCGCCAGCAGAGTCCTGCGAGTGTTCAGACGGTCAAGCGTCATGCCGTCCTCCAGCGCTGTGCTGGGCAGCAGCGGCATGCCTTGCACGATCTGCGGATTACCCGGTGCTGGTGCGAAGGAGTCCTTGTCATAGTATGGCGAGCATTCCGTGGTCAGCGCATCATAACGACGTCCCAGAAACCCGGCGTACGGGCCCGCGCGACGAAATGACTGACCCCAGCCCAGCCAGTTCGGCATATACACATACTGTGGTGAACCCGCTGGCTGACCCTGCAGATACTGCAGTACGGAACCGATACTGGGAGCATCCGTGGGGCGCGGATGCTGATCCGGAGGCATCAGATCGTAACCTGTATAACACGGCAGACAGTTGTGACAGCCGGCCGCGTGAGTCACCGAGCGGATGAAGGCGAACCGGTCAGCCATTCGCGCCAGTCGCGGAAGATGCTCACACACCTGAAGTCCCGGGACCGTCGTCGCAATCGGCTGAAATTCACCGCGAACCTCAGATGGAGCCCCGGGTTTCAGGTCGTACATGTCCTGAGTAGCAGCACCACCCAGCAGAAAGATGAAGATGACGTTCTTCGCCTTTGCGTCGCGAAGCAGTCCGTCACTTTCCGCCGATAATACCTGCGACAGCCCCAGGCCCGACAGCCCGCTCATCCCGCCCAGCATCCCCGCCTGCAGCGTCTGTCTGCGAGTTATGCCGTCGCAGCAGCGGCGTGGAGATCCCAGCATGGTCAGCATTCGAGAACTCTCCACGGCGGGTCAGGACAGTTACCGGAAAGCACAATGCTAAGCCGCAAATTGGGAAAACGCAAGATTTCAGTGGACTACATCGCTCCGAAACAGACGATCCGCAGGATCAAAGATCTGCCTTATTCCTCCGGCTGCATCTCACGCAGTCGCTTCAGCAGCGCCGTCAGTGCCGGTCGCTGCCGGCCGCTCAACTCTGCTGTCTGCACCACGTGCTCCAGCTCTCTCAAGGCTTCCTGCAGCACGACCCTCGCCTGTTGCTGTCGGTTGTTTCGCAGATACAGTCCGGCCAGCTGCTGTTGCGTGCGTCCCTGTGCCACATGATACGTTACCGAATCCGGATACTCCGCCGTCAGTCCCCGCAGAATCCTGAGTGACTCCTGCAGCCCGGCTTCCGCCCGTGCGAACTGGCCCTGCACCGCGGACAGTCCGGCTGTGCGGGCCAGGGTGGCTGCCAGCAGACTGCGATACTCGGGGATGCCAGGAAATCGCTCAGACAGTTGCCGACTCAGGGTCAGCGATCGCTGCAGTTTCGGCATGTCACCCGGCCGTCCCCCTGATAACGTGCTCAGCATGTCGGCCAGTTCAAACTGAAACAAGGCCGTCTCAGGATGACCCGCATGCAATGCCTCCAGGATTCCTGTCGACTCCTGCGCTGCGGATTCGGCCGCCGTCCAATCCTGTCGCAGTTGAGCGATTCGCGCACTGTCCCTCAGTGCCCGAGCCAGATCCAGCTGCCAGGCAGGATTCTGCGAGTCCTCCGAGGTCAGCTGCCGCAGAATTCGCAGCGCCTCGGAATTCGTGTCCGACGCCCGTCGCAATCGCTGCTCCTGCGCCGCCTCCGCCGCCCCCGCTACCCCGCCAAACGGGCCGGCTGAACCGGCCTCAGAGGGAATGCTGCCCGGACCTCCCGGAGCGACCCCGAGGGCGCCGCCCACGAACCCGCGAAAGCGGATTCGCGGATCCAGCCCCTGACGCAGGGCCAAAGCCGTCAGTCCATTCAGTGACGCCGCCAGCAGGTGACGACCGGCCGCGGAATTCCCGGCTGCGGTCTTCGGCCCCAGCACCACGCGCAGTTGCTGCAGTGCCTGCAGAGCTGCCGGCAGATTGCCCCGCCGAAGCTCCAGTTGCTGCAGCTCGTGCAAAATTCGAGCCTCCACCAGCGCCTGCGACACCTGTGCAGTGCTCGCGGACTCCAGTGCTGTGTCCCCCGACTCCACCAGTGCTGTGTCCCCCGACAGCTCGGCCCCGCGACACACCTCCAGCGCCTGCTGATAAGACCTCGCCGCATCTTCCAGTCGTCCCAGCTGCCGCTGAATGTCGCCCACGCGACGTCGCGATTCCGCTGCCGTCAGTCCCAGATTCCGCGAATTCTCTGCCGCCAGTCGGTCAAAGAATCCCAGCAAAGTTTCCAGCAGGGTCACGTCGGCCGCGCTCAGCACCGCCGCCGACTCCTCAATCGACTCCTCGCCACTGATCTCCTCCAGCAGCACTTCCGCTCGACCGCGGGCGGCAATGTTTGCAAACACTTCCTCGAACGCCGTCACTGCCAGCCGCAGATTTTTTTCCGCACGCTCCCGCTCACGATCCGCCTCCTGCAGTGCCTCCGCCTTCTGCTGCAGCGATTGCTCGGCCCGGCTGTACTGATTGTCCCGCGCTGTCAGCAGCCGCTGGATCCGCCGATTGCTGACTGCCAGAATTACCACCACCGACAGCATCAGCAACAAAGTCGCTGCCGACATCGCTGCCAGCTGAGGATTGCGGCGCGACCAGCGCCACAATCGCTCAGCAATCCCCGCCGGACGCGCCATGATCGGACGATCTTCCAGAAATCTCCGCAGGTCGGCCTCAAATTCCGCGGCCGTCTGGTATCGCCGCTCCGGTTCCGCACTGCAGGCTTTCCGCGCAATCGTTTCCAGATCCCGCGGGATCTCCGGTCGCTTTGCACGCAGCGATACGGCCTCCCGCTGCCCGCTTGCTGACATCAGGGGAATTCCCGGTGGTTCCAGAGTCAGTAACTCCTGCAGCGTCAGACCCAAAGCATACACATCCGTCCGCGGATCCGCCTGTCCCCGCAACTGCTCCGGAGCCATGTATCGCAGCGTCCCGACAATATCCCCCGTTTGAGTTTGTGCGTCAGGCTCCACCGCCCGCGCCAAACCGAAATCCGCAATCCTGATGGTTCCATCCGCATCCAGCAGCAGATTGGCCGGCTTGATATCGCGATGCAGGATGCCCTGGCCATGAGCATAATGCAGGCCATTGGCCGCAGCAGCCGTCAGCCTCGCCACGTTCCGAAAATACTCGGGAGGCAACAGCAGCCCGCGATCCCCCGCCAGCTTCCCGGAAGCCGTCAGCCGTTCGTCCGAAAATGTCGCTGCCGGCACGGCCTGTGTCAGTTGAAAGTCACCGTGCGCAGAATCCGCTGCAGCGGCCACCACTGTGCGTCCCGGATCAGTCGATTCTGCCGCAACTGCCGACAGGTCCGCCGTACGATCGGCCCGTGACTCAGGACGACACGCGGGCTGTTCCGCAGAACTCAGCAGTCGCCTGGCCGCCGTGCCTGCACGCAGGCAGCGATGGCCGACGGAGGCCGACGTCGGCGAGGCCGACTGGCCCAGTTCCCGCAGACTCTCCAGCACCTCGGACAGCGTCGCACCCTCAATCAGCTGCATCGCATAGAATTGCAGCCCCTGATCCTCGCCAAAGCCGTACACCGGGACAATGTTGCTGTGATGCAGACGCGCTGCCGACTCTGCCTCCCGCCGAAATCGCCGCAACTGCTTCTCTGAACCGGCAATCAGCTGATTCACCACCTTCAGCGCCACACGCCGTTTCAACGACTTCTGCAAGGCCTCATACACCACGCCCATGCCACCTCGGCCAATCTCCCGCAGCAGTTGAAAGTCACCTGCTGTCTGAGGCATCTTCAGCGCTCCGTCGGTCAGCGTACAGTTCGCTGCCGCAGACTGCTGCCCGCTGACACGCTCCGTCGCAAGGACCGTGGACAGCACCGCACGCAGCAGATCGGCGTGCTCAGGCAGACGCCGACAGTAATCCTCCACCTCCGGTGACTCGCCCCCGCGCAGACGCTCTGCAAATTCCTCCGCCAGCATCTCCACCGGGTGCCGCTGTTCATCAGGCTGTTCCTCTGCAGTACTCATCCGATGGACCCTCTGGAGTTCCTGTTGAACTGACTTTCAAGTCTGCTCCGACTCCCGGCTCCGCAGAATCTCCGCCAGCCTTGCTGCGGCACGCACGTACCGATTACTGGCCGCCGTCGGCGTCAGCTGCAGTACCTCCGCTGTCTGCTGATTGCTCAACTGCTCGAAATGCCGCAGCGCCAGAACCTCACGGTCCAGCTCCGGCAACGCATCCAGCGCCTGCTGCAGTTGCTGAACTTCCTCCGCCCGTACCAGTCGACCGCTGGGGGATGTCAGTTGAGCCAGCAGCACTTCGGCCATTGACAAACTGGTGTCGCCCACCGGGCCGGCCGCTGCCAGATGCAGCTCCCGCCCCGCATCACGCCGCTGCCGAAACTCGTGCCGATGCATGTCCACCAGAGTCTGTAAAACAAGTTGTCGCAACCACACAAATGGTGAAACCGTCGGCTGCTGCAGATACTCGGCCAAACGCCGCGATGCTGTCAGCCAGGCCTCCTGCAGCACATCCGCAGACTCAACCCGACTGCGAATTCGCGGATCAATACGGAATCTCAGGATCCGCTCCAGCCGCGGCTGGCTGGCTCCGTACAAGTCTGCCAGCGCAGTCTGGCCAAACTGCTGCAGTCGCTGCAGATCTTCCTGAAATGCGGCTGACGTCATCAAGTACCCCCCGCTCCTTATAACAGTATCCGGAAATGTGGGCCCCGCAGTCACCCAAACCCCCAATCCCAAACTTCCGGTGCCGACAATTCGTTCCCGGTGCCCGAAAATTATCAAAAGTCATGTGGATTCGAGGCAGTCAGTGTCGGAATTTCACAATGTCGGGGGTGAAATACGAGCAAGTGTCTGCCTGCCCGGTACCCCCCCATCAGTTCAGTCAATCCCAACCATGTGATCAGGAACTTCTCAAATGTCAGTGATACGCTGCCTTCCCTCCGGCATGGCCTTCCTCTTGTTGACACTTCCCACAGTCGCCCAGGACGCACCGGAAGGCGGTCGTGGTGGCGTTCGGCAACGCATGGGCTCGGCACCCCTGATGCAGGCTCTGGACGCGGATCAGGATGGATCCCTGTCGCCCGCAGAAATCGAAAACGCCGCCAAAGCTCTGGCCAAACTGGACAAGAATGGTGACGGCACCCTCAGCACCGACGAGCTGCGGCCCGCACAGGGTGGCCCCGGGGACGCAGGTCGCCCCCCCGGTGCTCCCGGGCGACCAGGGCAGGCGGGTGGAGCGATGACCGGAGAAATGCTCACCCGCATGTTCGAAACTCGCGATGCCGATAAAGATGGAAAGCTCACCGGGGATGAGATTCCCGAACGCATGCGTCAGAATCTCGAACGCGTCGACGCCAATAAGGACGGTGGAATTGACAAGACCGAACTGCAGCAGGCTATGGCTCGCATGGCTGGCGCCGCCGGTCGGAACCCCGCTGGTCGTCCTGAAGGTGGCCGTCGAGGGCAGGGTGGTGGTGGCGAAGGCGTGCGGCCGGGACGACCTGACGGCGAGTGAGTGCGAGTGAGTGTGAAAAGGTTTGCGGTGATCGACCAGCCCTCAGGCGTCCCAGCGGCTGCTGCGGACGCCGGCTGGTTACATCGCTGTCTCTGATCTCATGGATTTTGCTCATGCTGCTGCCACTTCAATTCTGCTCAGTTGGACGCCTGCTGCTCGCGATTCACGGGCTGTCATTCCTGCTGCCAGTCGCTGGTGTGGCGAATGCCGCCTGCGGTGATGAACCGGTAACGACGCAGGGGGCTGTTGCTGCGTCGGATGAGCCGAACATTTCGCCCGAGCAGCAGCGATTTTTTGAAGCTCGGATTCGGCCGGTGCTGATGGACAGCTGCGGGCGCTGCCATTCCACAGAGGGTGGCCAGGGAATTCGCGGCGGACTGTCGGTTTCCAGTCGTGAAGCTCTGCGAGTGGGCGGGGAATCGGGACCCGCCGTCGTGCCAGGCGACCTCGACGCCAGTCTGCTCTGGGAAGCCATCAACTACCGCGGTCTGCGAATGCCGCCCAACCAAAAGTTGCCCCCGGAAGTCATCGCCGATTTCCGGCAGTGGATCGAAATGGGGGCTCCGGATCCGCGAGTCCCCACGGAGCAGGTCGTGCAGTCGAAAGTGACACCTGAGAAGATTGCCGAAGGTCGCAGTTTCTGGGCCTTTCAGGTTCCGCGGCGGCCTGAACTGCCGCCTGCGACGCAGTGGTCCTCAGCTCCCATCGATCGATTGCTTGCACGTCAGTATACCGTCCGCAATCTGCAGCCGGCTCCGGATGCAGAACCCCTGACGCTGCTGCGACGCCTGTACCTGGATCTGATCGGACTGCCGCCCAGCCCTGATCAGCAGCAGCGGTTTGCTGCTGCATGGCTGCAAGATCCGCAGCAGGCAGTGGAAACCACCGCTGATGAGCTGCTGGCCAGACCGCAGTATGGTGAACGCTGGGGACGCCATTGGCTGGATGTCGTGCGTTTTGCAGAGTCCACCGGCAAGGAAGTCGATGTCTCGGCACCCAACGCGTGGCGTTATCGGGATTACGTGATTGACGCTTTCAACGAAGACAAGCCGTATGACCGGTTTGTCCGCGAGCAGCTGGCTGGTGATCTGCTGGCGGCAAAGACCGATGAACAATGGGCCAGCCAGCTGATTGCCACCGGCTTTCTGGCACTGGGTCCCAAAGCCCTGATCGAGCAGAATCCGCGGCAGTTTCAGGCCGATTTGATTGATGAGCAGATCGATGTGACCACTCGAGTGTTTCTGGGGGTGTCTGTCGCCTGTGCTCGCTGCCATGATCACAAGTTTGATCCGATTCCGCAGTCTGACTACTATGCCCTTGCCGGCATCTTTCAAAGTACGGAGACATGTTTTGGAGGCGTTCGCAGTCAGCGAAATCGGCATCCCTCGAATTTGCTGATCCTGCCGGTCGATGATCCCAACCCGTCTGACACTCCGCTGTCCAAAGACGAGCTGGCCGAGCTGCGGCGGCGGCGTGATGAAGTTCAGCAGCAGGCTGCAGAAGCTCGCCGAGCTGCCTTCCGGCCCCAGCCAGGTGGTACGAACCCTCAGGCTAATCCTGCAAATCAGTTCATACTCGATCAGCAGGCAACTCAGCTGACGACACGCATTAACAGCGTCGATGAAAATGGGCAGCCGCTGACGGTCTGCATGGGAGCACAGGATCGGCCACAGCCTCAGGATGCCCGACTGCTGATTCGAGGTGAAATTGATCAGCAGGCACAGACCGTGCCACGAGGATTCGTGCAGGTGCTGGGTGGGCCTGTCGCCGCCATGCCCGCAAACGGTTCCGGTCGCCTGCAGCTGGCCCGCTGGATTGCTGACGAATCCAATCCGCTGACGGCACGAGTCATGGTCAATCGCATCTGGCTCCACTTGTTTGGCGAGGCGATTGTCCGGGAGACAGAAAACTTCGGAGCCTCGGGGCCGCGGCCCACGGATCAGCAGCTCCTCGACTATCTGGCCGTTCAGTTCATGGACAACGGCTGGTCGGTGAAAACGCTGATTCGTGAGATTGTCAGCAGCCGAGCTTATCGCCTGAGCAGTGCCTGGAATCGGCAGCGGTTTGAGCAGGATCCGGATAACCTGTACTTTGCCCGCGCTCAGCCGCGACGGCTGCAGGCCGAAGTGCTGCGTGACTGCATGCTGGCTGCCAGTGGTCGACTTGATCTGCAGAGACCGCGCGGGTCCATGGTGGCTCAGTATCCCGCCGCCATACTGGGCCCGAACGGCCCGGTGGGAACGGTGATGGCACCTGCCGCAACCCGGCCTGGCGCCGGACCTGGAATGTCGCCCGCCGGCGGTCCGGAAACGTCAACCGGCGGCCCACTCGCTCGGCGCCTGCAGCAACTGGGAGGGGCCGCTGGTCGATTTCGACCTGGACAGGTGCAGGGCAACCCGTTTGATGCCAGTGTGGCCTATCGTTCGGTGTACCTGCCGGTGGCCCGCGGGCTGCTGCCTCGTGCGCTCGAAGTCTTCGATTTTGCCGAACCCAGCATGGTGATTGGGCAGCGCGAGTCGTCCAACACGCCGGCTCAGGCCTTGTACCTGCTGAACAATCGGTTTGTGATCGAACAGTCCGAAGTGCTTGCCAGTCGACTGCAGCAGGAGTCAGCTGACCGAACTTCGCAGATCCAGCTGGCATTCCGACTGGTTTACGGACGAGCGGCGACGGAGCAGGAACTGGCGGCCAGTCAGAGCTTTCTGCTGCAGGCCGCAGATGTTTCTGTCGGGCTGGCGGAATTCTGTCAGGCCCTGTTTGCCACGGCCGAGTTTCGTTACGTGAATTGAGCATCAGGAGTCAGTTATGACAGGAACCACAGGTGACACTCGGCGCCGTTTGCTGCAGACGGCATCGGCAGGTTTTGGCTATGTGGCTCTGGCCGGATTGCTGGCTCGGGCTGACGAATCGTCGGAACTGGCTCAGCCGCAGGTCGCTCAGCCATTGGCCCCCAGGCCCACCCACTTTCCTCCGCGGGCGAAGCGTGTGATTTTTCTGTGCATGCAGGGGGGGCCGTCGCATGTTGACACTTTTGATTACAAACCCCAGCTGATCGCCGACGCAGGCAAAACAATTGGTGCCGGACGTCGTTCACTGATGGCGCCCGTGTCACCGTTTCGCCAGCGCGGGCAAAGCGGACTCTGGATATCCGATCTGTTTCCCAGCCTGGCTGAACAGGCCGACAAACTGTGCCTGCTCCGTTCGCTGCACTGTGATCAGCCCACTCATCCCCGCGCTGTCACCCAGATGCACACCGGCAATGCGCAGTTCGTGCGGCCATCACTGGGGGCGTGGACGCTGTATGGGCTGGGCACAGAAAATGACAGTTTGCCGGGCTTCGTGGCACTGAATGCTCCGCCGGCGTCAGCGCAGAATTACGGCAGCGCGTTTCTGCCGGCAGTGTACCAGGGCAGTCGCGTCGGACCGTCTGTGCAGCGTGGTCCTGCTCAGGCCCGCGCGGCCGGTACTGCACCGGCACTGCCCGACATTCGCAATCCGCGGATGTCACGGGACGCGCAGCGCCGGCAACTGGATTTCATACAGGAACTGAATCGCCAGAAACTGGAACGTGAAGAGGTGCAGCCCGGAGTGGAGGGGGTGATTGAATCGTACGAACTGGCGTTTCGCATGCAGGACAGTCTGCCCGATCTGATGGATCTGTCCGCCGAAAGCCAGGCCACACAGACGTTGTACGGACTTGACGAAAATCAGACATCAGTCTTTGGTCGACAATGCCTGCTGGCACGTCGCTTTGTGGAAGCTGGAGTTCGCTTTGTCGAGATCAACCATGGAAACTGGGATCATCACACGCGACTGGAAACTGACCTGCAGGCGCGCAGCCGTGAAGTGGACCGGCCGATTGCCGGCCTGCTGGCTGATCTGGACCAGCGTGGATTGCTGAAGGACACGCTGGTCATGTGGGGAGGGGAATTTGGTCGTACCCCGGATGCTCAAAACGGCAGCGGTCGTGACCACAACCATCGCGGCTACACTTACTGGATGGCGGGTGGCGGCGTCAAAGGTGGCTTCAGCTACGGCAGCACGGATGAACACGGAGCTGCGGCAGTGGAAAACAAATGTCACGTGCACGACTGGCATGCCACAATTCTGCACCTGCTGGGGCTGGACCACACGAAACTGACATACCGGTACGCGGGCCGCAATTTCCGTCTGACGGACGTCTACGGCAACGTTGTGCACGACATCCTGTCATAAAGTGCCTCGGGCGATTTCCCGCAGTCTGTCACGCTGCCGTTTGCGGCGTCCGAGGTCGCGTCTCCAGTCCCTCAGTGGTGGCGGCACTTCGCGTCCGACAACTGAGTTGCATGAAAGGTGGGTACTGAGATAATGCGGCCGGCTGTTTGCTTCTGTATTCTGATCTGACGTCGGATTTTTGTTCCCATGCCGCATTTGATTGAAGTGATTGACAACGCATTGCCTCCGGAACTGTGTCAGCAGTGGCTGACAGCTTTTGACAGTTCTCCGCACCAGAGTGCCGGTAAGACGGGTGGCGGTGTCGATACGCAGAAGAAACGCAGCCGGGACATCAATGTGACGGGCCGCCCCGAGTTTCGTTCGTTGCTGAAGCCCGTCATGCAGGCCACAACTCAGGGTATCATGCACTACATGCGAAAACACCCGCTGGCCATGATCAGCGGCCTCGGGCTGAAGCTGGCTCATCCGGACAGTGGCGAAATTGTCAGTGTGACGATTGACAATTTTGCGGAGGTGGCCGAGCCGCAGTTGCCGCTGCTGTTGCAGCGGTTGTTTCGCATCGGTCAGATCAACGCGCAGAAGTATGAACAGTCGGCGGGCGGCTATCCGTATGTGCACAGCGAGGTCTATCCGGAGGGCGGCGACAACGATGCGCTGCATCGAGTGCTGCTGTTTATGTTTTATCTGAACGACGTCGAAGTCGGGGGTGAGACCGAATTTTATTACCAGCAGAGTCGCATTGCCCCTAAGGCCGGTCGCATGGTGATTGCTCCGGCGTACTTCACCCATTCTCACTGTGGGCACGTCCCTCAATCCGGCGACAAGTACATCCTGACATCCTGGGTGCTGTTCAATCGGTCAGAGCAGATATTTTCGCAGCCGCGGTGAACCCCGTTGTCAACAAAAAACAGCGAAACAGTGCAGCGTTTCGCCCTGCCCAGCGGACTTTGACAGCGTGTTGACAAAAAGCGACAGTGGAATCGGCGGTTTCCCGATCGCTTGTTCCTTTGTTCCTTTGTTCCTTTGTTCCTTCGCCTCCAGCGCCTCCCGTTCCCGGGGACACAGCACTTTTAGTTCCCGGCGTTCCAGGGGACACAGCACTTTTGAGCGTTCCCGGGGGTACAGCACTTTTGGACGAGCGAGTGTCCGCTCCCATGCAGTCTCAGTCGGAGAATCGTTGCAGGACTCCTGGCCTGGTATACGGCGGTAATCTGCCGCTTACTCTACATGTTCCTGCGTTTCCAGGGAGGTGGTCCCGGGGGCACGGTGGTCCGGGGGTGGTCCGGGGACACAGCATTTGTTTGGTGGTCCGGGGACACAGCAATTGTTCGGGAGCGATCACTGGCTCCCATGCAGTCTCAGTCGGAAAATCGTTGCGACACTCATAGCCTGCTATACGGCGGTGGCCTGCCGCTGACTTTAAGTGCCTGACTACCAGGCATTACCA
>Ga0209990_10001791_pt1 | contig 17763 bp, 12 predicted proteins | sample NOAtaG_6_FD_187304 | JGI IMG/M metagenome (GOLD analysis project Ga0209990, IMG submission 187304) | Freshwater lake microbial communities from Lake Erie, under a cyanobacterial bloom - NOAA_Erie_Diel5S_2200h metaG (SPAdes) (version 2) | ecosystem: Environmental > Aquatic > Freshwater > Lake ...
CATCGCGGTCTACGGCGACGCCTCGCGGCGCGAGGTGCTCGAGCAGGCCGGAATCCGCGACGCCGTGCACCTGGTGCTGAGCCTTCCGCACAGCGAGGAGCGCGGATCGCTCGTGATGCTCGCGCGCGAACTGAACCCGACCATCGAGATCACGGCGCGCGCGCGCTACCTCGCCGAGCGCGAGGTGCTGATGCGCGCCGGCGCGAACACCGTCATCAGCGAGGAAGGCGAGTCGGGCATCGCGCTCGCCCGCCGCGTGCTCGAGCGGCGCGGGCTCGAAGCGGCGCAGATCGAGAAGCTGCTCAGCGCGGTCCGTCGGATCTGGAGCATGAACCCGGAGCGCACATGAGCATGCTGGCATGGACCCTTGCTGCGGCCGTCGCGTCTGAAGCACCCGCGAAGCCCGTCTTCGTCGAGCGATCGCTGGAACTCGGCATCTCGCCCGCGGGCGGACACGCCGCGTGGGGCGATGTGAACGCGGACGGCTGGCCCGATCTTTGGGCGGGCGGCGCGCTGTGGCTCAACCGCGAGGGCAAGTCGTTCACGCGCGTCGAGGCGCCGGGCGAAGGCGTGATCGCCGACATCGACAACGACGGCACGGGCGACCTCGTGTCGTTCGCGCCGGTCGCGGTGGCGCGCGGCGTGCGCGAGGGCGATTCGATCCGCTTCGAGCCGGTGACGCTGCCCGAACTGCCGACGACCATCTCGCGCGGCGTCGCGGTGGGCGACTTCGACTGCAACGGATTCGTCGACGCGTACTTCGGCGGCTACGAGAACTGGCCGACGCAGACGACCTATCCGTCGATCCTGCTTCTCAACGACGGCGGCAAGGGCTTCCGCGTGGCCTCGACCGCCGCCGATGGCCGGACGCGCGGCGTGACGGCATGCGACTTCGACGAGGACGGCGACCTCGATGTGTACCGCTCGAACTACCGCCTGCAGCCGAACGCGCTGCTCGTGAACGACGGCAAGGCCGGGTTCGCGAACGAGGCCGCGAAGCGCGGCGCGCTGGCGACGAGCCCGGGCTTCGACGGCGGCCACTCGATCGGCGCGTGCTTCGGCGACTTCGACAACGACGGCCGGTTCGACCTCTTCGCGGGCAACTTCGCGCATGTCGACTCGCGCGGCGACCAGCCCAAGAGCCGCTTCCTGAAGAACGGCGGCGCCGCGAAAGGCTGGTCCTTCGAGGATCTCGGCGAGTCCGGCGTGTGGTACCAGGAGTCGTACGCGTCGCCCGCCGCGGGCGACTTCGACAACGACGGCGACCTCGACCTCTTCTTCACGACCGTCTACGCGACGGCGAGCTTCAAGAAGCCGAACTTCCCGGTGCTCTTCCGCAACGACACGGCGAAGGGCGACGCGGCGTGGACCTTCGCCGACGCCACCGCCGGGTCCGGCCTCGAGTCGCTGCCCGCGACCTACCAGGCCGCATGGGCCGATGTGAACCGCGACGGCCGGCTCGACCTCGTGACCGCGGGAAAGCTGTTCATGAACGAGGGCTCGGGCGGCGGCCACTGGCTCGGCCTGCGCCTGCGCGGCGACGGATTCCGAGTGAACCGCGATGCGGTCGGCGCGCAGGTGCGCGTGTCGCTCTCCGATGGGCGGACGCTCGCGCGTCAGGTCGAGGCGGGCACCGGAGAGGGCAACGCAAACAGCCCGATCCTGCACTTCGGCCTCGGCGCCTCTCTGGGTCCGCTCAAGATCGAGGTCCGCTGGCCGGACGGCGAGAAGACGACCGCCGAAGTCGATGGCGTGGACCGCGTGCTCGATCTCGTGCGGCAGCCGCCCGCCCCGTGACGCTGCGTCACCCGCCGTTCCACGCACCGAGCAGGACGGAAAGATCTCCCGCGCCGACCGTGCCGTCGAGATCGAGATCGGCGGGCGAACCGGCCGAACCCCACGCTCCGAGCATCGTCGCGAGATCGCTCGCGTCGACCGCGCCGCTCGCGTCGATGTCGCCGCGGGTGAACGACGCCCTCGCCCAGAACAGCGCGACATCCGCGGCATCGAGGTCGCTGTCGCCGTCGAAGTCGAGCATCTCGCGGCCGGGCGCGAGCGGCCCGAGCCCCCACTGCGCGAACTGCGCCCAGTCGAGTGCGCCGACGAGCGCATCGCCGTCGACATCGCCGAGCCGCGACGGCGGATAGGCCGTCCAACGGGCGTTCATCGGAAGATTCGTCAGCGTGCGCGTCGGCCCGCCGGCCGGCCAGCGCACCTCGATCGAGTCGACGCCCGCGGCGTTTCCGAGCCCGAAGTGCAGCGTCGTCTCGTGCTGGGCGAGGAACGAGTTGCCGCCGCACAGCACCTCGCGCCACTGGGGCGGAAGCGACTGTCCCTTCGCGCCGCGCGCGACCAGCGTCGCAGAGGCGCCGATCGCGTCGCGCACGCGGCCAGCGCCCGCGACACGCAGGCGAAGCCAACTGCGCTGCGAGCCTTCCTGATTCATGTGCAGGCGCACGGGTCCGCCGTAGTTGTTGAGCAGGAGATCGAGGTCGCCGTCGCGGTCGAGATCGCCGACCGCCGACGCGAACGAGAGGTTCGCGGTGCCCGTGACGGCGGCGGCCGCGGCGATGTCCGTCATCGGCGGCGCACCGGCGTTGCGATAGAGCGCGTTCGGCTGGAACTCGTTGTTCACATAGAGGTCGAGGTCGCGGTCGTTGTCGAAATCCCAGAAGATCGTCCCCCAGCTCATCTTCAGGTTCGCGACGCCCCACTCGGCCTCGCCGCGCGCGAACGGGCCGTTCGGCGCGCTCAGGAGCAGCGGGTTCACCCCGAAGAGCGGCGGCTGCGGATCGGGAAGGTTCGTGAAGTAGTAGTCGGGGCGTGCGTCGCCCGTGAGGTCGCCGCAGGCGACGCCCATCGAGCAGAGCGACACATCCATGCCCGTCTCCGCCGAGACATCGACGAAGGTGCCCAGCGAGTTGCGCCACAACCGGTTCGGGACGCCGCCAAAGCCGCGGTCGTTGCTCACGCAGAGGTCCGGCCACGAGTCGCGGTCGTAGTCGGCCCAGACCGACTGGTAGCTCAGCCCCGTGGACGCCACGCCGAGCGCGGCTGCGACATCCTCGAAGGTTCCATCGCCCTTGTTGCGCAGCAGCCGATTCGGCTCGGTGGCGGAGTAGATGCAGATGTAGAGGTCGAGGAGGCCGTCGCCGTCGAAGTCCGCGACGCTCGCGCCCGTCGCCGGAACCGTGAAGCCGAAGCCCGCCGCCGTTGAGACATCGGCGAACACGAGGCCTCCCTCGTTCCGGTAGAGCCTCGACGGGTGGTACTTCTGCGCGATGAAGAGGTCAAGATCGCCGTCGCGGTCGTAGTCGAACGCCGCGATGCCCGCGCCCGAGGGCGAGGCCGCGATGCCGCTCGTCGCGCTGCGGTTCACGAAGGTACCGCCGCCGTTGTTCGCGTACAGGCCGACGAGACCATCGGGGCGGCCAAGCAGCACGAGGTCGAGATCGTCGTCGCCGTCGAGGTCGGCGACCGCCATGCCGTAGCCATCCTGCGGCGCCGTGATGGGCGGCCCGAAGGTCATGTTGTAGACCACGCCGCGCGCGGAGTGCTCGCTCGTGAACGGCGCGACGGACTGGGCGAGCACCGAGCCCGAAAAGACGAGCGGCGCACCCAGTGCGATCGGCATGGGGATGCGAGAACCTTGAACGGGCACTTCGACGATCAATGTCTCAACAATCCGACCAGAATCAAGCCATCTCGCCGGGAGCCGCGCGGACGAGGCCCCGCGTGGGCCAGCCGAGGCGGGCGAGGGTCTCAGAATCTCGCAGAACCGGGCGGCGACTCAGGCCATTACCTCCGCGCGGCCAGCATTCGCGACGATCGCGTTGAGCGTCGCGCTCGGGCGCATGGCCGTCGAGGTCTTCTTCTCGCACGGGTGGTAGTAGCCGCCGATGTCGACGGGCTTGCCCTGCGCGCCGTTCAGCTCGCCGACGATCTTGCCCTCGCTCGAGGTCATCTCCGCCGCGATCGGCGCGAAGTGCGCGGCGAGCGCCGCATCCTTCGCCTGCGCCGCCAGCGCCTCGGCCCAGTACATCGCGAGGTAGAAGTGGCTGCCGCGGTTGTCGAGGTCGCCGACCTTGCGCGCGGGGCCCTTGTTGTTCACGAGGTAGCGGCCGATCGCCTCGTCGATCGTGTCGGCGAGGACCTGGGCCTTCGCGTGACCCGCGGTCGAGGCAAGATGCTCGAAGCTCGCGCCGAGCGCCTGGAACTCGCCGAGCGAGTCCCAGCGCAACGAGTTCTCCGCGACGAACTGCTGCACATGCTTGGGGGCCGATCCGCCCGCGCCCGTCTCGAACAGTCCGCCGCCGTTCATCAGCGGCACGATCGAGAGCATCTTCGCGCTCGTTCCGAGCTCGAGGATCGGGAAGAGATCGGTCAGGTAGTCGCGCAGCACATTGCCGGTCACCGAGATCGTGTCGAGCCCCTGCTTCATTCGCTCGCACGAATAGGTGCAGGCTTCCGCAGGTGCCTTGACCGTGATCTCGAGGCCCTTCGTATCGTGGTCCTTCAGGTACGCATGCACCTTCTTGAGGAGCTCGCGGTCGTGCGGGCGCTTCTCGTCGAGCCAGAAGCACGCGGGCGTCTTCGAGAGCCGAGCGCGCGTGACGGCGAGCTTCACCCAGTCCTTGATCGCGGGGTCCTTCGTCTGGCACGCGCGCCAGATGTCCCCCGCCTCGACCTTGTGCTCGAGGAGCACGGTGCCCGACGCGTCGACGACGCGCATGGTGCCCGAGGCCTTCGCCTCGAAGGTCTTGTCGTGCGAGCCGTACTCCTCGGCCTTCTGCGCCATGAGGCCGACATTCGGCACGCTACCCATCGTCTTCGGGTCGAACGCGCCGTTCTTCCGGCAGAAGTCGACCACGCTCTGGTAGATGCCCGCGTACGAGCGGTCGGGAATCACGGCGAGCGCGTCCTGCGTCTTGCCCGCAGCGTTCCACATCTTGCCGCCCTCGCGGATCATCGCCGGCATCGAGGCGTCGACGATCACATCGCTCGGGACATGGAGGTTCGTGATCCCCTTGTCCGAGTCGACCATGGCGATCGCGGGGCCGCTCGCGTAGACGGCCTTGATGTCGGCTTCGATCGCGGCGCGCTCGGCCTCGGGCAGCGAGGCGATCTTCGCGACGAGGTCGCCGAAACCGTTGTTGACATCGACGCCCGCCTTCGCGAGCGCGGCGGCGTGCTTCTCGAACACAGGCTTGAAGAACGCCTTCACGGCGTGGCCGAAGATGATCGGGTCGGAGACCTTCATCATCGTGGCCTTGAGGTGAATCGACCAGAGGACGCCCTTCGCCTTCGCGTCGGCGACGGTCGACTCGAGGAACGAGACGAGCGCCTTGCGCGAGAGGAAGGTGCCGTCGAGGATCTCGCCGGCCGAGAGCTTGAGGCCGTCCTTCAGCACGGTCGTCGCGCCGTCGGCGCCGACGAACTCGATCTTCGCGGTGGTCGCGGCCGGAATCGTGACGCTCTGCTCGTTCGCGAAGAAGTCGCCGCCCGACATCGACGCGACCTCCGCCTTCGAGTCCGCCGCCCACGCGCCCATCTTGTGCGGGTTGGCGCGCGCGTAGTCCTTCACGCTCTTGGTCGACCGGCGGTCGGAGTTGCCCTCGCGGATGACGGGGTTGACGGCGCTGCCCATGACCTTCGCGTAGCGGGCGCGTGCATCCTTCTCGGCGTCGGACTTCGGCTCGTCGACGAAGTCGGGGAGGTCGTAGCCCTGCGACTGGAGTTCCTTGATCGCGGCCTTCATCTGCGGCACCGACGCCGAGATGTTGGGGAGCTTGATGATGTTCGCCTCGGGCTCGAGGCAGAGCGCGCCGAGCTCGGCGAGGTGGTCGCCGATCCGCTGCTCGGGCTTGAGCCGCTCGGGGAACGCCGCGATGATTCGGCCCGAGAGCGAGATGTCGCGCGTCTCCACCTCGATGCCCGCGGGCGCCGCGAACATGCGGATCAGCGGGAGGAGCGAGTAGGTCGCCAGCATGGGCGCCTCGTCGGTGTGCGTGTAGATGATCGTGGGCTTCGCGGACATCGTTCGATCCTCTCGGTGCAGGCCTGTCTTGCTCTCGCGCGCCAAGGGCGCGTTCCCGCCTTTGCGGGGGGTTCAGTGTACGGCGCGACCGCTCGGACGGGAAGGTTTCCCCCACCGCTCGAAGCGGGTCGAATTCCCTCCACCGCCGCTTGCCGAAGGTGCAAGCATCCTGCGGGAGGAAGGCACGATGCAACAGGATTCGATGTACCCGAGCGGCGCGGCCCACAAAGCGACCTCGGCACCCGCCGCGCCGCCGGAGGCGCCTGCCGAGGGGGTTGGCGATGCCGTGCGCCTGCGGTGGATGCGCCGCGTCCTCCGGGTCATGGCTGCGGCGTCGCTGGTGTCGCTGCTCCTCGCGCTCGCCTTCGCGCCGCAGCTCGTCACGACCGCGGCGCTGGTGCTCGCGGGCTCGTGCCTTCTCCTCGTCGTGATCGACATCGGCCAGACGCGCACTCGGGTCGCGGCCGACGCGGTGCGGTCGGGACTTGCCTCCTCCGAAGCCGCGCGCAAGGCCGGAGTTCGCACCGCGGTCCGTCTTGCACTCGCGATCGGGCTCGCGACCTTCGCGGTCGTCGCGATGGCGCTCGACCGCACGATGCTGGTGGCGGGCTCGGCGTTCGCCCTCGCGGCGATCGCCATCTTCGGTGCGCCCGCGTGGCTGGCGACGGTGGGCGACAACGAAGCGATGGCGAGCGCGGATGTCGAGGCGCGGCGCGGCAACCGGCCGTGAGGAGAGCTACAGTGTCGCGATGCACCCGCTTGAAGCATCGATCGCCGCCTACGAGTCCGGCGTGGCACGACTCCGCGAGGCCTGCGGCGGACTCTCCGACGCCCAGCTCAACACCCGCATCGCCCCCGGCGCCTGGAGCATCCAGGAGGTGGCCGTCCATCTCCTCGACAGCGACCTGATCGCGACGCATCGCATGCGGCGGATCGCGGCGGAGCATCTCCCGCTTCTCGTGAGCTACGACGAGAACGCCTTCATCGCGAACCTGCCCGCCGAGCGCATCGACTTCGCGACGGCGATCGAGCTGTTCGAGGTGCATCGCCGCTACACCGCGCAGTGGCTTCGCACGCTGCCGGCCGAGGCGTTCGCGCGCGAGGGGATCCACACCCAGCGTGGCAAGATCACGCTCGGGCAGATCGTCGATCTCTACGCATCGCATGTCGACCATCACCTCAAGTTCGTGCACGGCAAGCGCGCGGCCCTGAAGGCCTGAATCCCCTTCCCCGCCACCATCCAATGCCAACGCTCTTCTCTCCGCTCAGGCTCGGGTCGCTCGAGGTTCCGAACCGCATCTTCATGGCGCCGCTCACCCGCTGCCGCTCCGAGGCGGGCGATGTGCCCGGCGACCTCATCGCGACGCACTACGCGCAGCGCGCGAGCGCGGGCCTACTCATCGCGGAAGCCACGATGGCGATCGCCAACAACTGCGCGTTCATGGGGGCGCCGGGCGTCCACTCAGACGCGCAGGTCGCGGGCTGGCGCAAGACGACCGACGCCGTCCACGCGAAAGGCGGCCGCATCTACCTCCAGCTCTGGCACGGCGGCCGCGCGTGTCACTCGCGCCTGAACGGCGGAGTGCAGCCGGTTGCGCCGAGCGCGATCGCGATCGAGGGCGGCGAGATCTACACGCCCGACGGACCGAAGCCCTGCGAGACGCCGCGCGCGCTCCGCGACGACGAGCTCCCGGGCATCGTCGATGGATTCCGCCGCGCCGCCGAGAACGCGAAGCGCGCGGGATTCGACGGCGTCGAGGTGCACGGCGCGAACGGATACCTGCTCGACCAGTTCCTGCGCGACGGCAGCAACAAGCGCAGCGGCCCCTACGGCGGTCCCGTCGAGAACCGCATGCGGCTCATGCTCGAGGTCGTCGACGCGGTCGCGGGCGTCTTCACGCATGGCCGCGTCGGCCTGCGCATCTCGCCGCTCAACAGCTACAACGCGATGCAGGACAGCGATCCGGCCGCGCTGACGGCCGCGCTGTGCGACGCGCTCTCGCCGCGCGGACTTTCGTACCTCCATGTGATGCGCGCCGACTTCCTCGGCAAGCAGCACGGCGATGTGCTCTCGGTCGCGCGCCGCGCGTTCAAGGGGCCGCTCGTCGCCAACATGGGCTTCACCCCCGACGAGGCCGAGCGGGCCGTCGAGACGGGCGCGGTCGATGCGATCGCGTTCGGGACGGCGTTTCTCGCGAATCCGGATCTCCCCGCGCGCATCAAGGCGAAGGCGCCGCTCAACGCGCCCGACCAGTCGACCTTCTACATGGGCGGCGCGAAGGGCTACACCGACTATCCGGCCATGGCCCCAGCGGCAGGCTGAGCGCGGACGGGCGTCCTACGGGGTCCACGCGCCGAGCACGATCGCGAGATCCGATGCCCCGACGGTGCCGTCGCCGTCGAGATCCGCGGGGCTTTTTGCAAGGCCCCAGTCTGCAAGCACGAACGCGAGGTCCGCGCCGTCGATGAACCCATCGCGGTTGATGTCGCCAAGGCCCGCCGCAGGGCACGCGTCGGGCAACCCGTCGCCGTCCGCATCGTCGCAGTTCGATCCGACGCCGTTCCATGCGATGCCGAACAGTTCGGCCTCGACATCGATGATGGGCGCGCAGCCGCCCTGCAGGCATGCGCTTCCCCACGCGCGCACGCAGTCGGCCCAGGCCGCCGACGCGCATCCCGGATCGGCGATCGCGAGCGCGCGCGTCAGTTCGCCGACGAACGCTTCGGCCTCGAGTCGCTGCGCGTACGGCTGGAAGTGCGCTGTATCGAACAGGTATCGCGTCGACCAGCGGCCCCAGCCGTACTCCTCCTCGGTGATGCGGCGCAGGTTGAGGGCAAGGATGCGCGGATCGGCGGCGGCGAGGTCGTGCGCGACGACAGGCATCCAGTCGATCACCGTCGCCGCGACGGCCGAGGCACCGACGCGGAGTTCGGCCGCGAGAATGATCGGAAAGTGCGGATCCCCCATCTGTGCGCGGAGCCAGGCGATCGTCGCCGCAAGCTGGGCGCGCCATTCCTCACGCGTCGGCGCGTTGCCGGCGTCGTTCGCGCCGAGATGCAGCACCGCGACGCTCGGCGCGAGCGCGCGCAGCATGGCACCCGACTCCGCATGCTGCGCGAGGATGTCGCCGAGGCGCATGCCGCCCCGCGCCACCGATTGCACCACGATCCCGCGGTCCGCCGCCAGGCTTCGGAAGCGAACCCCTGCGACCTCCTGACCGACGGTGGCCGACGCGCCGCGAAGCTCGAGCTGCAGGTGGCGGCGATCCGCGAAGGCGAGCGGCGGAGTCGGAAGCCACGCGAACGACCCGATGGCCACGCCCTTTCCGAAGTCGAGAGCGCCCGCTTGGACCGCGGGTGCCGAAGAATCGGGAAAGTCGAGATCGGTGGGCCTGTTCCGCCACGCGATTCCGGGCGACCCCTTGCGGCGGATCGCAAGCACCTCCGCGATGAAGGGCCCCGACTGCTCGAACCACGGGCCGTCGTCGAGCAGCGGGTCGGTCGTGCGCGACGCGTCGTGCAGGAACAGCGTCCGCTGCCAGTCGAGCGGCCCGCCGTTGCCGGCGAGAAGCGCCTGCACCGTGAAGTTCGGAAGCGTCTGCGGAGGCCGGAGCGCGGGCGGAAGCACCGCACGGCTCGCCTGCGTCGCGGCGAGCCACTGCGGCGGATCGACCTGATCGATGTTCGAATAGACGACCGACTCGGTCGCGGGGCCGAACACCTTCGAGAACCGGGCGTTGAGATGGGCGACATACTGCCGGCCAAAGCCTGCGGGAGCCGTCTCCTGCGAGTCGCCGAACAGCGCGATGCGCACGACGCCCTTCGACGACGACTGCAGCAGCCCCCGGAAGAACGGCGCGTCGGTTGCCGTCACGCGCGGCACATCGAGGAAGGTCCGCGTGTCGTCGCCTGCGGTTGCGACGGCGGTCGGAACGAGCGCGGACATCGCGAACAGGACCGACACGAAGCGGCGGCGCACGACGGACGAAGCACGGGAATGAACTTGCCCTCGCGGCGGCACCACCCAAAGGTAGCCTCGGATGCGCGCGGTTCAACCGCGATGGCCGAGAACCGGACCGAATCGAATCGGACCTGCCCGAACGCACGGCGCCGCGGGAGTTCCCGCGGCGCCGTGATCTGCGGCGGCATCCGATCTGCCGCGCGCACTCCCCCGATTCGGTTCGGTCGGTCAATCGGTGCCCTGCGCCCCCTCGGTCGGCGCGGCGGTCACCGTGGGCTTCTTGTCCTTCGCCTCGGCGCAGCACTTGGCAAGCGAGAGCAGGAGTTCGCGGCCAAGCGTCACGCGGCCTGCCTCGGTGAGTTCATGGGAGCCCATGCCGTACTCGGGCGCGAGCGCGGGCCAGCGCTCGCCCTTCACCGCGACGGTCTCTTCGGTTCCATCGAGGCGGCGCGACTCGGCGCGCGCGATATCGAGGACGGTGTCGCCGTCGAAGCGCTTGCGCAGCAGGTCGTTGTAGCGTCCGCGGTTCGCATTGGCGGCGTCCGGGCCGACGCCGACCATCTTCTTGACGGCCGCCTTCGCGCCATGGTCGGGCTCGCGCAGCGGCGCGGTGCAGTGGACGATCTCGATCTTCGGGTGCGCCTTGCGGATCGACTCCACGGCCTGCGCGTAGCGGTCGAGCACGCGGTTCACATCGGTCGAGCGGCCGATGTCGCTGCAGGAGAGCTTGAGGATGGCGACATCGACCTTCGCCGCGTGCGACGAGAGCAGGAATTCCTCGAACGCGTCGATCTTGTCCTCCGGCTCGCCGTCGTGGCCGACGGTCTCGTGGAACACGCCCGGGCGGTCGAACGCCTCGGCGTCGCGCGCGCCCTGGCGCTCGCGCCGATGGGCCTCGCGCTCCTGTCCTCGGTACGAGAAGACCTGCAGGCCGATCTCGGACTTGCGCTGGAGGACCGTCTCCACGCCCTTCACGATTTCGCCGCCGAGGTCGCCGTGCGCGAAGTAGACGCGCTTGCCGCGGAGATCGGCCCAGCAGGTCTCACCGATCTTGTCCAGCGCGGCCAGATCCACATCGGCGGCGTTGCCCTTGGCCTGCGTCTCCTTACGGGTTTCCTTCGTCTGCTTCGCCGAAGGCTGCGCGTCCTGCACGCCCCAGGCGCGCGTCGCGGCCGAAAGACCGCCGGCCACGAGGATGGTGAGTGTTGCGGTCGCTGCTGCACGGTGGATGGCATTTCGCATGATGAGCTCCTGCAATTCGATCGGTGGTGTTGGCAAGGCGGGTCGATCGACCGAACCTCGGCGGTTGGTCGCCCGGCCCGATGATTCCCCCGCTGCGCCCCCGCGTCGAGCGGGACCGCGCCGCATCGCGCCGGTTCGTGCGCTTCAGGCACGCATCCCCAAGAAAGACACCGCGCGGAGAGCGACTCTCCGCGCGGTGCATCCATCCTGCTCCATCGCTCCGCCGCGTCAGGCCTGTGCGAGCCCCTCGCGGATCGCGAAGCGCATCAGTTCGGCGCGGGTGAACACGCGCAGCTTCTTCATGATGCGCTCCTGATGACCGTCGACCGTCTTCGGACTGCGCGCGAGTTCGTTGCCGATCTCGCCGCGCGACATTCCCTTGCCGATCAGCCGCAGCACCTCGAGCTCGCGCTGCGTGAGCGAGTCGAGCAGCGTCGCCGGTGGAGCCGCGGGCGCGTCGCCGCGGCCGGGGAGCTTCCCCACCACGCGACCGTTGCGCATCTTGGGCGGCTGGCAGCGGGCGCGAACCTTCGAGCCGAGGATGAAGGTCCCCTCCGCGCAGCGGGCGATCTTCTTGAGTCCGTCGACGATCTCCTCGAGGTCGTCGCCCTTCGCGAAGTAGCCCGATGCGCCGCAGCGGTACGCGGATGCGAGGAAGCCGTCGCGGATGTGCGCGCTCAGGAACACGAACCGAGTCTCGGGATGCAGGTGGTGCAGGCGGTCCGCGACCTCGAAGACATCCGGCCCCGGCATCTCGATGTCGAGAAGCACCACATCGGGCCGGTGCTCGGCCACGGCGTCGATGACGCCCTCGGCGCTTGTGAGCGACGCGACGCAGCGCACCTGTCCGTCCGCCATGAACTGGGCCTTCAGGCCCTCGATGAGGACGACATGGTCGTCCACGCACACGACGCGCACGGGCGCCCGCTGCTGGTCGCGGTTCGCCGGCGTCGTCGCGGGTGCGTCCGCCGCCCGCTTGCGCGCCAGGACGCGGGGAATCTCGCCCTCGCCCAGCTGACTCTCGATGGTGCCGATCGTGCCGATGCTCTCACCCATGATGTGCTCCTCTCTGATGGTCGAAGTTTCCGGCGTTGACAAGCGCCTGCCTGACCGCCGCCGATATGGAAAGAAAGTCCCGAGGGTCGGAGACGACCAAGGCGTCGCAGCCCCATGATGCGACGCTGCGTCCCGCTCCCGGGGAATCGAGGACGATGAGCCTCCCGCCGGGCCGCGACGCATGCCAGCGCTGCGCGACTCCGTCGACGAGTTCATCGCCCGAGACGATCCAGATGTCCGCTTGCTGCGGGTCTTGCGTGAGTTCGGTCACGCCGTGCGAGGCGAGCACCGAACTCAGCATGGACGCGATGCGTCCGTCCGCGACCGTGCATGCCACCCTCGGGCTCGACGAATGTCCCGAGCGGGAGTCGTCGGTGCGAAGCCGGATGCGCATCGTCGTTCCGATGCCGGGGAGTGTCTCCACCTCGATGCGTCCGGCCGCGCGCTCGACGATGCCGCGCGCGATCGGGAGCCCGAGCCCCGAGCCGATTGCGCGGATCTTGGTCGTGAAGTACGGATCGAACGCGCGGCGCCGCACCTCGTCGGTCATCCCGATGCCGTTGTCGGAGACCTCGATGAACGCACCCGCACCGCCGTCCGTCGCTCCGGCCCGCAGCAGCACCCGCGCGAGTTCCCGCGGACGCTCGCGCGGCATCGCCTCGCCGGCGTTCACCAGCAGGCTCAGCACCGCGCGCGAGAGCGAGCGCTCGTCGATGCGCACCGGCGGCAGATCGGCGTCGATGCGGACCTCGAGCACCGCGACCTCGTGAAGCGCCTTCTCGAGGAGCGGACCCGCGTGCCTCCACCAGGTCGCGAGATCCGTCGTCGCGATCGTGCAGGTGTCGGTATCGGTCGCGAGGAAGTGCACCGCGTCGGCGAGTTCCTGAAGATGCGCAAGTCCGGCCCGGATCTCGCGCGCATGGAGGTCGCGCCTCGAACCGCTGCGGCGCGATGGCGGCGGCAGGATGGCCGAAAGATGCGCGCGCATCGGAAGGAGCGTGTTGTTGAGGTCATGGCCTAGACCCGCGGCCAGCGTGCCGATCGCAGCGAGGCGCTCGCACTGGCGCATCTGCGCGTCGGCGCTGCGCCGCGCGGTCGCGTCGCGGATCACGAGCGTGCGACCTGCCTGAAGCGCCCCGGAGCCGACGACGACCTCCGCGGCGAAGGCCGATCCGTCGCGCCGTTGCGCCTCGAACTCGAGCGCCCTCGGCTCCTCGCGGACGCCGGTGCGCTGCGCCGCGAGCAGCCGCTCGGCTTCGGACGGGAAGAGGCTCGAGAGCGGCATGCCGCGCAGCTCGCCGCACGGATAGCCGAAGATCACGGCGGTCGCGTCGTTGGTCTCGAGGACGCGACCATCCGCCGATACGGTCACGATCGCAGCGCCCGCGCCGTCGAGCACGGCGTGCAGCCGCGCCTCCGCGGTCTGCGCGCGGCGGACGGCGAGGCGGAACTCGATCAATCCGACGAGCCGCTGCGCGAACATCTCTGCGAGCATGTGGAGAGGCGGTGCGGGCATCGGCTGCTGCGCGAAGAAGTACCGCAGCACGCCGACGATCCCGTTGCGCGCGCGAAGCGGCGCCGAAAGCACCGCGAGGATGCCGTCCGTCTCGAGGAACGGTCGCACGAGCAGTCCGCCATAGGTATCGCTCTGCGCGAGATCGACGACCAGCTCCGTCTTCTCCGGAATCGGCAGCACTCCCCCGCCGACGGCGACGCTCGAGAGCGCACGGGCCGTCCGCTCGTCGAGGCCGAAGGAAACCCGCAGCATGTCGCCCGCACCGGCGCCGAGGCCCGCCTCGATCATCCCGCCGCTCGCGCCGAACGGCTCGGCGCCGATCCGCAGCCAGCACGCGAGCTGCTCGGAGAACTCGCCCTCGGACGGCACGCTCTCGAGGCGGTCGCACAGGCGCTTCCAACGCGCGAGCAACTCGCCGGCCGAGTCGTCCGTGCACCCGCCGACGGGGCCGCTCGCCTGCGGAAGATCCGCGGAATCCCGCGGCGCCGATCCAGTATCGCGCACAAGCGCGAGCGGCATGCGCTCGGCTGACGGGGCGTTCGGCTTGAGGTGTCCAAGCGACATGACCGCACGGTATCGCTCGAATGGCTCCTGCCAAGCGGTGCGGCACGGGGAGATTTCCCCGCTTTGGGAATTCTCCGCGATCGGCTGAATGGCCCTTCGCCCTCGTGACTTTTCGCCGCTTGATCCCGCACCGTTCCCCGTGGTGCGCGCGGCGGGGTCCGCCACAATCACCCTCGCGCCGAATGCGATCGATGCGATGTCGATCGGAAGCCGAGGAGCAGGACGCATGCGTTTTCTCATCCGACCCTTGCGAGATCCCGAAAGCACGCTCGACCTGACCGATGCGGTCGTCGAGGCGATCGCGCGGCATCTCGCGCTTGCGTGCGGCGGGAATGTGGTCCTCAACCGGCTCGAGGCGTCCGCACACCTCGAGTCGCTTCTCAGGCGTTCGTCCGTGGCGCCTGACGGGATCGATCCGTTCGCACCTCTCTCCGCGCATGTCGATGCGCATCGCCCCAAGGAGGAAACCCATGCAGTCGTCGATTCCGACGAGGCTGATCGTGAGCGACAGCCGCAAGGCTTCGCTGTACAGCGGCTCGCTCTCGAGAGAGCGGGCTGATGCGCTGCCGCGCGTGCGGCTCGAGCTGGCCGAGGTCCTCAAGAGCCCGTGGCAGGACTTCCACGAGCACGGCCGGCCGAACGCCCTCGGGCGTGGACCGAGCACGAACGCATCGCAGTACTTCGTGGGCGAAGGCAACGAGCGCGCGGAACTCGAACGGCGATTCGCCGGCGAGGTCGCCGCGTGGATCGCGAAGAAGTCCGCGGAGGCTCCCGAGGCGGCGGTCGTCGCGTTCGCCGATCCGCGATTCCTCGGCCACCTGAGGTCGGCCTGCAGCGCGATTCGGCTTGAAGCGACCGTCGAGCGTGGCGAGTTCTCCTGGCTCCGGCCGGCGGAACTCGCGGCGCACCCGTCGATCCGAGCGGCGCTCGGCAGCGCGGCGTTCCGCCCGGCGGGAACCCGCTGAAGGGTCGATTCGTCGGACGAAGGGCCTGATCTGCTCGAACGGTTCCACGGATTCCGATCCGCGCGGCCCCACGCATGAGAAAGAGGGAGATCGAGATGACGACGCTGATGGACCGACGGGAATCGATGGTCGAGACGCAGATCAAGGCCCGCGGCGTCAAGGACGCACGCGTCCTCGATGCATTTCGGAGCGTGCCGCGGGAGCGGTTCGTCTCGGCCCGCTACCACGACCTTGCCTACGAGGACGCGCCGCTTCCGATCGAGGAGGGGCAGACGATCTCGCAGCCCTACATCGTCGCGGTGATGCTCGAAGCGGCCCGGATCGGAGAGGGAGACCGCGTGCTCGAGGTCGGCGCAGGGTCCGGCTATGCCTCGGCCTTGCTCGCGAGGCTTGCGAAGGAGGTCTTCGCGATCGAGTGGCACGAGGGACTCGCGGGCCTCGCGCGGACGCGGCTTCGCACGCTGCAGCTTCCGAATGCGCAGGTGATGTGCGGCGACGGAACCCGCGGGTGGCCCGACGCCGCTCCCTTCGACGCCATCGTCGTCTCCGCAGGCGGACCCGAGGTTCCGCGCAGCCTGCTCGAACAGCTGAAGATCGGCGGCCGCCTCGTGATTCCGGTCGGCATCGACCCGAAGTCGCAGGAACTGCTCCTGATCGTGCGAACCGCGGAACACCAGTACGACCGGACCTCGCTCGGCCGGGTGCAGTTCGTTCCGCTCGTGGGCGCAGAGGGCTGGGCGAGCGATGGCGCGCCGCTCGGCAGCCATCGGGCGGAGCGGCCTCTCCGCGTGAGCACGCGCGAGGGCGCCCGGGCCTCGTCGCTGATCGCGGCGGCATGCGAGCCGTTCGCGTCCGTGGAGCATGCGAACCTCGATGGGATTGTCCGCAGGATCGGCGCCGCACGGATCGTGCTGATCGGCGAGTCGACCCACGGAACCAGCGAGTTCTACTCGATGCGGGCGCGCATCACGGAGGCGCTGATCGCACGCGCGGGCTTCAACATCGTCGCGATCGAAGCCGACTGGCCCGACACCGCCGCGGTCGACCGGGTGGTGCGGAAGCGCGCGGCCACGCCGCTGCGGGAACCGATGTTCTCGCGCTTTCCCACCTGGATGTGGCGAAACCGCGAGATGCAGTGCTTCGTCGACTGGCTGACACGGCACAACGGAAGCCTTCGCGACGCGTCCGCACAGACGGGTATCAGCGGCCTCGACATCTACAGCCTCAACAACTCGATCGGTGCGGTGCTCGACTATCTCGATCGCGTCGATCCATCCGCAGCGGCGGCCGCTCGCGAGATGTACGCCTGCTTCACGCCGTGGGAGCGGGATCCCGCGACCTACGGACGGGCGGCATCCAGCGGCGTGCTCGCGTCCTGCGAGCATCAGGCGCTGGCCACGCTGCAGTCGCTGCTGGAGGAACGGCTTCGCTACTCGAAGTTCGATGGCGACGCGTTCTTCGACGCGGCGCGCAACGCCACGGTGGTGAGCGAGGCGGAGCGGTACTACCGCGCGATGTACCGCGGCGCGCGCGAGTCGTGGAACATCCGCGACCGGCACATGTTCGAGACGCTGCTGGCGCTCCTCGAACACCGTGGGCCGAACTCGAAGGCCGTGATCTGGGCGCACAACTCCCATGTCGGCAACGCCGCTGCCACCGAGATGGGCATGCATGGCGAGATCAACATCGGCCAGCTGTGCCGGGAGCGTTTCGGCGACGCCTGCTACTCGATCGGATTCGGCACCGACCGAGGGACCGTGGCTGCGGCGTCGAACTGGGACGCCCCGATGCAGGTCATGGCGGTGAGGCCGTCGCATGCCGACAGCTACGAGCGTCTTTGCCAGGAGGCGGGGCAGCCGATGTTCATGCTTCCCCTGCGCAAGCCGAACTCGATCGCCGTGCGGCATGAACTCCTCCGGCCGCGCCTGGAACGCGCCATCGGCGTGATCTATCGCCCCGAGACCGAACTGGTCAGCCATTACTTCCAGGCGACGCTTCCCGCCCAGTTCGACGAGTACATCTGGATCGGCGAGACGACCGCCGTCGAGCCTATCCCGGTGACCCTGACCCCGGGCGATCCCGAGATGTATCCCTTCGGGATGTGACGCGGACTCATCCCCCGGACGCCGAGGCCGCGACTGGCGCGCGAGACGGGCTGGTGCAGACTCCCCGCACACCCCCGCTCGCCGCCCGTGTGACCGCTAGCGTTCCACGCTCGCCACGGTGTTCCCCGGTCTCCACGCCGGCGTTCGACGCTCGCCACGGTGTTCCCCGATCTCCACGCCAGCGTTCGACGCTCGCCACGGTGTTCCCCGATCTCCACGCCGGCGTTCCACGCTCGCCACGGTGTTCCCCGATCACCACGCAGGCGTTCCACGCTCGCCACGATGTTCCACGGTCCCGACGCAGTGTTCCACACGAG
>Ga0209990_10001792_pt1 | contig 17759 bp, 26 predicted proteins | sample NOAtaG_6_FD_187304 | JGI IMG/M metagenome (GOLD analysis project Ga0209990, IMG submission 187304) | Freshwater lake microbial communities from Lake Erie, under a cyanobacterial bloom - NOAA_Erie_Diel5S_2200h metaG (SPAdes) (version 2) | ecosystem: Environmental > Aquatic > Freshwater > Lake ...
CAACGGATTATTCTCGACGCTTGCCAGTGAAATTGATCTGACAGATGACACGCTCATATCCGCTGCGAAAAGCGCAAATTCTTTTGGCAAGTTTATTGGCAGTCTTGGTGCGCAGATACTTGAGCTTGGCAAATTTATCTTTGATGGTGCGATAAAACCGATCTGGGATATTATTGGTGGGTTTGACCATTTAAAATTAATATCTGAAAGCGTCATTACTTTTATAAAGCTGTCTTTTCAGTCTTTAAAGGTTACAATTGATACTTTTTTGCTTGGCATAGCCAAGGGGTTAGACCTTCTAGACTCTGGTATTACTAATGCAAAAAAGAAACTTGGTTTTGATGCAGAGCGTAGCAGCTTTACAAAAGATTTTTTTGATGCGCAGAAGCTTTCTTTAGAAGATTCCGTAGCAGAACAAAAGAAACTTTTTTACGAATTAGGAAAAAACGTTTTAAACCAATCTGATTTTTTTTATTCACCTGACCGTGATGCCTTTATGAAGAGCCTTGAAAAGAGTAGCAGCATGGTCAAGGATACTACAGACAAGCTGAGTATTTTTGGCAAAGCAGGCGAAGATGCTGGCGATAAAGCCGCGCGCGGTCTTATCAAGACCAAAAACGCGGCTGATAATCTTAAAAAGTCAACGGAGAGCGCTAAAGAGTCGCAAAATTCGCTGTTCTCAAGCTTGATTGGTAATATTGGTGATACAAATTTTTCATTCAAAAGCCTTGGCGAAACGATTTTAAACAGCCTGACAAGCCGCGTCCAAAACCAAGGATTTGGTGGTTTTGGATCCTTTTTTAATGATATCGGCGGCATTTTTTCAGACATCTTCGGAGGCTTTCGCGCCGATGGTGGTGGTGTTGCCGCTGGCAAGGCCTATGTCGTAGGCGAGCGCGGGCCGGAATTGTTTATGCCGGGGCAGTCTGGATCTATTGTGCCGAATGGCGCGGTGATGTCTGGCGGCGGTGGAGCGTCGGTAAACGTTAATATCATTAATCAGGCAGGCGTTGACGTGCAGGCGCGGCCTTCTTCGAACGGACGTGATATCGAGATTATGATCCGCAACAGCATGCGCAGCATGATTGCCGGTGGCGGTGTGGATGATGTCATGCGCAATAGATTTGGCGCACGTCCTGTGCCGACGGGGCGTTAATCATGCCGACATGGCCTAATACACTGCCCAAGGCGTTGATCGAAGGTTACGCAGAAACGCCAGCCAATAATGTTTTGCGAACGCAGATGGACGTGGGGCCAGCCAAGACACGCAGACGCACGTTTGCAAATGTCAGGAATTTGACGATCAACCTGCTTTTGAGTAGCGCACAATGGACGGCACTGGATAACTTTTACGATGTTGAAACTTTGAGCGGTTCATTGCCGTTTGATATGCCGCATCCGCGCACAAATGTGACGGGTAATTTCAGGTTTGTTTCTCCGCCGCAACTATCTGCGCTGTCGAGTAATTATTTTAAAATTGCTGTCAGTCTGGAGCAACTGCCATGAGCCGTGCAGTATCTGCGACTACACGGTCATCGCTTTACGCGCAAAGCACGGGCGATGTCTATGTTATTTTGCTGGAGATAAGCCATGCGACACTGGGCACGCCAATCCGCGTGAATAACAGCGGTTCTGATATCGTTTCAAACGGGATCAGTTTTGTGGCTTTTCCGTTTGAAATAACACTGCCAAACGATGATGACGGTCAGATTAGTGCAAGACTGAGCATCGATAACACGGACAGGCAGATCGTGGCAGCGGTCAGACAGATGTCAAGCTATGCGGCTGTCAATATCAAGATCATCCGCGCGGATGCACCGGATACAGTCGAAGCGGAATTCCCTGATTTTCGCTTGTCGAATGTGAATTACGACGCCGCAACGGTGAGTGGTGATCTGACGATTGAAGATTTTACGCAAGAGCCTTTTCCGGCTGAGACGTTTTCTCCCGCAAAGTTCCCGGGGCTTTGATGCTGCCGGAATGGTGCATGCGGTACATTGGCCTGCCCTTTTTGGCGCATGGCCGTGATCAAAAGGGGCTGGATTGTTGGGGTTTAGTACGACTTGTGTACTTTAATGAATTTGGCATCGATTTGCCTGCTTTGAGTGGTGCTTATGAAGATACAGAGCGGCAATCGCACGGTGTTATCGCCAGTCTTTATCAGGACGAAGCACGGCAAAGATGGATGAAGGTCGAGGCTGATAAGGCTGGAACTGGCAACGTTGTTGTCTTGCGATTTGCGGGGCAGCCGGTGCATGTCGGAATTTATCTGGGCTGGAACAACATGCTGCACGTTATGCGCGGCACGGAAAGTTGTATCGAGCGTATCGATACGCCGCGCTGGAATAAAATAATCGAAGGGTTTTATCACTATGGGCGAAGCGATTGAGGTTAAAGACAGTCTGTTTCTGACTGTCATGCCTAGCCCGTTTACGCAAGAACGCATTACAAAAATAATTGCGGCAGGAAAGACGATTGCCGAAATTGTTTCATGTGAAATAAAAACGCCGTCGATATTTTCTTTCTGCCATGTCTATGTTGGCGGCCATTACGTGCCACAAAATATATGGCATGTCGTGCGTGTAAAAACCGCGCAGAATATCGTTCTGCGTATGGTGCCGCAGGGCGGTGGCGGTGGCGGAAAGAACCCATTGCGGAGTATTTTATCGCTCGCTTTGATGGCGGCGGCGCCGGGGATTGGTGCGGCATTTGCGGGTAGCCTTGGGATTGCTGGCGGTGGCGTATGGTTGGGCAGTACATTTATCGGTGCTGGCCAGATCCTTGGCGGTGTTGTCAGCATGGTTGGTCGCATGGCGATCAACGCCCTTGCCCCGCCGCCGCGTCAACGCGGTGCGCTGGCAACGGTCGCGGATAAGCCAACCCAGTTTATTCAGGGTGCCCGTAACCAGTCTTTGAAGTTCGGACGCATCCCCAAGGTTTTGGGACGCATGCGTATGGTGCCACCCTATGCGGCACGGCCATTCACGGAAACCGTGGGTGATGATCAATATGTGCGTATGTTGTTTTGCTTAGGCTATGGGCCGGTCGAAGTCAGTGATCTACGCTTTGGCGAGACGCCTTTGTCGCAGTTCAGTGACGTTGAAACGGTCATACGCCAAGGCTATGAGGATGATGAGGCGATCAGCCTTTATTCAGATGGAAATTCGATTGTTCAGAACGATTTGAATGTCTTGCTCAGCCAGACTGCCGGATGGCAGGTGCGGCGTACTGAAACAAATGTGAACGAGATATCGGTCGATATTACTTTTGCGAATGGCCTTGTGCAATTTGACAGCCAAGGCAATAAACAAAATATGACCGTGCAGGTCGAAGTGCAATATGCGCCTGCCGGAACAAACAACTGGAGTGCTGGCAGCGATACATTTTTAAGTGTTGCATCCACAGTCTCGCCCGCGCTGTCAAAGCCAGATGCCTTGAATGGTGCCCGTCGTGCGATTGTTCACCGCGTGTATCTTGATCCTTTTAATGGTGAAGTCGGGGTTGTGACTGGCGATATTACGCTGGATGGTCTGGAAGATTTAAGCATTCCTGCCTTGCCTGCGGATATGCTGGCCTGCGCACGCGTGGTGCGTTATTCCGATGATGCGGATGTGATTGATGCCGGTCGCATTACAGATGAGCGTGCAGCCAGCCTTGTGGGTAGCGTTTATCAGGCGTCAGGTGATTTCCTGCCAAGCACGTCCACGACAGCGCATGTCATTGATATTGATGCGGGGGGCTTAAAAAACGGCGGCTTGACTATAACAGCGCGTCAAACATCGGCTTTGCGCCGGTTCTTTCGTTTTAGCGTGGCGCAGGGTCAATATGACGTCCGCATCAGGCGTAAGACGACCGATACAGATACGACACAGATTTTTGACAAGGTTTACTGGACGGCATTACGGTCTATCCGTCATATCTCGCCGGTGCAAATGTCTGGGCTTGGTTTGATTGCCATTCGTATCAAGGCGACAGACCAGCTGAATGGTGCACCTGATCAATTTAACTGTATCGTGCAAAGTATTCTGCCCGATTGGGACGCTGATACCGAAACATGGATAGAACGGCCAACGTCTAACCCCGCATCACAATACCGTTATGTTTTACAGGGGGCAGCGAATAAAAGGCCATTGCCGGATAGCCGTCTTATCATCAGCGATCTTGAGATATGGCATAATGATTGCGTGTCATCTGGATACCAATATGACGCGGTAATTGATAGTGACACGACTGTCGGCGAGATTCTGGCGGAGGTTGCATCTGCAGGACGCGCCGCTCCTGCCCGACCTGATGGGCGCTGGACAGTTGTTCAAGATAAATTGCAGACCGTGCCGCGCCAGCATTTTACGCCGCGCAACACGTCAGGATTTCGCGGGGAACGCAGCTATCCTGAATTGCCACATGCTTTCCGTGTCCGGTTTCAAAACCGCGACAATGGGTGGGAAGCCGATGAGCGCATCGTATATGACGATGGCTATTCGGAATTCGGGGAGGTTCCAGGCACTGTTCCGGCGACAAAGTTTGAGACGCTGGATTTATCCGGTGTCACATCACCAGATCAGGCCTGGAAAGCCGGACGATATCACATTGCCACTGTGCGTTTACGGCCTGAGAATTATACATTTACGGCGGATGTTGAGCATATCGTCTGCACCAAGGGCGATCTGATCAAATTCAGTCATGACGTGACACTGCATGGCTTAGGCTCTGGCCGCATCAAAGCTATGGGCACATCGGGATCGAACATCACGTCGATCACGTCAGACGAAGCATTTTTTATGCAGGCGGGAAAGAATTACGGCGTTGTGATACGTCTGGCCGATGGTACGTCTTTGCAAAAGAATATCGTTACTGCGGCGGGCGAGCAAAAAACGCTTGTTTTTGTTACGCCATTTCCTGTGTCCGGCGGCTGCACGGTTGGCGATCTGTTTAGCTTTGGCGAGCGCGGATCTGAAACGGTTGATCTGATTGTCAAAAGCATTCAGCCTAGTGGCGATTTAACGGCCACGATCACCTGCGTTGATGCGGCACCACAGGTGCATCAGGCAGATACGGGCACGATACCGGCATTTAACAGTCAAGTGACGACGCCTCCCGAATTTCAAAGGCCGTCAACGCCTGTTCTGGTCACGATCCAGAGCAATGAAGATGTGATGATTGCCGGATCAAACGGGGCATTTATTCCGGCGATTGTCTTGACGCTTGAACCGCATGGCTTTCCTTTGCCACTTGTAACATCAGTGCGTATCAAGGCTTCGGCAGAAACGCAGTTTATTGCCGCATCAACGGCGCAAGCTGGAAATCAGGTGACGATCACCGGCATCGATACCAGTCAGATTTACGATATCGAGGTCACTTATAAGCAGAATTCTGGGGTCAATTCTGCAGCTTTGCTGATCAGTGCTTATCAAGTGATAGGTGCTTCGGGGCCGCCGGATGATGTTGAAAATTTCAGGGTCAATATTCTTGGCCAGACGGCTTATCTGGCGTGGGATGAGGTTAATGATATTGATCTTGCCTATTACCGCATTAAATATAGCCCTGCTTTAACAGGCGCTGCTTGGGAAAGTTCGGTTGATTTAGTGGCGCAGGTCAGTAAGACATCGACCACGATTACCGTGCCAGCAATTTCCGGCACGTACCTGATCAAAGCCGTTGATCTGGGCGGACGCGAGAGCATCAATGCGGCACTGATCATTTCAGATATTGACGTGATTACGGGGTTCAACGCCGTTCAGACAGTGACCGAAAACCCTACTTTTACAGGGGCAAAATCCGGTGTTGTCTTGAGTGGCGGCGGCTTGCAACTTGCTGGCGCGGATACAGTCGATAGCTGGGCGTCGTGGGATGATGTTGCCAATATCGATATCGGTCTTTCGGGTCTCTTGACGAATGGTACTTATTCGTTTGCTGGCACGGTGGATCTGACTGCGGTTTATACCAGTCGCTTGACGGCATCGATCACAGCTACTGGGATTGATATCAACAACACGGTCGATAGCTGGCCGCTGTGGGATTCTATTGAGAATATTGACGGTGGCATTGATCCATCGTCTTGGTCTGTGACTTTGCAACTACGCACAACGCTTGACAATCCATCTGGTTCGCCAACATGGACGGCGTGGCAGGACTTTATTGTCGGTGATTACACGGCGCGTGGCTTTGAATTCAGGCTTTTATTACGATCACTTGTCAGTGGAGTAACGCCATTCGTTGATGGGCTTTCTGTCACGGTCGATATGCCGGACAGAGTTGAGGCGCAAGACAACCTGACATCAAATGCAAGCGATAGCCCGACAACGGCGGTGACGTTTCCTGTGGCTTTCAAAGCCAAGCCCGCTGTGGCGGTCACTGCGCAGGCGATGGCAACGGGTGATTATTTAGCTATCACGAACCAGACCAGTACTGGATTTGAGATCGTTTTTAGAAACGCAGCCGGTACACGCGTGACCAGAACATTCGATTATGTCGCCAAGGGTTTTGGCGCTGAACAATAGGAGATGGTATGACACAAGCTACACCAACGATTTCATCTGGCGAAAGCGGTTCTGGCTATCGCACCAAAGATAATGACGGCAAGAAAGCGATTTTAAATCATCACAAAGGATCAACGGCGCCCAGCTATGCCGAAGCTGGCATGATCTGGCTGGATGATGCGGCAACGCCGTGGCTCTTGAAATTTTATGATGGCGCCGACTGGATCATCATGGCGGCGGTGAATGCAACGTCAAACTGGTATCAAGCCTATTTTGGCGGATCTGCACCTTTGACTTTAAACTATGCTGCGGATACGGGCGCGGCCAATGCCTATGCGGTTGCACCGAACCCGCCGATTTCTGCCTATGTTACGGGCCAGCGTGTTTATTTAAAACCAGCCAATGCTTTGACGGGTGCGGCGACTTTGGCGGTCAGTGGATTGTCAACAAAAGCGATCAAGCTGGCGAATGGGTCTGATCCATCATCGGGTGCGATGTTGACCGGCGGTATTTATTGCCTGATTTATGACGGCACAAATTTTGTTTTGACCAATCCGACCACATCATCAACTTTGCTTTTGGCGCGCGGCACGACCGTGGCGTCGGCTTCGACCGTCGATCTTGGTGCGGCGGATAGTGATTACGTTGAAATTTCCGGCACGGCCACGATCACCAGTCTGGGCACGACCGCCACACGCAATCATATCTGGGTGAAGTTTCAAGACATCTTGACGTTGACACATAATGCGACATCGCTGATTTTGCCTACGGGCGCAAATATTACAACGGCTGCGGGCGATGCTGCGGAATTTGTGCGTATCACAGCGGGGAATTGGCAATGCGTGGGTTATCAGCGTGCGAATGGACAATCGCTTGTGCCGACCATTGGCGGCCTTGGTATTGGACAGACGTGGACAAACGTCACTGGCAGCAGGTCTTTGTCTACGACTTACACAAATTCAACTGGGTTACCAATTTTCGTGGCGTTTACTGGAGTTTATGTCGACGGGTACACGAGCACGTTCCTTATCGATGGTATGGTGGTAAGTAGAGAGCAGACCTCTTTTTCTTTCGACACGGCCAGATTTTTCATGATAGTTCCCAATGGTTCCACATATCAAATTACTTCAACAAAAGCCATGGACACATGGTGGGAGTTAAGATAATGCCCGCAATTCAAATCTATCGCGTCATCACAGAAAACGGTTATACCAGGTTTTGGAACGAGGTTCGTGAAAGTAATGCTGCACCGTGAAGATGCCGTGGTCATGACACGGCCTGAATTTGAAAACATGCTGCGCGCGGCTGCAAAAGAAGGCGCCAAAGAAGCCTTGGCAAATGTCGGCCTTGCCGATGATCACGCCGGCAATGACATGCGCGATCTGCGGTCAATGCTGCAATCTTGGCGCATCGCCAAGAAAGAAGCGGTTAAAAGTGTCACGCGCCGCGTCACAGATATTGTTTTTGCTGTTTTGTTGATCGGTCTTGCGGCGAAATTTGGAATTAAACTGCTTAACAACTAAAAAAGGAGAACTACGATGGCATTACAATATTCTGTGGCTGTGCGTAATGCGCAGCTGGATTCATTTGAAACAACAATTGGCACGACGCCAATTCTGCGTATTCGCAGTGGCGCACCGCCCGCTAACTGTGCCGCCGCGCGTACGGGCACTGTTTTGGCGACGATTAACTTGCCATCTGACTGGATGGCGGCGGCCAGCGGTGGATCAAAAGCCTTATCCGGTACATGGCAAGACACATCCGCCGATGCTGCTGGCACTGCAGGTCATTTTGAAGTGATGGATAGCTCCGGCACGACATGCCATATGCAAGGAACGGTGACGGCTACCGGCGGCGGCGGTGACATGACGTTGGATAACACGAGCATCGCATCAGGACAGCAAATTAATATCACGTCTTTCACCATCACGGCTGGCAATTCATGACGATTGCGATCAATAGCGGTCACGCCACCTGGGACTGGCAAATCAGCAAATGGTTCGCCCGTGTACAAGGTATGGATATGACGTTTGATACGCTTGAAGACATGTCAACGGCGCTTTCTTTAAGCCAAGATAATATTGCTGATTTATTAGCCTACAAACAACATTGCGAGGTCATCAATGGCGGCGCTTACTGATCTTTCTGATATTATCAACCGTCTGACGGGAGGTAATAGTGGCACACCTGAAATTGTCAACGTGTATATAGACAACCGTGCGGCTGGCGCGGCTGCTACTGCGACAGTCGCTGGGCGTTTAACATCGCTTTGGCAATATCAAAAAATGCCGGGCGGCGAAGGTGCGGCTCCGACAACTTCGGCAATTCCTGTTAACGATACGCCGGGCGCATTTTTTCAAACTGATCCGGGCGGCGGGCGTGATAAATGGTTGCTGGGCGTGGTCGGTCATTCGTCGCAGGGCGGTACTTTAACTATTTATGATCGTCTTGTGCATCAAGGCGGCTTGTCCGGTACTGCGACAGGCGAACAAACGACCAATTTACCGACTACAGCATTGACGCGCTACAGCGGCACGGCTTCGGTCGGGAACTTTATCGGCATTGAAATTTACGGTCAAATCGGCACGACAGCCCGCACCATAACTGTCAACTACACAAACCAAGCGGGAACGCCAACGCGCACAACTAAAGCGATTGATATCGGCGCAACCGGACTCCGCGAAGCGCAGCGTATTTTCATTTGTCCTTTGCAAGATGGTGATACAGGGGTCAGGTCAATAGGAGGTGTCACTCTTTCAGGCACTACAGGAACGGCTGGAAACTTTGGCGTATTCATCGGACATCCCATTATTTCTATCCCCATGCCAACCGCTGGCATTGCGACGGTGCGTGACCTTATTACTGGCTTGCCAAGTGTTATGCAGGTTTTGACAGACGCATGTTTGTCGGCGTATTGGATGCCAAACGCCACGACCGCCCCGCAAATAAATTTACAGCTTTCGATGATAGAGGCATAGAATGGCCTTAACCGATTATGCAGATTATAAGTCAAAACAAGAACGCGCCCAACCTGCGCCGTTTCTAAGCGGCAATCCCGGCGCAGGCACGGCGTCGTTTGCATCGGCGTGGACGCTTGCACCTTTATCGGGGGCTGTGCCAACAACAGCCGCCGCTCTGAATAATACGACGACAGGGGCAATGCTGCGCGATACGCTTTTAAATAGCTACACGGCGGCGCGGTGGCTTTCTAAAATTGAATTTAGTTCTGCCCCTGCTACGAACTCCTTTGTCATGCTGGTTGATCGTTTGTCACATCAGGGCGGACTTGATGGTACTCTAACAGCAGCCCAGACAACCAATTTACCGACTACGGCATTGACGCGCTATACGTCCGGTGTCGGTGTTTTTGCTGCGCTGGAAATTTATACGGCGGTCGGAGGTACGGCCACGACTGCCACGCTTAGTTATACCAATCAGGCGGGAACACCGGGCAGGACGAGTAAATCTTTTGTTTTCGGCGGTTCAGGAAATAACCAGCCGCGAACGACGTTGATTGTTCCATTACAAGATGGTGATACGGGCGTGCGATCGGTTGAGAGTGTCACGCTTGCAGCAACGACAGGGACGATTGGGGCTTTTGGGGTAACTCTTTTTAAGCCGCTTTTAATTCTACCGATCATGCCATTCGCGGAAAAACAAACGGTTTATGATGCTTTCCTAGGTGGTGCATCCATTTTGAATGAAATTCAAGACGGATGTTGCTTGAATTTTATGGGGCGTCTGCCATCAAATGCGGCTAATTTTATCACGGGTGATATTTCTTTTATTGAGGGGTGATGCATGGCGACAACGCTATTTAAAATACCCTTCGACGGGGCTGCAAGCGAATTAGGGTTTATACCGCTTGAAGCTGTTATTACCACGATCAGTGGCGCGGTCTCAATCACGCAAGCTGCGCAAACTTCAAGTGCGGCGGCAGCGGCTATTGTCAAAGGCGCTTTGGCAGTCAGCCAAGGTAACCAATTTGTTGCGGCCACCGGAATGGTCGTCCTTTCGGCGGCGTTCAACCAGACGCAGGCGGGTCAGAGCACGGCTTCGATCGGTAGTGTCAAGATTTCTGGCGGAACTTCTGTCACTCAAGGCAGCCAAGTATTATCAGGCGTTGGAACGGTCAAGATCGTTGGTGGCGTGTCTGTTACCCAAGGCACACAGACGCTGGCCGCCACGGGCGGGCAGAGCACGGCGATCAACGGCGCTGCCAGCATAACGCAAGCTGCACAGACGTTAAGTGCCGCCGGCCAAGTTTTGTCTGCTATCACCGGCACACTGTCATTGACGCAAGGGGCGCAGACGCTGGTCGCGACGGCCGACGATAGTGTCTTTGAATGGCAGCGCGTCTATGAGTTTTCTGCGGTCTATGACTTTCAAAAACAGATATTGATTACTTTGCAGGATCAAGCCCCATGACATGGTACGCCCTGACACCTACACAAATAACGTCGCGGTATCACTGGAATGATCTGCCGGCGGCAGAACGTGTTGAATTAAAGCGGTTTATTCAAGATGTGCGCACGGAATTACCGCTAGCTATGTCTTCTCTTGGCGGCGTTGATCCAGGGGCATTTTTAGGGGCGGTGATTGGTGGATCTTTGGCACGCGGAACTGCGACAGTCTTTAGCGACTATGATGTGTTCTTGTTTCGGCAAAATACAACGCCTCTTTTCTCAGCGAATGATCCGCGTATTGTGCAGAATGCGATTGCCCACCTCGTGCATTATCGTCAAAGAAATTATAGCTTATCGCGTCGGGTTAATCTTCTCTGCGGTCATTTTGGCATGTTTTATAACCGCATAGATTCCCAAGATGAAATTTTTGGATATGATCTCGAGACAAATGTTTTGTATCCAAGTTTGATGGCATGCCGCGATGCCCTCATATAATTTTACCGATCTTTATCACGACAGCACGACTGTTTTGGGTACATTTGGTGATTGGGATGATAACGAAACACTTATTTTAAGCCCTTCTCAAGGATCACGTTTTTCAGATGTTCAGGTTTATGAAGGTTATCATTTAAACTATCCGCAAATTATTCCTGCCAATGCAACAATAACATCAATACGTGTTATTGCTTATTCACAGACGGGATTTACGAATGCTTTATTGCGCTGCGCTTTAAGCATGAATAAAAAATGGGATTTTGCTTATGCTCTTGTTCAGGGTGTCGATAATTTAGGCGCTCATTATATTTTTGATTTTGCGCAAGATGGGCTTATGCAGCTATTTTTGAATACGAATGGCGGTGTAGCAGCATTAAATAGCTATGGCTTTGGGTGTGCATTGTTTAGCTTTGGCCCCTCAAGTGGCGTAGTTGAGCCAGACTATATGACCGTCACAAATGTCCGTATGGAGATCGACTTTACGGCGCCAGAGACAAGAACGGGCGTGGCGAGTATCACGCAAGGCGCGCAGACACTTAATGCAGCGGGCAGTGTTGCTTTGCAAGGGCAAGGTTCCGGACAACAAAGCCAAAATCTTGCAGCCATCGGCAATGTCCAGATGTCACCGAAGGTCAGGTTTTACAGCCTGTCGGCGGTTTATGATTTTTCTGCAGCTTTCAACATCATTTTAAAACGGAGCATCTGACGGTGTACGCAACAAAGCATGACGCGATCGAAGCCCGCCGCGGCGAATATATTAAAATCGCTTTTACCATCACCGACAATGCCGGCACGCCGGTATCTTTGGCGGGGGCAGCGTTGACCTATAAGATCGGGCGGCGGCTGGGCGACGAAGCTCTGCTGGAACTGGAACTTGGCGACGGTATCAGCGTTTCTGGCAACGTGGCAACTGTTGAATTTTATACCGATGCCGTGCTGATCGATGCGGTTCCGGCGCTCGGTGACTTTATTGGACAATTGTTCGTGACCAAGGATAGCAAGACGTTGATGACGGCGGAAGGGCCGCTCGAAATCAAGGACACGGTTCACTGATGTCGGCATTCGATCAGGCTTTTAACATCGTCATCGGTCACGAAGGTGGATATAGCATTGACCCAAAAGATCGTGGCAATTGGACAGGCGGTGCAGTTGGTCAAGGTATCTTAAAGGGTACAAAATACGGCATTTCGGCTGCGGCATACCCTGACAGCGACATCAAGAATTTAAGCCTGTGGCAGGCAAAAGAAATTTATAAAAAAGATTATTGGGACCGGGTTGCGGGTGACAAGCTGCCGCCCGGCATTGCCTTCGTTTCCTTTGATGCTGCCGTGAATGCTGGCGTATCGCGCGCCATCAGATGGCTGCAGCAGGGCCTTGACGTGCCTGCAGATGGCCGTATGGGGCCGCAAACAATCCGCGCGGCCGCGGCAGTCAAAGACATTCGTCCGGTGATTGTCGAGATGCTGGCGCGCAGAGCGGAGCATAACAGAAGTACAGATGCCATTGAACTCTACGGCCTTGGCTGGTCGCGGCGGCTATTTTCCGTTGCGTTTCAGGCCATGGATTTTTAACCCCAAAGAAAGGATATCCCCATGGGACTTGAAATGATTTTCTTCCCGATTTTTTCCGTGATTTTTAACATCCAGGTCTGCGCGACAAACCCCGCAGATCCGGCCAGCGCGCTTGCGGCATTGAAGCCCGGCGCCTGCGCGATCCGCAAAGAAGAATACAAGTTCAACCGTTAAAAGGAGATAAAAACATGGATGCGATTATCGCGATGCTTGGACTGACGCCCGATCAGGCGAATGCCATTATTGCCGGTCTTGCCGCTGGTGCCTTGTTCAAAGGCGTTGATCTTTTGCTCGCCTTGCTGAAAAAGCTGGCAAAGAAGACAGACACAAAGCTGGATGATGACGTGATCGATGCGATCGCGGCCGCCGTTCATAAGAAGATCGTGAAATGATTTACGCGATCCTTGCCGTTGTTGCCTTGGGCTTGTGCGCGTTCATCGTGCGCAGGCTCATGGCGGCCGGCGGCGAAAAAGAAAAACTATCGCAAGCTGAAAGGGTTCTGGATGAAATTCATGACGCCAATGCTGCACGCCGCGCTGTTAAGCCTGATGATGCTGACAGCATGCGCAGGGACCCGTACAACCGCGACAACGGTCTGTGATGGATTCGAGCCGATAACCTATAGCGCGGCCAAGGATACGCCGGAAACGGTGATCCAGATCAGGCAGTATAATGCCGCTTGGAATGCGCTCTGCAAAAAATGAAGCGAAGTTTCCCCCGGCCCTTTCGGACCGGGGGTTCTTTCTTTTTTAGAAGGTGTGATCATGGTGCCTTTTGTTGCCGTCAATGACGGATGCCAGAATGAACACAACATCATCCCGTTGTCTTGGTGGCAGGACACAATCGAGCGTGATCTTTATTGCCGCGACTGCGGCTTCAAAACGCGCGTTGCTTTACCGCAGACCTATCCGGCGCACAGGGTTGAATGTGCGGGCTGCTGGCAGATGGGTTTTGTTATTTTTTAGCAAGCTCTAATTTATAGTCATCATAATAACGGAGCTTAATTTTTCTGCTTTTGACAGCAACTTCTTGTACACGTTCTTCTGACATTTTTAGCTCTGTTATCGCACGGTCAATTCTTACTGGATAACTGGCCGTTGAACGCAGGCGCGTTTCTTCCTCTTCTTTCTTTAGGAAGGCAACCATCTTTTTTTCATCAAAATAGAAATCTATCCGTTTCTTAATGCATCCAAAAAGCATCAATACAAGCGCAGAGAATACGCCAGAAATTATTCCTATGTTGATTTCATTGAGGTTATTTTGTGACAAAAAATCATCCATTTATGTGCTCCAGGGTACTGTTTAGGCATAACTTGCATGTGCTTTAAAACTATCCTATAAAGGCCATACATTCAAAATAGAGTCTTACGTCATAGCCTTTTAAGAGTCTTACGTTTTAAAGGGTTTTTAATTTAAGCTTCTGGTTTTGTTTGAAAAAGCGGGTGTGGCATAGTGGTTGTGCTCCAGCCTTCCAATATGTAGTAAGTCGTTGATCTATTTAAACCACATAAAACATTTCAAAAAAATCGGCCCTATATGAATCAACGGCTTAAGACGTCAGTCTTACGCGCGTTTTCTCGTTTCTGAACCGCGTTCCTGGCAACCTCAGAATCACGCGGAAGGTACTTTCTCATCATCGCCGCCACTGACCTATCCGTGTGGCCGCTGATGGCCGCAATTTCAACGTGGGAACATCCAGCCCGGGCCAGGTGCGTGATCGCTGTGTGACGCAGCTGCATGAAAATGCAATGGTCAAGACCGGCTTCTTTCCGCACGCGTACAAAATCCTGATTGAATTTCTGGCGCTCATGGCGCCCGCCTTTTTTGGCCTTCACAATCGACTGGCCAGGGACCGCCGCGGCGTCGATTCTCTCCCGAAGCTTCTTTGTCGCAGGGAATGAAACGGTTTCCCTGGTCTTGTTCTGTTTGAAATAAAACATACCGTCTTTGTAATCGTTGCCGTATTTCATCCTCAATACATCGCCCTGGCGCTGTCCTGTTTCAGCCGCCAGCAGAACAGCTGTGCCAACAAACGACATGTCCAGGGAATCGGCCTTGGCGACGATCGTGTCGATTTCATGGTCAGTCCAGATATGGACCTGCGCTTCAGGCTCTTTCATGCGCATGGCCAGAACGGGATTATTTTCTATCTCCCCCACGTCGCACGCGTACCCAAAAAGAACACGCATAAAAACGTATATTTTTTTCCGCTTCGTGGGCTGGCTGCTGAAGCGGTCCAGGAACTTGAAGGCTATTGGGCGCGTGATATAGCGCATATGCGGATGCCCGGCCGCCTTTGACCATTCGAGAAGGAAATTCGCGCAGTAATCGTAAAGGCCCTTTGTCGACGACGCCAAGGCCTTGTATCTATCGGATTGGTGATACCCGGAAAGTACGGAGGGAATCGACCCTTTCGCGTGCACCACGGCCGGCAGCCCGGTGCCGCGCTCGGCTTGCAGACGGTTAAGCAGGCCTTCAGCCTGCCGGAACATTTCCCCTACGTCGTCGCTCAGACGTGCATAGGTCGGCCAGCCTTTCGGCTTCATGTGCGGCGGTAGCTGGAAATAAAACCGCTGTGTCCCGTCCTTATTCTTTCTTGGGACGACGTATTTAGGCAGGTCCAATGGCATCGAGAGCTTTTTCAAAAGGGTTCATGGTACTTTGGTCGACCTGATCCGATAGGCCAAGGTGGCGCAAGACGTCCGACGTAATGAAAATTTGCTCTCTGGCGCGATCGATGGGCTGCGCCATTCTGCCCTGTCTAATGCGCGAGCGCAGCGTCGTCTTGCTGTAGCCAGCCAGCTTGCAAACGGTGGATGCGGGGATTCTCGGGGGTAGGGATTCTATTTTCATGATACCTCAGCAAAACTGATCTGGGATGGAAGGTCAAGGCCATGGCAAAACCATGCTGAATAAAACCAGCCGCCACCCTCGGTGCCGTTGGGTGTAATAAATTCTATCCGTCTCGGCGGCATAACAAGCTGAATGCCGTTTTCGCGATACATACGCACGCGTTCTTGCTCTCCAAGCGCAGTGATTGGCATGAGCAATGCAAAAGGCTTTCCGATCTGATAGCAGCGTTTTAACCATGCATCTTTGACCCTGTAAGGTGGATTCGTGCAAAGCATGTGGCATTTTGGCGGGGTGTTTAGTGCATCCAGAAAATCAAATCCGGTATCTATGTCAGATGCCGTTACGCTGAATCCTCTGCGCTGAAATTCTGAAACAAGACGCCCTTGTCCAGCCGCGCATTCCCAAATAGTCCAGTCTTTTGGTATGTACGGCGCGATGCACGACACGGCCAGATCGGCATCTTTGGTCTGAAAAATATCAGAACGTCCGGCGGCTTTTGGGGGCATTTGTGATTTCATTCCTTGACCTTATCAAAAATAAGAGACGGCGGCGGTACGGGCATCCAATGAGTCGGTGTCATGCTTATTCCAAGGCCGTAATCATTACCATCAAGCGATGCCGCCCAATAGTTATCCTCTGGGCCGTATAATTCGCCTTCGACGTGGGGGCCGTGGTTGACAAAATACCCCATGGTGACGTTTACCCCGTCTGATAAAAGCACATGGTCATTTCCATCCACGTTGTCCATAGGTGCAGTTTCAATGTCTTGCCACTGCTGCACCTCTGGCGCGGAAAGGGCGGCTTCGATATCATTTTGGTATTTTTCGCACCAAATAAAACATTTAACCATTATTTCAGCACTGAATTTTTCTCCGTGCTTATAAAGCAATTTGAATTCATCCAAAGCCGCCTTGCGCTGTTCTTCGGGGGTCATTTTTTCTTTCCTCCAATCCGTTAAGCAAGCCACATAAATAAGCAGAAACTTCACCTTGTGTTTTTCCCGCAGAAATCATGACCTGCCACTCGTATCCGTTGCAGTCCCAATAAACACGATAACTTTTTTGAAAAGATCGGCGCTTGAAAAAGCTGGATTTAATTTCATCTTGGAATTCTTCAACCTCATATGCATCTCGCTTATAAAATTCATTCACCATTTTCAGTAAGAAAAGTATGTCTTTATCGGTAACGCTTTTAGAAACGCCTTTTTTGTCTGATAAAACTACGCAAACCATCACTCCCCCTTCCACTTGCTGTATTCGGCGAGGGCTTTATTTGCTGCATCATATAGCTCGGTGTAGTGGTGCGACATGTGGCCTGAAAAACAATAAACGTATGCTTTTTTTGGGTATCTATGCGTTTTATTTTTTAGATGTTGTTCCGCGTCTTGCCTATTAAACCAAGGCCCTGAATGCCAACAAATATTCCCAATGCCGCCATTGCTTACGATGGCCCAGAATGGATATGCGGTACCATCATTATCGTTCTTGTGGTCATGTCGCATAAAAGCCGTTATCATCTTTTCAGCTGCTGCAAGTTTGGCCACGGCCTGATCTCTCTGCGATTTAAGGTGGTTAATAACAAGATCGTTATATGCCGATGGCATAAATTCAGGTGCCATCTTCTGATCGTCTTTGTGCACCATCACCGGATCTCCGTGCCTAGCGTAGTTTTCTGCATATGACTTAGAAAAAAGACCAGCTTCGTCACGAATACCAGTGTAGCCACGGGCTTTAGGTCTGAAATAAAGGCCATGTGATATCAAATAATATTCAGATGTTTCTGTTGTCATGTTTTGTCCTTTATCTTCAATAGTTCTTTTAAGATGATGATTAAAATTGGTCTTATGTGACTTGCTGCAAAAAACGTGGTGGTTTCTAAAAACTCGAGGGCGTGCTGCGCATCTTTAAATTTTTTATTTTTTACCGTGATCATGTCGCTGTCTTGAACCATTTTGCCGG
>Ga0209990_10001793_pt1 | contig 17755 bp, 15 predicted proteins | sample NOAtaG_6_FD_187304 | JGI IMG/M metagenome (GOLD analysis project Ga0209990, IMG submission 187304) | Freshwater lake microbial communities from Lake Erie, under a cyanobacterial bloom - NOAA_Erie_Diel5S_2200h metaG (SPAdes) (version 2) | ecosystem: Environmental > Aquatic > Freshwater > Lake ...
CCAATCTTGTAAAACAAGTCAAAATCTGCAATAAGAACTTTCATAAGTTAGTTGAGTCTGAATTATTAAAGTCTAAGAAAAAATTATTTGCGAGCCAAGAGCATTAGTATTTATCTTTAATATTTGATAATTAGTAAAAATCTTTTGCAAATTTTGATGTATCTCTGGAGGGGCAAAAAACAACATGAAGCCACCTGCGCCTGCACCTAGAAGCTTACCACCTAATGCACCAGCATCTCTACCAGTTTGATAAATCTTGTCAATTTCAGTGTTTGAGATCGATCCATCAAGGCTTCTCTTAGCCATCCATGCTTGATGTAAAAGCTCACCAAATTCTGAGAGTGATCTGTTTGAAATAAGAATATCCCAACCTTGATCAACCATATATCTCATAGACTTAAGCGTTTGGGTGTTATCTGCAACTTTTTGTAATTGTTGAGCGACAACATCAGAAGCTTTACGTCTAATGCCTGTAAATACAATAAATAAATGTTTCTCAAACTCTAACAAACGCTGCGGCGATATTGGCAATCGGTGAATTTGAATATTTTCTTCGGTTCTAAACTCAATCAGGTTAAACCCTCCTAACGCAGCCATCACTTGGTCTTGGCAACCTACTTTATCATTAAGTAAGTGCCGTTCTACATAAATTGCTTCATAGGCTAAGTCAATTGGACGGATAAATTCACCCTTAAAACTATGTAGTGCTTGTAATAGTGACACTGTAAAAGAGGAGGAGGAACCTAACCCAGTAAATGCTGGCAAATCAGCTACATGATGTATTTCTATATCTTTGTCTAAGCCACAAAATTTCAAACATTCACGATAAACATTGTGTTCGATGTCATTAATATTATTAACTAGCTCCACTTTACGATATGAAATACGAGTAGAGTAATCAAATAAGCGGCTTAGAAATGGGCTTACTGTAACGTAAGAAAACTTGTCAACCGCCGTTGCCAGTACAGCACCGCCATGTTGGAGGAAATATTCTGGATAATCTGTTCCTCCACCAAAAAAACTAATTCGGACTGGGGCACGAGAAATTAACATAACTTACTATAATTTTGACTAATAAACGCCTCAGATAGCGGTAAAGAATCAGGTGTACCTATATCTAAAAATGGAGCATTAATAATCGGTACTTTCAATCGAATATTTTTTGCAAGTAAAGAAGGAAAAACATCTTCCTCAAAGCTTAATGGGAAATCCTGAGGAAATTCATCGAGCAAAGAGTGGCGTAAAAGATAAACTCCAGCACTAATAAGTCCTGCTCCAGAACTTTTTTCTGCAAACTTTATCAAATCGCTTCTTTGATTACAAATTAAAGAACCATAACGTGAAGCATCGTTTGTTGATAAACCTACAATGACTCCACTTACCGTATTATCTAGCAAATGATTTGTTAATAATGTCAAATCAGAAAAAATCAAAGAATCTCCATTCATTACCAACCATGCATCAGGAGATTCACCACTTTGATATACAGTATTCAGAAAACCTCCTGCTGTTCCCAAAGGGCTTTCTTCTTGGCAACAAATTATCTCTATACCATTCACTGGTTGAGCCTCAAAATATTGTTTTATGACTTCCCCCAAATAGCCAGTCGAAAGAAAAGCCTTTGTGATTCCTTGTACTTGCAAATAACGTACAACCCATTCAATAAAGGGCTTTCCTGCGACTAAAGCCATAGGCTTTGGTACACCATTTAGCAAATGTTTGATACGTGTACCATAACCACCAGCTAAAACAACAGCTATGATACTACTTGAGATAGATGACATGGCTTTTTCTTGACTACTAGACATTAGAATACAGGCTGTCACGCAGAATTGTATAGCCCTTAATTAGCTCTCTAATACCTCGACTCAAAGGCCATTCCGTCCTAAATCCTGTATTTAGAATCTGTGCATTAGAAACTATATAATCTCGTTTATCTGGATCTTCTCCGATTGGAGCTTCTAGATAGACAAAAGCAGGTAAATGTTTATTAATCTCAGCACAGAGTTCTAATTTAGACAAATTGGCATCATCTAGACCCACGTTATATGGTTTACCCCGCATTTTTTCAAAATTTTCAATCCCGTGCAAGAAAACTCTAGCTACATCACGAATATGAATATAATTACGCTTAAAGTGACCTTCAAAAACTAGAACAGCCCTGTCATGTACAGCACGATAAACAAAATCATTGACCAGTAAATCAGTCCTCATTCGTGGCGACATTCCAAAAACAGTTGCCAATCTGAATGTAAGACTGTTTTCTCGTTCTAATACAATTTTTTCTGCCTCTACTTTAGTTACACCATAGAGAGAAATTGGTCGCAGTGGAGTGTCTTCAGTACATAATTTCCCAGGCTCACCAATACCGTAGCCGCTATTAGTAACTGGCATAAGAATTCTTTGATCTGCACTAGCTAGTTGACATATCATTTTAACGGCATCAAGGTTAGTAGTCTGAGTACCGATCGCATCATTTTTACAAAGAGGCGCGCCTACAAGTGCTGCTAGAGGAATGATTGCATCGGCACTTTTTAAGAGATCTTTAATAACCCTCTGATCTCGACAGTCACCTCTTACAACTTGAAAACCTTCATACTGGCAGCAATCAGCTAGACTGCTTTGATGAAACATAAAGTTATCTAACACAGTAACTTCGTAGCCTTTAGCTAACAAAGTGGGAGTGAGGATCGAGCCAATATAACCTGCTCCTCCAGTAACCAGTATTTTCATTGTAAATCTCTTGACCCAATTTAGCTTTTTGTTTGATTTGTTGATTAGAAAGAAATAGCTATGTAATTAGCTATTTCTTCCGCAATAGCAAAAGAAGCTGTAGCGGCAGGACTAGGTGCATTAAGTAAATGCAAGGCATTATTCCCAGATACTAGGTTGAAATCTTGTACCAAATTTCCGTCAGGAAAAATTGCTTGCGCTCTTACGCCTGCACCGCCGATTTCTAAGTCTTCTTCTTTAATTGCAGGAACTAGCTTCTGTAGTGACTGGCAGAATAGTCTTTTGCTAAACGATCTAAGTAGCTCTTCTAAACTCATTGACCAATGTTTTTGCAAGAAACGCCAGAAACCGTCGTAGGAAAATATATCATACAGGTCGCCCAAATTAATTTGCGATTTCCGATAGCCTTCACGAGCTAATGCCAAAACTGCATTAGGTCCAGCTTCAACTCCGCCACTGATTAGGCGTGTGAAGTGAACTCCTAAGAAGGGAAACTGTGGATCGGGGACAGGATAAATTAAGTTTTTTACCAGAAATTGCCGCTCAGCTTTAATTTTGTAGTATTCGCCTCGGAATGGAATGATCCTTGTTTCTCGTTTTTCGCCAGCTAGTTCGCTGATACGATCGCAATATAATCCCGCGCAATTAACTATTATATCTGTCTCAAAGTCTCCCCTTGTTGTATTGACAATCCATTTACTGTTCAGTCGGTTGAGTCCAGTCACCTTTGCAGATGTGACAATATTTCCGCCACCATTTTGAAGTCTTAAAGCAATAGCTGCAACAACTTTTTTGTAATCGACTATACCTTCCTGTGGCACATGAATTGCTGCAATTCCAGCAGCATGAGGTTCAATTTCCAATATTTGTTCTCGGTTTAATTTCTTCAATCCTATAAGACCATTCTGCTGACCTCGTTTGTATAGATCCTCAAGTCTAGCTAGCTCCGAATCATTACAAGCAACTACTAACTTGCCACAAATCTCATGAGGTATGCTGTTATCCTCACAAAACCTGATCATTTGCTGAATACCTTTCACTGCTAACTTAGCTTTTGCCGATCCTGGCTTGTAATATAATCCTGAATGTAGTACTCCACTGTTGTTACCAGTTTGATGGTTCCCAAGAATATCTTCTTTTTCTAAAATGGTAACTTTGCCGTAGTTTTGAGATTGGCATAACTGATATGCAGTTGCCGCACCAACAATACCACCGCCAATAACAATTATTTCTTTCTTCGATTTAATCATCAAGTATTAATTTTTTTTCCAGTAACAATAATTATTCTATAGATAAACTGAATAATATTTAGCAATAATACCTACTAAATTTTTACCAAGCAAAAATTCGGGATCGCGTCACAATAAAAAAAGATGAAATCAGGATTTTTTATACTATATCTATATCTCGACAATTAATGCTTGAAAGATTATCCTGCCAATAAAAATACTAAATGAATAAAAAATATCTTTTTCAGATTTTTTGCATATTTATTTTTATCCTAATCATTCAAGCATTATGCGTATTGGCTCGATATTCACAATCTTAGATAACGACTTAAGCCACATAATATTTTCATGAATTAGATGATTGTAATTAATTATTAGTTGTTTTTTATTATATTGAAAAGTTCACAAAGAACTATCTTGTTGTGCTTGAGATGTATTACCCCAATAAAGCCCAAAAATGTTTGGGCGGACTTAGCCCACCCAAACGTTTTTGGGTTTTATTGGGATAACTTGTTTTTTGGAAGCTTCTGATTTAGTTAATCTACTGACTGATTGATAGACCTAGTCTCTTAATAGTTATTGTAAATCACTTCTGAAGGTTAAGTAAGTTATTGTTAAGCTAAAAAAATATATAAACCCTAAAACCTTGCCAGAGCTCAATGATTTTGGTTTTAAAAATGGGTTAGGGATACTTTCATCAAAAGCCAATTTCGAGGCTTTTATCGCCATAGTCACTAAAAAACTCGAAATTGATTTCATAATAAGAATTTCTGGTCAGAGAAAGGTAAACTTGACATAATTGAATTCATCATCTACAGAATATGTTCCGTAAAGATTATTTGCCCTTCGGAAAGCCTAATTTCTCGGATGAGGAAGTAGCAGCTATAACCGAAGTGTTGCACTCTGGATGGATCGGCATGGGCTCACAAACCATTGCCTTTGAAGAAGAGTTGGCTGACTATATGGGGGCTGAATCTGTAGTTACAGTTAGCTCTTGTACTGCGGCTTTATTTTTGTCTTTGCTGGTACAAGGGGTTCAAGCTGGAGATGAGGTGATCTGTCCGAGCCTAACTTGGTGTAGTACTGCTAACGCAGCCCTGTATCTGGGGGCTACTCCAGTATTTTGTGATGTCGATCCTGAGACTTATAGTGTCACTCCTGAGCTGATCCAACAAAAATTAACACCAAGAACAAAGGCGGTGATTGTCGTGCATCTAGGGGGGCTAGCTCAAGACATGGAAAAAATTCGTGCCGTCTTACCAGATAGAGTCGCTGTTGTTGAGGATGCTGCTCACGCGCTTGGTGCTCATTATCCTAATGGCAAGCCCGTTGGCTCTTCTGGCAATTTAACTTGCTTTAGTTTTTATGCTAACAAAAATCTTTCGACTGGTGAAGGTGGGGCGATCGCCTTATTTGATGGAAAACTAACAGATCGACTGAAATCTTTGCGACAACACGGGATGCCAATTAATGCTTGGAAACGCTTTACCAACCCTAAGGTGATGATCCAAGAAGGATTGACTGAACTGGGTTATAAAATGAATTATACTGATCTCCAAGCTTGTCTTGGTCGAGTCCAATTGAAAAGGCAATCAGAATTTTACCAAAGCCGTCTAACGACTGCTAGTTATTATTTTGAACAACTCCAAGACTCCTTTCCCATATTAAAATTTCAGCGGCACTTGCTTGATCCCTATCATGCAAGACATCTATTCTTAATTCAAGTATCCAACTCTGTCTCACGCGACAATCTCTTACTAGAACTAAGAGCGCGAAATATTGGAGCGAGTATCCACTATCCCCCCCTACATAAAATGCCCCTCTATGCAAAAAATAACGCAGTCTCACTGCCTAACACTGAAACAATCTGCTCTCAAATCCTGACCCTACCTATTAGCGCTAAAATGCCGTTAATTGATGCCACTTATGTGATTGAACAACTTCAGGATTTACTAAAGTAGCTACTATTAAGTAAATTGTTGCGATCAATTACAATAATTTAAGTGCCGAGCAAATCAGCTCATAACAGGGACGCACAAGTTCTGGGCAGAAAAAATTTTGGTTCTACTCGTTTAGAACAGCTATCGGTCTCAACAGAATTGGATCTTACAATTCATTAGCCAGCCAAACTTGCAAAAACTGACAGTAATAAACAGTGACAAACTCCACTTTATCTATTCAACAACCTAAATATGGTTTTTATGATCGTTTGAGTGCAATTTTCCCATCGCAAATCATTGTTGATGTAACAGAGATTTGTAATCTTGCTTGTATTCACTGTCCTCATCCGCAATTCAAAGAATCAGAATATTACTCTGCAAAACTTCTAAGTCTTGAATTGAATAAAAAAATGGTCGAAGAGGTTCAACAGTTTGGACAAAGTGTTACCCAATATATTCGCTATACCAGTGAAGGTGAACCTCTAACAAACCCTGATATTTATGACATGATTGCCTATGCAAAAAAGCAGTCAGGAGTGCCTGTTACCCTGACGACTAATGGTACATTAATGACGCAATCTTGTATTGAGAAATTACTTGCCTCTGGCGTTGATGTTATTGATGTCAGTATTGATGCTTTCTCTCCAGACGTTTATTCGAAAATTCGAGTTAACGGCAATCTAGTAATTACTCGTTCCAACGTTTTGAAATTAATCAAAGAGATTAAAGAAAGTTCTTTATCCACAAAAATTGTTGTGAGCTATGTGGAACAGCCACTCAATAGCCATGAAACGGATGATTTTGAAAAATTCTGGAAAGATAGTGGTGCAGATTATGTTGTGATTCGTCGCCTCCACTCAGCTGCTGGGGCTAACGAAACTATCGCAAAAAAAATGTGGGAAGAGACAGCCTCAGAGAGAAGACCTTGCGTTTACCCTTGGGAAAGAATTATTTTAAATCCAAGGGGATATTTAGCATTTTGTCCTGCTGATTGGACACATGGATCTTCTGTTGTTGACTATCGGACTACAACTATTTACGAAACTTGGCAAGGGGAGTTCTACAAAAATTTACGTGAGGCGCATATTTGCAATAATTTTGACAACCATAAATTTTGTGGGCAATGTCCTGATTGGCAAGCAACACGTTGGCCAAATCAGGGACGTAGCTATGCTGATATGATTGAAGAGTTTAAAGATTTAGAGTAGTAATTGCTAATGAATACGATCACAACCCCAATCATTACTCAAATTGAGCAAGCAGTAGCTAATATCCCTGGTTGGTCTCCTATCGATCAACTATATACGCTTTTTAATTTGGTTTATTTGACTGCTGATTTAGAGGGAGATATTGTTGAAGTCGGCTCTTGGTGTGGACGTTCTAGTTCTATTTTAGGAATGGCTGCTAAGCTTATTGGCAACACCAATGTTCTTTGCATTGACCTATTCCCAAATAAAAATGACTGGCATCAAAATGAAGATGGAAGCTATTCATTCAACGTGAGCTTGGCTGACAGACTGTATGGTGGTTATCAAGAGCAAACTGTTTGGAAAGAACCCTTTGAAAAAGACATTGCTCCGCTCTACGAAAAACATAGCAGTATATTAGATTACTTTAACGAAACTATAGCTCAATGCCAGTTAGAAGACATAGTTAGAACCTATCGAGGAGATTCAACAGATTTTCTTAAATCTATTGATCATGAGTCTCAAGATTTTAAATGTAAATTGATATTTATTGATGGGGATCATAGCTATGAGGCAGTTTGCCAAGACATTAAAAACACGGAAAAATATTTAGTTAAAGGTGGATGGATTTGTTTTGATGATGCTTTTTCGTACTACGATGGTGTAAATCGAGCAATTCTTGATCTAGTAATAAATAATCCAAACTATGAATTAGGTCAACAAATGACTAGAAAATTTTTTGTAGCTCGTAAGAAAGTAATTAATTAAAGTAGAAGGTCTTTTGGTGTGAAAGTAGCCATAATACAATCTAATTACATTCCTTGGCGAGGATATTTTGATTTCATTGACAGCGTAGATCTATTTATTGTTTTTGATGACATTCAATATCCGATGGGTAGAAGTTGGCGGAATCGTAATCAATTGAAAACTGCCTCTGGACTTCATTGGTTGACAGTTCCTGTTCAGTCAAAATCTTATCAACTTGATATTGATCAGGTATTAATTAGTTCTCCAAATCAATCATGGCAAACCAAACATCGAGGTTTAATTGAAAGCTCTCTCAAACCAACAGATTTTTTTCGTGATGTAGTTTGTTTATGGGAAAGTGCAATATCGGTGAACGATATTAAACTAAGTGAATTAAATGTGCGATTGATTAAATCTATTTGCTCTTATCTCAGTATTACAACTCCTATCGTGATGTCCCGTGGTTACTCTGCCAAAGAAAATAAGACACAGAGAATAATCCAATTACTTAAAAAAGTTAATGCAACATCATATTTGTCAGGTCAAATCGCGATGGATTACTTGGACGAGAATTTATTTCGTGAAAATGGAATAGGTTTAGAATACAAAACCTATGATTATCTTCCCTATGATCAACTTTGGGGAGAGTTTATGGGAAACGTTTCGATTCTCGATTTGATTGCGAATAAGGGCAAAGAAGCAAAGAGTTTTTTGACAAGTCAGAGTCCAAATATTGTTGCTGTTGAAACTTCTGTAACTTGAATAAAATCATAAGTTAGCCTTTATCTATTTGTCTATACTGGTATAAATATTATGTCAAATCCTATTATCAATACTGTTGGAACTAGGATCAATAAAGTCCTATCGAAGCTTAGTCTTAAAGTCATCCGTTGCTCTTCGTTAGATTTTTTAGAGAATGAAATTAAAAATTTAAAAGGGCAAGTATTCACATCTCAAAAATCCTTAGAATCTTCTCAGTGGCTTGACACCAAAGAATGTTTTGATTACACCCAAAAACATTTAGAAAGCTGTACTATTGGTGGCTCATTATCTTCAAGATCTTTACGAGTTCTCTACAATACAGCTTTAAGAGCAGCCTTTTTGCTCTTATCAAGTCGTCATTTACTTGAGATGAATTTGTCGGCTCAAGTTGAGGTTATTCAAAAAATATTTATTAATTTAATAACGCTACAGCATCGCCAAGCAGAACTTATTGCTAACCTGCTTGCTAAGCATTTCTATAGAATTCTCAATCATCCAGATTTACAGCCTGAAATGGCCTTTAAAATCTATGAATCTTTGTACGGACTTTATTGGTGTGGTGCGACCTGTCTTGAAGACATGAAGCCTTTTGACCGGGTTGGTGTTCAACACTTTGCCCAATATATCAACAAACACTTTATCTCTCCACTTCCCCAATCAAATTCTCGACAACTACAAATTGGTACACCACTAAATATTGTTTATATCTGTCATTATGCTCATTTCGATCGCGGTAATGCGATCGCCCCGATCGTCATGTCTTTAACAAAGGGGCATGCTCACATATCAGATCGCAAGATTTTTATTTACTGTGTACAGTGGGTTTCGGATGAGTTTATTCAATCTTTTGAGAATACGGGAATTACAGTCCGTTCCTTACCTCAAAAAGACAATTATCAATCCTTAAGCCAAATTATCGATCAGCTCAAAGTTGATCAAGTTGATGTCTTAATTACCGATATTTCTTCTAGTATTTCGACCTACCTCTTTTTACATCGTGTTGCGCCCTTGCAACTCTGGCTAGAGCTAGGCTACCCCTATTGGACTATTCCTGAATTAGACTGGGTATTTTTGTGTGCCAAGGAATATCAACAAGGTTTGGGTGTGCCAATCGATAAGTGTAGTTATTTGATGCCGATGCAAGAGGAAACGACATTAACGAAAGAATGTTCACAAGAATCTCTCGAACAAGTCCGAAGCCAGTTCCCAACTGATTGTTTTCTATTTAGTGTTTTTACCCGATTAATTAAAATTACACCGATCTATCTAGATATTGTTCGCAATCTTTTAGAAGCAGTACCTAAAGCCCATTTACTAATCGTTGGTACGGGCGATCCGACTTTAATTTATGAGTTTTTAGATAATCAACACCTAAAAGCACGAGTGACTTTCTTTCACTACAATGTCGATTTAAATGTCTACGGCAGAGTTATCGATGTTTTTCTCGATACATTCCCTTTCATTGGTGGAAATGCCTGTCGAGAGGTTGCCATTCACGGCAAACCAATTGTTGCCCTCTATGCGCCTGATTTTGGTCGATTACTACTTGACGAACGAGATCCAGATTTATTAGCTAAAGATGCAGATGAGTACTTGGTAGCAGCAGTCAAATTAGCTAATGACCCAGCCTTTTATCAAGAGAAATCTCGCCTAGCAACTGAATTAGCCCGTCAATCAACAGATGTCATGCAAGGTGTTACACAAATTGATCAAGTTATCCAAAAATTAATAAGAGAATCTTCTTAAAGTTTTATGCATCATGATTGAAATTAAAAATGATAACTTGTTTCTCAAAAAATAATAATTTATAGCATTTATCAATTATTGGAGATTTGAGTTTTTATGTATATTTTCTCTACTATTGCAACTAACTAACGCTTTGAATGTAAGAAGTTACTACTTTTTCTGATTCTCCAGCTAGTTCTATCCCGCCTTTATTTAGCCAAATTGCTTTGTCACAAGATTGCTTAATAAATTCCATTGAGTGAGAAACAACTAGTATAGAAACATGAGAATCCCAAAATCCATCCATACGCTTCTGGCATTTGTTTCTAAAACTCTCGTCTCCTACTGACAAGACTTCATCTAAAATCAAAATATCTGGCTTTACGTCTGTTGCGATCGCAAAGCCTAAACGGGCAACCATACCCGAAGATAAACCTTTGACGGGCACAAGCTCGTAGTCTTGCAACTCGGCAAACTCTAGGATTGATCTTGCTCTTTCTTGCATTTCTGCTCTAGAGAATCCTAACAATACTCCGTATAAAAGAATATTGTCCATAACTGAAATCTCGGCATCAAATCCAGCACCTAGTTCAATTAAAGGAGCAATTTGACCACGAACCCTAACCGTACCTGTAGTCGGCTGTAATATCCCACAAATTACTTTTAATAGAGTTGATTTACCAGCTCCATTACCACCAATGATGCCAATTTTCTCGCCTTTTTCTACTACTAAATCTATCTTATCTAGCACTAATTTTTTTGCTGGCTGACGATATTTGCCTTCAAAAAAAGATAAGACTGTTTTTTTGAGATCATAGGAAAACTCTTCTTGAGTTCTACGCCACAAACAAACTTGACCTAATCGAATAGCTTCTTCCATCTATAGTAAATCCATAAATTGAGATCGTGAACGGTGAAAGTATAACCAGCCAAATCCAGCAAAAAGAATACCACTTAGCAGGGCGTTTATAATGAGCATAAAATCTGGCAAATTACCTGACAGGGTGATTTGACGGAGGCTTTCAATAATTGGAGACAAAGGATTTAGAATTAGAAACGGTCTCACAGCTTTGGGGACGATCTCGGCTGGGTAAAACACTGGACTACTAATCCATAGCATAAAGACTACTAGCTCATAAAAATATGGTAAATCCCTAAAAAAGACGTAGAGTGCGCTGACAAAAAATCCAATCCCCACACAAAACATTACTAGAGCAATAAACGGTAAAAATATTGCAACAACATTAATTAGACTTTTGGAGTTTATCAGTGCCACTATCGCTAGTAAAGGAAAAGTCCCCATTACGAACTGGAAAATATTTGCGGTGATCATTGAAATGGGGAAAACACTTACAGGTAAGCGGATTTTGTTGAGTAACGCTCCATTACCTACTACGCTGCTAAGAGCTTGTGACGTAGAAGCCGAGAAAAAATTTATCACAATTAAGCCAGTCAAAGCAGCTAAGACGTAATTCAGAATAGAGCCCCCATAGTATTTAGCAAAGGTTGCGCCAAAAATAGCGGTATACAACCCAGTCATAATAAGGGGATTTAGCAATGACCAATAAATTCCCAAAAAAGACCCCCGATAACGAACTTTGAGGGTGCGGCTTACTAAAACATGGAGTAACTCCAAGTAATGCCTAGCTTTTGGGGTAATGTACTTATTGCTTAATGAAAGACTCATTAGGAGTCAAGACCTCTTACATATTAGTTAAGTCGAATTAGTCTAGCAGATTATGCTACAACACTTGGGGGTAAAGCATAATCTGCTAATTTTCTACTAACCAAAATTGTGTGTGTGGTATGCCCTAGAAATCGACTGGACTACATTATCTCCAATTGGGAATCATCACCTAACATAAACCTTAATGCTTGTGGACGTTTCGGAGAGACTTTCATAGACACTCTTTGACCAATTAGACTATCTACAATTCGCTGATGAATACCGATTATTACAGTGTCATTTAAAATTACGCTATGTTCAATTTCAGTGTCTATGATTGTAACGCGATCGCTAATGCTGCTATAAGGACCAATGTACGCATGTTCAAGGTAACAGTTTTCGCCAATAATAACGGGACCGCGAATTTTGCTGTTAATGATTTTAGAACCTATGCCTATTTGGACACGCCCGCTAATATTACTAATTGAGTCCACTTCTCCTGAAATTTGTGATGTAAGTCGATCATCTAGAATGATTTGATTAGCGCTTAAAATATCATCCTTTCTGCCTGTATCTAGCCACCATCCCTGAAGCATTGAAACTTCTACTTTTTTATTAGTATCAATTAGATATTGAATTGCATCAGTTATTTCAAGTTCGCCCCTAGCCGAGGGATGAATTGATGCGATCGCTTCGTGGATTGAGGTATTAAAAAAATAAACACCTACTAGAGCTAGATTTGAAGGAGGGTCTTTAGGCTTTTCTAACATCTGGACTAGCTTACCGTTTTCATCAATTTTGGCAACACCAAAAGCTCTAGGGTCATTAACCTCGCATAACAGTAACAAAGAATCTAGCTGTTGCTGCTGAAATTTAATTAGTAATGGTTTCAAGGGAGATTCTAATAGGGTATCTCCTAAAAATAGTAGAAAGGGTGAATCTTGGAGGAAATTTTGGGCGATCGCAACGGCATGAGCAAGTCCTAGTGGTTCAGATTGCAGAATGTATTGGATATTTGCAGAGAAGCGATCACCATTACCCGTTTTAGTTTTAACTTCCTCCCCTGTCTCAGGACTAATAATAATACCTATGTCATGAATTCCAGCTGCCACAATACTTTCGATGCCATACCACAAGATAGGCTTATTTGCTACTGGCACAAGTTGTTTGGCTCCTGTATAGGTGAAAGGTCTAAGTCTCGTACCTTTGCCTCCTGATAAAATAAGTGCTTTCATTTGGTGTACCACTGGCTGTAATGCTCTTGAAATACTTCTTTGGATTTGACCGCTTGCCACCATGCGACGTTTTGTTTATACCAAGCCACGGTTTGCGCCATGCCACGATGGAAGTCCCATTGACGCTGCCAACCTAATACTTCAGTAGCACTAGGATCGACGGAATAGCGATAGTCATGTCCAGGGCGATCGTTGACTGATTGCATTAGTGATTCTGGACGGTCAAGCAAACCTAAAATAGTTTTGGCAACCTCGATCCCATTAACTTCCATGCGCGCACCAAGGTTATAGGCTCTACCACTTGCCCCTGCGTGCAGCACAGTATCAATACCTGAGCAATGATCTTCAACATAGAGATAATCACGTACAGCGGAACCATCACCATAAATGGGCAAAGATTTTGATTCTAGGGCGTTGGTGATGAAGAGAGGAATAATTTTTTCGGGATACTGATATAGCCCGTAAGTATTCGATCCACGGGTAATCACCACATCTAAACCATAGCTAATACCATAGGAAAATACTAAATGCTCGGCTCCAGCTTTAGATGCGGCATAGGGACTACGCGGTGATAGCGTATCAGACTCGAGGGAATGACGATCGATACCAACAAGATCTCCATAGACTTCATCGGTGGAAACATGGAGAAAGCGTTTGATTTGATGTTTTCTCGCCGCTTCCAATAATAGTAATGTGCCTTCGATATTGGTGCGGATGAAGGGGAGTGGATCTCTCAAACTGCGATCAACATGGCTTTCGGCTGCAAAGTTGAGAATTGCATCGACACTATGTACAGCTTTTTCCACATCTTCAGGATTGGCAATATCGCCTTGAATGAAAGTAATGCGATCTCGAATATCCTTGAGATTATCCAAATTCCCTGCATAGGTGAGCTTATCTAAAACCACAATCTCCCATGTGGGATGATGATCGAGCGCGTAATGTACATAATTAGAGCCGATAAAACCCGCCCCACCTGTAACAAGTATCTTTTGAAATTTCTCTACTGGACTCATGCAAATAACTCAGCTTCTTTTAGTAATTTACCAACAGCATCTTTAGCGGACAAAACTGGAGGGTGATCAAGTTGCCATGAGATTGCCAACGAAGGATGTCTCCACAATAAACAGCGCTCCTCGCTGGGAGCATAATAATCTGTAGTTTTGTAGGAAACCTCAGAAATGTCAGACAATACTACAAAGCCATGAGCAAACCCTGCGGGAATCCATCGTTTCTGACAGTTGTCTGCACTAAGAATATAACTTACCGATTTACCAAATGTTGGAGAGCTATGTTGCAAATCTACAGCAACATCTTGAATTGTGCCTATCAAAGCTCTAATTAGTTTGTGTGGTTTGCCAATTTGATAATGCAATCCCCTCAACACATTTTTTTGTGATCGCGAATGATTGTCTTGGCCAAAGGTTAGATCTAAACCTGTTTTTTTGACAAAATCTTGTTGATTGTATGACTCATAAAAAAATCCCCTCTCGTCGCCAAATGCCCTGGGAGTAATCAGTAAAATATCGGGAATTGCTGTGGTTTCAACTTTCATGCAAATATTGAGTGACATTAATCCAAAAATTATGTCTTACTAAATCACTAATTTACAGCACTAAGCCCAAAGACACTTAAGGTTATAATTCTTTTTGCGATCGCAATAGGAGAAACACAGTGTCGGAAATGTTGTGGTCAGTGGTTGTACCAACTTATAACCGTCTACCGATTTTGCAGAAATGTCTCGCTGCATTGGAAAAACAGACCATAGCCCAGCCATATGAAATTTTGGTTATTGACGATGGCTCATCCGATGGTACGGTGGAGTTTTTGACAGTTAACCAAGATCGCTATCCACATCTGCGACTGTTAACGCAAAGCCATGCGGCGGCTGCGACAGCACGTAACTATGGCATTGATGCTGCACTTGGTAAATATATTGCCTTTGTCGATAGTGATATCACGGTTAATCCTGAATATCTGCAAGCTCATACTGAAACCCTTGCCCAAGGAGAAAAAGTTTATAGTTATGGAAGAATCATAGATACTAGTAATCTGGAGTCTCCTGATTCCGAGGCTGTCTCAGCAGTACCGTATTTTACCGCCGCTATTTTTGATACTTGTAATTTAGCGATCGCTCGTAAATGGTTATTGGAAGCAGGAAAATTTGATACTGGGTTCTTCCAATATGGTTGGGAAGATTTTGAGTTAGGAATGCGGGTTAAAAAATTAGGTTTAAAACGAGTTACCTGTGCAGGGGCGATCGCTTTCCATTATCACGCTAAATTTTCCATTGATAAAATGCCACGACTGCTTGATTTAGAGGAACAACGTGGTCGAATGAGCATTATTTTTTATCAAAAACATCCAACATGGGAAGTCAAGTTAATGATTCAGAAAACTTGGCTCCATCTTGCGCTGTGGGGGATTCTCACCTTTGGGGGTACGCTTAATGATCGCACGCTCAAGCCTCTATTGAAATGGCTATGCGATCAAGGTAAATCAGAAATTGCGATGGAGATTTTTCGGGTTTATATGAACTGGTACACTGTAATATGGATGTATCGCAATTGGGAGAAAGAACGTAAGTTGCTCTTTAATAAGTGAGAATGAGCAATGCTTTAGACCGCCTATTCTCAGTCATTTGTTGAATGGAAATGGTTATAAATATGCTGAGCTAGCTTATTGCCAATACCTTCTGTTTCGGCAATCTGTTCAACAGTTGCTTGGCGGATATAATCAACGGAATGGAACTTTTCCAGCAGAACCTTTTGCCGATGATGTCCCAAGCCAGTGATTTGATCGAGGTGCGATCGCTGCATTCTTTGGCTGCGTTTTTTACGATGGAATGTAATCGCAAAACGATGAGCCTCATCGCGCAAACGTCGCAATACTTGTACGCCTGCTCGTTCTGGATCGCCGCCAATTAATGGCTCTGACTGCTCAGGCAAAAAGATTTCCTCGCGTTTTTTCGCAAGGCTAATTACCGTCAAGCGATCGCGCAAACCCAACTTATCAATAATTTTCATCACTGATGAAAGTTGTCCTTTTCCTCCATCGATCATTACTACGTCGGGGAAATCATTTTGGGGATTGGGAATTGGGGATTGGGAGTCATTAAAATTGGTGTGATTTCTGAATCTTCTGGCAATGACTTCCGCGAGGCTGGCAAAGTCATCGGAATGCCCAGTCTGAATGTCTGGATTACGGATTTTGTAATGGCGATAATGTTGTTTCGCGGGAATGCCATCGATAAAGACTACTTGACTTGCCACGGCATCGGAGCCTTGAATGTGGGAAATGTCATAGCCTTCAATACGATGTGGCAAGCTATCGAGACTGAGAATTTCCGCTAAGTCTTCTAATCCTTGTAAATTGCGATCGCTTTGTTTTTGAATTCGCGCTAACTCATACTGAGCATTGCGTTCCACCATTTCGATTAGTTCTGCTTTGAGTTGCCTTTGCGGTGTGGCGATCGCAACTTTTCGTCCTTTGCGATCGCTTAACCATGCTTGCAAAATCTCTACTTCAGGAAGTTCCAATTGGGTATGTACTTCATTGGGAATTTCAACAGGATCGCAGTTTTGATAATGTGCTTCTAAAGTGCGTTGCAAAATAGCCTCTGGTACGTCACTTTGACTATCAGCAACAAAGGCTAATCGCCCAACCAGTCGCCCTGCGCGAATCTGGAATAGCTGAATGCAAGTATGTTGCTCGTCCTGTGCCATGGCGATCGCATCGCGAGAAACTGTATCATCAGGCAGAGATACCTTTTGATTGGCTCCCAGATTTTGCAAAACTTGAATGCGATCGCGTAAATCTGCTGCCTTCTCAAATTCTAAAGCCTCAGCCGCAGATTCCATTTTCTCGGTGAAAGTCTCGATCAACTCGCTGGATCTACCTTGAAAAATCATGGCAACGCGCACCATGATTTTATGATATTCTTCGGGCGAAATTAGCTCCTGACATACTCCTGGACATAAGCCCATGTCATAGTTCAGACAGGGACGATCCTTAAACATTGGTATTGGTCTTTGACGGAGGGGAAAAGCGCGTTTGATAATTCCTAAAGTGCGCTTGAGATTGAAGACATCGACATATGGCCCGTAATATTTATCCTTAGTACCGCCCATCTTCCGTTTGCGGGTAATAAAAATGCGCGGATAGTCCTCTGACCAAGTAATACAGACGTAGGGATATTTTTTGTCGTCTTTGAGAAGGACGTTGTAATAGGGTTGATATTGCTTAATTAGATTCGCTTCAAGGGCGAGGGCTTCGGCTTCGGAGTCTGTGACTATAAACTCGATTTCATGGACTAGCTGCACCATCATCGCAATGCGAGGCGACAAATCTTGACTACTACGAAAGTACGATCGCACCCGATTGCGTAGAGCCTTAGATTTACCGATATAGATTACGCCATCATGGCGATCGCGCATAAAATAAACCCCTGCTTCTAGAGGGATTTCTTTTAAACGCGCCTGTAATTTTTCAGAATCTTGCAGTAATGGCTCAGTCATAATCCAATTATATC
>Ga0209990_10001799_pt1 | contig 17724 bp, 17 predicted proteins | sample NOAtaG_6_FD_187304 | JGI IMG/M metagenome (GOLD analysis project Ga0209990, IMG submission 187304) | Freshwater lake microbial communities from Lake Erie, under a cyanobacterial bloom - NOAA_Erie_Diel5S_2200h metaG (SPAdes) (version 2) | ecosystem: Environmental > Aquatic > Freshwater > Lake ...
CGTCAACCACTACGCGCAGCTCGAGCAGCACGAGGGCTGCGCGCGCGAGGAGTCGGTGATCCGCGGCTCGATGGAGCGGCTCGTGCCGATCCTCATGACCGCGCTCACCGCGGCGCTCGGCCTGATCCCGCTTGCGATGAGCGGCGACAAGCCGGGAAGCGAGCTTCTCGCCGCGCTCTCGATCGTGGTGCTCGGCGGCCTGGTGTCGTCGACCCTGCTCAATCTCTTCGTCGTTCCCGCGGGCTACGCGCTCGCCTTCCGGATTTCGCGTGAAACCAAGTGACCTATCAAGGAGAAGCCATGAAGACCATGACTGAACTGCTCGGAGTTTCCTGCTGCGCCCTCTCGCTCGCCGTGTTCGCCGGCTGCGAGAAGAAGGACGCCGCCGCGCCGGCCGCGAAGGCGGGCGATCACTCGCACGACGGCGACCATGCGCATGACCACGATCACGACCACGCCAAGGCCGGCTCCATGAGCAAGGACGATGGCCACGGCGAGACGACGCAGATGGGCGAGCAGAAGGCCGGCCCCTACACCGTGAAGGTCTCGCGCGACGGCGATGTGAAGGCCGGCGGCGATGTCCCCGTCGACATCTGGGTCGACGGCGGCGCGAAGGGCAAGAGCGTGCGCTTCTGGTTCGGCACCGAGGACGCGAAGGGCTCGATCAAGGCGAAATGCGAGGTCGAGGGCGACCAGTGGCACACCCACGGCGAAGTGCCCGACCCGATGCCCGAGGGCTCGAAGCTCTGGATCGAGATCGAAGGCGAGGACGGCACGAAGACCGTCGTCGGGTTTGCGATCTAAGCGACGCGAGCGTTGCTGCTGACGGTCTTCAGGTCTCTCACGGAGACACGGAGCCCACGGAGATCAAGCCTTCCAGCCCGTTCGCGCCACGCGCGTCCGGGTCTCGGAAGGCTTGTCTTCTTTTCTTCCTCTGTGCCTCCGTGCCTCCGTGAGAAAAATCAGAAGCTCGCCGTCTTCGGTGCGCGCGGGAACGGGATCACATCGCGGATGTTCGCCATGCCCGTCGCGTAGATGATCGCGCGCTCGAAGCCGAGGCCGAAGCCCGCGTGCGGCACGGTGCCGTAGCGGCGCAGGTCGCGGTACCACCAGTAGTCGGCCTTGTGGAGGCCCATCTCGTCCATGCGCGCGTCGAGCCGATCGAGGCGCTCCTCGCGCTGCGAGCCGCCGACGATCTCGCCGATCCCGGGCGCCAGGATGTCCATCGCGGCGACCGTCTTCCCGTCGTCGTTCTGGCGCATGTAGAACGCCTTGATGTCCTTCGGGTAGTTCATCACGGCGACGGGGCGGCCGATGTAGGTCTCGGTCAGCCAGCGCTCGTGCTCGCTCTGCATGTCGATGCCCCACTTGACGGGGTACTCGAACTTCACGCCCTTCTTGACCGCGTCCTCGAGCGCGTGAATCGCGTCGGTGTAGTCGAGCTTCGCGAAGTCCGCGCTCACGAACTTCTCGAGCCGCTCGATGCAGCCCTTGTCGATGCGCTCGGCGAAGAACTTCATGTCGTCCATGCGCTCGGCGAGCAGCGCCTTGAACATGTACTTGAGGAGATCCTCCGCAAGCTTCGCGTCGGTGTGCAGGTCTGCGAACGCGATCTCCGGCTCGATCATCCAGAACTCGGCGAGGTGCCGCGAGGTGTTCGAGTTCTCCGCGCGGAAGGTCGGTCCGAAGGTGTACACCTTCGAGAGCGCCATGCACCAGGTCTCGACATTCAGCTGGCCCGACACCGTGAGGTTCGTCTCTCGCCCGAAGAAGTCCTGCGAGAAGTCGATCTTGCCTTCAGGCGTCTTCGGCATGTTCATGAAGTCGAGCGTCGACACGCGGAACATCTGCCCCGCGCCCTCGCAGTCGCTGCCCGTGATGATCGGCGTGTGCACCCAGAGGAAGCCCTGCTCGTGGAAGAAGCGGTGGACCGCCATCGCGAGGCAATGCCGCACGCGTGCGACGGCGCCGAAGGTGTTCGTGCGCGCGCGGAGGTGCGCGACCTCGCGCAGATACTCGAACGAGTGCTGCTTCGGCGAGATCGGATAGGTGTCCGGGTCATCGACGAGTCCGTGCACCTTGCACTCCGTCGCCTGCAGCTCGACCGACTGGCCCTTGCCTTGGCTTGCGACCACGGTGCCCGTGATCTCGACCGAGCAGCCCGCCGTCAGCTTCAGCACCTCGGACTCGTAGTTCGCGAGCGTGTTCGGCACGACCGCCTGCACGGTGTCGAAGCAGGACCCGTCGCTGATCGCGACGAACGAGATGCCCGCCTTCGAGTCGCGGCGGGTGCGGACCCAGCCTTGGACGGTGACCGTTGAACCGAGGTGCGAGGCGTGGTTGGCGAAGAGGTCAGCGATGCGAACAGCCATGGGAACGGGAAGATAGGGCGGAACGGGTCGGGAGGAAGCAAGTGCCAAGTTGGCAGACCGGGTCGTGCCGAGACCCCGCTTGGCGCAGTCTGACGGGTATGGAGCGGGGGAGCCTGGCGCCGATACAGGACGCTAAGCCTCTATTTAGCAGAGTTTTACGGCGTTCCGCCGTGCCAAAGGCGCTTTGCGGCGGCGACTGTGACCCTCGCCACCCTTGGCACACCCGTTGCATCGTCGCCCGCTCCCCATGCGACTGCGGCTGCACAGTTTCGACTCCGACTCCGGCACGGGTTCCGCCCGTGACGACGGTTCGTCGTCGGCCGGTGCTGGCACGCCCCGTCGCCTCAACCTGCTGCTGACCTACGGGGGCTGGCGCGAGCATGCCTTCGCAGACCAGCTGCCCGTCCTCCTCGACCGGTTCGGCATCCAGTGCCTCCGCGCCCAGTCGGGCGACGAGGTTTCGGATGTCGTGCGCCGCGCGGAAGTGCACATCGCGGTGATCGACCTTTCGATCCCGATGCATCCGCGCCGACCGGAGGCGCAGCCCCCGCGCACCGTCCAGGCCGGCCCGCGCGTCCTCCAACTCCTGCGTCGTCTCGACCGTCCGCCGCCGACGATCATCGTCCGGCCGCGCCAGGTCGACCCCGCCGAGAGCAACCGCATCCTCGCCGAAGCCCTGCGCGACGGCGCGTTCACGGTGCTCGACGACCCAGTCCCTGTTGAAACCATGCTGCAGGCCCTCGAGCGGTGCGTGCGCCGCTACTACCGAGACCATTGGCCCGCAGCGTGAACCCGTCCAACCGGACGGATGCCGTCGGAGGCTTCCGTCCTTTGCCCGTGTCAGCAAGTCAGAACAGTGAAGGAGAACACCATGAAGTTTCGTCCCCTCGGCGACAAGATCCTCGTGAAGCGCGATGAAGCCGCAACCAAGACCGAAAGCGGCATCTTCCTCCCCGAGTCGAGCAAGGAGAAGCCCAAGCAGGGCAAGATCATCGCCCTCGGCGACGGCCACCGCAGCAAGGACAACGGCAAGCTCACCCCCTTCAGCGTCAAGAAGGGCGACAGCGTGATCTTCTCGAGCTACGCCGGCACCGAGATCAAGATCGACGGCGAGTCGATGCTGATCATGACCGAGGAAGACATCCTCGGCGTGATCGAGTGATCCACCTCGCACGGACACCCGCATGAGCATGAACCAGGAAACCCTACGCCTCGCGTTCCGCGAGCTCAACGGTCAGCGCGATCTCCGGATCGAGTTCGATCACGCGTCGAGCTGCATCGTCAAGAAGGCGATGCTGATCCCCGCGGAGTTGGACGGCCTGGTGAAGGTCACCGACGGCTCGCATGTCTACATCGTGGACTCGGAGCGGGTGGCGTGGATCGAGATCGGATAGCGGCCGCGCAGCGGCCGCTATCCGGCGTGTTTTGAGCGGTCGCAGCTGCGGCTGCTCTCGAAGTTTGAGCGGTCGCCGCTGCGGCGGCTCCCTCTGGCAGGAAGAACGATTGAAGTAACCCAAACGCGCGAAAGCGCAACGCAGAAAGAAGCACACACATGGCAGCCAAGCAGATTGCATACGACACCGACGCGCGCGAGCGGATCCTCCGCGGCGTGCAGAAGCTCGCCAAGGCCGTCAAGGTCACGCTCGGCCCCTCGGGCCGCGTCGTCGTCCTCGAGAAGTCCTTCGGCGCTCCCACGGTCACCAAGGACGGCGTCACCGTCGCCAAGGAGATCGAGCTCGAGGATCCCTACGAGAACATGGGCGCGCAGATGGTGAAGGAAGTCGCATCGAAGGCGTCGAAGGACGCCGGCGACGGCACCACCACCGCGACCGTCTACGCAGAGGCGATCTTCCAGGAAGGCCTCCGCAACATCACTGCGGGCGCCAACGCGAACTCGGTGAAGCGCGGCATCGACAAGGCCGTCGTCGCGATCGTCGAGGAACTCCGCCGCATGTCGAAGAAGGTCTCCGGTTCGAAGGAGATCGCGCAGGTCGGCGCGTGCTCGGCGAATCAGGACACCGCCATCGGCAACATCATCGCCGAGGCGATGGACAAGGTCGGCAAGGACGGCGTCATCACCGTCGAGGAAGGCAAGTCGCTCGACACCCATGTCGAGCTCCTCGAGGGCATGCAGTTCGACAAGGGCTACCTCAGCCCGCACTTCGTCACCAACCAGGCCGCGATGGAATGCGTGCTCGAGGACTGCTTCGTCCTCATCCATGAGAAGAAGATCTCGAGCGCGAAGGAGTTCCTCCCGATCCTCGGCAAGATCGCCGAGAGCGGCAAGGCCATCCTCATCATCGCCGAGGACATCGAGGGCGAGGCCCTTGCGACCCTCGTGGTGAACAAGCTCCGCGGCGTGCTGAAGGTCTGCGCCGTCAAGGCGCCGGGCTTCGGCGACCGCCGCAAGGAGATGCTGCAGGACATCGCGACGCTCACCGGCGGCCAGGCGATCATGGAGGAGCTCGGCATCCAGCTCGAGAACCTCGCGCTGACCGACCTCGGCCGCGCCAAGAAGATCACCGTCGACAAGGACAACTGCACCATCGTCGAGGGTGCCGGCAAGACCAAGGACATCCAGGGCCGCATCGAGCTCCTCAAGGGCCAGATCGAGGTCACGACCAGCGACTACGACCGCGAGAAGCTCCAGGAGCGCCTCGCCAAGCTGTCGGGTGGCGTCGCGCAGATCAATGTCGGCGCCGCGACCGAGGTCGAGATGAAGGAGAAGAAGGCCCGCGTCGAGGACGCGCTGCACGCCTGCCGCGCGGCCGTCGAGGAAGGCATCCTTCCGGGCGGCGGAACCTCCGTCATCCGCGCTCGCCGCGTGCTCGAGAAGCTCAAGAAGTCGCTCTCCGACGACGAGTCGGTGGGCGTCGACATCGTCTGGCGCGCGCTCTCGGCGCCGACCAAGCAGATCGCCGCGAACGGCGGGCTTGACGGCTCGGTCGTCGCTCAGAAGATCGAGGACTCGAACGACGCGAACTTCGGCTTCAACGCCGCGACGCAGAAGTACGAGGACCTCGTCGCCTCGGGCATCATCGTGCCGACCAAGGTCGAGCGCGTGGCGCTCCAGAACGCTGCATCGATCGCGGGCCTCCTGCTCACGACCGACTGCGCGATCACCGAGGTCAAGGAGAAGAAGGCCAAGGCCGCTGCCGGCCACGGCCATGGCGAGGACTACTGATCCTGCGCGAGGACTCGCAGGATCCTGATAGACGAATCCTTCGATTCCTGAAACGGGATCGGCTTGGATTCCGAACTGGACTGACTCGAGCGTTGCGCGGCCTGAGCCACCGCGCTGGATGCTCAAAGAACCGCCCCGGGCCGCGTCTGCGGTCCGGGGCTTTCGTTTCCATCCACACTGTCAAGGTCTCTCGTCAACCTCGGCGCCGTGTTGGCGCACGCATCGGCGCAAGCAGAGCTGTTCCGAGCAGCGCGATCGCGCCTGCCGACGGAATCGAGAATGTCTGCTGCGTGAAGTCCAGCGACGAACCGGCCTCGGTGATGCCGAGCTTCGTCGTCGGACCGAACGCACCTTCGCCAAATCCGGCGCCGCCGTTGCTGCGCCTGATGGCGTCGAGGTTGACGAAGAACTGCGTGCTGATCGCGGCGTTGGAGCTGCCGTTCGCGAGCACCGCGAAGCCACGCGCGGGCGATGCGGTGGTGGGGGTGGTGCCGTAGGGAGTGGTCGAGGCTCCGCCCTCGCGGATCGGCCCGTGCGCGATCGTGTACTGCGATGCACGGAAACGGTCGCTCGTCGACAGTTGCGGCGCGTAGATCGAGATGTCTCCCTTGTCGGGCGAAAACCCGCCGTCACCGCTTCCCACCGAAGTCGCAGCGCGCATGCCATCGCCTGTCCAGTCGACCATGAAGTAGAAGTTGCGCAGGAGCGATGCGTCGGTGTAGCGGAGGCCGACGCCCACGATGCGGTCGCCGGCCTGCCATGAGCCGCTGAAGAGGCTCGTCTGGCTGTCGCCGGTGTATGAAACCCCGTTCCCGACGCTGCCATCCGCGAGTCGGACGCCGCCGACCGTCTGCGTGGCCTCGAGCGTGAACATCGTGGCGTAGATGTTGAAGTTCCGGCTGGTCTGGCCGCTCATCCAGACGCCGTTCGTGCGCGAGCTGCCGATGCTGGTCCAGCCGCTCCATGAACTGCCGCCGTTGATGTCGACGAGGCCTCCGTGCGCGCTGGCGCAGGCGGCCATCGCCGAAAGCGTGGCGAGGCGTATCGGAGTTCGGGCTCTTCCTGCCGGGATCCGTCGTCCATCGCGATGTCGCTCGGATTGACTCATGGAGGTTCTCCTGCCGCGGCCCGTTTCAACGCCGACGCGTGCGGAACCCGATGATCGGTACGACCGAAGCTCCGATCAGCGCGAGCGCCCCCGGCGTCGGCAGCGAGAACACCTGCTGCGTGAGGTTCCAGTTTGCATCGGTCTCCATGAAGCCCACCTTCGTCGATGGCCCGAGCAGCCCTTCGCCGAAGCCGGCGCCGCCGTTGCTGCGGGCGATGGCGTCGAGGTTGATGAAGTATTGGGCGCTGATCGCGGCGCTGGTGCTGCCGCTTTCGAGCACGGCGAAGCTGCGCGCAGGCGAGGCCGTGGTCGCATTGGTTCCGTACGGCGTGATGAAGTTGCTGCTGCCATCGCTAGGGCCGGTGAAGACCGAGTATTGCTTCGACTTGAAGCGCTCGCCGTTCGACGCGCCGAGCGAGTAGATGGCGAGATCTCCGGCGTTCGCGCGGTACGCGCCATCGCCTGCGCCGACGCTCGACGCTGCGGCGATGCTGTCTCCAGCCCAGTCGACATGCACCCAGATCGTGGTGAGCCGCGACGCGTCGGTGTATTTGAGTCCCACGCCGAGGATTCGGTCGCCTGCCTTCCACGACCCGCTGAAGAGCGTCGCTTGCGAGTCGCCCGTGTATCCGGTGCCGTTCCCGCCCACGCTGTCCGGGAGACGGCTTCCGCCGACGGTCTGCGATGCTTCAAGCGTGAACAGCGTCGAGTACATGTGGTAGCTGCGCGTCGTCGAGCCCTGCACCCACATGCCCGCCGTGCGCGAGTGCCCCATGTTCGTCCACCCGCCCCAGGAACTGCCGCCATTGATGTCGACGAGTCCGCCGTGGGCCGAAGCGCAGGCGACCAGCGTCGATGCGGCGGCCAGATGCAGCTGGATCCGGGCTCTTCCTCCCGGCATCCTGCGTCCGTCGCGATGTCGTTCCGTGTGACTCATGATTTCCCCCTCGGATTCCCCCTCGGATTCCCTCTCGTGCCCCGGATGCCGTGACGGCACTTACCGGGGAAGCGGACCCGACATCCGCTTGAGCAACGCCTGTCTCTATTGAAAGGCTACGAATGCGCGCGCAACTGCCAAGCGTGTTTGGCCAGCCGTGACGAATTCATACCTGCATGGTCGTGAGATCGGTCCTGTTCGCCACAGGCCGTCCAGCCCGCACGACCCGCACAGACGCGTTCTTGCGATGCGACGACGATGGCGCCGCATATTGCGACGCATCGGTTCAATCTCCATTGAAGACCTTGGGCTCGTCCGCCGCCGCTCAGCGGGTCCGGCGACGGACGAGTCCGACGATCGCTCCCAGAACCGCGAGAGACGCGGGTGCGGGGATCGCCTCGTAGTGGAAGTTCGAGCCCCAGTAGACGCTCGTACTCTGCTGCGTCGTGACGGGATCGTGCGCGGCGCTCCAGTTCCAGCGATACGCATCGAAGCTCTTGATCCCGCTGCCGAGGCCGATGTTCATGCCGGTGACCAGCTGGTGGCCGGGCCCGGCGTTGCCGATGATGAAGTACCTGGTGTTTGCCCTCAGCACTGCGTTGGCGCCGGTCACATCGATGTACTGAAAACCGCTCCTGCTCGCGGTCGTCGTGATCTGCCGGGAGATCACGAGTTCGAGCGGCGCGAAGGCCGTGTCGGTGCGGTAGATCGCGACCGTGTGCGACTCGTTTGTCCCGTTGAACTGCCCGAGCTGCGTGACGAGCAGATCGAGGTTGCCGACGGTGAAGAAGAACGCGTCGTTGCCGGTGGCGGAAGCGGCGAGCGAGCCGGAGAACTGGAAGGCAAGCTCCCCACGCGCCGGCGCGGTCACCAGGGCCGCCGAAGCGCACAGAACCGCCAGCGCGGCGGTTTCACCCAAAGTTGTGTTGGCTCGGACCCCCATGTCCGTTCCCCAGACCGCGCTTTGCGATTCCTTGCTGCGTCCGTCCTCGCAACGGTCCCTACGCAGGACCCCGTGAGCGGCAGATCGCAGCAATCGAGCGATCCATCTCCACCGTACGATTTCGGCGTCCGCCGCCAATCGTCGGTCGGCACTTGGTTCAGTTCCGAGGCGCGACGCCCCGCCCAGACCGTTCAAACCGCGTCGTTGGAGGTGGGCATCCCGTCCGGCCAGACCACTCGGGTCTTCCGCGTCACCGCGGTTGGCGCGGCTTTCTTCCCGGCGATTCGCGCCGGGAGCGGCGGCGTCCACTCGGGACGATCCGCGCTCGGGAACATCTCACGAGCGTGCGCCTCAGCCGCCGACCGCAAGGACCGACAGCACGAGGCCGGCGAGGACCGCGAGTATCGCGCCGTACCAGCCCGCGATCTTCCACGAGCGCCGCCGCGCCTTCGCGCGGTCGACCCACACGCAGCCGTCCGGCTCGCGGACCACGACGCCGCTGCGGATCAGCGGCTCGAGCTGGACTTCACTGACGCCGAGCGACGACGGGCGTCGCGCCCGCTCGGGAGCGTCGGCCTCCACCTTCAGGAGCGCACGCACGGGGCCTGGCTTCGAGAACGCCAGCGCGAGCATCATGAGCGGACCAACGACCGCACCGATCATGGCGAATCCGCCGCCGACGGGAGAAACAGGAACGGGCATGCGGTCACTGTAGACCGCATGCCCGCCCTTGGTTGCATGGAGCGCCTGCCGGCTCAGCCTTGGGCGCCCATGCCGCAGCCTTCGGCACCCATGCCTTAGCCTTCGGCACCTAGGACATCACGGCCCCCGATGCCATCGGTCGTCAGGATGTGGAAACTCGTGTCGACGAGGAAGTCGTACGACTGCCCGCCGAAGTAGCCCTGGTTTCCGAACGGCGTGTTCTGAGACCACACCGATCCGTTCGACGGGGCAACGCGCTGATCGGCCTGCATCGAGCGCTGGCAGCCGACCAGTTCGATGTGGCCATCGAAGAAGAGGCATGCCGGCGCCGAGTTGTAGCCGTGGTTGAAGTGCCACGGCGTCGTCCCGCCTGCGAAGTTCGGGTTGACTGGCGAATCAGGGGTGTTCTGCAGCCAGTTGTGCTCGATCATGCGGGTCTTGAGCGTGGGGTACTTCGCGCGCGAGACCGGCGGGCTGCGGAAGGCGGCCTTGAGGTTCGCGGGATTCGTGTAGCCCTGGCCGTTGAGCGTGCTTCCGTTGCGCGCGAGGACGGCGGAGTCGTACATGGCTGCCGGCGACCAGCAGTACGAGCTGTCCTCGTAGGCTGCGCCGTCGAAGGTGAACTCCGCCGCGCTCGTGAAGTACTTCTGCACATTCGAGATCGGAAGCACATCCTTGGGCGCGTAGAAGGTCGGGTCGTAGAAGCGCTTGCCGACATACGCGGCGAAGGCCTTGACATTGGGCACGCGGAACGAGCCCAATCCGGCGCTCGCACCGGTGAAGGTGATCGGCAGATACACGCCCCAGTTGGCGCAGCTGCCCGGATAGCTGGTGCAGCGTCCGCCACCGAGGAAGTAGCCCCACATCGCGCCGTTGGTGTCCCAGCCGAGCAGCTGCTGCGGTGGGCATGCGATCTGCGCCACATAGTTGTTGCACTGCGTGTCGGTTCCGCCGCCAGCCACGAGCCCCGAGTCATCGGGCAGCGCGGTGAACTGACGGTCGGCCCAGTCGCCGGCATAGGTCTCGTTCGCGGTCGCGAGGTTCTTGAGGTTCGCCACCGACTGCGTGATCAGCGCCTTGTCGCGTCCGCGCGCGACTGCGGGAAGCAGCAGCGCCACGAGAAGGGCGATGATCGACACGACGACGAGCAGCTCGACGATCGTGAAGCCACGCCTCGGTGGGGCCGTTCGGCCAGGGGAAGGGAAGTGGATACCAAGCGGATGAGTCTGCATGGACTCAGCCTTTCTGCGGGAGATCCCGCATGATGGGCGCCTCTCAGAACGGAAGCCCAGCCCATGAAACGACACATCCGAGCGGCCTGTGGCTCGCTCGGTCGGACTGGCTGGGCTTCACGCCCATGAAACTGAGCAGGCCGAAGACATGCGACGGCGGGCCTGCTGGAAAGAGATGCCACCGTGAGAGCCGGTGGTGATGCCGTCGCTCTCATCGTAGACCGTGGGCTGCCGCTTCCAACCACCGATCTGCGATTCGGCGCAAGATCGCGCAGATGTCCCGCGGTTCGGCCAGATGATCCCGACGGTCAGGCGGTCGTCGTCTGCGACCTGTCGCGCGGCACCGAGAAGCACAATCGCCCGCGCGATGGCGGGCGATTGCGGGAATCGGATGTCGAAGGCGGTTCGGCTTCTTCTCGAGCCGCTTCTCAACCTTCGGCGCCGAGGACATCGCGGCCCTCGATGCCGTCGGTGGTGAGGATGTGGAAGCTGGTGCTCACGAGGAAGTCGTACGACTGGCCGCCGTAGTAGCCGTTCGATCCGAACGGAGTGTTCTTCGACCAGACCGAGCCGTTCGCCGGTGCGACGCGCTGGTCGGCCTGCATCGAGCGCTGGCAGCCGACGAGCTCGATGTGCCCGTCGAAGAAGAGGCACGCGGGCGCCGAGTTGTAGCCGTGGTTGAACATCCACGGCGTCTTGCCGCCGGCGAAGTTCGGGTTGACCGGCGTGTCGGGCGTGTTCTGGAGCCAGTTGTGCTCGATCATGCGGGTCTTGAGCGTGGGGTACTTCGCGCGCGAGACCGGCGGGCTCTTGTAGCCCGTCTTCAGCGTGTTCGGATCGGTGTAGCCCTGGCCGTTGAGCGTCGAGCCGTTGCGTCCGAACACCTTCGGGTCGAACATCGCGGCGGGCGACCAGCAGTACGAGCTGTCCTCGTAGTTGGTGCCGTCATAGGAGAACTCCGCCGCGCTCGTGAAGTACTTCGTCACATTCGAGATCGGAAGCACATCCTTGGGCGCGTAGAAGGTCGGGTCGTAGAAGCGCTTGCCGACATAGGCGGAGAACGCCTTGACGCCCGGCATGCGGAACGAACCGTAGGAGTTGCCGCCGCCGGGATTCGGTCCGGTCCCGAAGTCCATCGGGATGTAGATGATCCAGTTGTAGCAGGCCTCGGGCCAGCCGAACTGCGCGCACTTGCCGCTCGCACCGAGGAAGTAGCCCCACATCGCGCCGTTCACATCCCAGCCGAGCAGCTGCTGCGGCGGGCAGGCGATCTGCGCCTTGTAGAGGTCGCAGTTGCCGTTCACCATGCCGGCGTCGTCGGGCACGGGCGTGAACTGGCGGTCGTTCCAGTCGCCCGCGTAGATCTCGTTCGAGCTCGCGAGGTTCTTGAGGTTCGAGACCGACTGCGAGATGAGCGCCTTGTCACGGCCCTTCGCCACCGCGGGAAGCAGCAGCGCGACGAGAAGCGCGATGATCGACACGACGACGAGGAGTTCGACGATCGTGAACGCACGATGCGAAGCGCGCACGGGGCGCAGGGCAGCCTCAGGCATGGGTGAATCTCCGGTTGCAGCTTTCACAGGGGACGGCACGCGACGCACGCGTCAGGAAATGAGGAAGCAGGTGGAGAAGCATCGCCCTGCGTCCGCAGACATGATGACTCGCGGAAGGCGGGCCTGGACCGCCCTCCTCCGCAATTTGCGCGAAATTCCGTCCCCGCAGCGCTCTTTCGGGTGGGGCCGGCCCGGCAGGGCCCTTGGGTCAGCCGGCCGATGCGGAGCTGAAAAAGACAGCCGCCCGCACAAGGCGGGCGGCTGGGGATCAGGCGAACCTGAAGGTCTGGATCAACCTTCCGCGCCGAGGACATCGCGGCCCTCGATGCCGTCGGTCGTCAGGATGTGGAAGCTCGTACGGACAAGGAAGTCGTACGACTGACCACCGAAGTAGCCGTTCGAACCGAGCGGCGTGTTCTTCGACCAGACCGAACCGTTCGTCGGAGCGACGCGCTGGTCGGCCTGCATCGAGCGCTGGCAGCCCACGAGTTCGATGTGACCATCGAAGAAGAGGCAGGCCGGAGCCGAGTTGTAGCCGTGGTTGAAGAACCACGGGGTGGTGCCACCGGCGAAGTTCGAGTTGACCGGCGAGTCAGGGGTGTTCTGGAGCCAGTTGTGCTCGATCATGCGGGTCTTGAGCGTGGGGTACTTCGCGCGCGACACCGGCGGGCTGCGGAACGCGGCCTTGAGGTTGCCGGGGTTGGTGTAGCCCTGACCGTTGAGGGTCGCGCCGTTGCGTCCGAAGACAGCAACGTCGTACATCGCGGCGGGCGACCAGCAGTACGAGCTGTCCTCGTAGGCCGAGCCGTCGTAGGTGAACTCAGCCGCGCTCGTGAAGTACTTCTGCACGTTCGAGAGCGGGAGGACATCCTTCGGGGCGTAGAAGGTCGGGTCGTAGAAGCGCTTGCCGACATAGGCCGAGAAGGCCTTGATGTTCGGAACGCGGAACGCGCCGAAGCCGACATCGGTGCCAGCGAGACCGATCGGCAGGTGGACAACCCAGTTGCCGCAGTTGCCGGGGTAGCCGAACGACGAGCACTTGCCGCTCGAGCCGATGAAGTAGCCCCACATCGCGCCGTTGGTGTCCCAGCCGAGCAGCTGCTGCGGCGGGCACGCGATCTGCGCGAGGTAGTTGCTGCACTGCGTCGGAGTGCCGCCGCCGGCGACGGTGCCGGAGTCGTCCGGCATCGCCGTGAACTGACGGTCCGCCCAGTCGCCCGCGTAGGTTTCGTTCGCGGTCGCGAGGTTCTTGAGGTTCGAGACGGACTGGGAGATGAGGGCCTTGTCACGGCCCTTGGCCACTGCGGGAAGCAGCAGCGCGACGAGGAGAGCGATGATCGACACGACGACGAGGAGCTCGACGATCGTGAAGCCGCTCTTGCGGTTCTGGTGAGCCATGGAGGACTCGACCTTTCTGCGGGAGTGCCCCGCAACGGACGCCTCTCGGCAGCCATCGCTCCATCCATCTCGAGTGCACGTCGAGAAGGTGATGACCACGCGTCCAGCTTGTTTGGCACACCGAAGACATGCAACGGCCGATGTGCCTGAAAACGCCGCTGGGAGAGGCCAGAGGCGGTGCCGTCATTGAGAAAGGTACCCACGGTTCGCGCCGTTGGCCCGTCTGACGCGAAATTCCTCTGAAATTGCCAAGAGCCGCCCACCTGACCGAAGGGGTCGGCCGAAGTGGGGCGGCTTGCCGAGGCACTCTCGGCGGTTATCGCGACCTTGACCCGTGGGAATCCATCACGGGCACCCACCGCTCAAGCGGTCGCAAAACGGGCGGCCGCCGTGCACGCGTGCACACGCACGACGGCCAGCCCGCGGTTGGTGGCATGGCGTCGGGGGTGCTCAGCCCTCGGCGCCGAGGACATCACGGCCCTCGATGCCGTCGGTCGTCAGGATGTGGAAGCTGGTGCGGACGAGGAAGTCGTACGACTGCCCGCCGTAGTAGCCGGTGATCCCGAAGGGGGTGTTCTTCGACCAGACCGAACCGTTCGTCGCGGCGACGCGCTGGTCGGCCTGCATGGAGCGCTGGCAGCCGACGAGCTCGATGTGGCCGTCGAAGAAGAGCGATGCCGGCGCCGAGTTGTACCCGTGGTTGAACTGCCACGGGGTCGAGGCTCCGGTGAAGTTCGGGTTGATCGGCGAGTCCGGGGTGTTCTGCAGCCAGTTGTGCTCGATCATGCGGGTCTTGAGCGTGGGGTACTTGCACCGCGAGACCGGCGGGCTGCGGTAGGCGGTCTTGAGCAGCGCGGGGTTGGTGTACCCGTTGCCGTCGAGCGCGGTGTTGTTGCGGCGGAGCACCGCGGCGTCCCACATCGCGGCGGGGGACCAGCAGTACGAGCTGTCCTCGTACGCCGAACCGTCGTAGGTGAACTCGTTCTGGCTGATGAAGTACTTCGACACGCTCGCGAGGGGCAGCACATCCTTCGGCGCGTAGAAGGTCGGGTCGTAGAAGCGCTTTCCGACATACGAGTTGAACGCGCGCACATTCGGAATTCGGAACGCGCCGTAGCCCGCGTCCTGGCCCGTGAACGCGATCGGCGTGTAGACGCCCCAGTTGACGCACGGCTGTCCGGGATATCCGAGCCCCTGGCACTTCCCCGACGAGCCGAGGAAGTAGCCCCACATCGCCTGCTGGCCTGGGACGGTGGTGGAGTCCCAACCGAGCAGCTGCTGCGGCGGGCATGCGATGGTGCCTAGGTACTGCTGGCAGTTTCCCGCCACGAGCCCGGCGTCGTCCGGCATCGCCGTGAACTGGCGGTCCGCCCAGTCGCCGGCGTAGAACTCGTTCGCCGTGCCGAGGTTCTTGAGGTTCGCGACGGACTGCGAGATGAGGGCCTTGTCGCGCGCCTTGGAAACCGCCGGCAGCAAGAGCGCGATGAGGAGCGCGATGATCGACACGACGACGAGCAGTTCGACGATCGTGAAGCCTCGCATCCGGAATGATGAAGTCGACATGCGTCGACCTTTCTGCGGGAATGACCCGCTGCGGCGTCTCTCGACGCAGGACAACCCCGCTCCGGATGCACGTCGGGCTCGCGGCAGACTGCGCGCCAGGTTGAATCGCAGGCGTTGCTTGGGACGGCGGCCTGCGCTGAAGAAGTGACGCGTCGAGAGAGTTTCGACGCGTGTGTTGCCGTCATCGTCTCTTACGCACGGATCAGCGCGTCATCGGCGTGTTGTGCGAGATGTCCGAGGCGACTCTCCCAACCGGAAGCTCCGTCCAGCTGTCCGAAGCAAGGCGCTGAAAGCACAACGGCCCCGCCGTGAGGCGGGGCCGTTGGATTCGGTTGGAAGAGAGGCGTCGCTGTTCTCAGCGGCGACGACGGGCGACGAGGCCCGCGAGACCGACGAGCGCGAGGGCGCCCGGGGTCGGAACGAGCGTGCCGTTCACATCCACCATGAAGCGGCTCGGAGCCGATCCCGGCGGGGTGCCGAAGGCAAAGAACGACTGGAACGCGCCGGAGGCCGCGAAGTTGAACATGCCGAATGCATTGATCGAGGCACCCGTGGTCGGGGCGTTGACCACGCGCCAGCCGTTGGCGGTGTTCGCGGCGTTGGCGCCGGTGAACTCGACGCCGATCCACCAGCCGCCGAGACCTGCGTTGGAGGCGAGCTCGAGGTTGAGGACGACATTCTGGCTGGTGACATCGCCCGTGCTGACCAGCTGGGTCACGGTGGCAGCGCCGCCGCCGATCGAGGCCGACGAGTAGATCAGGTAGTTCGCGCCGCGGCCGAAGTTCGTGCCGTCGTAGGTCATCTCAGCGGCGTAGATGTTGACGCCGACATCGAGAAGCGCGCCCGCGCTCGCGATGCGGCGGATGCCGACGATCGCGCTCTCGAGCGAGAGCTGGGTCTCGCCGGCGGCCACCGTCGTGAAGCAGTTCATGTAGGCGATGACGCCAGCGCCGCCGTTGAAGCGGTTGCCCGTCTCGGTGCCGCCACCGTAGACGAGGGCGGCGTTCGAAGAAGCGGCGACGGCGAGCGCAAGGGCTCCTGCGACCATGGAAACAGCGGTCTTCATTGAAGAATCTCTCTCGATGCGCCAGAGGGAGGGAACGAGTCACCGCGGCGCACGGTGAACCGTACAGCCCTGCGGACCCACTCAGAACAGAGGAGGAGTGGAAGGGAGTGTCCGAGGGCGGTTTCGCAAACCTGCAGCACGCAGACAGCGTGCAGCCCTTCGGACCTCTCTCCGACCCCGACTATGAAGCGCAAACCCCATTCCACAAGCGAATCACGGCCCAATTGGTGAAGATTCCATTCTCGGACATGTGCAGGCGCGGGACCGAGCCGCCACAATGCCGCGGGAAGCGCCACCGCATGAGGTCCATCGAATGAGAATCGTCAGCACTTGGTCGTTCGGGCTCCGCGCCAACGAGGAAGCATGGCCGCATGTCGAGGCAGGGCGGGCACTTGACGCCGTCGAGGCGGCGTGCGCCTACGCCGACCGGGCGCCCGACATCGATAGCGTCGGTTTCGGCGGGCTGCCCGATTCTTCCGGCCGGGTCAGCCTCGATGGCTGCGTGATGCTCTCGCCCGCGCGGTGCGGGAGCGTCGCAGGCCTGCGGAATCACCTCCACCCCGTGTCCGTCGCGCGCCTCGTGATGGAGCGCACCCCGCATGTGATGCTCGTCGGGGCGGACGCCGACGGCTTCGCTGACGCGCAGGGCGTGGCACGCGCGGACCTGCTGTCCGACGAGGCGCGCGCCGCCTACGAGAAGTGGCGTCGCGAGGGCGGGGTCATCGATCAAAGTCGTGATTCGGGCCGTGATTCGGGCCGCGGACTCGGTTTCGACCCGATGCGGCCGGTCGACCGCCGTCATGGCGAGGACGGTCGACTCTTCGGCGGTGCGCCGCTGCCGGCCGACGAGGCGAAGTGGCGTCACCACGACACGATCGGATGCCTCGCGCTCGACGCGAAGGGCGTGCTCGCGGGCGGCTGCTCGACGAGCGGCACCCCGTTCAAGACACCGGGCCGCGTGGGCGATTCGCCCATCATCGGCCACGGGCTCTATGTCGACCCCGAGGTCGGCGGCGCGACGGCGACGGGAACGGGCGAACTCATCATGGGCGTGTGCGGCGCGTTCCTCGTGGTCGAGGCGATGCGCCGCGGCGCGGGCGCGGCGGACGCCGTGCGCGAGGCCGCGCTGCGGCTTGCGAAGAGCTACGCGCTCGAGCCGCATCACCAGGCGGCGTTTCTCGCCATGTCGCCCGACGGTGCGTTCGCGGCCGCCGCGCTGCGACCGGGCTACCGCACCAGCGTGCGCGATGCCGGCGGCGCGCGTGCGGTCGAGCCGTGCTTTGTGGCGATTCCCGAGTGATCTCGCCTACGGCGCCGTGGTTCTGGTGGGCGGCAACGCATCGCCCGTCGCAGGATCGATCTCGATCGGCGGCGCGCGGCGCACCGCATCTTCCGCGAGGTGGTCGGGGCGCCTCGGCTCCGGGGGCGGATTGATCGAGTTGACCGTGATCGGCTCGCACCGTTCGCCCCAGCATCGCAGGATGACGCCGTTGCGGACTTCGAACCACCACGAGGTCCGTTCGATGCGGTTCGACGACGACGCGAAGACGAGGAAGATGTACGACCCCTCGGTGGTGCGCACATCGCTGTCGTAGCGGTAGATCTCGGTTCCGTCATCGAGGCAGACGGCGCTCGTCGGCTCGCCGAAGGTCGCCGTCAGCCAGTC
>Ga0209990_10001802_pt1 | contig 17716 bp, 16 predicted proteins | sample NOAtaG_6_FD_187304 | JGI IMG/M metagenome (GOLD analysis project Ga0209990, IMG submission 187304) | Freshwater lake microbial communities from Lake Erie, under a cyanobacterial bloom - NOAA_Erie_Diel5S_2200h metaG (SPAdes) (version 2) | ecosystem: Environmental > Aquatic > Freshwater > Lake ...
CTAACTATGAAAATAACGTTCTTAATCGAATAAAATTTTATCAGAATTGGCAATGGATCAATCCGGCACCATCTAATGGAGAAGTTAATATTCCGTTTGTATTTAAAATACTGCCCAATAATCAGGTTCAAATTTCATATTACGATGGTGCAGGGTATTTAAAAGGGTTTTCAACTTACATATTGGACTACAGTATAATAGATACGAATACTTTAAATTTACAATTAAACAAAGTAATAGCTAATTATTCAAAAAGTCAACAAACTTTTCCTTGGCATATAAAATATATTGATGACAAAAATATAGTTATAGATACAGGAAAAATATCCCGCATGCTTACAATTATATAAAAATTGATTATATTTGACATTAACATCTCCGGATGTCTTCGGAAATACCTAAGATACCGATATGAAAAACGAAAGGTTCTATTCAAACACCTTCTCAAAGAGGGGTGAACATTTTCGAAACGTCGGAACCAACTCAGCAAAGTATTGTTAAAGTAATGCCAGCAACTAGTAAAGAAAAACCAATTGATGTGGTTGATTTGTGCGAAAAATATGAAGGCTGTCCCGCTAAGCTCGTGTTGGGAAAGATTTTCCGAGAATTTGGCGGTGCATACGATATTTCTCTATACTAGTATAGAGACAAAGGAAATAGTGTAAAAAGATTTGACCGTTCTGAGCGCGTGTATATAATGGCAGAGAATACTATGGGACAAATTTCAAAAGATCTCGGAGGAAAGTTTACGATAAATGTTGCAAATGAAAGCTTAGATGTGTTACTCTGAATAAAAATAAATATTAGTTTATTTTTTTTCCTATATATATCAACAATGGAACCTCTAAAATTTAGTTTGATTTTCGCTATTGTATTAGTATTAGTGTTAGTACTAGTATACGTAATGAAAAATAGAGAGGGGTTTTCCGACGTATTTTACTTAGATCAAATGGCTATGAAAAATTCCGATCCTATGTACTTCAAATATTCTAGCTGGGAACGAGATGTGGACGGAATGAGTCCAAGGGATTACTACTTAGAGAATCAGACTAATTATTTGAACGGCATAGCTCCAGGTTATTTTGTTAAGAATGGATTGTATGTAGATCATACGGGGTATCTAAATATGCCTCCTCAATATAGACCAAGTCCAGCTCTAGACACTATGCCTATTAGCGCAGGAGCCCCTACTTTGCAAAGCGGTACAGGTGATGATGCAGAAGAAGATGCATTGAACGTTGCCGCGACTGAGGGGATTTATTAAATTCCTATTTAGTGTAATTTTTTCAATTTAAAATTGTGTACCGAAACTGTATAAGAATGAATATCCCCGTCAGAGACCAAACTCATTTGCAATATGCTTTTGAAAAAATTGTCAATTATATGTCCAATAATAGGGGGCCGGGATTGAGTAAGCTGAGCGAAATAACTCAACATATTTTTATATCGGATCTTGAAGTCTCTATGGATATCGACACTTTGAAATCAGAAGGTATTGAAGCGATATTGCACATTGGAGATGGTGAAAAATCTAAAAAAATACTGAATAGATACAAAAGAAAAAAGATAGATCATCACTTTGTCGAATTTGAAGATAATCCAAATGTAGACATAGTACCATATTTCGAACCTTGTTACGACTATATACATAAATATGTATCGGAAGAAAAAAAAGTGTTAATACATTGCGCAGCAGGCGTGTCTCGATCACCGACTATAGTCGCTTATTATATGTTGAAACGCTATTATCTCGTAAGTTTTGACACTTCTATGAAGAAAAATAAAAAATTAATCAATAAGCAGGAGTACTTTGTGCAAAACATTTTGAAGATGATTAAAGATAACAGGGCCTGTATATATCCAAATGTCGGATTTGTGCAACAAATATTATTAACTGAATATAGATTAAAAAAATATTTTGAAGGTATAATAAGGAAGAAATACGGCGAAGGTTATGGAAAACAAAAACCGGACGAGTCGAGCGAAAGCGAGAGTGAAGAATCCGATTTGGAAGATAAAAATATAGATGTTATAGTTGACGAAACTGCGAAGAAGACTAAAAAAGTCGGAAAAAAAGATAATAACGGAAAGTATGATGTTTTAGAAGACCTTCGAGATATATCTCCCAAAAAAAATGAATAAACTAAAACAAACCAATTATATTTTTTGTATTATTTATCTAAATCAAAATCCTTACCAATGCTTTTCGCATACTCTCTAGCTATACAAACTAACTTGAGTAATTTACCTCTTGTTTCATCTGATTTGTTCTTGTTATAATCGGATACTAATTTAGTTACAAATCCGGAATGGATACCACATTCTCCCAAATATAGATAAATATGAGAAGTGAGACAATTCTTGTCTAATTTATCCCCTACAGGAATTTTTTGAAACTCTACTCCTGGTAATTTGTATAATTGGAGATAATTAATATGCTGAGGTAATGGATCTGGCTGAATAGGATCTATAGAGAATGATCCGCTAATTAGGACAAATCTATCGCTTGATTCTGCTTTTTTTTTCATCGTCTGCTTTTTTTTCGGTAGACACCGAAAAGATTTCAGTAGACACCGGAATATTATCTATATCGTTAGACATGATTACTTTTGTTTTTCACAAGATATTTATATAAATATACATACTCGTATGTTTATATCAAAAAATGTGCATATTCTCTGGTAAAATAGACAATGTTTCCGGAACTAAAATATTAGTTTCGATTGTATACCCTCCAAAGCATGTTAAGATAAATATAGGAGGGATATCAAAAACCAAAAAGATCCCGGATCGTGAAAAGCGACCATTACAATTAGTAGTATATTCTAATGAAGTGGGATTGAGTGATTCAGAAGGAACTGCTATGGTATTACCATTCCCCCTGAAAAAGGGAGAGAATAGAGTCAAATTGCTGAATTTTAATGATTACGAAGATATATTCGACGACTTAAATCTATTATTCCCGGCACTTAAATCTAATACTTTGCGCAACGCAACTAACTCATATGATGATGATACTTTAGAAGTACATTATGTAGGTAGTTATAAAGCTAGCATAGTTCCGAATTTCAAAAGTTTTGGATTAGTTGACACTTCTGAATTCAATCTAGCACCAGACACTAAAGAGATATTGGAAAAGTATTATAAATCTAACTATGGATTTATAGTTTGTCAATTGATGGCGTCTCGCAATGGTGATAATCATAAATATCATCCATTTGGATATCTACACGAAATAAGAGAGGATGGTAGACTATTTATACCCACTAGACATTACCATAAGATGAACGAATTCAATCCTTATACTAAGTATCATTTGGGAGTAGATGATGATAATCAAGATGTAAGTGATCACTTCATGAGCACTCTATCTATGGAAGATAAATGGCTCAGATTAAATATTAAAAAGAGGGAGTTCAGTACTCCTAAGAAAAAACCAATAGCTGATTGGGATCATGAAGTGTATGTAATTAATTGCAGTCGTGTGAGAAGAAATCCCCTCTTCAGTAATAAAATAGGCGCGACCGTTTTACAGGCAGATTCAGATACTAGAGGGTATTTAAAGCTCAATAAACTACCTGAGAATTTTGTTTTTGGAAATATATCAAATGTTACAAAACTAATAATAGATTCATCTTATAAATATAATTGCGATTTTATTGTGTAAAAATTGAATCGGTTCCTCAGATTTATTTGAAGAATGGAAGAATCTTACATGGACAGAAATGTCAAGACAGATATAGATGATTTATCTATGTTTTCCAAGCCAGTATCTACAGTAGAGCCTATTGGATATAGTCAGATTGCGTGTTTGCGAGAAAACATCAAAAAAGCCAACAAAGAAAAAAAAATGTTGATAGTTCAGCTTGATGTGAGTATGAATGCTCAGAAAGATCTTTCTGATAAAGGTGTTAAAGACGAAAGCATAGATCAAGGTATAGAAGAAACCAAGAAAAAATTGTCAGAATTGGAAGAAAATATAAGCAACTACGAGGCCATGCTTGAAGTTGTCAAATCAGAAATACCAAGTATTAGCAGAACTAGAAAAGTAATATTCAGTGAAGATGACTCTCCTCCAGAAAGAAGAATAATTTTTAAATCTTTAAAACTTGAAGAATGTCGCTTTCAATTGGAACATGTACAATCACAATTAATAAAGGCTCAGCAAGATTGGAAAGTTGGTGTTAATGCGAATACTATAAATCCCGAATTGAACAACAAAATATTGAGATTGCAAGAACAAGAGAACATGTTGCAAGAAGCTATTATGAATTGCAAAGACAGAGTTGTGCAACATATGGACTATAGTAAGGAAAAAAAACAACACGTGGATTGGCTTCACTTTGTCGAAAAAATGGGCGATAAAATTGAAAAACAACTCAGACGTGGTCATATAGATTTAGTTGAACGCAACATTCAAATATGCCAGAATAGATTGGATGTTCTGAAGAAGCAAGTGTCTGATCGCAAAAAAGAAATAGATTCTTTATAATTGTATTTTACTTAATACTTTTTTTAGTTGAATGATTCGTATTCGTAGGGTTCCACTTTCGCGGATATTCCTACACCGGCACTTTCTAATTCTTGTAAGAATAACTTAGAAGACCATGTAGATTTAACTTTAACTACATCTGGATCCATTTTAGCTTCTTCACAAGTACGACATATGATAATGTCTTGTTCTTCATTAACAATAGGAATCTTACTACATGTCCTACATACATATATGTCAAATCCATCAGAGTCGTCGCGAAACTTTTCCATCAAGAAATGTCCTGCTCCATGAGAGATAATAACATCTTTTTCCATCTCGCCTATTCTGAGACCGCCGTTATTAGACTTACCTTCTAATGGTTGTCTGGTAAGTATACAAGTCGGCCCAGTCGAAATAGAATATCTTTCATCCATTACGAATTTTTGTAATCTTTGATAGTAGCAGGGTGCTATAAATATTTCAGAGTCTATATATTCTCCTGTGGGACCAATATACATTCTTTCTGCGCCATATCGGTCGTAACCATAGGATTCTAATTTATCACCTATAGCTTGAATATCGGTTTGCCGAAATATAGTCGCGTCATTGAAAGACCCTTCAATAGCGGATAACTTACCCGCTTGGCCTTCTATAAGTTGACCAATAGTCATACGAGAGGGGATGGCGAATGGACTGAGTATCTGATCTGGCACGATTCCTCCCTCCGTAAACATCATATCTGCTTGTGTATAACCGATCCCCGACATACCTTTCTGACCGTGTCTAGACGAGTTTCCTACCCAAAACGGGGGCGAGTTTTCATCCAAGCGGTAATACATTATATGTGATGGAACTTCTATGCAACAGACTAAATCAGTGTAGTGTACAGTGCGCTCTATCTGACCGCCATTCTTATTAAAATTACTGTAGTTAATGCGAGGGTGGTTACGGTTTTTTACGATTCTTACTCGTAAATTATCTGCATTGGTTACTCCAGACCTACCATTAATATGCCAAGGAGTTCCGGCTTCGCTAACTATTTTTATGGAAGCACTCCATCCTGCATGTAAACATAATTTAGTTACATCGTTAGCTAGTTTATTACTAGAAGTAATATAACTATAGGATCCTGTTTCGGTAATATGACCATCTCCTGCTACTAATGCTTCAGTTAGTATACGAGCTTGTCTACCACTTAAGTCCCATACCCAATCAGGTAAGTATTTATTAATAGCTCCAACACTTAGAGGTCTAAGGAATTCCGTCAATTGTGGTATCTCAATACAATATTTATGATTTTCACGAATTTCGATAATATCGAATCCGAGTTTTTCGCATATTTGCGTAAGTTGGTTAACTTTTCTAGTTTTGGAGGCAGATATAATTACTTTATTTTGATGTACCCAGCCATCACTGATCCAATAACCGAAGAATTGCAAGAAATCATCCATTTCTAATTCAAGATTTTCTTCACCGGAACAAGCCGGTAGAATTATTTCTTCCACATCATCCACATCCCAAACAGCGTCTTTTTTGAATGACACTCGTTTGCCCATAACGTCTTGCGCTTCAATTAATTCATATTTCTTAGCATCACGCTTTTTAACGTATAATTTGTGGTTAAGAGTACACAATATTGCTACCTGTTGCGTACGAAGTTCATAAATTTCTTCGTCTACGTCAAATATAGTAGTAGCTGTGGGATGGTGGTATTCCAAATATTCATCGTCTACTAAGGTTGCTACTTCATCCTCTAATGTAATGTCCGCGGTATATTTCCATCCTTCTTTAGTAAGGATTTGTGAGTTTGGAGTTACACAGAACTTGTCCCCGACCCCATATGTTCTGACACTAGAATACTTCACTTTCGCGAATTCATCACCTTCTTGATTGCGGCCACGTATTACATCTTCTATCATAGCTTCTTCATCATGACTATATACAACAGAAGTGTCTTTGTAATAATAATTGCCGCTGGGTTTCGGCAATTCTATATATTTACCTATAATAACATCGTTTTTGTTGATTTTAGTACCTCTTTTCACAAATCCATCTACTAGATACTCATAATTTGCATGTTTATTAATATCTGTAGTAGTTGCTTCGTCTGGATTGCCAAATGCTTCTTTTTTCTCCAAAACGGATTTTACGAAGTTCAATTGGTTTCCTTTGAATAATCCTCTTTGAGAAGAACTTTGATTATATATCAATGAATCTTCTTGATTAAACCCTCCATAACATGCTATAGCAACTATCTCATTCATGCCATTAGGGTATAGCCATTTATTAGCTAATGTTTTTATTAATGGCATTTCGCAATAATATTGCAAAAATGCATGCTTATCTACTCTGTATGCCCAATTTAATGAGTACCAACCGCATGTTTGTTTGCTTTGATTAGTCTGAAAAGTAATACGAGGAGCTTGATTATGTGCCGTGAAAGGGCATGTTAATGCCGGTAAACCTAACAGAGCTGCAGGAATTTCACAATGAGTATATTGTAATAAGGGGTTAGTTTGATTAGCCTTCAAATGCTCTAAGCTAGGTGCTATGAAGCAATTTTCCATTTCTTCTGGGCTTATGTAATCAATTATACCTCTCGCATGAAGATCTTTTATCGTCATTTTTTTGCGAAATAATAATTTTGCATCTTCTCTAGTCAATACTAAATCTTGCACGAACGATCCCTTTACTATTTTTGGCACTGGATCAACAGTATTTTCAGTTCCGGCCATAAATTCCACGGGAGGATCTGCGACAGGATCGTATTCCGATCCAATAAGAGATCTTCCTATCGAATCTAATTCACCATTGTTGCGAACAACTAGTATTGGGCGCATCATTCTTCCTGCGTCTACCCAAAATTGTATCTCGTTACTATCAGAGTCCCAATATATCGTAGCATTAGGATCTATTTTTGGACTACCGATATGTTTATATTCTGCGAATTTTTTCTTAATTTTCTTCTCTTTTCCCTTTTCCTTCTTCTTTTCGCGGGTATCAGGCGTAATTGCTACATATCCTCTTCGCATTTCGCGATATTTTCTTACAATAGCAGGACTGTCATATGCACAACCTATCCAATCTCCATTAACGAATATCTTCACTAAATTATACTTGTGTATTTCTTCATTGAAGACATTTTTTAATGGTATGATATCTGGATCAGTCAATAGCATTTCTTTTAATAATTCTGAGCTACTAGCTTCAGATAAACTAGCGCTTAAAGCAAGTTGTTTTACCATACCTACTTGTTCACCAGTGTCAGCGGATTGAATTGGGCAAATATATCCAGTATAACTTGGATGTACTCTACGCATTTCATCAGCTCTTTGATCTTGTTTGCTTGCACTACTTGATGGAGTTCTTATGACTCGCAAAGTAGACAAGAAGTTCAACTGATTTTTTCTATGCAAATTTTCAGACGCGAGTCTGTTGGGTATTTGACGGTTTTTAACCGTCAATTCTTTATTCCCAGTAGAAATTGCTTGTATCAAAGCCTTTTCTAAATCATGGGAGTGAATTGCACTCCTAAAACTTTGAGCAAGCGGAACCTGACTGAAGGGCATATTTTTAAAATCCCTAGTCATTTTCTTCTTCACAGGTTGGACAACTTGCAAATTGAGATGTGTTTTCAATATCTTAGCAAAAGCTCTCCCAGCGGCCGCGATACGTTTATTCTTCAGAGAATCGCGATCAGTGCTAGGTACGATTTGCATCTCTACCAGCAATAATTTATGTATCAAATGTCCTAAATATCTTAATTTCTTATGACGGGAATCCGCCGAAAGACCAATATGAGGAAATACATGTTTGTCCAGCAATTTCAGTAAATTAGCATTCAAATACTTGATTAGATTCTCATCTACTTTAGGTTCCCCTGATTGAGAAAACGTTTTTTGCTGACTTAAAAGACCAGTTTGACGAGAGAAATACTCTAATAATTCGCTCTGATCAGTAATTTTTGCAGCGTGTCCAAAAATAGGATCGCTAGCGGTAAATGCTTTTTTTAGCACTTGCAACATATAATCAGACACTACATCTTTCTTTTGAGGAGTGCTGTATCCATATACTACTGTGTCTATTATTTCTTTGTCGGCTGTCATGCCAAACAATCGAAATATAACGTAAAATGGTATGCTTAATACTTTCAAATAATTATTAGAAGTAAAAGTTAAATGGATATTACCATTAGTGATATACTTCATGATTAATTCAGACGAATTTTCATAAGCATCTCCGGGTTTAGAAATAAATTCTAGACGAGCAATTTCTTTTTCATGTCCCACATTTCTAAATATATGCGGTAGATTGAATAATCTAGATTCTATCATACTTATTACCCACTCACCGCCTCTAATAACAAAGTATCCTCCGTCATCTTTAGCATCCTCTTCCATATTTTTCTTAGTTTCATATGGCATGGATACCGCGTTATCAGCATCGCATCCAACAGGGATAGGGATAGATAAATTAAATCCCCTTACTTCCTCTGTTCTAATAGGTAATTCACCACCGTCTTTAAGAAAAGCTCTAGCGGTAATTATCGCGTCAATGCTTGCCGGGGCGCTTAAATTCATGTCATTCTTACGAGCCATATTAGCCAGTAGCATCGTATTCTTACCTGATCTAGGTAAAGACATAGTAGGATGACCTACTTTTATATTTGTAAAGCGCGCCTTAAAATTGATCAATGATATTTTTTGATCTTCTGGAGTTTTTGTTCTCTCATTTCTAATAGTTTTGTCTATTTCAAATAATTGGGTAACAATTTGATTAATACCGTCCGAAAGGAACGCGTTAAAACTGTCTTTATGATGTCCAACTAAGCCTTTGCTGTCTATTTCAGCATCTACGACTACTATTAAATCTTCTGGCCTAAGATTTTGTACGTTGGATTCACGAGACATAGTTGTCGAAAGTTATAGATAATAATGTTATATTTCTAATTCAAATTTATTTTTGTAGCAAATTGAATTTTAAATATTTTAAAGTACCAGGGTTAGTCAAAAAAATGGAGTTTGAAACGAAGGTGATTCTTATAGCTGGAGGCTCGTCAAGCGGAAAATCATCTATATCTTCTTACATCAAGAAAATCATTGGAGCTGATTCAGTTTGCATAGTTCGCATGGATTGGTTCTACAATGAAGTACCAAGTGGTTCTTCCGGAGAAGAACATAATTGGGATCATCCTGATTCATTCGATTGGGATGCGTTGATAAATACTGTAAAAAAACTAAAATCAGGAGAACCTGCTCAAGTCCCAAAGCATGATTTCTCCAAGTACAAGAGAATAGACAACTATAAGACTATATATCCACAATCTATCATAATAGTAGATGGATTGTTCACTTTGTACAACGAAAAGTTGATAGAAATGGCCACTTACAAAATATTTGTACTTTGTGATGAAGATATATCTCTTTCAAGAAGGTTGAAGAGGGATACTGAAGAAAGGGGATATTCTCACGAAGTTGTTATCGAAAGATATTTCCGTCATGTTAAACCATCGTTTAGAGATTATATTAATCCTACCAAGAGACGGGCGGATATAATCATACAAAACATGGGTTTCTGTATTGAAAAAAATAAAGGGGTGGAAATCTTAATAAAGTGTCTCACGTATACACACTAATCATACTCACTAATTTCTTTTTTGTCTTTAATATCAGTGATCATACTCGATATACTGTCGCTAATAGAGTATCGATACTCTAGGCCGTAATTTCTTTCGATTTTGGCGTAAATACGGCAAGTTTTATCGCTATACGAATCATCATCTGTTATAGTTCCTACGGGTACGTTTCGAGATATTGCTTCTAATGTCATATAATCTTTATAACTTATGTCATCCATGTCATGTAAATAGCAATATCCTTCCCGATTGCATGAAACCAAACGAATATTGATGCAACAAAGTACTGGTTGGTTGGAGGATTTTTTATTCGTATGTATCAAGAATAATTGTACTCCTACCTTACAGAAATTATCTACCAATTGCTGGAAACGGTCTTTTTTTCTGGATAATTTACCAAGATGCTTTGTACAATAAATTTCTAGTTTGTTTCTATCTGCTACAAATCCGTAAGCGACGCATTCCACAATTTCTGGCGCTTTTATTTCATCCGCTTGCATTTTTCTAATACACACGTATTGTGTTTCATTTTTTAAATTATACTTTTCTTTTCTTCTTTATACTTTGTATAAAGAAAAGTATAAAGAGAATGGACAAAAAAATTACTTTAGGATATCATGGATTAAATCATACATTACGAAAGCAACATATTTTTGCGGATAGAACCGTGAGGCAAAACACTTTGGAACAATTGAAAGGGAAGAAGATAGTCTATTTGAAAGAGTTATGTAAACGTAATGTAGAAGATCTGTATAAAATAATGTTGTGGAACGTTGAAAACAAAATACATTTTTACAGATTAACTTCAGGTTTGGCGCCTCATATAACTAATCCTGTATTTATACCAAAAAAATATCATCATGATTATCGCGCTTTGGTGTATTCTTTAGAATATTTGAGACCTGTTTTCAAAAAAATAGGTGATTTAGCTAAAAAATACGACATCAGAATTACTTTTCATCCCGGACAACATGTTTCACTTAGTTCCTCTAATGAAGAGATAATCATAAAATCGTACAGAGATTTATATTGGCATGCTAAAATTTTAGATATGATGGGCCTAGATTATAATTCCATCATAATAGTACACGGAGGGGGCACTTATGGCGATAAACCTTCCGCAATGAAAGTATTTATAAAAAATTTCAAAAGAATGCCGGCCGCACTTCGGCGCAGAATAGCATTAGAAAATGACGAGAAAAATTATTCCGTAGAGGATGTATTGAAAATATCTAGCATAGTGCAAGTACCAATAGTATTTGATATTTTTCATTATCAGTTGTACCATCAAACTATTGTCAGAAAGAGGAATTTGGGAGAAAATATCCCAAACCAACCAAAACTAGAAGAAATATTTCCGAAAGTTATTCGGAGCTGGGGAAATAGACGTGTAAAAATGCATATATCAGAACAACGTAAAGATAGTGTGTTCGGAGCGCATTCTGATTATGTTAGGGTAATACCGGACGTATTATTATTATTCCCTCATCGATATAATAGAAATTTAGATTTGATGGTAGAAGCAAAATATAATGAAATAGCTTTATTATATTTGAGAAAAAAATATAAAAACAAAGTTAGATAATTTAATATAATGAGTTTATATATATTTCATCGAGATCTGCGGATAATAGACAATACTGCACTCTTCAAGTGTTTATTGGAATCAGATAAAGTGATCCCGTGTTTTATTTTTACCCAAGAACAAATTTCAGATGAAAACAAATTCAAATCTAATAATTGTTTACAATATATGTTAGAGTCTTTGTTAGATTTGGATAAATATATCAAGCATGTGAATAGCAATTCCGGGTTGTTAACTATTTGCGGTAAATATCCAGAAGTGCTAGACGAGATAAGGTCTCGCACAGACTTTTCTGCTATATATTCTACTTTAGATTATACACCTTATGCTACCAAGAGGGATGATATAATTGCCGAATGGTGCAAGGTTCATAATATAGAGTTTTTTACTTACGAAGATATTTTATTGAATCCCATCATTAACGACAAAATTTTAACCAAAAGTGGTAATCCATACCAAAAATTTACTCCATATTACAACTCCGCTACGAAATTACGAGCGGAGAAACCAAAAAAAATATCCAAAGACCACTACAAAAAATTTACTGCCTACAAGTCGACGTGTTTACAAAGAATTTGGAAAGAACTTCCAAAAAATAACAAGATAGAATTTCGTGGTGGGCGTACGCAGGCAATCAAGAATATCAAAGATTCTTGCGGAATCTCAGCCATAAATAAATTTGGATGCTTATCTATTCGAGAAGTTTATTGGATTTTAAAAAAACAGGAAAAGGAGAAAATACGCGGATTATATTGGAGGGATTTTTATTATCGCATAGCATGGTACTTCCCACATGTTATTTCCAGCAAGAACAGAAATTTTAAAGAAAAATATGGAAAAATAAATTGGGTAAAAAATCCGGCATCATTTAGTGCATGGTGTGAAGGAAAAACTGGATTTCCTATAGTAGATGCTAGTATGAGGCATATGAATACTACGGGATTTATGGAAAATCGTATGAGACTGATCGCGGCGAGCTTCCTAATAAAAGACCTACATATTAATTGGGAAGAAGGGGAGCGATATTTTGCTACTAAATTGATAGATTACGATCCATGTCAAAATAATGGAAATTGGCAATGGGTAGCTGGATCTGGAGTCGATTCACAACCCTACTATCGTATATTTAATCCTTGGCATCAGTCAGAAAAATACGACACAGACGCTGAATTTATTAAAGAATGGGTGCCTGAATTATCTGCAGTCTCCGCACATGATATACATAATTGGTATACAAACCATAAAAAATATGAGCAGATAGCTTATCCGAAACCTATATTGGATCACGATGATGAAAAAAAAGTAGCTCTGGAATTAGTAAAGAAAATTTATGAATAAATTTCCACTAATATATTATGTCTAACATAACCGATAAGCCCATACCTTTCAGCTCTTCACCTGCTTACATAGAAGGTGGCGGAACGTTGGATTTGAAACCAAATGTGTATAACACAATTATACAAATAGACGCGTCCGATAAAACTATCAATCTTCCTGCATTAAGTGAAATGATAGATGGTTATTCGATTGCTATTTCATCATCGGAAAATGGTACGATGACGTTCATACCTCATGGTTCAGATACTATAGCTAACACTGTCGAATTGCTAGTCAGTAAAAACACATTACCAAGTTGTTACATATTGGCATCAAAGAAAAACAACAATTGGAGCGTGATAGCAGGGGGAGCATCAACATCTCCTGCGTCGACTGGTTCAGCTACTCTATATTGCGGCGGACAAACTATCACCCCCACAAATACTCCCGTGCCGGTTATTTGGACAGATGTAATTTCTAATTTATCTGGGATGTGGAACCCGTTAGATCCAACTAAATTAAGACAACCTACCGGAGTAGATTCTGGTATGTACCTAGTAGAATATGTTATAAGATGGTCGGGTAGTCCAGCAGGTACCAGAGAATCATTTATACGCCCAAATGGAAACACAGATTCCTATGGATGGCACAGAGATCAATCGATAGGAAATCTCACGAGAAATGGATTTGCTATTATCCAAATGTCCAGTCCCACGGATTATATTGAATTATGTGCTTCAACTTCCGTGATAGTTCCATTGAATTCTGGCGCTGGTGGGGCTAATCCTCGCTCCGCTCAATCAGCCAATCGCATTACTATCAAAAAAATAGCATAAACATTTCTGTATATTATTTTTCTATGCATTATTTTTTATATTATTCTTATTGTTCCCATAATATAGAAATAGCACAAAATGTCTACACCTTTGTTGAACCAAAACAATAATAATCAATACGAAGCAAGTGGAAGTATAAGCAGTGTCGCGAGTTCCGACGATATATTATTGGGATCTCACAGTTTACCGAATGATGCGAATTACATGGAAAAAATGACATTTGATCTAGTAGCTGATACCAATACGCAAATAGCTGTTTTAGTCGGGGCTAGTTATATAGTGAGAAGAAGATTAGGCGATGATATAGAAGTCGTATTTTTAGATTTTCCATCAGATCAATCCAATAATGCAAAATACACTAATGGATCATTAAGTACGCCATCTGGATATAGTATTTCCAGTCAAATTAATACATCAGTTGAACCACAAACCGCTCAAATCAGTATTTCGCATGATTTGTCAAGTGCGGCGAATATTTACGCTACGGGACATATTTGTACTAACAACTATAATTAAACTTTCAATACCAATAAGATTTCAAAATTTGAAACTACTATGTATATATTTTCAGCGAACGCTCACAAAAAAATGGATCGCGTATTGGAAGAAATATTGAGCATAGAAATAAGTGAAGATGTTTACAAACACCTTATGCCGCATCAAATACCACATTTACAAAATTTAATATACTCCATTCGTAAGAATGGGGTTGCTTTAGACAGTGGTGATACTGGTTCTGGCAAATCTTATACAGTAATCGCACTTTGTGCAGTGATGGGATTGCGACCATTTTTCAACGGATTGAAGGGAGGTATACCCAATTTATATAAAGTATGTGAAATATTTGGAATTGAACCAATAGGAAATATAAATTACGAAAGTATTAAAAATGGCAAATACTATGAATCCCTAGAAGATTATCAAAGCGAAAACAGAGTAGAATGTCCCTATGTAGAAGTAGTGAAAGTGCATGATAAGGATCCTATTTCTGGTAAATTAAAATATGATAAAAACGGCAAAGCTAAAATGATCGTGCAAAAATTTATTTGGAAACTACCAGAAAACACTATAGTGGTGTTTGATGAAGCGCATAAATGTAAAAATGGGAAGACATCTGGACAAAATACTACTAATAGTAAGTTTATGGCTTCTATTAAGCCATATATTAGCAAGGAAAAGAACATATATTGTATATTGTTGAGCGCAACAATAACGGATAAGTTAGAAAATTTTGACGTAGTAGCTTATATATTGGGATTATATCGACCATACCAATCAAAAATATACAAACAATTCTTGCGTAATCACGGCAGAGACGAAAAAGAGATATTTCAAAGTATACACAAATTATTATTTCCTGTATATGCGTCTCGCATGTCCATCAAAGCCATAAAAGAAGATACAGGAAATTCTGTATTTCGAACAAATGATGTCAAAGCAGTAATATTTCCGGTTGATAAACAAACTTCTATAGAAATAGAAGAAAATCATCAAATGATTAAAAGAGCGCTTAAAGAGATTAGATCTAAAGGTCTGTCCAAAGGGTGGGGTATCATAATTAGATATTGGCAACGAATAGAAGTACTAAAAGTACCCTCTGTTGTAGATACAATAATTCAGAATTTACAAGATAGTGCGGTAGTCGTATTTATCAACTTTTCAGAAACGAAAAAATTACTGGTAGATCATTTAACAGCAAAAGGAGTTAATATACAAAGGATGGATTTTATAGATGGTGAACAAAAGGCCGACGAGCGAGAAAATGTTGTGGATAGATTTCAAAATAATAATGTAGATTTACTTATATGCCAAATTAAAGCAGGAGGGGTCTCACTATCTCTTCATGATTTGCACGGAAAGCAAAGAAAAAGTTTAATTTTCCCAACTTGGTCCGCTACAGATATCAAACAATCTTTGGGTCGAATTTACCGCGCAAATGCTAAAACAGATGCTATTCAGAGGATAGTTTATTGCAAATGTACAGACGAACAAGCGAATAGCGAGTTAGATAGGCAAATACATTTAAGAGATGAGAGTGTCTCAGAAGAATATACGAATGTTGCCGGCGAATGTAATGGAGTCTTGACTATCGAAGAAAAGTTATGCCAAAATGTAAATGTAAAATTAGAAAACATAGAGATGATCAACAATGGAAATTTGGATGGTTTCCAAAATATTGACGAAATCAATTAATATTTAATTGCGCAATTTAGTTTTTTTAATTTTTATATCATACTTTTACGTACAAAAGAACATCATGAATGCCAACAAAATCTTAGCTATTGTGATAGTGTTAGTGATGTTACTAACTTTCATGATGTGGTTTGTAATTTCAGGAGCCCTTTTACTGACGGCACCCAAACAAGCTATATCTGTCATAATTCCTGGAATGGTATATTTTGGTTTTTGGTTTTTAATCGCCTATAGATTATACAACTCTACTTATTCATCATGATTATCGCGCTAATAATAGTTGTGATTATTGTCATTATTTTCTTGTACAGAAAAAAAGAGAGTTTCGGGAACTCTTCATCTATAGAATTATATGAAGGATATAATATGACTAATTTAGCATATAATATCGAGTTGAAACCTTCTTCATATTTGAAACAAATTATAAAAATAAACTTAAAATCCCTGAAAGTAAATTCACTCAATCACGACATCGAAATATGGTCAATAGGAAATGAAGACATCACAGCATCTTCCGAGTCAGGATTTTATGATACTTACACTATACCGGAAAGCGAATTGAGATCCAATCCTGCTAAATTTAAAAAAATCTTATCTGTTTCTCCAGGAGAGACTAAAACTATGGAAATAGCCACACCGGTCAAAAAAATATTAATGATAGTTCATTAGTCATCTGCGTCGTCCCATTCGACATCGGAATCCGAATCCGAACTTTCCACATCTATATAATCTACAGAATCTATATATTTTGTGGATTTTGCGGATTTTGCGGATTTTGCGGATTTTGCGGATTTTGCAGCATCCATAATTTCTTTCTCGTCTATGCTGGCATGTTTCACCTCATCAAAATCGATGATTATTTTTTTCTTAAGTGGTGCATTCTTTGATAATGTTCTCCATACAAAGTTAGTCTCAACGTTGATTTTATTTTTCGCAGTCATGTACTCGTCAGTGGTTTTAAACTCCTCTAAAGCATCTTTCACATGCGTATCCAAATATTTGGAAGTAATAGCAATAGGATCCTCCTTATATAAATTCTTGAACCATCCCATAGCAGTTTTATGTAACGCTTTTATTTTTGGTTTCATAGGCAAAGATAACTTCAAATCTGCAGTTTCGCTCAAATTTTCAGTTTCGACGACTGGTAAACTTTTATTTCTAACCAAAGTTAATCTACCTATCGCTGTACCGGGCTCTATTACTTGATCAAGTTTTCCTCTATTGCACAAATATAGCACTAGTGCTGTAGGTTGCGTATCCGTGGTAGTTGTACGGAAATCTCTTTCGTACATGCTATTATACGAACTAGTTTCGATATGAAATTTAGGCAATAACTCACAAGATGTGATCTGTGCGTGAAATCCAATAGGAAATGATATAAATATATCTGTATTCACAGCAGAAATTGACCCTGCAGGTATACGTTTAATCTCTGAACTATATATCTCATATGAGCCATCTGGTTGCTCTTTAGGCAACTTAGCTTGGTCATTATTCAATTTAACTTTGAGAGACATATTTACGAAGAATAAATATATCTACGATTACTTTCAATTTTTATATATTGATATTTACTACTAATTTATTAACATGTTGGATATATAATCCGTTTTTCGTTACCGATCCCTCGCTTTCAGGTAATGGTTCCGATTCTTCCATATATTCTTCGAAGTTTT